>Ga0315309_1000151_pt1 | contig 41181 bp, 38 predicted proteins | sample TDP4_MG_FD_203080 | JGI IMG/M metagenome (GOLD analysis project Ga0315309, IMG submission 203080) | Freshwater sediment microbial communities from Lake Towuti, South Sulawesi, Indonesia - TDP4 | ecosystem: Environmental > Aquatic > Freshwater > Lake > Sediment | place: Indonesia: South Sulawesi...
TAAAAGTCTGAAAGAAGTCTACATAATGGGCGGAGCAATAACAATTCCAGGTAATGTCTCCCCAACCGCCGAATTTAACATCTACTCAGACCCAATTGCAGCCAAAATTGTTTTCAACTCTAAGATGCCTATAACACTCGTACCCTTGGATGTCACCACAAAAACGCTGTTCACAGACAGACATTTAGAGAGTCTAAGAGCGGCAAGTGGAAAGGTGCTAGACTATATCTGTGGATGGGTTGACCCTTGGTTGAACTTTCAAAAACAGAATTTCAAGCTGGAAGGAGGAAACCTACACGACCCTCTAGCAGTCGCCATAGCCGTCGACAACACGCTAGCCACGACGGAGCAGATGTTCGTGGATGTGGAAACCAAGGGGGAAATAACGAGGGGAATGACAGTCGCTGAAAGAAGAACATTCATGAAATCTAGACCCGCGAACATGAAAGTATGCCTGAACATAGATGAACCCAGATTCATGAAAACATTCATGAACTCAATGAAAACACTCGGGAAGAGATGAACCAAGCGCGCTCGCTTCAAGAACACAGAAAAAGAGGCGAAAGAGACAACGGGTAGAAGCTAAGACAGTATTAAATCAACAGCCTATTTCTCACCAGCGGATCGCTTGATAATCAAGATGAACACAGTTATGACTACTATGGCTCCTACCATCGTCGCAACCTCAATCTGAACATAGCCTGCTCCAAGAGTTTGATAGTCAGATTGCACTGAACCAATGTCGATGCTCGTAGATATCAAACTCACTTCGATCATGAATTTGCCAAAGGATCCGTAACCGTTGACGAGTAGCCCCGTAGCCTTGTCATAGGTCAGGATCGTGCCGGTAGAGTCTCCTGGAAGATATTTGAATGTGATAACCGGTGTACTGCCAATTGTTGACTCCTTCATTGTCAATCCATTGCTAGTGGCATTTTGCTTCTGAACATCCCAATTCACTGGACACACGAGACCAGGCTGAAAAGGATACCACCCAAGAAGCAGGTTGAAAGAGATTTCTGCCATCGACACGTTGGTCAGAACCAGGTCGCCTACGGCAACGTTTCCTCGACACGTTGCGTCAACTATAATTGACACCGTCAAGTTGATAGTAGAACCGACGGGAGCGCTGAAATTGCCAACCGGGCTGAAGGTTTCTGAGTACCACATAGTAGTCACATTGCTTGATGCCATGACAAGCCACTCCGCACTGTCACCAAGTTTAACACCCCAAGTCGATGAGTCAGCCGCGCTAACCGAAGAGACGCCATAGGTCAACGTCAGCACTGAAACCAAAAGTAGAACCGGAATCACTCCTCTTTTCAATTTCAATTGCATGTAATCCGTCACCACCATGTTTTGAGTTTTCATTACTCAGGTGAATCTTGATGGCTGGTAACCCCAAACTACTACACTGTTGTTAGCCAGGTGATACATATTTGAGGCGACAGGACCGAAAACACCGTTGACATGGTACTGCCAGAACATATTCAAACTGGCATTGTTGGTCACACCATTAATCCCAGTCACAAGAACTAGAGACCCATAGTACTTGTATGTGACATTCGCGACCTCTCGGAGAGCGTCGAATACTGTAGTTCCATTGGGAAAGTTTAGATCAGTGAAAGTCTGATTATCGTATCCACTTCCATATGATATGATGACGGTCACATTATAACAAGGTCCAAGCGTGCCGTAAACCTGTGCCCCACTGAGAGGCGCGCCGCCAAGACCCCAGAAATACACGTATGCTACAACAAGACCAGACGCTGGAAGCAATACGGCTGCCAGAAGAACTGCGGTCCTTCCATGGTTCAAACTAGAATGCTCCTCCACGAATCATCTTTAACATGTAGTGGGACGCGACTGGTCCCACAATGCCAAAGAACAACGTGTTACTAAGCACATGAATGATCATGAAGTACGACCCGGTAATCAGGGCCAAGCCATAGTCGCCGCCGTAGAACGAAATCGCGAACCCAAGATTAGCTACAAGATCGTAGACCAGAGTAAGGTAAAGACCCACCGCCCCCATCTTCAGCGAAGAAACGGTCTTCGATTTTTCCCCATTGTAAGATCGCCCGAGAAGTCCACCAACCACTCCAAACAGCGCCATACATCCTATCTGAGCCAAAAAGATCGGGATTGGTGCGGGTCCCAAAGGATTGAAGTTGCTGTATACTGTCATTGAGATTATTCCCGTCACCACCCCAAGTTTCACGCCTAGAGCTAACCCTGATAGGAAAACGATGAGGCTCATAGGCTCGACATTGAGAGCGACGGGCCTTCCGTAAGACGCCCCTATTGCAGTTGCTGAAAGCACTGCCGTCATCGAGATCTTGACAGTTCTTGGCATGGTACGAGCTGTCCGCGGTTTTTCGTCAGCCTTGTAATTCCTGCTGTTTGTCTTCGTTCCCAAGATGACTATCTCCCGATCCTGCGACGTGGTAAGGCATGTCTGATCCAGCAGACGTTGGATAAGTTATCCAATGGATTATAAAAACTTTTCTAGCATCGTTTCCCGTACGTTGTTCTTTGCAGAATTGAGATAAAACATATATCAAACCTTAAATCACGGCACTAGCTAGGTTAATGTGTTATGGTGATCCGCGTTGAACAAGCATGCGAATATTCTAGTTCTTGGAGCTGGTCTGATCGGTGGAGTCGTAGCTGAAGAGCTGGCGAAAAGCGGAGCAGAAGTCCTAGTCGGAGACCGAGAAACAAGGAAAATCCCAGGCTGCAAATACATTAAAGTGGATTTCACAGACCATGACTCACTCATTGAAATCATGAGCGGAGGATATGATGTGGTTGCCTCAGCTGTCCCTGGAAGATTCGGTTTCGGAGTTATGGAAGCAGCAATAAAGGCAGGCGTAGACTTAGTCGATGTATCGTTCGGAGACGGAAACCCTCTGACTCTCATGGAAAAAACGAAACACGCAGGAATTATCATCGTGCCTGACTGTGGAGTTGCTCCAGGGCTCAGCAATCTCCTCGTGGGAATTGGAATGACCAAAGTGGAGAAACCGATCGAGACTCACATAAAAGTCGGCGGTCTACCCCAAAAACCTATGCCGCCTTTGAACTACAGAATCGTCTTTTCCGCTGAGGCGGTCGTAGACGAGTACACTCGAAAGGCACGCATCGTAAAGAACGGCAAAGTGACCGAGGTTGAGGCACTCTCGGGTCTAGAATTGTTTGAATTCCCAGGCATAGGAAAACTCGAATGCTTCTATACAGACGGATTAAGAACGCTAATAGATACCATAAAGCTAAAACAAATGGATGAGAAGACAATCCGGTACCTCGGGCACGCGGAGAGAGTCAAAACCTTGGTAGAAACCGGTCTATTCGAATCAGAGCCGGTTGTCCTTGGAGTAAAGCCTAGAGATTTCATGGAGGCTTTTCTTTCTTCTAAGCTCAGGCTAAGAAGTAACGAGAGAGATATTACAATCCTTGAGGTGGAAGTAAAGGGAGAAAGCGAAACGATCAGGTATCGCATGCTTGACAAATTTGATGAGAAAAACAACATAACTTCAATGGCTCGGACCACCGGTTACCCACTTGCAGTCGTCTCCATCTTGGTGGCAGAGAAGAAGGTAGAACAGAAGGGCGTGGTTCCCCCAGAGATTCTTGGCGCGGACAAGAAACTCTCGAAACTAATTCTTGAAGAACTCCAGAAAAGGAATATCCGAATAGAAGAGGAAAGACTCAAGAACAAATCAAGATAAATAAGGGGACTCCCTATCCTTAAGTTTGGTGCTCGTGTTGGGCAGCGGATCGTCTGGTTCTTCGTTGTCATTGTCGGACCTCTTGCATCTCATCATGGCATCACCGACTGTTCCCCCCTCCTTTGAGAAATGTGACGTTCTAGCTGCACTCATGTTTGCGAGTTCTGAAACCGAGCCCATCAGCCGTTTTTCCCTGATGACACGGCTCAACCTTAAAGAGGGTCCAGTCAAGACACTGCTTAGGCGCCTTGAACAAAATGGGTTAATGATCCGCGTGGGTAACAAGGGACACACTCCAACTAATACGGGCAAAGCTTGGAACGACAAGATTCGACGGAGAATCATCGATTTCAAAGAAGTAAAGGTACCGGCTCTGTCATTGGCCAAGTTCGCTTACGGAATACAATTGAGGAACCTAGCTGGTTTTGTAGAGAGCGGAATAGAGCAGAGAGATCGAGCACTGCTTGTTGGCGGAGCAGGAGCTACAACCTTAGTTTTCAAGGATGGGGACCTCAGGGTTCCGTCGGTTTCTCAGAAGGCTGTTGACAAGAACACTTTGAAAGATCTGCTTTCAGTCTTCAAGTTGCAGGAGGGCGACATACTGATCGTTGGAATGGGACACACTCCGACGGATGCTCAGAGGGGCGCCTTCAACGCCGCGCTTTCCTTGCTCTTGAAACTCGGCTAGAACAGAATTTAGTGGACAATAGATGTGTTGATCATGCCAAGAGATCAGTTTGATGTGATTGTTGTCGGTGCAGGACCGGCAGGCAGTATGGCAGCTCTGAGCGCAGCCAAGGTCGGAGCCAAGACGGCTCTTCTAGAGGCTGAACGACTCCCAAGGGAAAAGCTATGTGGCGGCGGCGTCAACGCTTGGGTAATAAGGACATTGAATATCCCCGACACTATAACTGAGAGAACAATTGAAGAGGCGCAAGTAGTAGCTGGAACCAAGATGCTTCCCTCTGTTCCTTGGCCTGAGACCATTGCTTGGAGAACAGTTATGAGAGCAAAATTCGACAACTACCTCACTGAGATGGCTGTCAAAGCCGGTGCGGCTCTTCATCAATCTACACGCGTTGAGTCCGTGCTTCTTGACAACAAGAAGAAAGTTACTGGGGTGAAGACTAGTAATAAAGGCACCCTTCACAGCAAAGTCGTAGTGGGATGCGATGGCGTGTCAAGTGTTGTTGCCAGGACAGCGGGCTTCTGGACAAAGTGGTTTAGCAACGATACCCAAGAATGGATGAAAAGATGCGCTTATTGCACCGAGGCTCACTTCAAGCTACCAGACAGAGAAATAGACAAGCGAATTGGGAACGCCCTCTACCTCTTCTATGAACGCGACCTAATGGGGTACCACTGGATATTCCCCAAGAAAGGAGTTCTCACGGTTGGCACAGGATGCGCCACAACACAAATGAAGAAGAAACCTGCATCCTACTTCAACGACTTTACCAAAGGCAATCCGATCGCTGCAGAAATATTGAAAGACGCCAAAATCCTTGGTAAAGTCAAGGGAGCATACGTCCCTTTCTCAGGCGCATACTCCCCAACTTATGGTAATGGTGTTTTACTCGCTGGCGACAGTGTAGGAATGGTAGGCGCAGTCACTGGTGAAGGCATATATTTCGCCGTGAGAGCCGGAATTACAGCTGGCGAAATTGCAGCTGAAGCATCCTTATCGGACCATGCCTCACCTGAATTCCTCGCAGAGTATGAGAAAAGATGGAGAAAGGAATTCGGGAATCTCCTAGACATCCAAGTCAAGTTTCTTAGAGAAACACAGAATCCTCTTAAGGCGATGGGCTTGTACACGACATACACAACAACCCATCAGAAGGAAGCATTCCTAGAATGAACGGAAAATCCTCGACACATGATTTATCTATATCTGCTTGTCATGAAATACCGCATAACTAAAGCAAAGACCTTTTAAGTCCATTGGCTTACGCATAAGAAAGTAATGTTGCCGAATAATGAGTCAGAGATTAGCCTTACGGTTCGAGGCGATACTTGTGAGTACTGTAAATGTGAATGTGCAAGGAACTCAGTTGAAACTTGAAAGAAGTAGACTCCTTGAAATGTATAGGAAGACACTTGAGGTTCGCCTCTTCGAAGAGAAAGTTTACGAGTTATTTGGGCAAAACCTCATCCCCGGAACTATTCACCTTTACCTAGGTGAGGAAGCCTCAGCTGTGGGTGTCTGCTCTAGTCTCAGACAAGACGACTACATTCAAAGCACACATAGAGGGCACGGACACTGCATAGCAAAAGGCGCTGACATGAGCAAGATGATGGCTGAACTCATGGGGAAACAAACCGGATACTGTAAAGGTAAAGGCGGATCAATGCACGTAACTGACTTCAGCAAGGGGATCCTTGGTGCGACCGGTGTTGTAGGTTCAGGCCTGCCCTTAGCCGTCGGCGCAGGGTTGTCAATCAAGCTGAGAGGAACAGATCAAGTTGTGGCAGTTTTCTTCGGGGAAGGAGCCTCAAACCAGGGAACTTTCCATGAAGCATTAAATCTAGCTTCAGTTTGGAAGCTTCCCGTTCTCTTCGTGTGCGAGAACAACTTGTACGCTATGGGAACGCGCCAATCCGTAGCAATGGTTCTCAAGAATGTCGCAGACCGAGCCTGCGCGTACGGCATCCCTGGAGTCATCGCCGATGGAAACGATGTCCTAGATGTATACAGAGTAGCATCGGAAGCCGTGCGAAGAGCAAGAAAGGGTGAGGGACCAACTCTGATGGAGTGCAAGACTTACAGACTCAAGGGTCATTCGAGATTCGACCCCGCAACTTACAGACCGAAGGAAGAGGTCGAAGACTGGGTCAAAAGAGACGCAGTGAAGAAAATGCGCGAGAGACTTACGACAGAAAAAATCGCAAAAGAGGACGAGCTGAAAAAGATTGAAGACGAAGTGAAACAAGCCGTTGAGGATGCAGCCAAGTTCGCCAAAGAAAGCCCACAACCGGAACCAACCTGCGTCTGTGAGGATGTCTGTGCTGACTGAAACAATACAACAAGATGGTGAATATAGAGATGAGAGAGATAACAGTAAGGGATGCAATTAGAGAAGCACTAAGAGAAGAAATGAAGAGAGACAAACGCGTGTTCCTAATGGGGGAAGACATAGGAAAGTACTGGCAGGGTGCCTTCAAGGTCACACAAGGCTTAGCAGAGGAGTTCGGAGACGAAAGAGTGCGCGACACACCGATCTCTGAGAACACGTTCCTGGGTGCTGGTATAGGCGCGGCTATGACGGGCATGAGACCCGTCGTCGAAATCATGTTTGGGGACCTGATAGCGCTTGCGATTGACCAGATTGTAAATCAAGCCTCCAAAATACACTACATGTTTGGTGGTCAAATAAAAGTTCCATTGGTTATCAGAACCCCTTATGGCGCGGGAACGCAAGTTGCTGCGCACCACTCTTCAACTTACCTATCATGGTTCATGCATGCCGGCGGCTTGAAAGTCGCCGTCGCATCCATGCCGTATGACGCGAAGGGTTTGCTCAAGACAGCCATCAGAGGAAATGGCCCTGTGCTCTTCGCTGAACATAAACTCGTCTATGGGATCAAGGGCAATGTCCCAGACGAAGACTACACTATTCCCTTTGGTCAAGCAGAAGTCAGGAAGGAAGGAAGCGACGTAACAATAATTGGAGTTCTCTACATGGCCAACAAAGCACTGAACGCGGCAAGAGAATTAGTAAGTCTAGGAGTAAGTGCTGAGGTAATCGATCCGAGGACACTTACACCCTTCGACAGGAAAACCGTTGGCAACTCCGTTAGAAAGACGGGACGCTGCGTCATAGTAAGCGAAGACTGCAAAACAGCAGGTGTTACCGCGGAGATCGCATCGATAGTCATGGAAGAAGCATTTGACTACCTCGACGCACCAATAATGAGAGTGGCAGCTCCTGATACACCTGTCCCGTTCAGCCCAGTTCTCGAAAGCAACTTCGTCCCCGACGAGAAGAAGATAATCAACGCCGTCAAGGAGATAGTCAGTTAAGGGCTCAGGCGATAACCAACGTGAGTATAAGAACCTACAGAGAAGGGGATGAAGATGAGATCGCAAGACTCCTAAGGGAGTGCTTTGACTCATTCAACTCTTTTGGATTAACAGGCGAGAAGTGGCTAAAGCTCTTCGAGCTCGACCCAGGTTTCCGTAGAGACTTGGCTTTCGTTGCTGAGAAAGATGGAAAAATAGTTTCTCACATTCAAATAATTGAAAGAGAGATCACAGTCGGATCTGCAGCCAGACTGCAAGTCGCAGGAATAGGCAATGTTTCAACTTTTCAAGAACATAGGAGAGAAGGCTATTCGACAAGAGTTTTGACTCACGCGCTTAAGGTTGTCAAGGAGAAAGGTTTTCCAGCCTCAGCGCTATTCGCTGGTCAACTAGCGCCAGCACACACCATGTACCAGAAGCTCGGCTTCACTGACATGTACCTCCCAGTGATGTTGTTCAGAGGCGCGAAAGCGCCCCTAAGATGTAACAATCAAGTCATGTCAACCCCGGCAAGACAGAAAGTGGAAATCAGGGAATCCGATGAAAGGGATGATCAATCACTACTGGGAATATATGAGAAGAATTGCAGTATCCATAACGGCTTGGTCATCAGAGATAAGAAGACATGGAAGTCAAAGTTCAGGGACTCGTTTTTCTACGAATGCCCATTCTACGAAGAGGAGTCCAAGCCGAACAGCATACTCGTAGCTGAAACGGAAGAAGGAGAGATCATCGGATACGCCATGTCATGCTTAGCCAAGAGAGACAAACTCGGGCACATATGCGAAGTTCTGACATTACCACGTCGAGAAAAAGAAGCAGGTCGACCACTCGCAGAGCAGGTAATATCCAACTTAGCGAAGATGAAATCCCTCGCAAACATGGTTTACTCCTCAGAAAACACCTTGATTGACCAGTTGTTTAGGAAGGGTTCGAGTCCGGCACTAGGGGTTATAGGCGGCTTCATGCTAAGGACGCTGGACATTAAAAGCGTACTAGAATCTTCATTTCACATTACCCCTCAGACACTGTCAGATCTCAGAAAAACGATCACCATTCAAGTTTCTGGCGGAGAGACCGTCAGGGTCAGGCTCGATGAAGGAGCAGTATCGGTTCACAGAAGCGGAGAAAAAGGCGGAGATAAGGTGACGTTCTCAGATTACGGGTCACTTGGAAAACTATTGCTTGGAGCCAAGAGTTTTGCGGAATTGGTGAGCGAGGAAAAAGTCAAGATTTCGACGAGCGGAGCAGAAAAGAGTGAATTAATTAGGTTGTTCGAGACAGCGTTCCCAAAGAAACCCATACTCACATGTTCTGGGGATCTCTGGTAAACACAAGTGCTCGTAAGCGCCAACTGACGACGAAGAAGAATAGGAGTAACCCCCAATCTCTGGGATTTTGAGAGTGTTAGTAGCCTATAGCTTGAACACCCCAAGCTCTCTTTCCAAAGTAAGGTGAAGGTCTCTCATTCGCTCGCGCGTGACTTTGCCTTCTCTTGCGAGTTCCTCGACTATAGTGTAGATCTTGGTCCTGCATGCCTCCACAGCATTCTTGAACAAAGCCAACGAGGACGACTTCGCGCCAACAGTCAAGATGTACCTCACGCGTTTAGGACCAGTGCACGTGACTGCAAATCCGAGGTAATCCTTTGGAAGATCGACTGAAACCTCATAAGCTCTTGTCTCTTCTTCAGGGGCGCCACTCTCCACCAATAAAGTTATTGTTTCGTCAAGGGTTTTGGTGGCCATTTCTCTGAGCACGCTCACTGGTTCGTCAAGGGTACTAGCTAGTATCGTGAAGTTCCTTCCGGAAGGGCCAACCGGTGTTGCTATGAAAGCTCCCAACGTCACTTGAACTCAACGCCCTTTATCGCCTTGATCTTTTCGAGTACCCATTCAAGAATGTTCTGGATGCCTGAACCAGTCTTTGCACTGGTTTCAATAACTCTCCATTCTCTACCTTGCATCAATTCAGGAAGGTTCAATTTAGTAGTTAGCTGCTCGGCGTTAAGTGCCCCCTTAACATCCCGCTTGTTTGCTGCAATCAAAACTGGCAATCCTTTCAGCAGATCAGTCTTCAGCGCGAAGCTTGCAAGTACATCCCTTGCTTCATCGAGTGTAGCGTTATCAGACGCATCTATCACATAGACCATTACGTCAGGGTTACCTACTATCAATGAGTCCCAAATGCTCCTAAAGGATTTGTGCCCAGAGACATCACAGTTGACCAGCTTGACGCCTTCAGCAAAAAAGGAAGTAACACTAAGTCCTATCGTGAGGGACGCAGGCACAAACTCTCCTTGCCTTATTCTCTCTATCAGACTCGACTTCCCAGAAGCTTCTATGCCAAGCCAGACAACATTGAAAGATGACTCCACGCGCGCAAGAGGAGCAGCCTCAACCCTGAGCATATGCGTGTACTTGACCTTGCCACTTAGTTCCCTTGTCCCAGGCTTTAAGGAAGTTACTGCTCCACCGACCCTGCACAGAATTTTCCCGCTGTAAAAATCCTGGATGCAAACCCTTGCAACATAATCCCGTGGAGCGTAGCCTGCAATCTGGGCCAAGATTGGCTTTGCATCGTCCAGATTTCTTTTCTTCAAGACATCTTCTAGTTCCTCGATTTGACCACTGGACTCAGCTTGCACGAGTATTTCTTCTTCGATTCCTTCCTTCTTTGCAAGAATCGTTCGCTCCTTTCTAATGACGTTCATCAGACGATTGCCGGGCATTGGTGATCCCTTAGAGCTGAGCCTATCAATAGGTGGATCCTGACGCTATGGGTTAAAAACAAATTATTCACGGAAATGATGTAACTTTAATGGGAGCATGTTGCTAAAATACCTTATTATGTCTCGATGGAGCGACATCGCCGATTCGTACAAATCCCGAACAACTTAGTGGATTGCTACTTTTCGCTGAGCATTTCACTATAAGTGACCCTTGTTGATCAATGACTCTACCGCTTTCAAGTCTGGTAGACCTCTACAACCAGACTTCAGAGTTTTAAGAGCGCCTGCAGCGTTCCCGTATCTAGCACACTCTTGGAGAGGTCTTCCCCTAAGAAAACGGTGTATGAATCCTGCGTTGAACGCATCCCCCGCCCCTGTAGTATCAACAGGCTTAACCTTGAATGGAGGAACATCTATGTTCTGCTCCCGAGTGACAACAGTACATCCGAGGGCGCCTCGTTTGACAGCAACCGTCGACGGTCCCTTGGCTAGGAGCTTGGATGCGGCCCTCGTAACATTTTTCTCACCTGTGATAGCGGTAGCTTCTTCCTCATTTGGCAGAAAGATGTTTACCCACTGCAGCGCTTCAGCAACATCCCAGCGCCCAGAAGGATCCCACCCTGTGTCGAGTGAGGTAGTCATGCCTGTCTGCCGCGCTTTCATGAGAATCTGTGGAACTGAATCATGGAGCGCCTTCAGAAGAGCGAAGCCGCCGATATGAAGATGCCTCGCTCCTCTCAGCGCCCTTTCATCAATGTCGCTAATTCTAAGAAGCTCGGTGGGACCTAGAAACGATATCAAAGCCCTTTCCCCATTCTCAGAGACAATCGAAACAGTAACACCCGTTGTAGTGTCAGGATCGACTTTAACGTACGTAGTTGAGATGCCAAATGATTTCATCTCGTCAAGAATTAGTTTCCCAAAATAGTCGCCCCCAACACGCCCAACAAATCGGCACTCATCTCCCAATCTGGAAATAGCAAAAGCAAAGTAACCTGTGGAGCCGGCAGGTGAAACCACCATGTTCTTAACCAAGATCTCCTGCCCCATCCTTGGTTGCTCGCTGCCGACCATACACATGTCTATGTTGACATCACCCAAAGCAACGAGTACGTTCCCCATCTACACATCAACACCATGAGCAAGTTATTATCATCAGTGAGAAGTTCCTCATATACTTGAGAGAAAACTTGATTTAAACCATTACTTTGAATGGTTCAAAAGTTGCTTGAAGTAGTTGCTTGATCCTAGTTTCCCAGAGTCTAACCAATAGGATGAATACTATGATACCCGGGAAATGCCCATATCAGTTTCAATCCTTCTGGAGGATTCCCCTTAACAGCCACCTCCACCAGTTTAGTTCCTCCCGCCAGAGTCGCTGTAGTATTCGCTTTCTTGAAGGGTGCGGAGTGCTAGCAGCCGGAATCACAATAAATGAGAAGAGTTTTACTTCTCTTGGCTTTGACTCGGAATCACGCAGATAATGATAATGAGGACTAACGAGAAAGCAGCGATCAAGAGTGGTGGCACCTCTATTCCAATTAATGTTGGAGAGACTCGGTAAAGCGGCAACCCGCTGATAGACTCCTATAAGGGAGTCTCCAATCAAGGATCAGATGCATAAGCCTAAGAAAATACGTTCGGCGTTTTCGACAAGGATCCATATAATAGTTGATCATGGAAAAAATCCGATTTTAGCAAAAAAAAGGTTGGAATCGGAGGCAGACTGTTATCTATGCCTCCCCTGAAATCGCTTTGTATTACCAGACAATTCACTGTTTCGTTTTTTCCTCGTGGTTTGGTTTCAACCCGAAGGTGAAAAGAATTTATTAACGAATGTGACGAAGTCAGGACCTGGCGGGAAAACCTCAAAACATTCGTGAACTTCTGTTTTGAACACATCTTTGAAAGGTTCAAAAGTTGCTTCAAGTAGTTTCTTGCTTTTCGCTTCCCAGAGACCAACAAATAAAGTCCTGCTTGGATACGCGACAAATGCCCATATGAGCTTCAAGCCTTCTGGTAAATTCCCCTTGGCAGCCGCCTCCACCAGTTGGGTTCCCCCCGTCAACACAGCCTTAATATTCTCTTTCTTGAATTCATGTACTGCTAGAAACCTCGGCACCTCCCTATCACCTCCTTTTACTTTTCTGGGAGAAGAGCAACTCGGAGTAAATATAGAAAACCTTACCTACAATGATTTTCTACTTCCCTCTCGTGCCCTCCTTTTTAGCTCATCATCAATGTTCTTTTTCTTTAAACCCTTTTTTACACTTTCACGTTTTAATGCGACTCAACCCTTTATTCCCATTCAGTTGGTACTTGTTGGAGAAGCTCAATTAGTCTCATCCATCCTTTCATGTACTTAAGAACCTCTCCCATAGGTCCAGCTAGCTTGAGCTTCCTTGTAAGCAGAGCTTTTGTTGGGTCGAGCTCTTGCTGTACGACTTGTCTCCAGATTTCATATGTACCTTCCGTGACAACTTTGGCCTTTTCCTCCCGGCTATCACAAACCTTCATCTTAGCTATCTCACCGTTCTTTACATCCAGGAAGATTCCTTTGTACTGGTCGAGATGTTCCTTATCGGATACTCGGAAGATAATATCACTGTTGTAGCCCTTGAATAGTTCTTTTTTCAATTCTTCGTCTGAGTCCCATCTCTTCTTAAGCTCCTGCCAATATTCAATTGTCCCATAGTTTACCAAACCAAAACCCCCTACTCTCTTGATATAGTTACATATATGCAACGAATACTAATATCTTGCTATGCTAAATATTATATGAAATGTTCAGTTGATCTAATATCTTTGAGATATGATTCTTCCTATGTGGCTTTTGAAAATTCCGCAAGATTTTTTTGCAAAGAAGTAATTGCAGAACCAAGTTTGAAATAGCATGACAGTACAGCCAAAAGCGATATGTGAGATTCGATAACCCTAATTGAGAGGGACATCAGTCTTTCTCCTACAGTTATTCTGAAGATCATAAAACTATAACCCTTGTTACGCCGCCGAAAACCTAAAGGATTCCAAGTTCCACTATATCTTTCAGGAAGTTAGTCAAACCGAAAAATAAATCTCGAAAAGGTATGAAAAATTCTTTGATTTCGATGAAAATTCGAATCCCATGAGGTAGAATTATGAAGTGTAAAATCCGCTACCTTAGCGCAATAAGCTCCACCTTGGGGAAAAAAACGGAGGAAATAGAAATCCCAGAAAAATTGAGTATGGTAGATCTTTTCGAGATTCTAACAGAACGACATGGAGAAAAATTCAGCAAATTTCTTTTTGACCCGAGAAGTCGAACCATAGGAAGGTATGCTCTAGTGATGATTAATGGGGAAACAGCTAGAAATCCGAATACGATCTTAGAAATCCCTGAGGCGGCAGAGTTGGTCATAGGAATAATGGCTGCTGGAGGGTAAAGTAGATTCATCACATTAGGCCAAGTTTAGGAAGACGAAAACCAAGTCAGCAACTAATTCGAAATCCTTGTTTTCCGTTTCAAAACACGTAGATGCGTGATAGGCACTAGTCATAGCACTGATACTTTTGGAATTGAAAATCTTTGGTCCGTTGTGCCGGTTGGTGACTCATCTTCCATTCACGTGAACCATTCCTGAGGCTAGCTGGGACGATATTTCTCTACCACCCGTGTGACGAAACATTATTCCACTTTTTGGTAATTGTTGCATAAAAGATTCCTACACCTGAAGTAATATTAAGTAATTAGATTGGACATCTAGTCTGTTATGGAATTATTTTGGGTGGCGTTCAATGCCTTCAATAGTCTCAGTAGTTAAGGGACACGATCCGGAGACAGTTGTGCCAAGATCTATTGATTTTCTGGGGGGCGTTGACGAGATTATAGACTCTGGGGATATCGTCTTGATTAAACCCAATATTATGGAGCCTATGCCTCCCGAGACAGCAGCAGTCGTAGATCCCAAGATAGTGAAGGAGCTTATCAAGCTGGTGAAGAGTGTTAATCCGAAAAGAATAATTGTCGGTGAAAATCCGGCTTACAATTTCAAAGCCAGAGACGCGTTTAGGGTTTCCGGCATAGGTGAGGTCGTAAGAAAGTCGGGAGCTGAAATCTCATATTTCGATGAGGAGCCTTACGTGGAAGTGGATGTTCCTAACGGTAGGATTCTTGATAGTATAGAATTACCGAAGACGGTTATGGAATCTGATGTCGTCATAAATGTCGCTAAAATGAAAACGCACGGATTAGTTGGTGCAACGCTAGCAATAAAAAATCTACACGGTTTATTGCAGTGGAAAGACAAATGGTTCCTGGCCCACAAAACAGATATTTTCTATAAGCTTCCTGACATCATTAAGGCCATAAAGGAAAAACTGAAACTATCAATTATTGATGGCATCGTAGCGATGGAGGGTCAGGGCCCCGCGCTAGGGGACATAATTGATGATATGGACGTCCTAGTTGCGAGTAAGGACATAGTCGCAGCCGACGCCGTTGCCTCGGCAATAATGGGTTTCCAGCCCCTAGAGTTGCCAATGACGCAGGTGGCAGCAAATCAGGGTCTAGGAATTGCTGACCTCTTCGACATAGAGGTAAAGGGCGAGACTATCGAATCTGTGCAAAGACATTTCAAAAGACCTATCACCAGTTATGTGCCCGATACCCCTAATGTGCTAATGTATATCGGCGGGGTTTGTCTGTCGTGTTTAACACGATACAACTTCTTCATGCCGGAAATTGATGAAGATAAGACCTACGCCGTAATAATGGGATTCAACCCCATCATTCCGAGAGAGATTAAAGCTAATGAGGTTCACATAATTGGGGACTGCGCAATTAGAACAACAAGTGACTTGATGGACAAATTTGGTAGTGCGAAAATTGTTACGACTGAGGGATGTCCACCTATGAATGAGATAGTTTTCAGGAACCGAATAGAAGAAAGACTGAAACGTATATGCGGAGAGATACAATAATTGCTGAAAAGATGGAATAATAGATATAGCAATTCAAGGTGGTTTGTATGAATGGCGTTGATATGATTCTATCGGCTAAGGAAGCATGTCTCGAAGCATTGGAAAAGCTCAAAAGCATGCATGGAAAGTTGGATGATAATATTCTTAACGAAATAGAGAGTAGGTTGAGAAAAGATATCTTCAACCTAGACGAATGGAAGAAGAAGGCTTTCACAAGAGTGAAACTGGGTGAAATGCTGTCAGCAGGAATTTCAAACCCAGCCAAAGAATTGGAGAAAGCTGCAGAAAATGAAGATGTCAAATTGAACGAAGTATTGGTGGCTCTTCAAAAAATGGAGAATGCTATGGGTGAATTCAAAAAAGAGATGGATAAAAGAGCTCGCGTAGCAACCTAATCACTTACGAATGATTCCTGTGATCAACCAACACTTTCAATAATCTCGACAAATGTCTAACTTACGAAAACATCATAGGACTTATTATTTGGATTTCTCCAAAAAGGAAAGGGGAAGGGGTGCTACTTCTCCCTTTTATTGGCTCTTTTTGCTAGTTCTTCGTATGGTATTCTGAGTTCTGGTAAGTATTCGAATCCTTCTGGTGGGACAACCTCGACGCCAGCCCATGCCTTCTTAAGGTACTGTCCCAAAGGCCTTTCTGGTGAGTTTCTGGGGAACCAACATTTTCTGTAATCCGAGTAGGTTTCCCCCTCGATCAGCTCATAGTCGGTAGAACCCATTCCGAGCTCACGCACAACATTGGCTTGTATCCACTGCGAGATTGAACCGATTAGACCTCCGCATATGGTGAACTTTTCTTTTCCCTCTTCCATCGCGTGTAATTCCTCACTCACAGATCCGTGAGTTCCAAGTGTTTTCATTGACATATCTAGCACTGCAAGGTCAACAGCCGCCATGTCCTTCGAAGCGAAAACTCCCAGGTCTGGCACCAAGGATCGATCTGCCCAATCTACGCAATCACACCAAGGACTCATGTCGATAGCAAAGTTGACGAAGCCGACTCGCTCTCTTCCCATATGATTAACGATCCCTGATGCTGTCTCTGCCATTGTTATCGGTAGCATCTTCAACCATTCATCGGGTATAGACCAAACACCACATGCAAGTGGGAACACGAGGTGTCCGAAACAACCATTGCACAAGGATCTATCCCATTCCATATGATCCTCGAGAACTTTAACCGCTCCCGTGGGGCAGTTGTCTCCGCAAGCCTTGGCCACCTCTGAACCCCAGGGACACCCCTGCAGCCCTGCGCAAGCCTCTCCAGAAAACACAAAGATCTCCTTGTTTAGGCCGTACTTGGGATGTGTCGTCAGATGAACCATCATTTTTCCTCTTTTTGATTGGCATCCGATACCAACGTTCTTAATTGCGCCCCCAAATACGCCTAGAGGATGACCCTTGAAGTGGGAAACGACAATCATGGCGTCTGCCTCCACTATTCCTCTGGCTCCATAGGCATATTTGGTGTAGACGGGATTTGGTATTTCGATTTTAATGTCGTCAAGCCCAGCTTCTCCGTCAGCGATCACTATTGGACAACCCATACTTTCTTGGGTGAATCCGTGAGCAGCCGCGGTGAATAAATAGTCTTGAGCTAGAACCCGCGAGTCAAACGGCGTGAAATTAACGGTGGTTGTATCGGTGACAAAGGGTTGTCCTCCATATTCCTTGATTTTGTCGCAAATAACCCTTATTAGAAAAGGTCGTAGGTAATGTGTTGTACCCCAGACACCCATATGGCATTTAACCGCTACTCGATCACCCTTGTGGAAACACTCGTTTAACCCTGCCTGCTCAAAAAGTGCAGCTCCCTTGTATGCTAGACTTGTCAATAAACTGTTTGCCCTATCATCCAACCAGTAGACTTTTGCTTTTGCCAGAAGACTCCCTCCTTAGTTTTGTCCTATTGGAGAACACATATATCTGTATGTACGCTTAGATATTTGAAACTACATGTATCGTCGATTCTAGTTTTAATTCTTTGTTTTCACAAATTGACTTGAGAATATGCATGCTTTTACATGGAAAAGATGAATCATGAGCAACTAGAAGTAGAGAGCCGGAGGCAATCATGATTGGGAGTAACCAAGGAATGTAAACTATTAGGCGAATTCTTGGAATCTAATGCAGCAGAATATTCAGACAAGGTAGCAGTAGTCCACAAGGACCAAAGGATAACCTTCAAGGGACTTAACGAAAACGTGGATCGCGTTGCCAAGAGTTTTCTGAAACTTGGAGTCAAGAAAGGGGACAGAATCATTACCATTATACCTCCTCGGCCTGAATGGATTTACATTGCATTGGCAGGAGCCAAAATTGGAGCCGTAACAGTGTCACTTGACTGGAGAGACGAATTGCGAGACTTTGCGTACCAGATTCCTCTGGTTAAGCCTTCTACGATTATAAATATGAACCAGTTCCTTAGCAGAAACTATTCGCGTATTATTGATCAGATAAAGGACAAGTTTTCTACTGTCAAGAACTATATTTCGATTGCAGGAACCTATCTGCCTGAATCCATTGCTTTCGAGGATTTGATCCTCAAACGAAGAGACGAAATGAATAGAGAATTCGAAGAAAGGAAAAGTGAAGTTCAAGAAGATGACGCGGTTCTCTGCATGTATACGACTGGGACAACCGGTCTCTCTAAACCGGTGATTCTAACTCATAAAAGTATCCGCAAGTGCGTTGAGTACACGACCAAATATGTAGGGTTGAACCCAGAAGACGTGACCATTGGTAACATGCCTGTTTCACATGCGGCCGGTGCAGTACATGCTGAGATGCAGAGTATTATCTTGGGTAATGAACTTGTTATGCTTGAGAAATATGATACTGAGGATACATTAAAACTCATACAGCAGGAGAAGGTCACATTCATAGGTTGGCCGCCTACAGTATATACTATGGTAATTAATCTTCACAATTTTAAGCAATACGACTTATCTTCTATAAGAATGGCTGTGGCTGGCGCTGGTTTCACCTCACCACAATTGGCTCAGAAAATCATAGACAATATCACACCAAGCTTATACAATAGTTGGGGCATGACCGAATTAAGCGGGGTGGCTACACTTGCAAGACCCGAAGATGGCGTAGAAAAAATAAAAAATACCATTGGAAAGCCAATTTCTCCAGAAATCAAAATAAAGCTTGTAGACGAAAAAGGTGAAATTGTTTCAAAAGGAGAAGTGGGAGAAATAATGGTAAAAGGTCCCACACTGTTCAAGGAATACTACCTTATGCCTGAAAAGACAGAAGAATCTTTTGACGAAGAGGGTTACTTCCTCACAGGAGACAGAGCTAAGCTAGATGATGATGGTTACTTAGTATTCGTGGATCGTATCAAGGAGACGTATAAGTCAGGAGGCTATAATGTGTCTCCTCTGGAAATCGAGGAGTTCCTGATGTCACATCCAGATATTCTCTTAGCCGCTGTGATCGCGGTTCCAGATGAAAAGTGGGGTCAAGTAGGACGAGCTTATTATCAGAAAGTGCCGGGATCAAGCATCACAGATAAGGATGTGGAAGAGTACTGTCGTAAGCATCTAGCTGACTATAAAGTCCCAAAGGAGTTCAAGTGGAGAAATCTACCCATAATTGGACCTGGAAAAGTAAGTAAGAAGAAGCTGAGGGAGGAATTGGAGAAGGAACTAGCTAGGGAGGAAAGATTGAAACGCGTCGGAGAATAAAAGGAAGAATACAGCTCAGAAGTTCGAGTAACTTAAGAAGCAAGTCATTTTTCTTCTCGGGTTTGGTGGAGTCCGCTACGAAACAAACCAAGAATCCAAACTAAAACCTCTTCCCCATCACAATTAATCATTCTTAAGAATTAGTCTTAGGAATAAGTCCCAAGAAAGGGATGGGAGTCAGCCCCACATGTCCTTTGCCAGGTCGTCTAGACCTAGGTCCAAAAGTCTCTCCTTTTTAGGCTTGCCGGTATTTATGTCCCAGCCTCTCAGATCATAGTGTTCCTTGAGTAGACCTTCGAAGTTCTTCCATACTACACCTTTTGCATATCCATCTGGCTTTGGTTCAAGTAGTATGCGCGGCGGAAGCGTATCATCACCAACAGAGAAGCCGCATTGGATATTAAAGACACGCTGTAGATTGATAATTCGTTCCCCGATTCTTAAGAAATCTTCCCAACTTAGGTTCCAGCCAGTTACAGCGTTCACGAATTCTACAGTCAGCGCAGGCTTCACCGCACCAGTAAAGAGACACTGCCCGGCGGCATTCATAGCCATGGACCAGTCTTGGACATCTACCAAGGCCTTCGACTTTCCTTCCTCAATGATGCCTTCGATTGGTTCCTCCATGCCGAATTCTTCCTGAGGCATGTTTATTTCGAAAAACGTCATTCCTGGGGTGTGTCTCGCGCCTCCTGCAGTTGTCGCCATGTTGATTCCCATCATTTTCAAGGCTCGTGGATCCCAGGCCGACATTTCAACACCCTTTACGTGTACGGCCCATGCCCCGGATCCATGGCCGATTTTCTCTGCGGCTCTCTTTACTCCCTCTCCTAGCAAGTATCCCGTTCCTTTTTCTCTGTTGGCCACCTTCTTAATCATCTCAATGAGCACGTCAATGTTTCCCCACTCTAGCTCTAGGCCTCCAGTATCCTTCTTTGCAATCAATCCCTTCTCGAAGCACTCTATCGCCCAAGCGATGCTAGACCCGGTGGATATAGTATCTAAGCCATAGAGATCGCATAGGTGAGAGGCGTATGCGATGGCTTCAAGATCATGGTTGAGTGTGTTAGTGCCCAGCAGAGTGATTGACTCGTACTCGGGACCATGAGCATCAAAAGCATATTTCGGTGTTTTCACTTTGCACTTTCTGTCATGGGTAACCGGGCAACCAAAGCAACAATAAGGACTGTACCCTATGGTGGCTGTTAGTGTTGTGCCATCCACATCGTCTGCTTCTTGGAAATAGCCCCCTTGCCAGTTTTTGATTGGGAGTACACCTAATTCATTAAAAGTGCTGATCATCCCGGCTGTTCCGTGAACAGCCACTAGGTTGACCGCTATATTCTCTTGGTATTCAAGAAGATAAGCATCGTAGGATTTCTTGAGCTCCTCCGGCCTTGCGATAGGGATGTTCTTTTCGCCCACCACTGCAGTGGCCTTGAAATTCTTTGAACCAGCAACAGCGCCTAACCCCATCCGTCCTGCGAATGAGCCATGATCAGACTCAATATTTGCGTATCTTACGAGTCTCTCTCCCGCAGGACCGATTGTAGAGACTCGGGCAGACTTTTCTCCGAGATCTTTCTTAATAATATCCTCTGTGTCAAAAGTCTGTTTACCCCAAAGGTGGGAAGCATCTCTAAGCTCTCCGCCTCCCTCAGTAATAAAGAGATAGACCGGCTTCTCGGACTTTCCCATAATAACTATTCCATCATAGCCTGTGCGCTTAAGAGCCCATCCAAAGAAGCCACCAGCACTTGAGTCACCCCAACCACCAGAAAGCGGAGAAACTCCACACACTTCATATTTTCCGCTTCCTGGAGTCAGTGTTCCGGCACAAGGGCCAGTTGACCAAGTCAATATGTTCTTTGGCGAAAAAGCATCTATTGGGAGTTCCAGCTCATTGTAGAGTAACCTAGACATGTACCCTCTAGCACCCATGTAAACACTTGCCCACTCCTCATTTATGGGCTCATCTTTGATCATTCTTGTTGAAAGATCAACACGTAACAATTTTCCCATAAATCCAGACATCATTTGACTTGCCCTCTCCCAATTTGTTGAAGGTATTCACTCTACCTATATTTTTATAGTGTCTTTTATATTAGTTGGTTAATTGGATGCCAAAATTCTCTTCTTGAACTAACAAGAAACCAACAGCAGAATAAGAAAGGCTTCAAATGACCCATTTGCAATATTCTCAAGATCAACCAGATTTGTTTCTAACTTGAAAAGCTTCTTTGTGCAACGTGGTTTAATGGGAGGATTGTTTTATTGAATCGAATAAGAGCTCAACCTATGCGTCTAGCTCCACCTAATTCGGTTCAGGTCTTCCATTGTGAAGAAATAGAATCTTCCTACGCTGCATACCTGATCGATGAATCCAATTACGGAGACGGCAAAGCTGAAAGTTTGTTTTTCCCTAGGAATGAAGTGGAAGTCTCAGCGATCCTGAAATCAATGAATCAAAGGGGCACCAAGATTACAGTCTCCTCCGGGCGTACAGGCATCGTTGGTGGAGCTGTTCCATTGGGTGGGGCGATCCTCTCGTTGGAAAAAATGGATCACGTGTTAGGATTAGGTTTTGATGAGCAGAAGAAAATGTGGTATGTACATGCTGAATCTGGGGTTCAGTTTGGAGAACTTTGTCGTAAGATCGAACACAAGGATTTCAATGAACTTCGAACAAAGGAATCGGTTCCGAAGCAGCAGATGCTTGAAAGATTTCTTTCCGATAAGGTGAGACGTTTTCTTCCTCCAGATCCCACGGAAATGACTGCACTGCTGGGAGGGACAGTTGCAACAAATGCTTCCGGAGCTCGGACTTTTAAGTACGGGGCAATGCGCGAATGGATACGTAGAATACGTGTGGTTCTCGTTAATGGCGACGTTCTTGATATCACTAGGGGACAAGTGAACGCAAGCATTGATGGAAAATTCCAGATCATATTGAGTGGGGAAAAATCAGTAGAGATTCAGATTCCTAGCTACAAGATGCCACGAATAAAAAACTCTGCGGGCCTCTATGCTTTACCTGGTATGGACCTCATTGACCTATTCATCGGCTCTGAAGGCATATTGGGAGTAATTACAGAGGTGGAAGTCTATGTTATACCAAAACCTCCAAACCTATTAAGCATCATGGCTTTCTTATCTGATGAAGACGCTGCCATTGACTTCGTAGAGGATATTCGTGCAAATGAATCGCCAATTAAACCGGATGCTATAGAATATCTAGATTCTAATGCTGTTTCGATGTTGAAAGCATTGAAAAATGAAGGAACAATTAAAATCCCATCTTTGCCAAACAGTGCGCAAGCCATCATTTACCTTGAAATCTCTTACTCCAATGATGAGGAGGAACAGATTCACAATGCATTGGATGACTTTTTCCAGCAGCACGGAGTTTCAATTGAGACTGCTTGGGGAGGAACCGAACCAACAGAGTGGCAACGTATGAAGGACATTAGACATGCTATCCCAGAAAAAATAAACTCGATCATTGCGAAGAGGCGACAAGAACATCCGGAGCTGCATAAACTTGGAACAGATATGGCAGTCCCAGACGAACATCTGAGAACAATAATGGATTACTATAAGAGAGAATTGAGCGAAAGAAATCTAGAGCATGTTATTTTCGGACACATCGGAAACAACCATCTACACGTAAACGTCCTCCCCAAGGATAAAGAAGACCAGAATGCCGCTACACATCTGTACTCAGAATTCGCGAAGAAAGCAGTGCAGTTGGGGGGAACGGTATCAGCTGAGCACGGCATTGGCAAGATAAAGAGACCCCTCCTTCAGGCATTATATGGAAAGGGAGGAATAAGACAGATTAAAGCTATAAAAGAAGCCCTAGATCCAAAAGGAATTCTCAATGCTGGAGTCATGATTCCAGAGGAGGATATTTGAAACCAAGATGGGGCAGGGCTATTGGTTTCTCCTCTTGATTTATCTATAACCCTTACGCTCCACGTAGTAACATCTACTCTCAAGGAATACCTCCTGAGTGGATATTGTAATGAAGAAAATTTCGATTGACGCTACTAATATTTCTTTCACCTGCCAGAAATGCGGGAGATGCTGTTCATTCTTCAAAGTTTTTCTAACAGAAAAGGACATCACCAAAATTGGAAAACTGGGATATAACAAAGAAGAGTTTGTGGACTACTACGACAAACGTAAAGTGATAAAGAAAACCGGTAAAGATTGCTTTTTCCTAAGAGTTGACAAAGAAAGATCGGGTCTATGCAAAATATACAAGCACAGACCTACTTCTTGCAGAATGTATCCTCTCGACATTTGCCCAGATAAAACTGTTTCTGTCAGAATATTTCTTTTTCTGCGAAACTTCGAGTGCCCAGGACTTGGCAAGGGAAGAATTAAATCCACCCAAAGCTTTCTAAAAGAGATGAATCTAACCGAGAACGATCTCCTAGAAGTCTGGCAAGTAATGCCCAAGGAAGAAAGAGATGCCAAAAATCGTCCTAATGGACGTCTTGTTAGGTAAAGAATGCTTTCTGCTTATTCGAGATAGACTCGACGGAGAATAGAGTCGCATGGTTACACCATTGATCCTACCAGCCTTTAGCCTTGGAATGAAGGAAGGAACAATCCTCAAATGGTTCAAGAAGGAAAAGGACACCGTCGAGAAAGGGGAGCCGGTTGTAAAGGTCTTTGGGGAGAAGATGGAAGTTGACCTTGACTCCCCCGCATCAGGAAATCTCCTAAAGATCCTGTACGGCGAGAAGGCTGAGGTTCCCGTGTCAACTGTTATTGGACTGATTGGAGAAATTGGCGAAGACATTTCAAGCTACCTCGCTCAACTTGCAGAAGGAATTCCTGTCTCTCCAGAGATCACGCCTATCACTGGGCAGGTAGCGCCAATGGCTGAAACTCCTCCCATCTTGGGGGTCACTGCTGGAATCCAAACTCAAACCTCTGTTTCACAGAAACCACTTCAGCCATCTGGGCGTGTTAGGGCATCTCCTGCGGCAAGGAGAATTGCGAGTGAAAAGAGCATTGACTTGAGAACTGTGTTGGGAACTGGTCCAGCTGGAAGAATAGTGGCCAAGGACGTGCTATCATCTGCTGAACCAAGAGTCGTTCCCTTATTTCCTAGACCCGAAGTCCGTGCTGTCGGGTTCAAGGATGTGAGGAAAGTGAAGCACATAACCCCAATGTCTCCAACAAGAAAAGTGATCGCAAAGAGGATGTCGCACAGCGCCAGAACTGCCCCTCATATAACTGTCATTATGGAGACTGACATGTCTGAGATTGTGAAGCTCAGAGAGAAAATGTTGCCTGAAGTTGAGAAAAGAGTTGGAACCAAACTGTCGTACACTGAAATCATTGTGAAGGCTGTCGCAAAGGCGCTGGAAGAATTCCCGATGGTAAACTCCACCCTGGTGGACGAGAACAACATCAAGGTCTTTGACGAGATTAATGTGGGAGTAGCCATAGCGGCAAAGGAAGGACTTATAGTCCCAGTCATACAGAATGCCAACAAGCTGTCGATAGCTGAAATAAGTGCTACCTTGAACCAACTGGTAGATAAGGCAAACAAGGGAAGGCTCACACCCGACGAGATGTCAGGTGGAACATTCACGATAACGAGCCTAGGAATGTTCGGGGTAGACGTGTTCATGCCTATCCTAAACCCACCTGAAAGTGGAATACTCGCCGTGGGCAAAATAACTAAGAAACCAGTCGTCGACGACAAGGGACAGATAGTAGTGAGGCCGATGGCATTCTTGGCGCTGGCAGTGGACCACAGGGTGATCGATGGTGCTCCAGGCGCAGAGTTCCTCCTAAGAGTGAAAGAGATACTAGAATACCCATTTGCGTTGAACTACTAGCACAAGCTGGAATTGGTGTTGATGGCGCCATATAGCTATGATGAAGTTAAGCATTATAGTCCCCAAGAAACGGTTCTTTCTTTTCCCAGTGAGAGCGTTTGGCGACTAGTTGATGTCGAGTACGACGATCCAGTCCTCAACTTGGCAGTTGAAGAAGCGATCATGGAGAAAGTCAGTGAAGGACAGGCGGCAAACACCATAAGGTTCTGGACAAACCGCAAACCAACAGTTGTGATTGGCAAGTTCCAGATCCCAGAACTCGAAGTAAACAAAGAAGCATGCAGAAAACATGGGGTGAACATCGTAAGAAGATTCACGGGTGGCGGAACAGTCTACCATGATAAAGGCAACCTGAATTACGCAATATCCGCAAGGCGCGACTGCCCTCTTATCCCTCGAACAATAGACAGAATCAGACCAACACTGTGCGCGGGTGTTGTCGAAGCACTGAGAATGCTCGGCTTAGATGCCAAGTTTGAGCCGAAAGGCGCATACATACAAGTCAATGGGAAGAAAGTCTCTGGCACAGCTGCGGTAGTGAAGCGAACCGTAGTCTTCCTGCACGGAACCCTTCTAATTGATCCAGACCTCACAAGACTGAGAGAAGTCCTTGATGTGCCACCCTACCAAAAGGATGCTCGACTGAAGCGGCTTGTGAAGAGTAACAGAAAAAAAGTCACAAGTATCAAGGAGCAAAAGGGAAGAGAAGTATCATCTGATCAGGTAAAGGAGGCGCTTGAGAAAGGCTTCGCCAAAACCCTTGGAATACAGCTTCATCGGGGAGAACTCCTCCCCTCTGAAATTGTGCTAGCTAATATGATCACGACCAACAGATGCAATGAGATCAATATCTTCTAAGGATTCCAGAGTAGGAATGCGTGAGGAAACATCTTATTATAGTAGTTCGTTTTCAGAAGAAAACACTACAAGTCATCATGAAAAGTAACATCAGAAGGATTAGAGGTGCATCTTCGATATGGCGGAACAAGTCGAGGAAATCCTGAAGGAATTCGAAACCTATTTTGTGAGAATGAGAAAGGAAATACCTGAAACCGTGGACTCATTTAGAAACCTTCTATCAAGTGTTCACAAGGATGGTGCACTGTCAGGGAAATTCAAGGAACTCATTTGCATAGCAATCTCGGTCTACGCACACTGCGAAGCATGTATGGTATATCACACTAAGCAAGCGATTGAGGCAGGTGCAACGAAAGCCGAAATCACGGAAGCGTGCGGAGTAGCGGTAGTCATGGGAGGAGGTCCAGCAGCAGCACAAGCGCGTCTAGTGATGAAATCTATTGAAAAGTGGGGAACCAAGTAACTCAAGAACAGAAAGCAGGCAGGCATATGAGCGCCGGTGAGGCTTCTGCTCAGTCGCCGCCTTTTCTCTTTCTTAATGTTTGCTTGTTTCTGATCTCAGCCTAGCCAGTTCCTCATAGATTCCTGCTTCCTTGAGTGCGGAATAGCAGGACTTGCATATCTTGAATCCTTCTTCATATGTTTTTGTTTTCTTGGGATCTGGTCTAGTCACTTCCACGATGTGTACCATGTTCTTAGCCGCCTCGAAAATGTCTCTGTGCGTGCCAGCGCCGATGGAGGCTAACATCGCTACACCCAAAGTTGAAGACGGGTCCTCAGGCACAAATATAGGCTGACCCAACACATCTGCCTTTATTTGCCTCCAGATTCTGCTCTTGGCTCCTCCCCCAGCGGACCTTAGCTCCTTAACAGGTATCCCCAACTCATTGCACACATCAATGATCGCTTTGAGCAGAAATGCTACTCCTTCCATCATACTTCGATATATGTGGGCGCTCGTCGTCTTGGGTGTGAGCCCGATCAGCATTCCTGACACGTAGGGATCCCATCTTGGCGCCCGTTCGCCGGTCATGGCGGCTTCGCAGAGCAACCCTCCGGACAGCGGCTCTAAGTTTTCCGCTTCCTCATCGAGTTTCTCGAAGGTTGTGTGAGGAGCAATCTCATCATGGAACCACCTGAGGATGATGCCGCCGCCTGATGATGCGCCGCCAGCTATCCAGTAGCCACGCTTGGGGTGAACGTGATAGTAGATTCTACCCAGCGGATCAGTGGTCAGCTTGTTGGTTGTCACATGGAAAACTTGAGTTGTGCCAGTGACTTCGCATGCTTGCCCTACTTCGACAGCCCCCGAGGCGATGAACCCCGCGATTCCGTCAGTTGCTCCTGCGACAATTGTTGTCCCCTCCTTCAACCCCGCTTCTTTAGCTGCAGACTCTGTAACCTCGCCTATCACTGTGCCAGGCTCCTTAAGATCGGGTAGCATTCTGACAGGAATCTCAAATCGCTCTAGAGTCCCTCTCGGCCACTGCTTCGTCACAAGGTTCAGACTAGTTTTCGCAGCGTTGAAGTAGTCACAGGAAATCCGACCGCTTAGCCTAAGTACGACGTAGTCAGTCGTTGAGAGGAATTTGTGGGTTCTTCGAAAAACTTCAGGTTCATTCCTCAAAACCCAGAGTATCTTGGCTAACCCACCGGAGGCATCCATCTTAGAACTCTGAGTCCTACCTAACTCACTAATCTCCTCATCGCGCGAGAGTTCCTCTGCTTGTTCAGTAGCCCGAGTATCGGAGTAGAGAATGGCTGGTCTGAGAGGCTCTCCATGGTCACCGACAGGAACGACTGTCCCAGATGTTCCGCATACAGAAACAGCTTTAATCACATTCGGAGAGGAAACTTTGCTCATACATTCCTTTACTGCGTGGGACGCTGAACGCCACCATTCTCTCGCATCATGTTCGATCCAGTTGTACTTGGGCCTAAACGTTGTCAAGGGGTGATCTACTCTTGCGCACAGCTTCCCCATCGAGTCGTAGATGGAAGCCCTCGTCCCTTCTGTTCCAATATCAACTCCAAGAAACATGCACTCCGACAACGGGGAAAACTCCTACGCTATGGCTTAAGCAGGATCTTTAGTCCTTCCTTTCTATCCATCAGGTTGAATCCCTTCTCCCAATCCTCAAGAGGCAGTCTATGAGAGATAAGCGACTCAGTCTTGATCTTCCCAGAAGCAAGAAGAGTTAGAGTCGTTTTCCAGCTTGTCCACACTGTTCCCCATGAACCGACGACTTCCAGCTCCTTCTCGATCACGCTATCTAAGTTCGCATCCTCCTTTGGTCTGCCTGTGAGCCCGATGTACCCTATTCTGCCGCATCTTCTGACCAACTCAAACGCCTGTCTTCTAGCGGCTGAGGACCCTGATGCTTCAAATACAACATCAGCACCAAGACCAGAGGTTAAATCACTGACGAGCTTGATAGCATCCTCCTTTTCAACATTGATCGTAACGTTTGCACCAAGCTTCTTCGCTATCCTAAGACGCTCGTCATCAGCACTCGTTCCGGTCACAATTATCAGGCCAGCACCTTGGATAGCTGCCATCTGGGTTGTGATCAGACCCATCGGCCCGGGACCCTGGACCACCACAGTTTCGCCAGGTTTAACATTTACGCGCTCGATTGCAGCGTGAACCACACATGCTATCGGCTCAGCTAGGGCTGCAGACTCAGATGTAACATTTTGGGGAACCTTATGAATGATCTTTACTGGAACAGCCATGTAATCGGAGAATGCTCCATTGGCACCTGAGACCCCAAGTATCTTCTTTTCGGAGCTAATGCATCTGTTTTGATGTCCTGTCCTACAGAGGTAACATACACCACACGGAACAGTAGCGGGACTAGTAACCCGCTCACCAACCTCTATCCCCTGAACGCCTTCCCCTGCCTCGACGACTTTCCCACAATACTCGTGCCCAATCACGACTGGTGGGGTATAGAATGTTTGGTCATGAAGAATATGAATATCCGTTCCACATATTCCTGCTGATTCAACTTCTACCAGAACTTCTCCATCTGCACACCTTGGTTTGCTTATGTCCTTAAGCTCGACGTTCCCCTCTCCACGAGCAAGCTTGACAAGAGCCTTCAAGACAGTGACACCAACGTTCACTCTATAGCCTTGAGTATGACTGGGTTCAATGCCTTGAACTGTTTCATATATTGTTGCCTTTCCACTTTTAACGTTTTTACATATCCTTCAATTTGCTCTCGCGTGTAGAAGTTCGTCAAGTTGAATTTACTCATGTCTACGCCATCAACTTTCTTGGGGACCTTAGTGCTAAAATGTGGCTCATCAATCCACTCGATTGTCCCTTTGCAAATCCCCCTTATGATTGCAGCCATTTCCGGTATCTGAACTCGGAGCACCTTCCGTTTCACTATTTTTGTTCCATCGGTGGCCTTCTCAAGAATCTCCCCGACTCCACCCGTGTTCAAGACATAGCACTCCACTTTCTCACGGTTGCGTTTCAAAAACTCGTATATCCAGTTTCCCTCTTCAGCTTCATCGCCTACTATGAATGGGTTTGTTCCCACGACTCGTACAGATTCTCCCGCCCGCTTTGGATCTCCACCAGTACTCTCAATTGATTCACCTAGCATGAAGTTCGCGGCAGCCTGCTCAGGAGTCAGTTTCGCAGCTATTGGGAGAACCGTGTTCCTCCGAGTAATGAAAACCAAGACAAGCTTGTCAAGTTGGGACAGAGACAAAAGATTCAGTGACTCACTCATGAACTCCCCGAGGTCAGTTCGCTGTATGATCCCACGACCATTACCTGTGAGAGTCTCGTCTTCAAAATCCAACTTCCCCCTATAGTCGACAAGGACGTTTTCAAGGATAGCATCCCTTGAGGTTGCCGCCTTGTACAGGAGAGGCTGCGTGTCAGGTCTAAGCCCCTCAGTCTTGATGTAGAATCCCCTCTCAGTTCCAAGGGCAGAGCCATCCATGCTTAGCATTACGACATCATCTTGTATTATCTTAACTTCTTCACCTTTCTCTGTCAAGCCGTGGTTGTGGCACGTATGAGTTGTTTTTCCCGTTGCTGTCAAACCAAAGATTATCATGCCGATCTTTCCTATTCTGTTCGACTTGTCACGTGCTTTCATGAACTTGGCGCCAGCGTGGAGTCCGAGCATTCCCTTCTTCTTTGCCGAGTACATTGCCATCCTTAGGAAACCCTTCTTGACTTCACCATAGTAGTCGCTGCCTAGAACTAGCGTCAAATCTTGGTCGGGGAAAACCAAGATCTGCCTGTCTTGCTCCTGCCACTCAGGTAAATCAACGAGGTACAATTGTGGACCGGGCGTATCTGAGCGTGGAAATAGTGTCTGATAAACCATGTACGCTAGGCGCACGTACTCAGACTTGTAACGAGACAAGATGAAATCGCAATGGGGAGTGAGTGTATTGTTCTTCCCCATTGTTAAAGGAATGTAGAAGAGCGGTGCACGATGAAGATATGCTTCCACGAGTTTGAGGGTTTTTGAAAGGTTCTTGACAATCTCTGTTTGCTGCTTGTTTAAGCTCGACTGGAGCACTCTGTCCCCACTTACATATACTGTGAGGCCTGCGCTTCTATTCCTGACAGTAGACGAGAAATGATAGTTACCGAATTCCGTGAGAGTAGCGATTCTTTCACTCTCTTCCCTCAATTGTTTAATTGTGGGATGCACTACATTATCGCTAGTTGACAACTTCTTGACAATATTGAGAAGGTTGGGCAACTCGCCTCCGTCTAGTTGACTCAAAGTTAGGACTCACTCCTTGTTGGAAAACTCATTCACTTAGAGCGGGTAACAACTCAGAAGCAATTACATTGATAATAACAAACTTCTGGGAAAGCATCACTCTGGGAAACCTGTCAGGAACTCATCTCCCTACAACTTTGCGTCTACTCACTGTTTCTCCGTGGTCAGATGATCTTCGCCCCCAGAATAAGTACACGAGAAGAATAGCTCCGATATAAAGGTTTACGGCAATCAACACAAGCTTCAGGAACGTGCCCATCAACAACAACAGCAACGACATACCGTACCCAGCTATGAATCCAGTCAAAACTCTAAGCTTATTGTTGCTTTCTCTAGTTCCAGTGGATTGAGTCGCCCAGTCAATGTAAACAGGCAAGATAAAGAGAGAACCTATTATAACGGATTCCTCGCCCGAGAAGATCAGTTGAGGAACTAAGCCTAGAACAAGAAAGGCGGAGAAGAGACCTGTAAAGATACCAGTACACCTGGCGCAGACATACACTACATTTCCCCCAAGCTGAATCCTCAAACATCTGTCCAGTCTACCTGGAGGGTGATGGGACAGCAAGAGTCGCAACAATCTGCCTTTCCTGCTTAAGCTTTTCGACATGCAGAGACGCCCTCACAAAGATATGGAAGAAAAGTCACTAATAACGGAAGCGGAAGGGATATCTGCAACACACGGTCTCTTCCGGCATGTATTGCTCCAGAACTCCCGCCGAAAGTCAGCAACGAGTTCTTATCCAATAGATGGCTCTCACAAGGATAGAACTTATATATTATTCATTAAGTTTATCAATAGTCCAGAAATGGCATTACATGCTTCAAGTTGAAGTGGTGTATCCTTTGACTAGAACTTACCCGGAGTATCCGTGGTGTTGCATTGGCATTTTCATAATCTCAATTGCCGGTGGACTTTACCAGAGTTTCACACATTTACCATTTACGCTAGACCCTATAATGGGCGCCCTATTCGGATTGGGCGGAATAGCTTTGGTTATTGCCTTGGTTGACATTCACAAGAGAAGCGAAGCGCAGAGAATCATGAAGGCTACCATCGATTCACATGGAAAAGGAAGTGTCAACGTCCGTGATCTCGCCGAGGAAGTTGAAATGACTGAACGTGGCACGCGCCACGTGATAACTGACCTTAGAATCAAGGGACTCATAAAAGCATACTTCGACCCAAAAAGCGGGGTCGTCGTCATAGGTAAAGAACCCGGTGCAGCGGCTGAGGCCCCTCCTGAAGGTCGTCCAGTCAACTACTGCCAGTACTGTGGTGCCCGAGTTCCTCCAGCAGCCAAGTTCTGCGTAAACTGTGGGGCCAGCATCGAATAAACGGCACATGCAACAAGAGAATACTTAATTCTCAGATGAAGCCTAGCCAAATATAGTCGGAGCTAGGTAATTCTGGAGGGGGCAAGACGACCTATTGCGACTATACCCTCAGCTAACCATTAGGTGAGGGAAAAAACAGTATACTTTTAAATTACCTAAGTTATAATCTTAGTAAGAGAGGTGGGTGGTAAGTATTCTTAGAGCAAAGTACGTCTTCAAAACTGTGTTTGTCGGTGACCCCGCTGTCGGCAAGACCAGCATAATCACTAAACACGTCATGTCAGCCTTTAGGGAGAACTACATCCCTACTCTGGGAGCTAACATCACTTCGAATGACTACGTTGTCGAGAACTACGGGGTGACCTTGCTCATATGGGACATAGCAGGGCAAGAGATCTTCAGCAGAGTACGCGAAAAGTACTACGGTGGAGCCAAGGCGGCATTCGTGGTCTACGATGTTACCAGACCAGAGACGCTTGAAGGCGCTAGTAAATGGGTTGAAGATCTAAAACGCTTCATACCAGGTTCCATTCCCATGGTTGTTGTTGGAAACAAGATCGACCTTAAGAGAAAAGTGAGTACAGAAGAAGGAGAAAAGTTTGCAAAGAGACTGGGCGCGACCTTCATAGAGAGTTCCGCTAAAACAGGCGAGAATGTCCCCGAAGTATTCAGAGAAATCACAAAAGCCCTTGTCAGCAAGGTAACTAAGAGCTCCTAGTTCCACTCTCGTTTTTCACATCATCAACCAGTACGCTTCTAGATACCTTGTATCTTCCCTAATAGGTCAGCAGCTACTTTGAAGTCTAGTAGAGTCTTGTACTGTAGTACTTCAAGGTTGTAAACTACATCGACCCCGTTCAGGGTTTTCATAACGTCCCCAAAGTCTATGAGCCCTTGACCGGGTGGAAGATGTAAATCACCTAGCCCCCTTTCTCGGTTTGTACCTCCAACTGGAAACGGGATGAGGTTATTATCAGACAAGTGAATGTGCTTTATGTATGGTTTGAGGAGCCTTATCCCCGTTGTCAGGTCAAATCCATAGAAAGACGCCGCGAGAGCTAGATGCCCCACATCACAAGTTGTTTTGACATGTTCATTGTTAAGAGCCTCAACTATTGTTGGGATAACAATTGGGTTGTCTGCTATGGGCAATGTGTCTAACCGTGGAACCTCGTTCTCGACGCAGATTACCACATCATTGTCTTGCGCGACCTTAACACAGTTCCTGAGGGTTTTGATAGCCATCTCGACAGCCTTTGGCTTGCCAAGGCGTTGCAAGTCACTAACCATCAAGGAGACGTTGATACTTTCACTTCTCTTCAATTCGGGGAACAGTGTCCCAGGGTGCTCGCACAGAGCGTGAACGTTGAATTTGGAACAGATCTCTATCACCGAGTTCAAGGTTCTTTCAGCCATTCTCCTGGTGGTCTCGTCAACGGAGGCTATATTACTCATTACGCCAAGTTCATCATCGTAGTATCCGTGGGCAGTGAGCTCCTCAATACTGAATGCGCTCACCACGTCCTTGATCTCTTTCACAGCATTATTGTTGATCGACGAATCACGGTTTACGACACTATAAAACGGCAGGTATAACTCAAACACCCTGAACCCAAATCCATAGAGCTCTTCGAAGAAATGCCTGAACTTGCCTTTCGTAGATATGTTGTATATTGTTGCACCTATCTTCATCGAAACCAACTCCAGAACTCCCGTCTCGTCCTAGTAGACCCATTTTATTCCTCTTTATACTTTCCTATCTGCCAAAGCTACTGTACATTATATAAAGGACAGGAATGCATAATGATTGATCAAATCAGATGGATCTATACAATAGGCTCGTATCAGCGTACGAGAAGGAGAGGATGGGTTCAGACATGTCTGAAAAAGGACACTACTTGGCGGTAATAGATGCGGGAACCACAGGAGTGCGGTCGGCGATTTTCGACCCACAGGGGAATATCAAAGGAATATCGTACAAGGAGTACCCTGAGAAGCGCCAACCTCCAGGCGTTTCAGAGCAAGATCCTCCAATGTGGTGGGATAACGCTAAGCTCACGATGAAAGATGTCCTGAAAAAGTCAAACATACATCCAAGAGAGATTGCAGCGCTGTCAGTAAGCACTCAGCGGGCAACGACGCTCGCGGTCGATAGAGAAGGAAATCACCTCATACCGGGGTTAACCTGGATGGATGCCAGAACATCAGCCTCGATTGAACCATTGAAAAAAAAGATTACCAGACCAACTGGGTGGTGGACCAACTCTTCACTATCAAAGATACTGTGGATAAAAGACAATCACCCTGGAATATTCGAGAAGACATACAAGTTCATCCAAGTTGATGGCTATCTTTACCATAAACTCACTGGGAAAGTTGTAACGGATTACTCAAATGCCATCTACGGAATCCTAGATATTAATACAACGGAATGGTCCCAAGAGCTTGCCGATGCCGCGGGGGTCCCAATAGAAAAGTGGCCAGACATATATCCCCCAGGAACGCAACTGGGTGAACTTACTGGCAAAGCTGCGGAGGGGACCGGACTCACTGCTGGATTGCCTGTAATTATGGGCGGTGCTGACGTGCAGTGCTCCGCCCTTGGACTTGGAATGACCGGTCCTGGACCAGCGAAGGCAACGACAGGCACAGGAACTTTCGTGGTTTCGGTACTCGAAGGAAAACCAATCTTCGACCCTGGAGGGAACTTGTTCACAAATCCTCATGTCATCAGAGGGAAATGGATTCTTGAGGGTGCAATGCCTGGAACAGGTCTCCTCCTCAAATGGTTCAGGGAGCAGTTCAGCGCCCATGAAGTCCAGAAAGCCAGTGAGATGAAAGTTGACCCCTATGACTATCTCGTCGAAGAAGCCAAGGATATTAGCCCGGGGGCTGGTGGACTACTCATAATACCACTGTTTAACTTTGCCAAGGGAACGATGTATGGCTTATCTTTTGGGCATACAAGGAAGCACGTTGCGAGAGCAATACTAGAATGCAATGTCTACGGAATCAGGTTCTGGCTTACATTGATGGAGACCATGAAGGTCAAACCAAATGAGATTAGGGTAGATGGAGGAGGCGCGAAATCCAACCTCTGGAATCAGATCCAAAGCGATGTGACTGGAAAACCAGTTGTTGTTCCAAAGGTTACTGAAGGATCTTCGTTGGGGGCGGCGATGCTAGCAGCCGTTGGAGTCTCGCTGTATAAGTCTGCTCATGAGGCAGTCAAGAAGATGGTTCACTTCGTCGACCGAAAAGAACCAAACAAAGAACACTCAAAAGTTTATGATAAGATGTACAACGCATTCCAAAGCCAATTAATGACCGTATATTTGGGCAAAAGAGTCACAGGCGACGTCGTTTAGCATCAAGTTGTACTCCTGCCTCCTTTTTTTGGAGAACCTCCTACTATTAACAGGTTTGCACAAGTTGTCTTTTGGTGGTTTCCCATGATGAAGATATCTCTAATCGAGAACGTGAAGTTCGAGGCTGAGTGCAGAGGTCACAGGATAGTGTTAGATCAGCCTATTGATGATGGTGGGTCGGACGCTGGCATGACCCCCGTTGAGTTGTTCATTGCTTCGCTGGGTTCTTGCATTGCTTATTATGCTGTCATATTCTGTCAACGCCGCAAGATTCCCTCAGATGATCTTAATGTTGAGTTGGGCTGGGAGTGGGCTGAAGATCCTCATCGGGTGGGCGCAATTGATCTCACGATTACGTTGCGGAAGAAACTCACCGAGAAGGAGAAGACTGGGCTGCTCAGAATGGTTAAGGGATGCACGGTCCACAATACGATGCGTAACCTGCCGGAAATAGCATTCACAATAAAGTGAATCAGGTCTAGAAGAGAAATTGATCTCAGCCTTGGAAGCATGCTAGGTCATATGAACATTCCTAGCGAATTATGCATCGCTCATCAACCAGTTCCTCTTGTTGGATTAGTTTCCACAATGAGAGAATAGATAGTAACACAGTATGCCTTATATCAAACGTATTGTTTCACTAACTACTGATCCTACATAGCGTGGTGACTAACGATTAGCGATTCTGACATTGATGGTGATATTTTTGATGTCGCAATTGTAGGCGGTGGAAGCGCTGGAGTAGGTACAGCAAGAGACTGCGCCAAACGGGGACTGAAAACCATCCTCTTGGAGAGAAATGATCTAGCCTCTGGCGCCGTGGCTACCTGCGCGGGTATGATCTCCGGCGGGCCAAAGTACCTCATGGAGCCTCCTATGGTCAAACTCTGTTCAGCGGAATCAGCCATAATCGCCAAGATTGCGAAGAACGTCATCTTTAGCATTCCAATACTGATTCCCTTGGTCGATAAGGCAGATGTGAACAGAGGGAAGATGTTTGCGGCAGCGTATGCTGGCTACAGTGAACTTCGGAAGGGCGACCCAGTGATAACGCTAACGAAAGAAGAAGCCCTGAAACTGGAACCAAGGCTAAACCCTGATATTCAGAGCGCAATTTACTTCAGGGAATACTTCATTGACCCATTTCGCCTCATTCTAATGAATGCCGTCGACGCTAAACGCCACGGAGCCGAGATCCAAACTTACACCGAAGTAATCGACATTTTGAGAAAAGATAACAGTGTCACAGGTGTAAGAGTCAGGGACAAGTTCTCAGGTGAAATCAAGGACATAAAGGCAAAGATAGTTGTGAACGCTTCTGGTCCATGGGGTTCGAAGGTAGCCAAGATGGCTGAGCTCGAACATCCACTCCGCCTAAACAAGGGAAGCCACGTGATCTTCGATCGAAGGATATCTGACATCGGAATCATAGCCAAATGCATCGACGGTAGAACCGCTTATCTGTTCCCACACGAGAACACAACCATCCTCGGCACAACAGCTGTCGACATTTTCTGCGACCCCGACGAAGTCGAGACCACATACGATGACCTTGAGTACCTAATGGTAGCAATGGAGAAAGCAATCCCATCCATACGCCAAGCTAGAATCATAAGAACCATGACCGGAGTAAGACCCATGATCAACCAGTATGGTATCATTGAAGAAAACGTCACAAGAAACTACGAAATCATAGACTTCGAAAACAAGGCGGGAGTCTCAGGGTTCCTATCCTTCGGTGGCGGAAAACTTGTTCTTTACCGTATCATGGCTGAGAAGATGACTGACCTAATATGCAAGAAACTGGGAAAGAATGCCGAGTGCAAGACAGGTACAGATCCACTTATCGGCGCCGAGAAAGATGTGGACGTAGATAGACTTGCCACCAAGTTTGGCATTTACCCGCATGTGGCGAGAAAACTGGCATACCTCTACGGAACCAAGGCAACGGACGTTCTTAGCCTAGCAGAAGAAAACCCACAGTATAAGATGGAGATCTGCAACTGCGAGTCAATACTTGAGGCCGCAATCAGGTACTCCATAAGAAACGAGTGGGCTAAGACACTGAACGACGTTAGGAGGCGAACAAGAGTCGCGATGGGACCATGCCAAGGTTGTTCATGTATCCACAAAGTCGCCGCTGTCGCAGCTGACGAACTCAATATGTCTCCCGAGGCATTGATGCAGGATCTAGGAAACCTGCTGCAAGAAAGGTGGAAAGGCAAAAAACCGCTACTTCTGGGACAGCAACTTGCACAGGAAGAGGTTCTCCAATCCAGTTACAGCCACGTTCCCAAGATTCACCAGGGCTTGAGAACGGGAGAAGAAGAATCCTGAGGATGCAACGAGTGAGGGAGTGAATTGAGTTTGAAAGATTTCAAGACTGAGGTCGCCGTGATTGGTTGTGGAATTGCTGGAATAACGGCCGCGAAGAAGATCGCTAGTGAAGGCGCAGACGTTACAATCTTCTCCAAGGCTTATGGAGCCACAGCCATGTCCACGGGTGTAGTAGATATTGCAAACCCTACTGTGGTCAAGCTTCCATTAAAACCTCCAGAGGAACTCATCTCAGAGAAGTATGCCAAAAAGGCGAACCATCCATACGCCCTCATCATTCGAAGAGAGAAACAACTGGAAGGTCGCACCGCCCAGTCAGAGGAAGACAATTATAGCCAGACCATCAGCAAGGCCGTTACAACCTTCCTGGAAAACATGAAGGATGTAGACTACCCAATGGAAGGGTCACTTAATCACAACATGCTTCTCATCGACTCAATAGGCTCAGCTAAGTGCACAAGTCTTGCTCCACCCAGTGTAGCCAGAGGAGATCTGACAAAAATCAACAAAGGGCAAATAATCTTTATCGGGTTTAAGGGACACTCCGATTACGATCCTCGTTTATGTTCTCAGAATTTCGCTCGAACAAGCAAGATTGTGGGTCTACCTGATGCGGTGGAGGGAGCAAGTGGTAAGCTCACCGATTTTCCTGGCTTTGAAGGAAGGAATACTTTACTTAGTATCGAGATAGCGAGAAGACTGGACCGCGAAGAAGGTATTGCAACGGGAGTAGGGCGTAAGATCGGAGATCTCGCAAAGGGCGATGGAGCAACCCATGTCTGCTTACCCCCATGTATGGGAATAGATAATGTTGAAAGAAATCTGAAAGTAATTGGCGAAGAATCCGGTCTCATACCATTTGAATGCGCCAACTTAACTCCACCATCCATCCTCGGCTTCAGAATGCAGTTGGCATTAGAGGACTCAGCCAACAAATCGGGAGTAGTCATTAGGCTGCCTTACGAAGTCAAGAAAATCGAAATCGAAGAGAACAACCTAAAAAGAATGGCCGTTGTCTCAGGAGAGCGAAGTTTCCATGTTGACGCCGACCGATTTGTCCTTGCAACCGGTAGTTTCATTGGCGGCGGAATAATCGAGGAAGAGGAAACTGTCAAGGAGCCAATCCTGAACCTGCCACTCTTCGATGAAAACGATGCGCAAGTAAATAGTGTGTTCATTAGAAGAATGCTTTCCAGCGAAGCTATTCCAATTAAGGGGCATCCCGTCTTTTCCGTTGGAGTGAAGGTGAATGAAAACATGCAACCAGTCTCAGATAAGGGAGAGCCCCTCTACAGTAACATGTTCGCCTGTGGAAACATACTCTCAGGGTTCAACCACACAAGCAGCGGCTGCAGGCACGGAGTTGCCATAACCACAAGCTATGTGGCAGGCGAAGAAGCAGCTAAGAAGCAAAGAAAGAGAGAGGAATGAAGACATGGCTACAACAGGAAAAGAAGCAACCACTCAGGCTGCGAGCGGATTAAGTTTCATAAAAGAGAAAATGAAGACACTAAGCCTACTCGAGAATCAGCCTCATGAGAAAGATTTACTCTCACAACTTGGAAAATGCTTGAACTGTGGCGTATGCCTGCCGAGTTGCCCAACGTTAGAGGCAACATCATTCGAGGTATTCCCCGGTCCGAGAGGCATAGCGACTACCGTTTCACGAGTGAATCCAAACTTCTGGGACATCAGGGACCTAATCTACACATGCACCGAATGCGGTAGCTGCCAAGAGATATGCCCTGAAAAGGTTCCAGTACCAAAAGCCGCGAGTTTACTTAGAGGAAAGATATTCAGATTAAGACCAGACCTGATCCCTCCAGGACACAAGGAGATGCTCATGAACCTTTCCCAGCATGGAACAAGTCTGCCGCCTGAAGACGAAGAACTCCGGAGTGATCTTGCGGAATCAGCGATGAAAGACCTCGCCCTCCCATACAAGAAGGATGTCTACAAGGGCTCGGCTCAAGTCGTCTACTTTGCAGGCTGCATATCAACCCACAGGGCGCCAGAGATCAGAGAGAGTGGCAAACTTATTCTAGACAAGCTTGGGGTCAATTTCACGCTCCTCAAAGATACAGGGTGTTGCGGTCTCCCCGCGTCCCTTATTGGAGACATGGAACTTGCGGATAAGCTAGTCAAATCGGTATTCGACAGAGTGAGACAAGTTGGAGCAAACACCGTCATAGCGACGTGCTCAGGGTGCGCTAACACACTCCAAGCGTATTTGAACAGGATGGGAAACAACACTGGTATACGAGTGAAACACCTCGCTGAATATCTAGTCGAAGACGTAGGCAGTCAGAAAGTTTCAAGCCTCGCCAAGTCAAAAGAAAGCAAGATGAAATCCAAAGCTACCGAGAACATTGCAATTCACTCAGCTTGCCACCTAAGCAGGCACCTAAGCAGACGCATCCAAGACTACGTAATTCAACTCGCTGAGGCGCTCCCTGGGGTTCAAATAACCACTTCAAACACGCGTCAGAAGTGCTGCGGAGCCGGAGGTCTACTCAGCATATTCAAGCCCGATGTATCTAACAAGATCACAATCGCAAGGCTACAGGAGATCCTCGAACAAGAAAAGAAACCCGAAAAGATTGTTGCTCCATGCCCGACATGTGTAATTCAGATGAATCAAGGAGTCTCGAACTCAACACCAGAAATAAAGGTCGAAGATTTCGCCGTTCTCTTGGCGAGGAAAATTGTTTAAGGCACCGATTATGCAGAACCTTAAAAGCAAAAACCTACCGAATGTTGAATAAAATTCTCAAACTCATAACTTGCATATGTGTGATAGGAGAGCTAAGACTTGAGTACTGGCAGAATCCCGGCGGGAAAACTTGCAAGAGTCAAGCGCGCCTTGACCAACATCCTCGGAGAAAAAAACGTTACAGATTCCGAGTTCGACAAGATTTCATACTCAAAAGACTCTTGGCCTCTCAGACTGATGGAAATAAAGAGGGGAGTCACCGGACCTTTCCCAGACCTAATAGTCTGGCCCGAATCAGTTGAGCAAGTCGCAAGGATAGTCAAGCTCGCTAACGAAGAGAAGATCCCATTGATACCATACGGTGGCGGCTCTAACGTAACGGGGGGAACGATCCCCATTTACGGCGGAGTAATCGTCGACCTGAAGAAGCTGGACAAGGTCCTTGAGTTCGACGAGAAGTCTGCAACAGTCACCGTACAAGCAGGAGTCATAGGCCAGGATCTCGAGAATTATCTGAACAAACGAGGCTACACGTTTCCACATCAACCCGCCTCCATGTATTGCTCATCAGTCGGTGGCTTCGTTGCCACCCGCTCAGCTGGAACCTTCTCATCCAAGTACGGTCGCGTAGAAGACATGGTTGTCTGCCTTGAAGCAGTACTACCGACCGGTGAAGTAATACGCACAAGGAAGAGCCCAAAGTCCTCAACAGGTCCGAACCTGAATCAAATCTTCATAGGCGGTGAAGGAACACTAGGAATCATAACGGAAATCACTTTCAAA
>Ga0315309_1000153_pt1 | contig 41115 bp, 37 predicted proteins | sample TDP4_MG_FD_203080 | JGI IMG/M metagenome (GOLD analysis project Ga0315309, IMG submission 203080) | Freshwater sediment microbial communities from Lake Towuti, South Sulawesi, Indonesia - TDP4 | ecosystem: Environmental > Aquatic > Freshwater > Lake > Sediment | place: Indonesia: South Sulawesi...
GCAGCCCACGGCTACTGGCACTCCTCTACCTACCAGCACTGTCACCTCCAGTCCGACGGCTGCGCCCACAGCTACGCCTACCTCGCCACCGCCGACGCCCACACCTACCTCACCACCGCCGACGCCCACACCTACCTCGCCATCGCCGACGCCCACACCTACCTCGCCATCGCCGACGCCCACACCTACCTCGCCATCGCCGACGCCCACACCTACCTCACCATCGCCGACGCCCACACCTACCTCGCCAACTCCTATCGTCTATAGCATCAGCCCTGATAGTGGCGACACCAAGAGCATTGTCTCCATCACCAACTTATCGGGCGAGAATTTCCTGTCAGGGGCCACAGCCAGGATTGACAATGGGATCACCAGCATAGACCTCATCTCAGTAACAGTAGTTAGCGCTAACCAGATCACCGGCACTTTGGACCTGTCTGTAGCAGCCGGGGGACCCTATGACGTACAAGTGACCAACCCGGACCTACAAAGCGGCATAGCCACCAACGCCTTTACCGTGACTATCCCCATCACCTATTCCTACCCGATAACGACCACCTGTAACATCTCCGTGACCGATTGCTTTTCGTCAACTGGCGCTCCTGACGGCGGTGCCACACAAATTGAGGAGGGGGGAGTTATCACGCTGGATTTTGGCATCGACAACGGGATAACGGATGGACAAGGGTACGACTTCGTCTTCTACGAGTGGCATAACGTCGGTTGCACTTGCGTCCAGTTGGATTGGATCGAGATCGAGTTGTCAGAGGATGGGCTGACGTGGTATACTGTCTTCAACTGGGGAGATGGCTATAATCCGCCGATGGACGATAACACGAGCATAGCATCTTATAGCCAGGATGGGAGCGAAGACGACAACGAGCAAATCCCAAGCGCCATCCTCTACGGCATACCCCCTAACCCTCCTAATCCTACAGGAATTTTAATTGACATAAACTTCTTGGGGAGTCCTCCTGCAACCTCCTACAGGTACGTCCGCTTGAGGTGCCCCGTTGGTGGAGGTGACGCGGCTCAAATAGACGCCATCGAAAGGTTGCACTAGGGGACCTAGTCAAAAGAGAGGAATTTGGGCTTCATCCTGTTCGATGATAGGTCGCAGACCAACGATCTTCTTCAGGTCGTGGCGGTCAACCTCGGCGGCACTGACGAGTTGGCTCAGATGCCTGTACTTGATGAATTGCCAATGCCCGGTGACCATAGCCTGACGCAACCAGGGGGAACGATCCAGCTTAAAGCTCGCTAAATCGCCCCTCTCCTCGGGGATCACAAGGTAGCGGTTGATGCCTTCTCCCATGTCATCCTTGTGCCAGGGGATGAGTCCCAGGGCAGCCATGCTGAGGAGGACGAAGGCATGCCTGACTTCTTTGTCCTCGTGCCAGAGGACATCAAAGGGTGAGAGGGGCTCAACACCTGGGTCCTCGTTTCTCAGGAGGTCCATCAGCGTGCCTCCCTCCCAGGACCGCTTGTGCCATGCCCGGCTCAGCCCGACGCTGTAACCCAGACGCTGCCCCAGCTTCACCAGATTGGCCATCCCTTGTCCTCGCTGTCCTTCTCTGTTCTCCGGCTGGTCCTCCGGCCGCAACTGCCAGTGATCCGAGCCGATCTCCTGAGCGTAGGATTTCAGGCAGGCCTCGATGAGCTCTGCCTCCGGCGTCAGGAGGCCGGGGAAGCGGGGGTAAATGGCTGCCGCCAGCGCCTCAGCGCTCAGAGTGAACTTCTCGCACAAGATCTCCCACACGGCTTCCTCTACCCGATCGCTCAACGGTGGGCTGACTTCACCCGGTTCGCGCAGCCACCACAATTGCGGCCAGCCTTCTCCCTCCTCGGTCTCCTCCCAGCGCACGATAGCCCCACCCTCTACCTCCTCCAGCACAGTCTCCACCTGTCGGGATACAAAGTCGAGGGGTGAGAAGCCTTCTTCTGATGACATGGACACTGCTCGACGCAGATAGCCTTTTGCGCTCAGGTGCCGGTAAGCGGCCAGGTGCAGCCACTCGTAGGTCAAAGGTTGACCCCGTTGACGCAACACATCCTGCATGGCCGTGGAGGCCTCTCGCTGGAGTTCGATGGCCAGGTTGGCCTCGTCCTCAGAGGGTAAGGCGACCATGGGTTTCTCTCCTTTGGCGAAGGAGAGCCGATAATAGCCCATCGTCCCAGCCGGCACCTCGCCCGGCTGGCAGGATGCCCCTTCCAGCTCGAAACCAGCCAGACTGGCAGCCATAAAAAGAGCCTCCAAGAAAGCTGGTCCCTCGGTAGCAAAGACGAGCACCAGTCGTCCCCGAGCCTGCAAGGCCTGGTGCAAGGCTTGGAAGGTTGAGTTCATGGCCCGTTGGTACCAATCCCAGTCAGTTTTCTTCCGTTTCAGCAAGGGCCTCAGTGCCGCCGCTTCCTCCCGCCCGAAAAGCCAACCGCTCCATAGATAGGAAAGGGACCAAAAAACAGGGTCCAGACGCGGCGGGGCAGTGATGATTAGAGAGACGCTATCTTCAGGGAGCACCTGGCTCAGCCGCCGCACAGTAAGGGGCTCGACCAGGGCATTGGGTGGCTGACCATCGGTTTCAGAGAGGGACAGGAGATCGGGGGAGGTGATCTGGCTCACACTGGTAGCCAAATGCACAGCAGGGGAAGGTGGAAGCTGACTCAACTGGACTCGGGTCTCCTCAAAGGCCTGCCAGACGTTGCGCTCAACGAAGCGCGGCAGAGGGTGAAGACGACGGGGACGGAGCCAGGCCTGAGGGGAAGCGTAAAGGCTGCTACAAGAATCCAAGCAGGCCAGGAGCAACAGCTTTAAGGTCTCTTGCAGAGGGGAATCGGCGAAGAGGGTCTCGATCTTGATCAACAGGTTGGTCAGGGCGTACAGGTTGCGCGGCGTGTAAAGGTCCAGGAGCTTCTGGCCTGCCTTCCGACCTTCGTCGCCTGGCGGGGCCAGGCGATCCAGGACATAGTGATAGTAAAAGCCCCGCCTCTCAATGCTGCTCAAGGTCTCGCGCTCGCCCGGCTCAAGAGGAGCCTGACCTTCACTCCCGCAAGTCTGACAGCGATACCCCTTCTCGACCGGCTCGCTGGCCTCTCGGTCCCAAAGGAAATAGTCAGCTCTCGTGGTCCGATGGCACTGGGGGCAGCTTGTGGTGTAGAGACCGTCAAGGTGCTCGCGGAGGGGCACCCCCAGCTTCAGGCTGTCGCCCAGGCGAGTGGTAGCGGCGTCAAGCTCTTTGGGTTCAGGTAAACCCAGTTGTCCCCGCACAAGTAGAGCCAGGACCGGGTTAAAGTTGGCTGCGATGACCTTGCGCCCGGTTGCGACAACCTCAGTCACAAGGTTTAGGCTCTGGCAAAAAGGATCGAGGACGATTTGGCCTGGTGAAGTGTAAGCCTCGAGGTAGGCCATAGCCACGCCCACGGGCATGGGCTGGACGTAGTGAGCCAGAAACCGCTCAGCTTCAACGCTCTTGCCTGGTACGAAGTAGTTGATTTGTCCCATCGTACCGCCCTGCTAAATGGTCACTCTTGGCCAGTTGTATTTCAGGTCAGGTTATCCTCAGTCACCGTGGCTCTCGCTTCTCAAAGAGGGTGACGGCCTCAAAACCCGCTTCGCGAGCCAGGCCAAGGGCCTCAGCGATACCCTTCCCCAAATCCTTTACCGAATGGGCATCGGAGCCTACCGTCCAGGATCCGCCCTCCCAGTTCCTTATACCACCTCAGCACTTCCAGGCCAGGGTAGGTCTCATGCGGGGCCTGACGCAAACCCGAGGCGTTGATCTCCAGGGTGCCTGTTCCACCGCATCAGCGGGCAACAAGTCCCCCTTTACCACCGCCAGCGGCTGGGCCTGACAGGCCAGTTTCAGCGCCGGGTTCTGGATGGTGAGGAGCCGAGACACGCACAGGAGCCCGCTCCTGGCAGAGGACGGACCCGCTGGCCGGGCGCATCACTCAGCACAGGGCCTTGCTCCAGACAGCGGAGGCGAAGCAAGCCCGTGCCAGAGCCCCGGTGGAGCAGGAGCGCCAGACGTGAACCCAGGAGGTGGCCGAATTGGGGACGATGTACCAGGCTCGGAACCGCCCGGAGCGGTCTCACAGCCGCCTGGCCCAGGCCCGCCGCAAGCTGCCGTTCTGGCAGCCTGGAGGCTGTTTGTTAAGGTTCACGGAACTGAGTGCGTTTGCAGGCGTCGAGTTGGTGATCCGAGATTCCGGACCCTTCTAACTGGCCATGCCGCTGTTCAAAAGTTGCGGTTTTCCGCCAATATGAACGGTTCAGCCGCTGGTTGCACAATCGTTACGTTCTTTCAAAACTGGAGGGGAATCGACGTCATGCTCATTTTATCCACCAGCGATGGGTGGAAACAGACAGATAATATCCCCCTCCTTAATTTCGGTAGATAGCTTCAACGGAAACTGTTCCCATCCTCGCCCGTTGAGGGTAGCCATCACTTGGGGGTTGGGCAGCGAGAGAGCATAGCGTTGATTCAACCACTCGACCACGTCCCGCAGGGTAGCTCCCGGCGGGAAACCGACCTCTTCTCGCCTGCGCCCTGTTCGATCTCTGAGGGCAGCTAGATACTTGATCTGCACCTTGTTTTCCATGCCTTGGACTGCAAAATGAATCTATGCTTAAACATCTTCCAATGCAAGCAGTTCATCCAAGCCCAACTTGCGAATCGTTTCCGGCTTGGGCACGCCATCCTCATCCCAGCCTCGTACGTCGTAGTATTCGTCGAGCATGACCGTATACATCTCTTCTGTCAGGATACGTCCCTGAGTTGGTCCTGAAGGTATAGCCTCTTTGGTGATGCGTTTGGGCAGCAGGTCGTCCTTTCGCCTTATGCCCTCACGGTTGAGGATCATCCGCTCTAGATTATAAATGCGGGCTCCAATTTCCATCAGTTCCGGGGCAAAGTCATAGCCGGTAACGGCCTTCAACACATCGCCTTGGGGCTTATCGCGGAAATTCATAGAACCCCTGACCACCGTGCAAAGGCCCAGGCTGTCCACATAGGCTCTGTTGTCTTGTAGGGTTTGGACCAGAACCCCTTTGCCTTTCAGGGCGAAGCGGTCGTACTCACCGCTCTGGAGTTCGTCGCGGATCGTCCAGCCGCCCACGTTGTGGCAAGCGCCACGGCTGGACGTGCCGTAGGTCAGGCCATTACCGTGAAAGCCCCGCGGGTCATACGCGGCGAAGGGCAACCCCTTGACCGCCAAGATACAGCGGCTCCACTCAGGATGCTCGCGTGCCACGTGTGCCATCCCTTCAGCCAGCAAGTCGCCGATGCCGCGCCGTTCCCCGATGAGTCGGACTAGATCTACAAGCGCCTGGGCGTTGCCAAAGCGGGCTTCGATTCCGTCCGTATCCTCGCTGCTGATCAGACCGCATTCGTATAGTTCCATTGTCAGAGCGATGACATTGCCCGCAGAGATAGTATCTATACCGATCTCATCACAAAGCTGGTTGGCTGCTATGATAGCGCCAAAGTCATCCACACCGCAGTTCGGCCCAAGCATTCCGATGGTTTCGAATTCGGTCCGGGCCCGCGCCCCGGCGAATGGACCCTCCTTCACTTCACACACCTTGCCACAGGCTACCGGGCACTGGTAGCAGCCATAGTTCCTCACCCAGTATCCTTCGCGCATCATATGTGCGTCTATCCTATCCCCGCCTTCGAAATATGCGGTCTGGAAATTGCGCGTGGGCATGCAGCCCAGTTCATTGATGATCTCGATGTACTGGGGCGTGCCGTATCTTGTGTGATTGGCCCGCGTTTCGCGCAATTCCTTGATGGCGGCCCGCCGGATTTCCTTTACCCTAGCCGGGTCAGCCACCGGAATCGAACCGCTGCCAAGCACGGCAATACCCTTCAACCGTTTGGAACCCAGCACGGCCCCTGACCCTCCCCGCCCCATCGCGCGCGTGTCTACATTGATGTAGGAGAACCGAACCAGTCGTTCAGCGGCCGGACCGATGGAGAGCGCCCCAGTCCGTCTATCTCCCATAGCCTCCTTCAGTACCTCCAGGGTCTTGTCTGTGGTCAAGCCTTGCCAAGGACGTGCGTCACCAAAGATCACTTCATCATCCTTGATCAGCAGATAAGTCCACTCTGAAGCCTGCCCCTCAATGAAGAGCCCATCAAAGCCGCAGAACTTGAGCTGAGGGCCAAAGTCCCCACCACTGTTGGCACATAAGTAAGTCCCTGTCTCCGGAGACTTGGTGCTGAGCCCGATCTTGGTAGTGGACGGCAGTTTTATGCCCGTCAGAGGGCCGGTTATCAAGAAGACTTTGTTGGCCGGATCAAATGGTTTCACCTCCGGGCCAATCTCGTCGTAGTACATCTTGGCCGCCAGGCCGCGTCCACCAAGTAATTTCAAAACCTCGTTCTCCTTCAAGCGCTCAGTGCGGTGTTCTCTCGTGGAAAGGTTAACTCTAAGGATTTTGCCTAAGTAACCGCCTTCAAACATCTATGAGCCTCCTGGTATGGTTCTATTCTGGTCTAAAGCTGAATTACTGGTCGGATGATTCCAGTCGAACCACGGCAACGATCTTGCTCTCCAGCAAACGAGCAAATGCCTCCTAGCTAGCCTATATCAGCCTCTTGATTTGGCATAGACTTCGGGGTTGACTACATTGGTGGGACGTTCACCTCTCAACACAGCAAGCAGGCTTTCTGTAGCCATTTTTGCCATGCGCAGCACGGCCTCCCTCGTTGCGGCGCCAGCGTGGGGGGTCAGAATGACATTCTCCAGGGTGTTGAGGGGATCATCAGGCGGCGGCGGCTCCTGTGGCCGGGCGTCTAGCGCAGCGCCAGCCACCTTCCCGGCGACGAGGGCCTCATAGAGTGCCGCCTCATCCACCGTGCCGCCCCGCGCCGTGTTGATGACGCACACCCCATCCTTCATTTTCGCGAAGGCCTCAGCATCCAAGATGTGATGGGTCTCCGACGTGTAGGGCACGTGGACAGAGACGTAGTCGGATCGCGTCAGCAACTCATCCAGCGACACCTGCGTGGCACCGGGCACTTCGGTAGGAGTGCGTCGGTAGAAGACGACCTCCATCCCCAACGCGTGGGCTCGCTTGACGACCTCCTGGCCAATCCGGCCGCAGCCGATCAACCCCAGGGTCTTGCCGGCCAGTTCCGTCCCCGTTTGACGTGCCCATCCGCCTTGCGAGACCACTTGGTGATGTTTCACCAAGTGGCGAGCCAGCGCCAGCATCAGCGCGATGGTTAGCTCAGCCACGGCCGCCTCGTTTGCCCCGGGCGTGTTGGTTACGACGATCCCTGCCGCAGTCGCTGCGGCCAAGTCAATGTTGTCTACCCCAACACCGTGCTTGGCGATGACCTTGAGGTCTGTGGACGCCCCAATGACTTGGGCTGTAACCTCATCCAGCCCCACAACGGTCCCATCCACACCGCCTACCAAATCCAGCATCTCCGCCTCAGTCAACGGGCGATCGTAGGGGCTGCTCACTACGTCACAGCCCTCTTTTTCCAGCAGGTCCCAATGCTCTCCCCGTAGCTCTCGGAACGAGCGTGCTGTGATAAGAACTCTATGCCCCATACTTTACCTCCTTGCTTCTCTTTGCTACTCTCTACAACAGGATCGAAAGCCCGCCATCCACTGAAATTGCTTGTCCGGTGCACCAACTAGCCTCATCCGACGCCAGATAAAGCACTGCTGCTGCCACATCCTCAGGCTGCCCGAGCCGCCCCAGCGGAGCTTTCTGGGCCAACGCCTGGCGGTCGGCAGCGTCCGGAACGGCGGCTAATAACATGTCAGTGACGACAGGCCCTGGACACACTGCATTCACGGTAATGTTATGAGGAGCCAAGTCCACCGCCATGGCCCGAGTCATGGAGAGCACCGCTCCCTTGGATGCGCTGTAGGCAACGTGTCCTGGCTCCCCGACTACAGCCGCCTTGGATGAGATGTGGACAATGCGCCCTCCGCCCTGCTTAATCATATAGGGCACGACGGCCTGGGAAGGAAAGACGGTTCCCAGGACATTCACCTCAAAGAGCAATAGCCAATCGGAGCGGGTCTCTTGCTCAAAAGGCGCCTGCGTATGAATCCCCGCGTTGTTGATCAGGATGTCAACTCGCCTCAGGCGCTGGACCGTCTCGCTGACAGCGCACAGAACCTGTTCTTTATCGCTGACATCGGCTTGGAGAAAGAACGCTTTTCCATCGTCAGCCTCGATCTGCGCCGCCGTCTCGCGCCCGGTCTCCATGTTCCTGTCGATGAGGGCGACGGTCGCGCCCTCCATTGCCAGGGCATGGGCAATCGCCCGGCCCATCCCTCGACCCCCTCCCGTCACAATAGCAACCTTGTCTTGGAATCTCATCATTCACCTCCCGGATGCAAGATCACTTTCAGAAAGGCTTCCTCTATATCCATCATGGGGACAACAACTGCCTTCACGAAACTTCCCTGCCGGGTGGCTCCGGTAGGGTCGCCAGGCGCTGATAGAATGGGGCAGTCTCGGACAGGAGAGCGATATACTGCTCGACGTAGGGCTGATAGAACCGATGGTATTCCGGCCGTGGCTCGATCCGATCGGTGGTCTCCACAAAGTGGCGGGCGGTGGCCTTGAGGTCGTCAAAGACCCCCACAGCGTACCCGGCGACGATGGCAGATCCCAGCACCGCAAACTCTTCCCGGTTCAACTGGACGTATGGAAGCCCCAACACGTCCGCTTTGATTTGGTTCCAGAATAGGCTACGGGCACCCCCGCCGATAACGCGGGCCTCCTTGAACTCGGTTTCCGGCAAGAGGGCCTTCTCAATACCAAGATAGTAAGCATACTCGTATGCAATTCCCTCCAGGATAGCTCGGTAGAAATGAGGCTTTCGGTGGGCCCAGGTGAATCCCATCCACAGCCCACGCACATCGGGGTCGCTGGGGCAAACGCGGCCCTGAAGGTGGGGCAGAAAGAGCAAACCGTCCGAGCCAGGAGCAACCTCGGTGGCAAGCTGATCCAGGAGGGCATAGACACCCTCGCCCTTGGCCTGAGCCTCCTCCTTTATCTCGTTAGCGAGTTCGTCCCGGAACCAACGCAGGTTCAGGCCCCCTCCATTGATGTAGGCCAGCGCGTACCATAGATCCTCCGGCACCAGCCGGGCAGTGAACAGCGTCTTATGCTCCACATCCGGAACGAACTGATCCACACAGATAGCAAAGACAGAAGCCGTCCCTGCCACATCGAACACCAAGCCGGGCTCGACCATAGCCGCACCCAGCATACCTGCCGCCTGGTCCCCTGCCCCAGCCGCAATAAGTGTCCCAGCTTTTAGCCCACAGTCCCTGGCTGCAGCCGGTGTTATTTCGCCAATGAGCTCCCACGGGGGCACGATGCGGGGCAGTTTCTCCAGCGGGATCCCGAACTCGCGACACAAGTCCTCGTCCCAGGCCCCCTGGACCGTGGCACTGAGGCAAGAGAAGTGGATATAGGTGTAATCAATGAAGGCGTCGTCGCCTTTAAGTCCGGCCATTTGCCCGGCAACATAGCCCGCGGGAACGACGAACTTGCGGATCTTACGGAAAACCTCAGGCCGTTCATGCATCCACCATAGGATCTTGGGGCCATGGGAATAGGTCGGAGGACCTCCTGTGCGCCGGATGATGGTCTCCTCGAGGGCCCTCATCTGCCCAATATAAGGTTTACACCGGGCATCCAGCCAGGAGTCGTAGACTGTCGGCGTGCCCCATTCCTCATCTACTGTGCCGATCCCGGCCATCTGTCCATCGAAAGCGATGGCCGCCACGTCCGAAGGGTCTATCCCACTGGATTCGACGCACTCCCGGATTGTGCGTGCAGCGGATCCATAGAAATCCTCTGGGTCCTGTTCCACCCATCCAGGCTGAGGGTAATATAGCCTCGACTCCTCGTAGGCACTGGCCAGCAGGTGCCCATCGGCGTCGAAAATCGCCGCCTTGGTACCCATCGTTCCCAGGTCTACGCCGATGAGATAGCATTTCATCTCTCGCGCCCTCCTCTCTCGTCACAGTCTATCTGTACCGGGGATTGGGGATCAGCACGGGCTGACCGTCCCGTTCCACCACGACTCTCAAGAAACCACTTTCCTCGATCGTGCCGTAATCGTGCCCAGCCTGACCGGGCCAGACGGCGAAGAAGGCAAAGGGGCCCTTTCCCGTATTCACGGTGCGATGGGCCCAGTAAGGAGACACATAGGCAATCGTCCCTCTCTCCATCTTCAAAGCCTGAAAGTCACCTTCTTTGGTCTGCATCAGCAGATAGCCCTTGCCCTCCAGACCCAGGTATATCTCAGCGGTGTCCATAGCGACGTGGAAGTGGCCCTTCGTCATATAGTACTCATCTCCCACCCGGCCCGGATAGAGCACAGTGAGGCAATGTAGCAACTGCCCTTCCTCCTCAGGAACGTCCACAGCGTAGACCTCGTAGATAAGAGGATTATCTCGCTCCAAGATTGCCTCGGTCTCGGTTATATCCTGGTACATTCCACGCATGTGGCTGAGTCGTCGCTCGATTCTTTGATCATACGGAGTGATCATCCTCTCAGCAAATAACAGCGTCGTCGCAAATGGCTTCATAACTTCCATGATACTCCCACCTTCCGTCTGTCATTATACAGTGTCTTCACCGTGCAGGTATGTCCGCTCCATCTCGGATCGTTCACGGGATAAGGACAACTTTGAGATGTTCTCCCGACGCCGCGTCGGCAAGAGCCGCTTCTATCTCCTGCAACGACCTCCTGGCCGTTACCAGGGACTGAAGCGAGAGCCGCCCTGACGCAAGCATCTGCACGGTCTGCCGATATTGGCGGTGATTTGACCCGGTTGTCCCGGTGACCGTCACTTGTCCATAGTGAATCCAGTTGGAGCTGACACAGGCATGGTCACGCCCCGCAGCGAGACCGGCAAAGAAGTTCACTCTTCCGCGCCTGGCAGCCAGTTCCACGGCCTGCTCCTGCAATGCAGCAGAACCGACGGCAACGATAACCACATCAGCGCCACGACCGCCGGTCGCCTTCAGGACCGCTTCCCTCAAATCTTGCTTCCTGGGATCTACAACAAGGTCCGCTCCAAACTCTACAGCCTGTCGCGCCCGATCCTCTTGAATCTCGCTGACAATGACCTGGCCCGTTCCGCTGTACCGGGCCAAAAGAAGGTGCATCAGGCCCATCGGTCCAGCGCCCATAATGACCATCGTCTCGCCAGGGGCAAGATGGCAGGCCTGCTGAGCGTTATAGCAACAGGATAGAGGCTCACTAAGGGCAGCCTCCTCGAAGGATAGGTTATCGGGTATCTCGACCACGTTGCCTTGCTGCACCGCCGGCGCCGTGATCAACATGTACTCCGCGAAACCCCCGTCGAGGGTGATCCCAAAGGCATCGTAGTCAGGGCAGAGGTTGTTGTTACCCTGTACACATTCCCAACATACGCCGCAGCCGACGTTTGGAGCAACCGCAACCCGCGTGCCAGGCGCCAGGTATGTGACCTGCGCGCCCACGGCAACGATTTCTCCCGCTACCTCATGCCCCAGAATACGGACAGCGCCTTCTGAAATCTTGAAGTGGCCATGGTTGAAGATACGCAGATCGGTCGCACAGATGGATGCCGCACGAACGCGCATCACAGCCTCCTCCGGTCCCACAGCCGGGACCTGGACCTCCTCCACTCGGATGTCGTGCGGACCGTGATACACAGCGGCTAACATGGTGTCCATCACACGGCGTCCCCTGCGCTTTCGGCAAAGGGAAGGCTCACAGGTGCACCTGTCTGAATTGAGCGAGTCGCTGCCAGCACTCCTTCCAGCGCCTGCCTCCCGTCCTCCCCACTTACCAGAGGTGGTTCGCCGGTCTGTACGCAGTTGACAAAGTGCTCATCCTCCGCCAAATAGCCCGCTTCGAATCGCTTGGCCCAGGCTCTAAACTGCTTTGTCACCATGCCATCTTCCCGCGTGCAGCGTACCAGAGCGCGTTCCCGTAGTTCACCGATAAAGAGCACCCCAGCGGTTCCGAGCACTTCAGCCCGGGCGTCATATCCATAGCCTACCGGACAACAGCCATCAATGATGCCCAACGCCCCGTTGACCAGGCGGGTGGCCACAACCGCAGTATCGTAAAACCCAGGAAACTCCGTTTCAAGATCCGGCACCTTAAAGGTTGCTGCTTCAGTGTAGACACGCGCGAACTCGCTACCCCCCAGCCACCGGATGGTATCAAAATCGTGACTGTTCACCTCGGCCAGCATCCCGATGCTTGTGGTGGGATCACACGCCCATCGGGGTGGCAGGCCAGGCCCCCGCGTGACGGTGCGGATTACGATTGGATCGCCAATAGCGCCGGCTTCAATCTGTTCCTTGGCAGCACGGAAGGCTGGGTCGAAGCGACGCATAAAGCCGAGCTGCAAGACCACGTCTGCCTGGCGGGCGGCAGCGATCATTGCATCCGCCTCGTCCAGTGTCAGCGCCATGGGCTTCTCGCACAGGATATGCCTCCCGGCCTGGGCTGCCGCGATCGCGATAGGGGCATGGGTAAAGGTTGGCGTGGCAATGCAGACGGCGTCAAAGTCCACCTGAGAGAGCGCAGACTCGATGCTGTCGAGGGCAAATGGGACATCTAATTCACCAGCCCTCTCCCGTGCCATGGCTTCGTTGGCGTCCACAATAGCCACCAGTTGGGCCTCAGCGATGCGGTTGCGGAAGTTAAAGGCATGCACCATGCCTGACCGGCCGGCCCCCACAAGACAGATGCGGACTGACTTCATTTGCGCCTCAACTTTCTTATAGCCCTGCCAAACTTTCTGGCCCGTCAAGCCTGCTCAACTGACTCCAGGCCCACTCTTCTTTCTACAGCTAGCGTCAGGACTTCCAAACCTCGGCACTCGCTTCCACCACCAGCGTACCATCGGGGCGGTACAACGCGGCCTTGGTTGCGCTTGTTCCCAGGTCAACGCCAATCAAATATGTATTGTTTATTGATCATCTACTTCAAAACACCACGTATGAACATCAAAGCCTTTCGCGCCTCATCGTCCAACTCCAGACCAACACTCATATCTCGGAAAACCTTGATATCGCGTCCCACTTCCCCACCGGGCATAAGGAAGGGCTCCATGACGACGTATCCCTGGTAATTGATCTTCCGCAACGTGGCGCCGACCTCTGTCCAGGGAATATGACCATACCCTGGTGGCATTCTGTTGTTCTCCCCAATATGGAGATGCCCCAGTTTGTCGCCGGCTTTCTGGATCGCTTCGCCGATAAAATCTTCCTCAATGTTCATGTGGAAGGTATCTAGCAGAATCTTGGCATTAGGGCTATCAACCGCTTCCACGTAGGCAATCGCTTCGTCGCAGGTATTCATGAGGAACTGCTCAAAGCGGTTAACAACCTCCATATTAAAGATGACATTGTTGTCTTCTGCAGACTTGATCGCTTTTTTCATGCTGGCAATGCTGCGCTCGACATAGGGCCGTTTATCCGTCTCGCCTTCGAGCATTGTTGCGGGCCAGGAGCTATAGATGATCCCAGACAGGTTTCCCCCACCCATCTCGCCAATCGCCTCGGCGATTTTCTCAAGGTATGCAATGCCATTCTCCCGAATGGCTTCATCCTCAGAGGCGATATCGTATTTGTGAGGAAGGCCAATGCAATGCGACAGGATGATATTCTTATCGTCAGCGTGCGCTTTCAGGCTTTGGCGCTCTTCAGATGTCATGTGGGCTATGGTGCCGGCGTTGACCTCCAGAACATCAAATCCCAGCTCGGCGACCTTGTCGATGAATGGGTGAAAATCCGCGTCCCAATCGTGTGTCCAATAGGCATAGTAAATGCCGATCTTGTTCATTTTTAACCTTCATAAGGTGATGAATGGACTTAAATCCTCAAACTCCCAGGATCTATCAGGGTGCGACTGCTATTCCTTCCCCAAACAAGGCAATATCTGATCACGGCTCTTGATGATGATCGCCGGTCGGTCTTTATAAGTCTCAATTGTCCCTACAATCCGCACACACCTCTTGCCGGCCAAGTCAGATAGATCGAGGCCGAATGAAACCCCGTAAAACGAACCTGGTTCGTTACTCATCACCACAAGGTTGGCCTCCTCCGACTTATCAACACGGAGGACAGGCCCCTCGACACATTGAGATCGGCCTAGATAGTTTGGCGCCGACTTCCAGGCGATGCACTCGAAGAGGCGTGTTGGCGTGGGCGGACCACTCACACCCGATTCGGGGGTGAAAGTTGCGGCTGGCGTAGGCCATTCACGCTGAAAGGTCTCTTTCGGTGCACAGGCTGATAGGAGAAACACCGAAAGCAAGATAAGTACCAGGAATTTCTTCATTGTCTGTTAACCCCCACTCGTTGTTGCTAAATCTCTACCCTTTACGTTAGATCAGTTTGTTTCATAAGTCGTTTCACTGACCCGAGAGTACCTTAAAAATCCAGCTTGTGGCACAATAGGCGCATCTTTGCTACGAAGGAGGTGTGCCTATGGCCCGATCTCGCAGACGTTCTTCGAGTTCGCAGCGTCTACCTGAGCCCGAACCCGCCTTCCGCAGCGGGGTAGAGGCCCAATTGGTGGATCAATTGCTCCATCGCTTTGCAACGCTGGTCAAACACGGGCTGGAGTTAATGTTAGAAACTCCCTCGGAACGAGCCCGCCAAGTGTTTCGCCAGCGACCTGAATTGATGGGCTATGGGCCGACAGACATTCCGGTTTCCTCATCACCCTGGCCAACTGGGGCCACTACATGCTGAACTACTTCGAGGGCCGTTGGAGCAATGGCTTCGCCGAAGGGCTCAACAACAAACTCAAGCTCATCAAACGACGGGCTTATGGCTATCACAACTTTGAGAACTTCCGCTTGCGGGTGCTGGTCGAGTGTGGACCGTGAGCTGCCTTTACCCCACTAACAGCGGGAGAACCTTTTTCAAGTTCGTCCGCGACACCCAGTGGTCGGAGGTGAGCGGCATGGTAGGAGTATCCCGCATGCCCGGCGCGATTGTCGAGGGAGAGGTCTCCTTTAGGGCCTCTATGCCGGGCAGGGGGTAATGGCTGTATCGTCCTCAGCCAGAGAGCCTGTAGCCTCCTACAGGGTCGCATCGTACATGAGTGCGGTTGCGAGCAGCGAATTGACCCTCGATCCGAGGACGCGATGCGACCCCTTCAGGTACTCTCACACAAGAAGCGCCGGGAAGCTCTCCCGGTATCTCTCCGAGATGTCCAGAAGAGCGGTCCCCATTGACGTATGCCGTCGATACCTCGACTCAGTCCGTGAGAGCATAGAGAACGGCGTGCCGTACCTCAACGTTCCCTTTTCGAGAGAACACATCGATGTGCTCGACCTGTACCTTCACCGCTCCCTCACGGGAGAGCTGGAACCGAAAGAAGCCCTTAAGAGGGTTGGGGAGGAGTGGGACAGAATATCGGAGAGGGCAGGGTACGAGAAGCAGCTAGAAATATGGAAAACTGTATACAGGACATGGAAGGCGGCCGGATATCAATAGGCCGGAAACGTTTCTGACCGTATTAAGGTGTACAGACTATTCTCAGCCTGTCATGTCTAATACCGTACCAAATTATCGGTACCCTCCTGAGGCAACGATCGCTTCGCCAGTAATGTATCCGGCATTATCAGAAGCGAGAAAAAGGGCAAGGCTTGCGATTTCTTCCGGTTTGCCGAATCTTCTTACAGGAATTTTCTTGAGCAATGTCTCTTTGCCCTCTTCATCAAGAGACCCCCACAACATATCTGTCTCTATTTTGCTCGGAACGATGGCATTAACCGTTATCCCATACTGTGCAAACTCGCTGCTGAGGGCCTTTGTAAACGCTATGACGCCGCCCTTTGCAGCAGCGTAATGAGCACCGGAAGTCCCGCCCGTTATTCCAGACGTCGAGGAAATATTAATGATTCTGCCCCATCCATTTTTCAGTATATGCGGAATAGCGATGCGGGTGCACAGAAAGACACTCGTGAGATCATTGTGGATGATGTGCTCCCATTCGCTCAACGACATATCGAGGAAAGCGCATCTATGAAAAACGCCGACATTGTTTACCAGTATGTGTAGTTTTCCAAACGCAGCTATGGTTTTATTAACCATCCTATCTACTTCATCTTCCACCGACACATCAGCCTGAATAACGATACTTCCATTTGGATTAATTCTTTCGATCTCCTCTGAAACTTCCATTGCATTCTCTTTAGAGTGACAATAGTTCACAACCACTTTACACCCTTCTTTGGCAAAAGCAATCGCTATCGCCCTGCCGATTCCCCTTGATGAACCTGTAACGATAGCAACTTTATTCTCCAAGATCTGCATTGCGCGCCTTCCACTTATAAAGATAATCAGCGAATCCTACTTGATGATCTTTATCCTTCTCCTATCTATGGTGGCTATGCTCATTCCTATGGCGATCAAGCCGAAAAATACCATTATGACATAGGAGGGGAGCGCGAGCATCATCATTCCAACTTCACTCCATGTAATGATCATCACTCCAAGCAAGGTTCTGTGCGGGCCTCCCACACCTCCCGTGAGGGCTGTGCCGCCCGCGACCACGCTGGCGAAAAGTGGTACGGGCATATTTTTTCCAATCTCCATGGAGCCGCCCCCCTGCCATGCCATGAACAAAACTCCTGCCAGCCCGGTGAGAAAGCCACTGAGCATGAAAACGTAAATTCTATGCCTCTCCACGTTTATGCCCGAGAGCCCAGCGCCTATCGGGTTTCCTCCGAGCGCGTAAGTGCGCCTTCCAAATGGCGTGTACAAGGCTATGAAAGTGCTTATAATCCAAATGCCCATCGCCCAATAGAATACCGATGGTAAACCCGCTATGCGGGTCGTTGCCAGGGCCATGAAGGTCTCAGCTCTCTCACCTCCCATGATAAATAGGCGGCGTCCCACGAGGTACAGCCCTACTCCATCAACTGCGAAGGAAACGCCGAGCGTGGCCATGAAAGAGGGGACGTTGAACTTCGCGACGAATAGCCCGTTTATGAAGCCGAACCCCACGCTGATTAGTAAAACTAAAGGAATCACCAAGAGCCCGAGCTTGTCTATGTATAATGCGCACAGGAGTGCTGCAAGCCTCAGCATGCTTACCACTGAGAAGTCAAAAGATCCCGTCATGATGACGAAAGTCAATCCGCAGGCGGCTATTAGGTAAATTGACATATTATTGACTAAAGCTACTATCCCATGATAGCTGAGGAATCTTGGGTTTATCGCTTGGAATCCAGCTATAATCGCTATTGCAGCGACCATCGGCCCGACTGTGGTTATGTTTCTTCGAAGCCATTCCCGGGAAAGAAGTAGTCTGGTCATCACCTTTTCACCTTCACGTGATCGTTACCCCCTTCAACCCCCTGGTACCTATTACAATGGCTGCAACTAGCAATAGCCCCAAGAGGAGGGCTACCACCTCAGGAAGCAATATCATAAGGTACAATCCCTGAGTAGCTACAGCTAACGTCAACGCGCCGAGTATCGTTCTTTGGGGCCCACCGCTTCCCCCTACAAGCGGCGTTCCACCCAGGACTATTGCCGCGAGCGGCCAAACCAGGTTGCCTAACTTTAGCTCTACTGGCGCCGAACCTCCGAGATGTTGGAATAGGACAATCAATCCTATGCCCGTAAATAGCCCGCTCAACGTGAAAGCCAAGATCTTGTACTTATCTACGTTTATTCCGGCTAATCCAGCTCCTTCTTCATTTGACCCAATAGCGTATAGATAGGTGCCTATCCTGGTGCGTTTCATCATGAATACCGCGGCGATGATTATTGGGATAGACCATAGAAAGGCCGTGGGAAGGCGGGGTATCAACGGCGCGGTTATAAACTCGTATTCGCGAACAGGTCTGGGGACTCCTCCTGCGAGCCATGCTGCTAATCCCGCGAATGTTACTAATAAACTTAAGGTCAGTATGAAGGAGGGTATTTTCGCCTTGACTTGTATTACGCCAATGAGGAGCCCTGTCGCTAACCCCAATAGTGGGTAGACAAGAATTGAGAGCATCCCTAGTATCGGCATGAGAAGCCACAGGAGGACACCCCCCAGCATCCAAATCCCAACATAAGATAAGTCCAGCGAACCGATCACCACCACAATTGTGGGGCCGAGCGCAAATAACGTGTATGTTACAAACAGTCTTAGAATACTTGAGAAATTTAATGGTGTCAAAAATCTTGCTGGGATTAAAACTGAAAACATCACGACGAAAGCAATTAACGCTATAATGAGGGGGTGCGTCTTTAGAGTTTGAATTATGACTGGAGTTATCAGCTTATTTCTGCCTAGGATCTTCACGCCGCCATCACCTCTCCAAACTCTTCAGGGCTAAGAACTTTTTGAATTCTTCCATCCTTTATGAACATTATCTTGTCGCATAGCATGGAGTATTCTTTAGGATCGTCGCTTACGAGGACCATGGAGATGCCGCTCTTCTTCATCTCCAAGGCAGTTTCGTAGATGTCCTCTCTGGCTCCCACATCTATTCCTATCGTTGGGTCCTCTAGCAAAAGTATGTCGGGATTCCTTTCAAGCCATTTCCCCACCGAAACCTTCTGCTTACTACCGCCGCTCAGAGAGTAGCAATCCGTGTTAACACTCGGGGCCCTTATTCTCAACCTCTTCACGATCCTTTCCGCCATCTTTCTCTCAGTGTTGAAACTTATCACCGGGATGGGCTTTCTTAATATTTTCTCCATATTAACTATTGAGATGTTCTTCGTGATCGGCCAGTTGAGGAATAGCTCTTTCCCGATTTCACCTGAGAAATATCCAATACCCCTTCCTAACCTAAAGTGGGGGAGTTCGTCGGCTTTGACTTTTTGACCTCTGATTATTAGGTTCCCCCCTTCAAAACTGATGAGGCCAGCGATTGTTTTTATTATCTCGCTTTTGCCTGATCCCGCTGGGCCAAAGATTCCTATGCACTCGCCCTTGTGAAGGTCGAATGAGATATCATAATAGCATCCATTCTTAGTCAAATTCTTAACGGTCAAAACTACTTCCTCGCTCACAACTCTCTTATCTTCTGGTTTGTAGATATATTCCGAGGATTCTCTGCCGACTATCGCCCTGAACAGATCTTCCTCTGTTATCTTCTCCTTGGACAAGTCATAGTTGGCAACCAGCTTGCCATCTCGCAACACGTGTACTCTGTCCGTGAATTCCATCACTTCAGGTATGATGTGTGAAACGAAGATGAACGAAGCATTTTTCTTCATGTCCAATATGTCGCTGAATAACTCCCGACGTCCCTCGATGGTTAACGGCGCGGTCGGCTCGTCGAGTATGATGATTGATGTAATATCCTCATCTCCGTGCTCCAATCTTACACTCAGAATCGCTCTCGCTATTTCAACCATCTTCTGGGTGGAAAGCGGTAGTTCATACATAAAGTTCTCAACATCGCATTTCACATGAAGCTCCTCCAATATCTCCCTCGCATGTTTCTTCATTTTATCTATCTGCAATCTCGAGAATTTTACATACTTATCTTCATGGCCTAGGAGGAGGAATTGATATACCTCCAAACTGGGTATGACTCCTTTTTCCTGGTAAACTATTGAGATTCCTCTTTCTGCTGCCTCTTTTGGATTCTTAGGGAATGGGACTTTTCCTCCCCTATAATACAATTCCCCCTTATCTGGAGAATAAACGCCTACCAAAATCTTCATTAGCGTGGATTTTCCGGCTCCGTTTTCCCCTACAACGCCCACTATTTCATTTTGGCGGACCGCTATACTCACGTCATCTAGGGCACGCACGACTCCGTCGAAGGTTTTGGAAACACCCTTTACCTCCAATAATGAAGCATCCATAGGCGTCACCATGCTAATCCATCCTCCCCACTATCCTAACGTTAATCTCCACGAGCTACAAAAGTAAAAGACCCCGCCGCTTGCGGCGGGGTCTTTGGCCCAAAAGCATACCAGCCATCCTGAGCAAGATCCGGCACCGCATTGAGACAGCCTTCAGTGTATTGACGACAACATTCACTCTTGACAAACTGGGTTCACGCAGTTTCTCTGGCATGGTTGCCCGGGCTGTCACGCGAGTCCTGGCTTACACTCTGAACTTCTTCCTGGCGGAGCTCCTCCCCCCTGATGTGATCGCATACCAACCGTGCTAGAACTAGCAGATAGGGTAGAAAGGGAAATACGATTTTGTCTTTACACCCAGATAGGCTCTGTCTTCAGCTCCGGCGGGAACTGTTTCGCATATTCTTCTGCTTGCTCCCACGTGTCAGCCCAACTGAAGTCCAGGAAGTGCGTATGGAGAGCGGCAACGTGAGCTCTGATTGCCTCGACGCTTCCGAACTTCTTTAGCTTTGCCGGGTAGTAGTAGTCATGCTGGCCTAGGTAGGTTCCTCCACCCGCATGGCGGTCGTATGTTAGGCCGAGCTCCTTGCACTTTGATATGGATATGAGCCTGAAGTCATATGGAAAGTCCTCCCGCGGCTTCGCCGGATCCACACGTTGCTTCATCAATATCTGCTCATAATTCTCCTGGAGTGGGCCTAGCTTGAAGCTCGGATGGTAAGTTAGGCGGGCAACCTCGCTCAGCTCCTTCATTTCCTCAGGTCTACCGTAACAATCTATCCTACCGGCTTGAAGCATCTCATCGGGCAGTGGATACCATGCTCCAACGCAGAGGTCGTATGCCATCGGGGTCATTCTTCCACCGAAGTAGGGTATGGCGAATCCAGCGGTAACTAGGAATTTCCCTTTAAGTATCTCTCCCGCAGACTCCAGTTCCATGTCTCTCGAGGCCGTGTATGGGCCGATATCTATACCAGCATCTTCGAGTGCCTTCTTAGCACCCATGGTCTGCGAGTCGTTGGCGCCCCACAAACCCTCATAGTCCGTTCGGACCGCCAGTGATGCCTCGCCAGCTTCATGCCCTCCCTCGAAGTTCCAGAGACCATATTGGTGGCCTAGCACTTCGATCTCTGGATAGAACTTCCAAGCTTGGAAGACCCCTAGGTTGATGTAGACTGTGGATACGGTAGCAGCCGTCGCGTGCGCCTGGTGGTGCAGTAACTTCGTCTTTCCATCCCTTCTCATCTTCTCGAAGAGCAGCATTAATGGGAGGAAAGTCTGCTCGTCTGACAGAGGCGTATTATCTACGACCCATCGTGGCCCAAGGTCTCCTGGTATCATCTCCCCAGTATATCCGAAGTGCGATAACATGAACACGTTGTTCTCGTTGCACATACGCGCCAACTCAGGCACGACAGGCGCGGATGGACAGTTCATGATTATCGCCTTTGCGCCGGCAGCTATCATACTCTCAGTCTTACTGATCCACGCTGGATCGTCCTCACACACTGCACCGCTGAATGTCAGACCGAGCTGATCACAGGCTTGCTCATTAGCCTGCCAGCACATCATCAGGTATCCTTGCGCTAGACCCCAAGTGAGATAGCCTATCATGAACTTATCTCCAGGCTCAGCGTTCTTGTATTTCTGAGCTAGCGCCACCCTCTCTTCTTCTTCAGGACTCACTGCAACAGGCACAGCAGGCGCTGGAGTAGGCATTGGGGTCGGTGTGGGAGTTGGGGCGCATGCCGCTGCAGCCAGTCCAACGCCGGTTAATGCTGCGCCGCGAACGAATTCACGGCGGGTCAAACCTTTCGTATCCATTTTTTTCCTCCTTTTCGTTTTCGAGTTCTGGAAAGCGGGTCAAACCTTTAGCACTCTTTTTTTCCCTCCTTTGCATCAATACCCTATCTGCTAGTTTTAGCACGGTTGGTATGCAATGGCATCGGGCGTAAGAATCTCCGCGGGGAAGAAGCTCAAAGTATACGTTAGAACCCGTGTGACTGCCCGTGCGACCATACCGGAGAAACTACGCGACCCTAACTTGTCGAGGTTGAACGAGGTTGTCAACACGCTAAAAGCCGTTTCAATACGATGCCGGATTTTGTCCAGGATGCGTTGTATTCCTGGAGGGGGTTCCCCCTTCACACCCCCGCCCTTCTAGCTTGCTCAGGCACCATACCTTCTCCGCAACTGATCGAACAGAACGACCCCGATGATCAGCAAGCCCATGAACACCTTCTGGGCGAAGTCTTGCACATTGTGTAGGTTCAAAACGTTGCTCAGGATGCCCATGATGAGAGCACCGAACAATGTGCCGATGACGCCGCCTTCGCCACCGAAGAGGTTGGTTCCACCGATGACCACGGCCGAAATGCTTTCCAAGTTCGCGGGATCAGCCATCAAGGCGTTGGCGGAGTTCATACGTCCCACTAGCACCAGGCCAGCCAGCCCTGACAGCAACCCCGCGAGGGTATAGACCATGATCTTGGTGCGGTCAACGTTGATGCCCGAGACCCTGGCCGCCTCCCTATTCCCGCCAATGGCGAAGAGGGCACGTCCAAACCCGGTGTGCATCAGGATCACCCAACCGGCGACGACGACCAGCAAGCCGATGAGCGCCCCCGCTGGGAAGCCGAGGATATCCCCGCTCCCCATCCAAATGATCTCATCGGGCAGATAAGCCTTGAGGGTGATGGCTGTTAGGTGGGAGGGGACGGGCAACCCGCCGGTCAGGATGAGGGCTACGCCACGGGCTGTGCCCATCATCCCCAGGGTAGCGATGAAATCGGGGATCCTTCCCTTGGTGATGATCAGGCCGTTGATGAAACCCAGAAAGGCCCCGGCTGCCAGGCCAAGCAGTATGGCCGGCCAAACGGGGACGCCATAATAACAATAGGCTACCGAAGCCAAGGAGCCCGAAAAGGCCAGGATGGCCCCTACAGACAAGTCAATGCCCGCCGAGATGATGACCATCGTCTGGGCTACGGCCACGATGATGCCCGGTGCTGTTCGCGCTCCCACGTTGCTTGCATTGGTAACACTGAAGAAGCGGGGCGCTGTCGAGACGTAGTAGACAAATACAACCACAACGAACACAAGTATGGTTCTAATCCCAAGCCGTACCCTCACTTCAGGTGTGGCTACCCATGTCTTGACCCGTCCCAAGCCTGAAACGCTCGATCCCGAAGGATTTTCAGCCATTTGTGTGCTCCTTTCTCACCTCACTACCACAGCATCTCTCATGAGATCTTCCTGGGAAGCCTGCCCTCCCTCGTACTCGGCTACGAAGGAACCACCAGCCATCACCAGAATACGGTCAGCCATAGCCAAAACCTCTGGTAACTCGGAGGAAATCATGATAATCCCCACCCCTTCTTTCGCCAAGTCATTCATCAAGCGGAAGACCTCCACCTTGGCCCCTACATCAATCCCTCTGGTAGGCTCGTCGAAAATCACGACCTTCGCCTGGCTACACAACCACTTGGCCAAGGCAACCTTCTGCTGATTGCCACCGCTGAGGAACTCGATCCTTTGGCTCAACCTGGGTGTATGGATATTCAACTCCTCGACGTATTTCTCTGCTGACATTCTTTCTTCATCGTGCTTGAGGAAGCCCAAACGACACAGCTTTCTTAGACTGGCTAAAGTGATGTTGGCCGGGATGGGCAGTCGCGGCACGAGCCCATCCTTCCTGTCCTCGGTGAGATAGCCTAGGCCTAGCTCGATGGCCTCTGAGGGGGAAGAGATTTCGACCTTCCTCCCATCAAGAAAGACCTGACCGCCATCAATCGGATCAATCCCAAAAAGGGCGCGAGCAAAATCCGTGCGACCCGCCCCCAACACGCCAAAGATGCCCACAATCTCACCTTCGTGGAGGCTCAGGCTGAGATCGTTCAGTACACCCTTCACCGTCAAACCTTGAACCCTCAAGAGTTCTCTACCCCGTTCTGTCCTCTCCTTAGGGTATTGTTCGCCAAGCTCCCGGCCCACCATCATCCGAATCAAAGTGGCTTCATCAGCCTGGTCCACCGGGAGGGTGCCTATTTTCGCGCCGTCACGAAGGACGGTCACTCGCTGGCCGACCTGGGGAACCTCAACCAACCGGTGGGAGACATAAATGATCGCCACCCCCTTCTCTTGAAGCCCCCGCATGATGCTGAAGAGCCGCTCTCGCTCCTCATCGGATAGGGCCGAGGAGGGCTCATCCAACAGCAGGATCTGCGCCTTCATGGACAAAGTCTTGGCGATCTCGGTCAATTGCTGTTCGCCCATGCTGAGGTTGCCGACACGCTCTCCGGGGTCGATATCAACACCTAGGTCATCCAGGATCCTCTTGGCCTGCGACGTCGCTTCAGACCAATCAACGGTCCCGAACGGTTTGCGCTTAGGGAGTCTGCCCAGGAAGATGTTTTCGGCCACGCTAAGACCAGAGATGACGCTTAGTTCTTGATAAACCATCCCTATCCCCAATTCCCGCGCATGCGTCGGGCTTTCGATCTCGACCTCCTGACCACGCAAGAAGATCCGACCGCTATCCTTCGGCAGAGAGCCGCTGAGGATCTTCATGAAGGTTGACTTGCCCGCACCGTTCTCGCCTAGAAGCGCATGGACCTCCCCCTCGTAGAGGTCAAAATCCACGTGATCAAGGGCGTGGACGCCCGGGTAGCTCTTGTCAATGGCTTCAGCTCGCAAGATAAATGAAGACATGGCTTGCGCAGCCTCCTTACTGGATGGAGTCTCCTACCGGGAGAATAGGAGCTCATCTATTATATCACTGATTAACTTCACCGACAAATAGGGTCCAAGGCGGAGGGTCCCTTTCTGTCCAGTCGACAGTTCCCAAGAATCCCTATTGGGCCGTATAACCCCCATCTATAGAGAGTATCGAACCCGTGGCGTAAGGGGACTCATCGGAAGCCAGATAGAGGATGCCGGCGGCTATCTCCTCTGGCCGCCCCAGTCTGTTGGCAGGGCGAACCTCTTCTAGAGCGCGGCGTGCGGCTGCTGGGTCTGGCGTCCTTTCCACGGCTGCCTTAACCAGGGGCGTCTCCGTGGTGCCAGGACATACACAATTGACCCTGATATTATGGGCAGCGAAATCTATGGCCATACTCTTGGTCAGGGCGATGACCCCGCTCTTCGAGACGTTATAGGCTACCTGGTTCTTGATGCCAACGATGCCAGCCTCAGACCCAATGTTGACAATAGACCCGCCCCCACCCTTAATCATCTCAGGGATACAGTACTTAGAACAAAGGAAGACCCCCTTGAGGTTGACAGCCAGGATCCGATCCCAGCCCTCTTCCGACGTTTCTACGGCGTTAGCCTGCATGTAGATGCCGGCGTTGTTCACCAGGATGTCGAGTTTACCATACATTTCAACGGTTGTGCTCGCCATTCTCTCTGCATCGGCCGCCTTGGATACATCTACCTGGATAAATGTAGCTTCCCCTCCATCCTCTCTGATGATGCTGACCGTTTCTGCTCCGCTGTCTGAGTCACAGTCAGCAACCACAACCTTAGCGCCCTCCCTGGCAAAGAGGAGAGCGGCGGCACGGCCAATCCCTGCGCCTGCGCCAGTGATGATGGCAACTTTACCCGCTAGTCTCATCCTCTTCTCCTTCCATGCGTCTAAACGTAATCCCATAGGAAGCTTCAGCTCTTATTCAGAGGGAAGGATCGCCCCCCAAGGGAGGCGATCCTTCCTTATCGGCGACGTTCCGGCTACTTCGCGCGAGGGGACCCACCCTCGCTGATGGTCTTCCAGTCAATGGGCTCCAGCGCAGGCTGGGGGTAGAACAGGCGCGCGTTCGCCTGATACATGGTCCGCGGCCGGATGTCGAAGATCTGGGGGACCTTCCCACCGCAGGCCATGGTCACCCCGAACTCGGTTCCATACCAACCCCACTCCGGGAAGCCATGATGGGTCTCGGCTATCATCTTCCCCTCGGCTACCCTGTCGGCGGACTCCGGCGTGACGTCGTTGGTGAAGATGGCTACCTTGTCATCACCCAGCACTGGACCTTCCCCGGCAAGCTCTAGCCGATCAACACCCTCGGCGGCGAGCATGGCCCCCAGGCCCATCTCGTTGGAGGCGGCCCAGATGCCATCCAGATCAGTGTAAGCTGTGAGAAAGTCCTCGGCGCACTTGATCCCTTTCTCGCGGTTCCAATCCGCGGCACAGGGTGCTCCTACGATCTCGATGCCCGGGAATTCGTCCACGATGCTGTGGAACCCATTCAGCCGCGCCTGAGAGAAGAAGCCGCCAGCGATGCCCTCGATGATGGCCACCTTGGCCTTGACCGCAGCCTTCTCTTCAGGGGTGATGGTCTTGTAGAGCTCCTCCCACCAGGCCAGGTCGAGATACGTGCCAGACTCGACTTCGACCTCGCGACCTGTGCCGAGGACGCCTGGCCCTCCGAAATAGTCCACCAGAGCGAAGCCAGAAATGCGCCCAGCCACCGTGTTGTCGAAGCCAATGTAGGAGGCTACCTCCACACCGGCGATAGGCTCCAACAAGTTCACGATGATCACCGGGATGCCAGCCTCATTGGCCTTCTTGATGGCCGGGATGACCACCTCGACCTCGATGGGAGAGATGCCGATGACATCGCACTTCCTGGCCACAAAGTCCTCGATGATGGCCACTTGGTCTCCGAAGGCTATGTGGCTAGTAGGCGCTTGAGAGACGACACTGACGAGGGTGAAGTACCCGCTCTTCATGGCGTCGGCGGCCGAGAGGTTCCAATAGTCGGTGGCCGTCCTGAAGACGCCGGTGATGTCGGGCGGGGTCCAACAGATGATGATCCTATCGGGGCACGGTTTCGCTGGCAGCGGCGTCGGCGTGACCACGACCTCCTTCTCGACCACCACCTCCTTCTCGACGACGACGGTCTCGACCACCGGCTTCTCGACCACCACCTCCTTCTCGACCACCTGGGGTGTGGGAGCACAGGCGACGATCAGGGCCAACAGAAGCACCAGGGCCAGAGCTACCCATATTCTCTTGCCAGACATTTTCCTCCTCCTTTTTCTTGAGTTTGTACGCCCAAATTAAACGTTCCGACGTTGGCTACTACGACCCTTAATCCGGCTGTTCTGAATCTAACTTTTGACCGCACCTCCTTTCTCTAAGCGTTTCGACACTTCTGAGTTTGTGAATTGAGCGCTTGCTGAATCTAACTTTTGACCGCACCTCCTTTCTCTGTGCGTGGAGCGCTTTCGCACTCCGGCTAACTATATCTCGGCTCCATCAGGGACGCAGAGAAATGGTGGGAGGGAGTTCCGCCGCGTGACCCAACGGGCCTTCCCCGCGCCGCACACGAACTACCTCCACCTCAAACCTGCTCCGGTCGCCCCGATGCACCGCATGGAAGTACTCAATGGGACGGCCATCTTTGAGATAGCTGACGCTGTCCAGCAGAACCAGCGGTGCTCCTTCTTCAACACCCAGCAGTTGGGCTTCGTACTGATTCGCTGCCACCGCCTCAATCGTCCGGCGGCCATGAGAGAGTTCAAGGCCGTGCTTTTTCTCCAGCAAAGCATAAAGGGACTGAGTGCTCAGATCCTCGTCAATGAGATCGGGACAGATGTCATAAGGGAGATAGGTCGTCACCAAGTTAATAGGCTCGCTGCCTACAGAGCGCAGACGCTCGATAACGATGACCTGATCACCGGGCTCGATCTGGAGATAGTTGGCTATCTTCTTATCGGCAGGTTGAACCTCTTGCCTCAACACCTTCGTTACCGGCGTGAGCCCTTTTGCCACCATGTCCTCATAGAAGCCGGACAAGTCCTGCATCAGGCTCTCGCTAATCTTGGGCTGCGCAACGAAGGTGCCCTTACCTTGCTCACGGTATAGTAACCCCTGGTACTCCAACTCTCTGAGAGCCTGACGCACCACGCTACGACTGATATCGAAAGCCTGACACAGTTCAGCTTCGGAAGGAATTCTTTGCCCCGGTTGCCAGTGCCCGCTCTCAATCTCTTGCCGCAACAGTTCCTTGAGTTGGAAGTAGAGAGGTAATGGACTATCCTTCTGGATGGCTTCAACGCTGCCAAGTTCTGGCCAATCGCTCATGATAGCCTTCGGTTTCTAGTAATGATGTCGTGTTGTGATGTTGTCGGGTTGTAATGATAACCAATAATATTTTACACCATATTTTCTGGTTTGTCAAGCGCGTTCGCAGAAGGCCAATCTCTATGAACCTTTGCTCGACGGCACAGCGGCGATACGGGACGAACGTCGAGACGCCATCGGCGGAACAGGTGGAATAGAGGTGATCATCGAGCAAAACGATTCTTTCGACTTTTCCCGGATCTGTGGTAAAATAGTGGTGAAATGGCCCGTGGGACCTGTGCCGCCTGTACCGCGATAGTGGCGCAACAGTGGTCAGTGGACGCTCTACTGACCGAATAAGGGCACGATGGCGAACTGCTCCACGTCCACCAACCCCTTATCGGTCAGTTTCAAGGTAGGGATGACAGGCAAAGCCAGGAAGGACATGGTCATCAGGGGATCGGGAAGGACACAGCCCAGTTCCCGCGCAACGGCCGTCAAGGCCTCGATGCGGTCGCGCACTTCTTCCAGCGGTTGATCGGACATCAGGCCGGCAATGGGCAACGGCAACCGGGCCTTGACCTGACCATCGGCCACCACTACTTGTCCGCCTCCCATTTCTGCCACGGCCTCAACCGCCGCCCTCATGTCGGCGTCGTCGGCTCCCACCACCACAATGTTGTGAGAGTCGTGGGCCACGCTGGAGGCGATGGCCCCCTTGCGCAGGCCGAAGCCCTTGACGAAGCCCAGCCCCACGTTGCCTGTGTTCCGATGTCGTTCCACCACAGCCATCTTCAAGAGGTCGTGGGCCGGGTCGGCCACTGCCTGGCCATTTTTCATAGGCACCTGGACGCTCAGCTTCTCGGTGATGATTTGCTCAGGGATGACGCCGATGACCCTGGCTGGCCCCTCCCCGGCAGCAATGGTGAAATCCAGGGCGGTCAGGTCCAGATGCATGGTGCTCTCCAGGGGGACACGGGGCAACTCGGCCGGCGAGGGCAGGAAACGGCCTTCTTCGGCCACCAACTGGCCAGCGGCAAAAACCTGAGCTATGCTGAACCGCTCCAGATCGTCCACCACCAGAAGGTCAGCCCAGTAGCCAGGGGCGATGGCTCCCACGTTCCGCAGGTCGAAATACTCGGCCGTGTTGATGCTGGCCATCTGGACGGCGATCACCGGGTCCAATCCCTGAGCCACGGCCTTGCGCACCAAATCATCAATGTGCCCCTCGCTCAGCAGGTCCTCGGGGTGGCGATCATCGGTGACAAAGTGACAGCGGCGGGCGTTGGCCGGGGTGACCAGGGGCAGCAGGTCGCGCAGGTTACGGGCTGTGGTGCCCTCCCTGATGAAGATGTGCATCCCCAGGCGCAGCTTCTCTCGGGCTTCGTCCAGGGTGGTGCACTCGTGATCGGAACGCACACCGGCAGCCACGTAAGCGTTCAGGTCCTTGCCCGAAAGGCCCGGCGCATGGCCGTCCACAGGCCGTTGACCGGCCATGCCGATCTTCTCTAGCACCTCCGGCACGCGGAAAAGGACACCGGGGAAATTCATCATCTCCGCTAAGCCCAGCACGCGGGGGTGATCCAACAGCGTGGCCAGGTCGGCAGCCGAGAGCTCCGCCCCAGCCGTCTCCATTTGAGTGGCGGGCACACAGGAGGGCAGCATAACGTAGACCGTCAAGGGTAGGCCCTCGCTGGCTTCCAGAATATAGCGCACACCGTCCAGCCCCAACACGTTAGCAATCTCGTGGGGGTCGGCAACCACCGCCGTCGTGCCGTGGGGTACCACCGCGCGAGCGAACTCGGACGGCTGGACCATGGAACTTTCCAGGTGGACGTGGCCGTCAATAAAACCGGGGCACAGATAGCGACCCTCCAGGTCAATGGTCTGCCGGGCCTCGTACTGGCCGAAGCCGACGACATGCCCCTCGTAGATGGCCACGTCGGCGGGGTGGATCTCAGCCGAGAGGACGTTGACTACCTGCGCGTTTTTCAGCCACAGATCGGCTGGCTCCTCACCGCGGGCCGCGGCAATGAGGGTGTTCTCAGTCATCGGACGCCTCCTTTCGACTCTGAATCGGGAGTTGCGGGTTCTCCCTATTTGTACAATTCCGGTTTCAGCACCCCGATGAAGGGCAGATTGCGGTAGTTTTCAGCGTAGTCCAGGCCATAGCCGACGACAAACCTGTCGGGAATCTCAAAGCCGAGGTAGTCCAGTTCGACCTGGACCTCTCGCCGGGAGGGCTTGCTCAACAGGGTGCAGACTCTTATGTCAGCCGGATGTCGGGTCCGAAGATTGTCTAAGATATAAGCCAGGGTGCGTCCCGTGTCCACGATATCCTCGACGATTAGCACGTTGCGGCCCGTGATGTTGCTCTTGAGGTCCATCACCAGGCGCACCACGCCGCTGGACTCGGTGCTGTCCCCATAGCTGGAGATAGCCATGAAATCCATCTCCAGAGGGATGTCTATGGCTCGAATCAGGTCCGAGAGGAAAACGACAGCCCCTCGCAACAGGCAGATGAGCAAGGGGTCCCGCCCCCGGTAGTCCTCTGAGATCTGCCGGCCCAGTTCGGCCACTTTGGCCTGGAGTTCTTCAGCGCCGATCAATATCTCGGCAATGTCTTTTTTGAGGCTCACACTTATACCTCCCCTCCAATTTGGTTTCAGGATTATGCACTTTACAAACTCTATAACTGTCCCTGGTTTGCCATGCCAATAAAGGTTTCGAGCGTTACGATGTCGACTAGGTCGGCATGACGCAGGTGGTTGCGTAAGCCTCCGCTCACAAAGAAGTTACGAAGTTTCCACCCGCCACCCCCTAAAACCAAGTATGCTTTGTGATACTTTCCCTGTGACGAGACAATAGCATGTGCTAGGCAGATCGCCTCCCAGGCTACTTTCTGCTCAGTAGTTCCTGACACCTGCTGCCATTTGAGTGAGATCAGAAAAGTTCTCCCTCTCTGATCCTCCGCCAGCACATCAACTACATGCTTGCTACCGCTTGGCCTCTGGCCTATGTTGACTTGGGTTTGGTATTTGTACCCGCCATGGGTAAGTGCTGGGAGCACCATTCGCTCCAGCACTGTACCTGTGGTAGTATTCCTTGGAGACATGTCAGTATATCTCTTTAGATGATGTAGATCATGTGATCCCCTTTATTGTTGTGTATATTTGATGATAATTGCATTACGTCGGGTTTTTCTTCTATTTCTCATTTTCAAAATTACATTGCCGGTTCTCAGGTCCAAAATAACCGTCCGTACCAGCTCACTCTATCATGGTTGTGGGCAGCAGCTTCGTTATCGAACAGGTCAATAGCAATAGTGTGTTCGTCCTCAAATGTTATGCGCGCGCAGATACCGTCATCAACGTAGAAGCCATCACGTTCATCCAAGAAGAAGACTTATGGTCCTTGCTGTCGAGAATTCATTCCTTCTTTCCTCCCTTATGAACAAAGATGAGCAAATAGCGATGGGCAATGTTAAAATACTTCCCTTGTTCATCGTATGATGGCTCTTCCGGCACAACGATAACGATTTCTTTAATGAGAAAATCCTTCTGGGCTGCCATATCTTCCCAAAGGAGTAATCCCATAGGCCATAGCTTCTCTCCAACCCGAAAATCTCTGACGTCCAGCACCAAGAAACTACCTATGGGAAGAGAATCTCCGACTTGTCTGACTATCTTTCTGATCGCTGTCCGATAACCTATCAATGTCTCTTCATCTAGCCTCTCTGGTGAATGAACATACACAAGAGGCATGTTTTGCACAGGCGCTAAGGCTAATTCATATTCACCGTTACTGAATTGAACTTCGAGAAACTCGCCATCGGTAATGGCAAATCGCCGTAGGAGGTTACGTCTGATCTCAGCTTCTAGATGGTCTTTAGGGAAAATCCAAACAGTAGTCGTTTCCAGGTTTTCTTCCTCAACTCTGCGAACTCGTTCTACCGTGACCTGATGAGGCAGAGGGTATTCCCAAAAAGAGCGCTGTTCAGTTACTCGTTGGACAGTAGATTTCTCAAAGATAGGGAGATACTCGTGAGCCAGTAACAGGAAGTTGTACTGAATGCTCCGGGCGTACCAGAAGCCCGTTGTCTTGCAGTTGTGTTGGCGCTTAATGATCAATTCCCGTAAGATGAAACCGGCATCTAGAAAAACGCGGATGGTTTGGAACCCGATGGGGACGATGTGCTTGGACTTTCTAGTGTCGCCGATGAGAACGGCACACTTGCCACCGGGCCTGAGTACCCGCAGGCTTTCGCGGGCTACCTTGCCCATCTCCGTCAGGAAGTCCGATACGGAGAGTTTGGAGAGGTCACCCTCCACTGCCGAACTGTAATTGATGATCCCCGCATAAGGTGGGTGCGCACAGATAAGGTCTATGCGACCTAAGGGAATATCGGACAAGTCCCGAGCATCCCTGATAGATACTTCCGGCTCATAAATTCGTCCCCCAAAAAGACCCGAGGGCGGCTGAAAAGCAAGATTCTCAAGAGTAAGACCTACAGCACCTGGGTTAATGTCGCTGGCGATACAGCGCCGTCCCAAGAGTTTTGCTTCAACGGCTGTAGTGCCGCCACCAACGAAGTAATCCAGCACCACATCCCCTGGTTTTGAATACTTCAAGATGACGTTTCGTGGGATATTAGGAGACCAGTTTCCGCGATAGCGACCATCATGGGTTGCCCAGTCCCCGCGCTGTTTGAAACTCCAAACAGTGGTGGTTTCCTCGTGGAAGTTTTTCGGAGCCCAAGATTTGATTCGCTTCGGTCGTTCTAATACGCTGATGTTTGTGCCATAGGCTTCGGTGATGATTCGTTCTAATTGGTGAAACGACACACCAAAACGGGTGCCGATTTCCGCATCAGGCATCCCTTGTGCTTTGGCACTCAGCACAGCCTGCCGAAGATAGTCTTCACCATGCACTTGACGTATGTGTGCACCCAGGTTGCTGTCGCCAGATCCGTTGCAGAAAGGACACCGTAATTGCATATCTGACTGCTGTTGAATAAACGAATTTCTCTTCAAAACCCTTACCTCCTTTCATCCTGCCACCGTTTCGGATAAGTCGGTTAAATGACGAAGTGAGAAGTTGAGTGAACTGAGCAACATTTTCGCTTATGTCAAACAACCAAGGAAAATTTCCACGGATCAAGTTTTATGCACAGTATATGCCAAAGGGAAGGCATTGTCAAATCTGTCTGACGTTAGAGCGCCGGAGAGGAGAAACTCATGGGAAATGCGAAGAGTCGAGTGATGCTTACAAAGTTGGCTGTGGGTCCCTATGACACCAACTGCTACGTTTTGACCTGTCCCATCAGCGGGGAGAGCATCATTGTTGACCCGGCCGCCGAAGGGGAGCGGATTCTGCGTGAGGTGGAGGGCACCACCGTGAAATACGTCCTCCTCACCCACGCCCACCCCGACCATGTGGAGGCCCTGGCCGAGGTGCGGGAGACCACGGGGGCACCCCTGGGCGTTCATCCGGCCGATGCCCGGTGCTTCGGAGTGGACGCCGATTTCGACCTGGCGGACGGCGACGTCCTGGAGTGGGGAGACTGTCAGTTGCGGGTGGTGCACACCCCCGGCCACACGCCGGGCAGCGTCTGTCTGATTCTGGATGAGCGGGTGTTGGTGGGTGATACCATCTTCCCCGGTGGGCCAGGGCACAGCGCAAGCCCAGAAGCCTTCGAGCAGATCCTGGCCACGTTGCAAGAGGTGGTCTTCACCTGGCCCGATGAAACCGAACTTCACCCTGGCCACGGGGCGGCGACCACCGTAGACCAGGAGCGGCCAGCCTTTGAAGCTTTTCTCCAAAAGCCCCGGCCAGATCGGCTCTGCGGTGATGTGACTTGGGAATAGGAGAAGAGAGTTCCATGATTACGGTAGGCATATTGACCGTCAGCGACCGTGGCGCGCGGGGAGAATACGAAGACAAAAGCGGCCCTGTCATCCAGGAAATGGTCACCGGGTGTCTGGGGGCCAGGCTGGCCAAATACGAGATCGTCCCGGATGAAATCGAGCTCATCAAGAATACACTGATCCATTGGGCCGACGAAATGGGGTTGGACCTGATCCTGACCACAGGGGGCACCGGCTTCGCGCCTCGCGACGTGACGCCGGAGGCCACCAAAGCCGTCATCGAGCGGGAGGCGCCGGGCCTGGCCGAGGCCATGCGGGCCGAGAGCCTAAAGGTGACGCCGCACGCCATGCTCTCGCGGGCCGTGGCCGGCATCCGTGGCCACACTCTCATCGTCAACCTGCCCGGCAGCCCCAAGGCCGTGCGGGAGAACCTGGAGACCATCCTGCCGGCTCTGCCTCACGGTATCGAATTGCTCCAGGAACTGGCGGGCGCGAATCAACGCCACGAGCACAAAGGTGAAAGATGAGTGATCAGATGTTAGAGAGGTTCAAAGCAGCCGCTATTCAAATGAGATTCGCCTGGGCTTCAGTTCCGGCGGAACTTGAGGGCAAAGCCAAATCCCTCATCGAAACCGCCATAGGCCAGGGGGTAGAGTTGGTTGCCCTTCCAGAGCATTGTGGCCTGGCCCTGCTGGGCATCCTGGCCCGCACTCACCCGGAGCTGTGCCTGGACGAAGTGGTGAGCGCGGCAGGTTACACCAACCTGGCCGACTGTTTGCGCTCCTCGTCGCCGGCCCTCAAAAGCGCCTATGAACAGGTTTTCAGCCAATTGTCGGCCCAGTTCCGGGTTTACCTGGCGGCTGGCACGGTCATCCTGCCGGACAAGGGAGGGGCTCTCTACAACATAGCCTACCTCTTCGGGCCTGAGGGCCAGGTCATCGGCACCCAGCGCCAGACCCATCTCTCGCCAATGGAACGACAGTGGGGGCTCTCCTGGGGCGACCGTCTCATGATCTTTGAGACCGAAGTGGGCAAGATAGGCCTGGTCGTCGGCACCGACGTCTACTATCCCGAGGTCAGCCGCATTCTCTGCCTGCGCGGGGCCAATGTGCTGATCCATCCAACGTGCACCACGGCCTACAGCCAGGCCGATTGGATGCGCCGCCTCTGGCGGGAAATCCAGGCCAACCAGGTTTTCGGACTGGAGAGTGCCCTGGTGGGTGGGCTCTTCGAGCAGCCCTGCCACGACAAGTCCGCCATCCACGCCCCCTTGAGCATGACCGCAGGGAACGATGGCCTCCTAGCCGCAGCCGAGACCAGCGATAGCGAAGAGGTCGTGATAGCGGAGCTAGACTTCGACCGCCTGCAGCAGGCTATTGATGAATATCCTATCTATAAGGTGTTGAACTACCGGCTGTACGAGAGGTATTTTCCAAAGATCTACGGTCTACAAGGGGACCGAGGGGAGAGAAGAGGCTGAGAGTACCGGATGAGCAAACTCAAAGACTGGTTGATGGGCAAAGCGCTGAGCACCATGCTCTGGTGGAAATCACGGCCATCGCTGGTCAGAAGGGCCCTGGCAGGCAGAGACTTTCCTCGAGCGCCCCGACCCACTGGGGATACCAGGCGGGTGGGGGTTGTTCAACTGGAGCTGCATTTCATCACCAGCGCCGCTGGTTATGCTGAGAAGATGTACGAACTGACCCGGCAGGCGGTGGAGGATGGTGCGCAACTGGTCATCTTCCCTGAAGACACAGGCACTCACCTGCTGGGACTTCTGCCTGGGGTAGAAGAGCTGGCCAAAGGCACTTCTATGGATGAGGCCATCGCCCAGGTGGCTGGCCAAGACATCCAGGTGGCCGATGTCTTCAAAGCTGTGGCTCCCGGAGCGCGCAGGATCTATGAGGCAACTTTCTCAACCCTGGCTCAGGGGTTTGGGGTCCACATCGTGGCCGGGAGCATCCTCCTGCCCGACAAGAGGGGAGACCTCTACAACGTTGGCTACTTCTATGGGCCCGACGGACGACTGATTGGCACTCAGAAGAAAACCCACCTCTTCATCATCGAGCAGGAGTGGGGCCTGGCCTGCCACGATGAGATACAGGTTTTCGACACACCGCTGGGCGTGATTGCCTTTCCCATCTGCATGGATCACACCTTCTTCGAGCCCATCCGCGTGGCCTGGCTGCAAGGGGCAGAGGTCATCATTGATCCTTCGGCCAATCCTGCTCCCTACGACTACTGGGAGCAAATGCGCGGGGTGTGGGGCCGCGTTCAGGAAAGCCCGGCCTATGGGATACTGTGCTGCATGGTGGGAGACTTTGCCGGTTTCACTCTCCGGGGGCGGAGCGGCGTCTACGCGCCTTTGGAGATGACGCCCAACGGTGATGGCGTCATCGCCCAGGCAGAGACGGTGGACAGAGAAGAGATTCTCCTGGCGGATTTGGACCTGGCTGCCCTGCGCCGTTTCCGCCAGGAACAGGAGCCTGACTTCAACTTGGCTCTCTACGCGAGGTACCTGCCCCGGATCTACGAGGCGTATCGGCGGATGGAGGTGGAGGGCAGGCGGGTGGTGCACACCCAGGTGAATGGAGAGCTCTAGCCAAGCTCTGCTTTCACGTGTACCTTTTGACCTCGAAGCGGTACAACTGCATCGGCTCACCGGGGTGGATGCCTGCCTTGCGCATGGCGATTTCCACCTGATAGTCAACTGTGTCAACCCCTTCCAGATCCGGCAACAGCAGCCCCCGCCGCCAGCCGCTCTCCACGATGACGCCATAGCGCTTGGGGTCCAGTTGATCCATGCTGTCAATGGGCTCAGGCTCGGTGAGTACATCCACCTTGATGTCCAGGCCCTCCAGTTCTTCCGGTTGCACTGGAGGAAAGCGGGGGTCACGGGTGGCGGCACTGATGGCGTTCTGGATGACTTCCTGAGCAACCGTAGGCTGCTGGGGCTCGATGGTGCCAATGCAGCCCCGCAGATTACCTCGACCGTCGTGTAGAGAGACGAAAGTGCCCGCCCGCCCTTGCATCTCTGGTACAAGCTCCTCTGGTGACTTGATGGTGCGCTTCTCCCGAACGTAGCTCTCTATAGTCTCTCTGGCCAGTTCAACTAGTGGGTGGGCCATCCTGTTCCTCCTCAAGTGTTAACGCTCGTTGTTACTGCTGGTTTCATCGCCCAGACTTATATCTATTTTACCACATAAACATAAAAGTGGGAAGTTACAGGAATGTCGAACCTCCTAAAAGCTCAGTTTTTCTGCTTCAATCCCCACGGCAATGTGGTAGAGCAGAAGCTCATTGACGAGAAGATCATCGTAGAATAGACGGGCTGTAAGCTTTGGAGGCTCTCGAGATCGAGAGCCTCTTTTTGTTTCGCTAATGGAGTAAGGTGCGACGCACTTCGGAAAGTGCGTCGCACCTAAACCTTACTATAACCCCAGCAGTACGCGGGCAATGACCAGCCGCTGGATCTCACTGGTCCCCTCGCCAATGGTGCACAGCCGCTGGTCGCGATAGAAGCGCTCCACATCGTACTCTCGCATGTAGCCGTAACCACCGTGGATCTGAATGGCCTTGAAGCAAACCCGCTCGGCCACCTCGGAGGCGTACAGCTTGGCCATGGCCGCCTCCTTGGTGAAGTGTGCTCCCTGATCCTTGAGCCAGGCAGCCCGGTAGACCAGCAGGCGAGCGGCGTCAATCTCGGTGGCCATGTCGGCCAGCATCCACTGGACGGCCTGAAAATTGCAAATGGGTTGGCCAAACTGCTCTCGCTCTTGGGAGTACTTGATGGCCGCCTCGAAAGCCGCCTGCGCCAATCCCAGAGCCATGGCCCCGATGCCGATGCGTCCCGCGTCCAGAGTGACCAGGAACTGTTTGAAGCCCTCGCCCTCATTGCCCAACAGGTTCTCCTGGGGAATACGACAGTCCTCAAAGAACAACTCCGAGGTGACAGACCCACACAGCCCCATTTTGTCCTCGTCGCGGCCTGGCCGGAAGCCAGGGGCACCCTTCTCCACAATGAAGCTGGAAATGCCATGAGTGCCCATGGTAGGATCGGTCTTGGCCGTAAAGACCACGATGTCAGCGATGGATCCATTGGTGATGAAATTTTTCTGGCCGTTAATGACCCACTCGTCGCCGTCCAGCACAGCCGTGGTCCTGGTTGCGCCCGCATCGCTGCCGGCTTCCGGCTCGGTCAGCCCGAAGGAGCCGATTTTCTCGCCCCTGGCCAGTGGCACCAGGAATTTTCGCTTCTGCTCCTCGTTGCCGAAGAGGTAAATGGGCGAGGCGGCCAGGGAGGTCTGGGCGACGAAGGTGATGCCCGTGGTGCCGCAGGCGCGGGAGATTTCCTCCAGGGCGATGGCATAGCTGACGCTGTCGCCCTCCATCCCCCCGTACTCTTCGGGAAACGGCAAGCCGAAGAAGCCCAGCTTGCCCATCTTGCGGAAGTTCTCCATCGGGAACCGGTGATCTTTGTCTACCTCCTGAGCGATGGGTTTGACCTCGTTTTCGGCAAAGTCACGCACCATCTTGCGGATCAACTTTTGCTCCTCGTTGAGCTCGAAATGCATAGGGTTTCGTCTCCTGTTATAATGCTCTATTTGCCCTTTGGCGCTCGTGCTTTTACGAGCGCCTCAATCTCCCGAATAAGCACGGGGAGATTGGAGCGGCTGAAACTTATCTCTGATGCAGGAACACGGTGATGTTTGATGTCGGGGGGCACATGCTTGTGATGTGGAGTGGAACGCTCCACTGTGGGACGATAAAGCAACTCGGCCACAAAACGGCTGTAGTCGGTCAGCGACTTCAGGGGATTGTCTGTCATTTTCAATAGGCGGGCTGAACTCGCAAAGCTTCAGCCAGTTCGAGCTGTCGGATCTGCTTGGTGTAGGCTTCTTTGCGCCGCAGCCATGTTTCATAGATCCCCTTCCAGCGGCTGAAATCAGCACGAGTCTCATCGAAAGCATCGTAGCGTGCCAATTTGCCGGCCATGAGAGCGGCGTAAAAGTCTTCACTGAGAACGCCATACTTCTCTTCATAGAGGGTCAAGCGACGTTCCAGTAGCTTCATCTCAACAATCAGTTCGTGAATTTCCATTCTCTGCCTCCCGATAGGAATAGCGTGCTCCACAGTCAATTATACCACTTTGTTCTTTGTCCACCTCCTGAGCAATGGGCTTGACTTCGTTTTCGGCAAAGTCGCGTACCATCTTGCGAATCAATTTCTGCTCCTCGTTGAGCTCGAAATGCATGGGGTTTGCGCCTCCTGTTATGATATTGTATGGTAGATGAATCGGCCACAGCGCATTATATGCAGCCGCTTGGTGTAATCATGAATCACAGGCAGACTATCACGTCTGGCTCTGGATTGGCGGGAGGGGCGAGCGACCGCCCCACCGACCATAACTTAGGCCGCCGTTTGGTGCTATGGCTGTGTCACGTTCCAGCAGGAACTCTCTCACTGAGAATCAGATTGACAACAGGTAAAGCCCTCAGTTCCAGTCGCGATAGGTCAATGAACTTGCTGGCATCTTCAATCTCAACACCAATGACCCGATTCTGTTCATCAAAGTCTAGCACAATTCCCGGCGCGACTTCTTCAGACTCGGTGCTTATCCCGTCAGCAAGTTTGATATAAAGCATATCGGTATCTGGGTAGTATTCAAAGACCATAGGTTGTTTTCATACCTACCCAAACAAATCGCGCTTACGAAAGGGTGCAGCGAGAAAACGGCCTATGACTTTGCCTCTGGTCAGCCAGGTGATACGGACGCCGGTTTTGTTGTTAGCCAGCACTTGCCGGGCCAGCCAGGGCGTAACGGTTTCGACGCGATCGGCCAAGATGTTGATAATACGTTTGTCACGCTCCCAATCTTCTGGGCGTTCTTGGTATTGCCTGGTCACCAGGTTGGTCATGACCATGCCCGGCCTGAGTGCACCCACCAGCACGGGCGTTCCCCGCGTCTCCTGCACCCAAGATCGGGTAAGATACTGCAGGCCAGTTTTCGTGCAGCCGTAGAGCGCCAGGCCTTTCACCATGCGGTCATCGCTGCCCAGGCCCTCCACGTTGTAAAAGCTCCCAAAGCCCTGGTCCAGCATACCGCGTAGGGCAACCTTGGCGCCGTACATCGCACCCACCAGGTTGGTATCCACCACGGCTTTGATCTGCCCTGGCGAGAGCTCCCAGAAATCCATCTGGGAGTGACCGATCCCGGCGTTGTTGATCCAGATGTCAATCTTGCCAAAGCGGGCTTGGGCCGCATCCCACAGGGCCTGCACCTGCTGGAAGTCGGTCACATCGCAGGGCTGACCCAACACGCGATCGGCTTCGTGCTTAGCGGTCAGCTCTGCGACAGCTTTTTCGACGTCTGCCAGAGTGCGCCCACTGATGGTGACGGCACAACCAAGGGCCAGGAACGAATCAGCGAGACCATAGCCAATGCCACGAGTGCTGCCGGTGATGACAATGGTTTTCATAGGAACTCCTTCGGTGGTAGCTGTCTCCTCTGCACTGTCATTCTGAGCCGGAGCCCTTCACTTCTTCAGGATAAACTCCGCGGAGGCGAAGCCTGGCCTGAGCCATGCCCTGAGCGAAGTCGAAGGGACAGTCGAAGGGAATCTCGTTGTTACTTCACGAAGGAGGGCTTGTTCATCAGGAACGAGACTCTTCGCTCCCTTCGGTCGCTCAGAGTGACATATATCGGAACTCTATGATAGAGTATTACATCCCTTTCAGATGCGCGACGCTTTGGGTGAACAACGGTTCCTTCGGATCGAGTTCAGCCGCGCGCTGGATGTCGGCCAGCGCCTCAGGAGTGCCAGGGTTGCTCAGGTGAGTGGCCCAACCTCGCAGGAACAGGGCGGCTGCCAGGTCTGGCTGGACCTGAAGCGCCTGGGTTGTGCTGGTCTGGATGCGTTGAACCAGTTCAACCTCCCAGCCCTCGGCAGCGGTGCCCACCACCAACGGGCTCGGCTGGCTGAACAGCTCTTCCACACTGTAGGCGCGCATGACATCCAACGCAGCGGCGTAATCGCCGTAAAAGACGTTCTCGAGCAATGGGTAGCCATAGCCCTCATACTCATGGGGCCGCCTGCCCTCGGCAGTGAGGCGAATCAGGGCAGCGTTCCAGGCCACTGTTTCATCTTGAGCGTTGAGCGCCTGTGCCTGCTCGATGGTGGCCAGGGCGTCTTTCCACAGCCCGGCCTGTGCCAGCTCCACGGCGCGGTTGTTCAGGTCGCGCAGGTCGGCGGGGGCCGATTCGGGCAGGGGCGTGAGCGGCACCTCAATCAGTTGCGAACCATCCCAGCGCAGGACGGTGAAATTCACCAGGTGCACGCCGCATGCATAGCAGAAGA
>Ga0315309_1000155_pt1 | contig 40811 bp, 35 predicted proteins | sample TDP4_MG_FD_203080 | JGI IMG/M metagenome (GOLD analysis project Ga0315309, IMG submission 203080) | Freshwater sediment microbial communities from Lake Towuti, South Sulawesi, Indonesia - TDP4 | ecosystem: Environmental > Aquatic > Freshwater > Lake > Sediment | place: Indonesia: South Sulawesi...
TACAGCTTGGGTTCCTTGAAGAAAGATTCTTTTCTCATCTGTTGGAACGCTTTCCAGTTTGAAACCGAAGTCGCTGAACTTTTTCTCTGCGTAATCGTAAGCCTTGCTCAAAGCGAGAATGTTCATTGAAATGATTTTGGGTTTTTCGCCAAATATCATTTTGATAGCTTTTTCCACATGCGTTTTGTCGTAGCCTACCAGCCCAAAAGACGCGCCTAACGCAAGGACATTAATCATTCGAGTCAACCTACTGAGTTTCTCTTCGCCGATTTCATCAGCCACCTCTTTTAACAGAGTCATGTAAGGTATAGCATAGGTTCGTACATTGTTCTTTTTCACTTCATTTAGAAGGTCACCAATGGTTACAGGGCTGATGCCTCTCTCATCAAGAGTTTTCCTAAACTCTTCAATAAACGGCGGTAGCCAAGTAGGAATGTCAAATATTCTTGTTCCCAGCACATCAGCATCACAGATGATTCCTCCTCCTGGCGACACTTCCCATATGTGTCTTACAACGCTTTCAGCGTCAAAAGTGCAGAGAAGGTCAACGCGGTCAACGTCGGCTCCCACTTCTCTCGGTGAAACTCTGATGTGAAAATAGCTGTGTAATCCCTTAATGTTAGAGTGATACTCTCTTTTTCCGTAGACGTGCAGTCCGCCATAGCAGCAAGCGCGTCCAAAGATGTTGGCTGCTGAATCAACGCCGCTTCCCTGTGGACCACCGGCCATCCATACAAACTCGTCTCCAATCATGTTTCATCATCATCCACTTATGCACAAATGACAATTGTTAGCTCAGGAATTATCCGCCGGTCGCAGCTTTTGTTCCTATGCAGCAGTCGCAGAGAGTCGTTTCGCCACAATATGGACACGCACACTTGCACTCGTCAATTGGATAACCACAGTTTTGACACATAACGTCAGACAAAGCGAAACATCCTCCTTAACACTTGTAGTTGCAAAGCTATGAGTTAAGTAGTTTGCGGAAGCAAGAAGCCACAGGCTTTTCGGTGAAACAACAAACTTTTATACTGAGCTGGAGAAAACTACGGAGACTAGAGGGTTTGACTTGAGTACCTTGTTGAAAAAGGCTGATAGAGAAAAAATCATCAAGGCATTGAACTTTGATATTGGACTTGAAATCGGCGCGATCATACAATACATAATGCATGAGGTAATGGCTGAAGGCATGGAGAGCCCTGCCATAATGGAGAAGTTCGAAAGCATCGGCAAAGATGAAATGAAACACCTTGAAAGATTAGCTCAACGAGTCAACTATCTTGGTGGAGTCCCGAGCACTAAGCCAGCGCCAATTAAAGTTGGCGGCATAATCAAAAAGATGATGCAAGACGATTTGGACGGCGAGTACATGGCTATTAAGACTTACAAGGGTCACGTTAAAATGTGTGAGGAAATAGGCGACACGACCACAAGGCTGATGCTGGAAGAAATACTCACGGATGAAGAAGGTCACGCCGACACTTGGGAAACAATCCTTCAAAAGACAGTAAAATAAAGCTACAAAAACCCTATCTCCTTTTTTCGTTGTCAAAATAACCTAAAAACCGATACATGAACAACAAGAAGTATTCTGCTATTCCTACACAGTGTGGTGTTGAAAGTGGCTCCTTAACGGAGACGCTGGAGAAAGGTAGGCTGAATTGATTAGATTCCAGTGTTCCTTTAGCCCTAGTTTTTAAGACACGTTAACTATTGAATCACTTGATAGAGGGCTATGGTTGAAGGAGATTTTGAAAGATTGGGGAAAAGAACTCTGGATAGCTGAAGAGGCGGAATATGGTGGAAAAATCCTGATAATAAAAGAAAACAAGGGCACGTCTCAACATTATCATAAAGATAAGAAGGAGACAATCTACTGTTTCAAAGGCTTGGTGGACATCATATTGACTGACAGAATAGTTACACTCAGAGAAGGCGAGGACATAACACTTTTTCCAAAGACGATACACAGCATAGTAGGAAAAAAGGATTCGATATTGTTTGAAGTATCGACACCACAATTAGCTGACATAGTCAGAATACAGGAAACCCCAAAGAAAACAAACAGGACTTGAGATATTCCCTCTATTAGCACTCATGAGAACTAAGAGGTTCGGAAGAGGTAGGCTTTGAGCGCGAAGCGCTCATTCCGAGTGGTCTAGATGGCCAAAAGCTTGAAATGCCTAATGCAAGAAGTCTCGAATGGGTAATCGAAGATGGAGAGAATTGTTGCTTACTGCGGAATAATATGTTCTGATTGCCCAATCTTTAAAGCGACCAAGAAGAACGACGATGCTGAAAGAAAAAGCGTGGCAGAGCTGTGGACTAAACAATACGGCAGAGAATATAAGATAGAGGACATTAACTGTGATGGTTGTTTGACACACGGGCCTACGATTTTTAATTACTGCAAAACTTGCGAAATAAGAAAATGCGCACAAGAAAGGAATGTTGAAAATTGCTCCCACTGCGAAGAGTATGCATGTGAAAGACTGTCAAAGCTTCTGAATGAATACCCACCAGCAAAAGAAGTCTTAGACGGAATACGAGCATCTGCCAGAAAACGATAGCGCGCTAGTCATTTGTGAAGAGATACGAATTTCTTGATGGACCTATCATATGTTTTTTCAACTTCGGGTGGAAAATAGCAGCCTGGAAGTTCATTATGTTCTCTGTGACTCCTAATGCACTCGCAGCATCTACCTTTCATCTCACAAGAGTATGTGCATGGACAGCCTGCCAAGTTGATTTTCAAGTTCGGGCATTCACTCATTCAATTCACCCAACAAACCTGTAAGTATTGCGTATTTACCTAAAAAGATTCTAATCTACTATTACTAAGAACAGCGGAAAATTTTAGAAACCTAGAAAACCCTCTGGCATCTCATAGATGAAAATGAATTGCGCGGTAACGTTAATTAGCTTTAGGTATCTTTCAAAGAAACAATATGACATGTATCTGAGGTGAATGCTAGATGGAGGTAGTGTCACTTGAACCAGCCTTGGAGCCTATTTTCTGGAAACAAGTAAACCAAGACATTCCTCATTACTACTTCTTTGCTTATGACTGGAAATACAACAGAGACACAACAAAAATTCTACTGGCTTTAGATCGAGACAGAATTGATGGAATGATGCTGATATACAGGCAAAGCATAGTTCAGTTGAGAGGAAGTCTTGAGGCTGCAAAACGTCTGTTGCAGAGATTAGATTTGGAAAAAGTCGAGCTGCAGGCATCAGAAGAGCATAAGCAAGAAGTTCTCAAGAAGTACAAGCCTACATTGAAGCAAAGTCACGAAATGATGCTTTTGACCCTCTCAAAGGGAGAAGAAAAGCCCCAGCCAAAACATCGAGTGGTCAAGCTACATACCTCTGACGTCGAACGAATAGCAGCCATAATGAAAAAAGCTGATCCCGAGTTTTGGGGAACAATAACTGGCCAGAACATCCTTGAAGGCATTGATGAAGGCGTCAATTGGCTTGGAGTAAGAATCAATAGCGAACTAGTTTCTATTGGGAACACACGGCTGACAGAGTGGGCAGGACTCATCGGAGTGGTTGCCACACAAGAAGCTCATAGAAATAGAGGATATGCAACTTCAATAGTGTCAGAGTTGGTCAGGCAAATCCTAGAAAAGCTACAATTAGCGATGATATATGTCTTAGCAGATAACCCTCCAGCAATTCGAGCATACAAGAAAGTTGGATTCAAACCTTACAGAACATATTTCTTTATGAGAGGAGAGAAACGCTAGCGCACAAACATGAAAGAGGTTGCCAAGAACTGAGGCTGGAGAGATGGGCTAGAGCTCTTCAACTCGAAGAATATGAATCCCTGTCTAAGACAACGAGGCGTTGTGTGAACATCTTAGACGGATGGGCTTGAACGCAACTGTTGAGTCGAAGGAAGAAAAAAAAAGTTAGACGGCGCGCGTGACTTGGGAAATGAGGGGGACCTCGTGGGCTCCGTCAGGGTTGCCAAGCCAAATATTGACTTGTAGAATTGCAGCGGTGGAGGTGGGGACCCTGACTACGGTCCTGTAGAGAAATTTGGATGTTTCTTTGTGGTTCAGGCAAATGTTGAAGGCTTGGAGGATAGGCTGACGGCATTCTAGCGGGCAACGGCACTCAAGTGGAGAACGCACTTAAGTGGCAGTATTCAGATGATGATGGATATTATCCATTCAAAGACTTCAGCAAGAGTGCAAAGGTTTTAGCAAAACTGGTTTGTTGATTATCTTTCTCCTTTGATCCAGCCTTTGATGCCGAGTTCCTTGACTGTTATGGTTATTGGTTCAGGCTCATAAGACTTGTATTTGCCATGTGCATCGAGATATAGTACCGTCGGTTTTAGAGGAAATACGCCTCGAACCTTCGGCTTAAGAACAAGTCTCACTTCTTCTGTCTTCAATGGGCCAAGTCGTTTTCCCTTCATGTTTAGGTAACTGTCTTCTGCGCGGTAGGTTTCGGGTTTCTCTGCAAGATCGAACCCTTCGGGGATGATTTCTGTAAGTCTAATCAGCTGGGCAGGTCCTTTTCCAGCGTTGATCAACTCTATTTCTAAATCGAGGCTTTCGCCCACTTTTAACTCCTTTTGACGAGTTATTAGGTTTGCTTGTATGTCGGCGTGCTCGAATCTTTCTAGGCCGACTGCGTTTTCTTCCGTTGGAGTGGGGGTTGTGAAAGCAGCTGTTGTTGAAACGATTGACGGTGCGTGCAGCATTTCGCTGAGAGACAAGGCAAGTTCTTGCTCCTCTTTCACGTTCTCCAGCAACATCAGCACTTGCTCTCTTTTCTCCGGATGCTCGGCCTTCGTAAAAGAAACAGCCGAGGTTTGGAGAACCTTTTCAGCCATCTTGTAAAGTTTCGCCTTTCTCTCAGGATCTTTTTCCGCTTTGGCGTTATCCATATGTTCGTAGGCGTCGAAGAGTAATTCAGTGGCTTTAGCGTATTCTGATGCGGTTGGAAATCCAGCTCTCACGTAATAGTTTGCAGCGCTTTCTAGATGTTGCCTAGCTGCAGCGTGCAAAGTAGATTCTCTGGTGTCTGTGAATTTTGTTCCAGCTTCGAGCGCTCTGCAGAAGCGACTATGTCCCAAGGCTAGCATCTTTGTTTTTTCACTAGGGCTAAGTTCCTTGACTTGTTCAAAAAGTTTGGAAGCCTCCATGTAGAGCGCGGGTGACGCTTCTGCCTCTCCCTGTGTCATTTTTTGCCAAGCTTGAGACATGGTTAGGATTAGTTTGAGTTCTTTTCGGTCTTGCTCTGATTCTAAGGCTTGGATCACTCTTTCGAAGATTGCGGCTGCTGAACCATACTTTTCGGAGCTGGAGTAGTGGTCGCCTTTCTTGTCGAGGATTTTCGCCTCTTCAAGGGCGATTCTTCCGGTACAGTATTTGCTTCTTATGGTTGCTGCCTCAACAATGTCACTCGCCATCTGCTTTTCTTCTGTGCCTTCAATCTTGGTCAATCCTGCTCCGAGCGATTCTTTTGTTTCGTTGAATAGCTTGGCTGCTTCCTTAAATGCTTCAAGCGCTTCTTCACTCTGCTCTTTTTTGCTCAGATCTTCTGCGTTTTCGATTGTGGCCAACGCGAAGTAGTTTTGGGTGAGGTAATTCCACTGTTTCAGAGATTTCTGTATGTGGGCAGCTTTCTTGAAGTGCTCTCTTGCTAAGCTAGATTCCTGCCTTGCATGATGATGTTTTGCCTTCTCTATTTCGCACCATGCCTGCATATAGGAAGAGTAGTCTTTATAGAATGCGTTCAACTTTGGAATTTTCTCGGCAGCCTTCAAGTAGTTTTCTGAAGCAAGTTCGAAGTTTTCGGCAGCTGGCAAGTATTCCTGTAGTTTGTCTTGTGCGCTTGCGATTTTCCAGTATGATTCTGCAATGAGACTGACCATATCAAGTTTGACGGCTGTTTTCATCGCTTTCTGAGTGACTTCTATTGCTCTTTTCATGTGCTCTGGGTTGTTTGTTAGTTTGAATAGTCGGCATAGAAGTATCCAGTATGTGTCTTGATAACCATAGATGCTGGTGTAAGGTACTGGTGCGCCTCTTTTTTCGAGATATGGCAGTTTTTCTCCGATTAGTGTGAGGCATTTTTCTTTGTTTGTAGAAGCTTCTTCAAGCAGCGTCCTTTTTGTGTTCGGGTCCGTCTCCAGATAGGCGATTTCCGCTTTTATGTCGGCAAGTTCATTGTACATTGCGCCTATGTTCCACAGTGCACCGGGTTTCCAGGTTTCATACATATTGATGCATTTTTGGGTGTATCCGAGAGCTTTTTCCAAGAGTTCTCTCTTGTCGTCAGAGTCTGGTTCGAGACGTGCGTGTGCCACAGAGATTCTGCTGAGTATGTGAAGCATGAAGTCGACGGCAACTGGCACTCCGGATTCTTCGGCCACTTTGAAGGCTTCGAGTCCTATTTTTTCGGACTTTCGCAGGTAGTCCAGTTTCTTGGTGGGGTCGGTTTCCCAGTCGGACAAATATAGATAGTGTTCAGCATGACCGCCTGGTGGTGGTATTAGTCCTCCTCTGGGGCTCATATAAGAGAAAATAGAGTACATGTGCTGGGCTTTGTCATACAATTCAATGGCGTTCTCAGCAAGTTGTCGTCTTTTGTCTGGGTCCTCGGTCTCTATTGCTTTCCAGTAGGTGGTGTAGGCGAGGAAATCGAGTGCAGTAGCTTTCAAGAACATGTCTTTCGTTCTTTCTGCGCATTCAAGTGTTTTCTCAAAGTGTTTGATGCTTTCTTCTTCACTTGAGTTGAACCCGAGCCAGAAATGCGCGTAACCGGAGAGGAGGGCATCTCCTGATTTCTCGGAAAGGTCAAATCCCTTATTCATGTATCTCGTCGCTTTTTGAACAAATGGTTCTTGTTTCTGTGGATCTGTAATTGTGTACCATACAAGAACGAGGCTGTAAACTGACAGTGTGAGGTAGGCTGATGTAGCTTCGTATGATTTTTCTGGTTCTGAGTAGGCTGAGATTATTTTCTCTCCCCAACGCATCCCCTGCTCAGCAACTTTCTCTATGATACGATTGTCTTCCTCATACATTGCCCTCTGAAAAGGGGCGGAATGCTCAAGTGAAAGTGCATCGTACGTTTTCGCGTATTCTTGGATGTCTCCTGATTTTGAGAAGGCAATCAGGGCTTTGTCTGTGAAGTCGAGGCAATCGCTAAGAAGCCTTCGTTTTTCAGATGGGCTAGAAGTGAGCCAATGTTCGAGCCACTTGACCATGGCTGTGGTCCGAAAAACTCGTGCTTCTTGCTCCTTAGCCAATTCTCGGTAAATGTCACAAGCCTTCCTATAGGATTCTGTTGCCTGCTGCATTTTCCTCTGAAACTCTTCTTTGGTCTGAGTCTGCATGGCAGCTCTGTAGAGGCAGAAACCAATCCTTTCTTGAATTTGTCCTCTCATCAAGAAATCTCGTGTTCCAACAGTGCATAGTATCTGTTCATAAAAGTGCGCTGCCTTGTCCCATTCATAACTTTTCTCCAGCAAGGCAGCTTCGTCGATAGACTTTTCAATGTGAGACATGTGATCTATCCAATGAGCTTAGATGAACGCTTGTAGAAATGTCTTTTCGTGATATTGTTCGCGTGCTGTTCTGAAGTTGATTTCTGCGTTGGGGTTTCATTAGCGCGCGCAACACGGTTTTTGCAAAAATAGTTCTTTGACTATCTCTCTCCTTTTATCCAGCCTTTTATTCCGAGTTCCTTGACTGTTATGGTGACGGGTTCAGGTTCATGTGACTTGTATTTGCCGTTTTCGTCAAGGTACAATATTGTTGGTTTTAGGGGGAACACTCCTTGGGCTTTTGGCTTTAGAACAAGCTTAACATCTTCCGTCTTCAGAGGGTCGAGTCGTTTTCCCTTCATGTTGAGGTAACTGTCTTCCACGCGGTAGATTTCAGGTTTTTCCGCCAGCTCAAAACCTTCGGGAATGAGTTCCGTTACCTTAATCAAGAGCGCCGGGCCTTTTCCGGCATTGACCAGTTCTATTTCTAGGTGGAGGCTTTCGCCAACTTTCAGTTCCCTCTGGCGAGTTATTATGTTTGCTTGTATGTCGGCGTTTTCGAATTTTTCTGAACCTACTGCTGCTTCATGAGTCGGTGTGGGTGTTGGAAGGGCTGTTGTGGTGGAAACGATTGATGGCGCGTGCAAGAGTTCGGCTAATGATACAGCTAGTTCTCGTTCTTTCTTCACTTTTTCCAATAGTCTAAGCACTTGTTCCCTTTTCTCTGGGTGCTCAGCCTTCATGAATGAGCCTGCAGACGTCTGCAAGACTTTTTCAGCCATCATGTAGAGTCTAGTCTTTTTTTCAGCGTCGCCCTCCCTCTTAGCCTTGTCCATGTGAACGTACGCGTCAAAGAGCAGCTCGGTGGCTTCGGCATACTCAGAAGCCTTCTGCAAGCCTGCGTTAACGTAGTACTTGGCGGCGCTTTCAAGATACTGCACAGCCGCTGTATGCATGTTAACGTCTCCTGTGTCGGCGAATGATGTACCAGCCTCAAGTGCCCGGCAGAAGCGGCTGTGCCCTAGCGCCAGCATCTTTGCCTGTTCGTTAGGGCCAAACTCTTTGGCGTCCTCGAAGAGTTGTGATGCCTCAACGTACAATGTGGGTGATGCCTCCGCTTCGGCTAGGGTCATCTTTTGCCAAGCCCTCGAAAGATTCATGATGAATTTGATTTCTCTCTGTTCTGGTTCAGACTCCAATGCTTGGACTATCTTTTCGAATGCTTCAGCTGTGGAGCCGTACTTCTCGGAGCTGGAGTAGTGGTCTCCTTTCTTGTCAAGTATTTTGGCTTCTTCAAGGGTGGTTCTGGCTGTGCAGTATCGGAGCCTTGGGCTGGTTGCTTTGAGCATGTTGGTGACCATTTGTTTTTCATCTGGATCTTCAATTTCGCCTACCTTTGTTTGGAGGGATTTCCTAGTCTCGTTGAAGAACTTGGCTGCTTGCTCAAAGGCTTGGATAGCTTCTTCACCTTGTTCTTTTCTGCTCATCTCTTCGGCATGTTCAACCCGAGCCCAAGCCGCATAGTTTGGAGACAGGTAACTCCACTCTTTCAAGGATTTGTGCAGGTCAGCGGCTTTGTCGAAGTGTTCCTCCGCCACACCGTATTCCTGTTTAGCATGGTGATGCCTAGCTTTCTCGATTTCACTCCAAGCCTGCATGTAAGTCGCGTGGTCTTGATAGAAGTCTCTGAGTGCAGGAACCTTCTCGGCAGCTACCTTATAGCTGTTCGAGGCAACTTCGAAGTTTTCAGCTGCTCTCAGGTGCTCGCCAAGCTTGTCGTGTGTTTGGGCGGCTTTCCAGTGGCATTCGGCCATGCGACTCATTAGATTAAGCTTTTGAAATGATTCGGCGGCTTCTGCGAAGGCTTCCACTGCTTTTCTCAAACGACCCCTATCAAATGTAGACTCAAAGAGTCGATCTATCATCTTTCCTAGTTGATATTGAAAGCTTCCCAGAATAGCGTACACAGCGACTGAGCCTGTTCTTTCATAATATGCCGCATGTTTGACACAAAGTTTCAAGGAGTTTTCTGCATCCGATATAGCTTCTTCCAGCATGTTCTTTTTGGTCTCATAATCCTTAGTTAATTCTGCAAGTTCCCATCTGGCTAGTGCTGAGGTAAACTGCTGAAAACCTCGATCCCAGTAGTCGAATGGTTCAAGTTGCTCGACGAGTCGACTAGACTCGTTTCTGTGCCACAAGGCTTTTTCCAGAAGGCTTTTTTTCTCGTCCGAATTCGTCTCCATAAAGGCTAACCGAGTTAGAATGAGGCTGAAAATATGATGCGCGTAACTAATGATATCAGGATATCCAGAGTTTTCAGCTTTCTTAAGCGTGTCTGGAGCAATTTCTAAGGCTTTTTCTAACAGTTCTCGCCTTTTCTTCAGATTTGCTTCATTTGTGGCCAACGCAATGTAGAGGTGGCTATGAGGTGATTCTATCCAAACAGCATCGGTACGCGGACTAATAAATGAGACGCAGGAAAAGTGGCGTTTAGCCTCTTGGGCGTACTGCAGAGTAGTCTTAACTATCTCTACTGCTCTATCCTGATTCTCAGTTGCAAAGACCTTCCAAATAGTATGATATGCTAACCAATCTAATGCGCGTCCGATGATGAATTTGTCTTTTATTCGATTAGCGTGTTCCAGAGCCTTGTTAAAATTCCTCAAAGTCTCATCTCCACCAACGTTCCAGCCAATATTCTCATGGTCTACCTGAACAGAGTTGGACAACAATTCAAGCAAAGCAATTTCCTCGGAAGACTCGACGGCCTTCTGCCAGTAGCCCAGAGCTTTTTCACGCGTCTTCTCCTGCTCATCTAAATCTAGAAAATTCTGAATAAACGCATCCTGGAACACAGCCGCTTTGGCGTAGGCTTTTGCAAGTTCATTAAGGTCGCCAAGAGTCGATAGAAACTTGATCGCCTGCCCTCCAAACTCCACTGCCTCTCTCATCAACTTCTCTCGAGCCTGAAAATCCCATTCGAGAGCGAATCCAAAAACAACACACGTTGCCAGTTGATTGTACGTTTTCCCATATTCAAAGGCATCTGCAGCCTGCTCATAACTCTTCAAGGACTCCTTTGCTAATCTCCAGCACTCATTCACTAGCCTCTTCTTTTCAGGCACTTCGGTTGCAAGCCAATAGCCTACGTATGCAATCATGGCACCGCAGCGAAGCGTCCTCGGCGTTTTTCCCTGTTCATTCATCCTTCCATGGAATTCCTTGACCTTCTGATAATTGGCAACACTTTGACGCATTCTCTCCCTAAACTCATCCACACTTTCAGCCTGCATAGCCGCCCGATAAAAGGCGTAACCTATCCTTTCCTGAACCTGCCCGAGCGTCAAAAAATCAGTTTCAGGCATCAAGTCAAAGGCTTTCTGGTAAAACTCTGCTGCACCTAACCAATTGTATTCCTTTTCTCGTTCTCTGGCCTGATTCAGAATTATATCAACACTTGACGCGTCTGACACATTAGATGACCACTAATAGGTATCAAGGATGTTCTGAAAAGGCTTTTCATATCATACCAATTCAATAGGTGTGGGAATTCTTATTGGATGGTTGGTTGGATAGAATTTCTATGCACACATAACTAGCTAACTTTTTCAGCGAGTTCCTTAGCCCAATTGCGAATCTCATCCCAATCACGCAAATCATAAACGCCAGGCTCAGTCTCTTTGAAACCGTCTTTTTCAAGTTGCGGCTTCAAAAATCCCATAGTTTTACGTTCAAAGAAGCCCATCTTGTTATAGTTGATGACTCCGCCGAAGAGACCCATCGTTATTGGCTTGAGGCCATACTCTGCCACTATGTCCTCCGCGACTTTACGTGAACTGCAAACTCCATCTTCCTCTGTTTTTCCTTCTCTTTCAGCAACCGTTATCATCGAAGAGACGAACAAAGCCAGCTTCTTCTGGATGAACTCTTTCTGGAACCTCTTTAGAAAATCCTCTGCCTCGCTAACCCATTTGCCCATCCTCATGCCGCTACCGACAACAATTAAGCCATATTCTGATATGTCTTTGATTTTCTCTTCTCTTACGTTTACTATCTTTACGTCGAACCCTTTCTCTCTGAGTATTTTGCCTATTTCCTCTGAGGTTCCGGCAGTTGCTCCATACCGTGTGCCGTAAGCAATCAATGCTTTCAAGATACAACACCACCGATCTCATTCTTGAGTTCGCTCAGCTATAGCTCTTCCGCATTAGATGGGTTGTATTGATAGGCTGTTGTTGGATAGAATTTCTATGCCCACACACACACAAAAATATGCGCGCGCGCAACGGCGCCGAGCTAATGTCTTTGCTCGCACATCACAAATGCCTGACAGCCAAAAGTAAACCCTTCTTTAAGGGCTTTCGCAATTAATCTGTGATTCCCGTCCATGACTTCGAATTTTTCAGGTTCCAGTTCCCTCACGGTTATCGGTTTCCTAGCAAACTCGATTTCCTGCAAGCGCCAAGTGCCCACAGCCTGCCACCATTCGGTTGAGGAAAGTATTTTTTCTTCACTTTTAACCCTATTAACAATTTCTTCGAGTGAGTAATACGTGGGCTTGAAATAGTCGGATTCGTCCACTCCCAGCGGTTTGTAGATTTTCTCATACTCATATAGAGCGCATCTCATACTCATATAGAGAGCGTGGTGATAAGCGCACAGGTGCTTGATTTTCTCTGAATCCAGAAAGATTTTGTAGAAGAACTCAAAGGAGTTGTAACAGGGGTCGTACGAGTGAGCTAGCCATCTCACTTCTTCATTTCTTAAGTGGTTGAAGAAGTCTTCTGAGGTTATGCTCTCATACTCCAAAGTATCACAGCATCCATTCACCATTCCTTATGGGCATCATACGGTGCTTGGCCTACAGAACATTTACGGCTCAAGGTAACTAGCTAGCAATTCTGCGTAATGCCTCCTGATATTTAAGCTCAGTTGGGTTTGGGATAGAAATTCTATGCACACACAAAATGAGCTATTTAAGGCATGTCGCCCACTGGTGTGGGCAAGGCAGTTTTTGGACAGAGTTTACACCCAACCACCTACGCATGGCTGGAAGACGGTTTTTGGTTTCGCTGAAAAGTCATTGCTATGAGCCTCAGAGTTAAGCGCTCGTGTGGTTGGTTGGGTAGATTTTAATCCCAGCAATAATAGTTATCTTTAGTTGAGTTTCTTGTCAAAAGCCAAGAAATCCTTCAGGGAAGATTGGCCATCACTCCCATTCATTTTAATCACAAGTATTGGCTTTATGGTAGCAGTCTTAGATTTCATTTTTCTCCAAAATTTGAAGTTTCAGTTTTTTGGTCTCATTGGTTTAGCTTTAGTTATAATTGGAGGGTATCTACGGTTGAAGGCACGATTGCAGCTTAGAAAGAAAGCTGGATTTGATAATCTTGTTTCAACTTCACAACTTCAAATTGTTGAAGGTCAACAGCTGGTGAAAGATGGACTCTATAAACACATTCGTCATCCATTATACTTAGGTGAAATACTAAGAAACTTCGGTATTGTATCCATTTTTTCGAGTGCATGCGGAATTCTATTAGTTATGATTGGAGCAGTCTTTCTACTGCTCCGAATAAAACTTGAAGAAGAAATGCTTGTGGAAGCATTCGGTCCAGATTACGAAGATTACAAGAGAAAAACAAAGAGGCTAATCCCCTACATCTATTGATGTGTCGTTGGTTGGTTGGATAGAATTTCTATCTTTCTCTCTCTAGCGCGCGCGCCAATATGACCTCTTACCTATGGTTCAGCTATAACTTTTCCGTAACTCTCTTTCTCGGTCTAATTAGGCTAAACTTTGCTTCTGCAAATTTCTCTTCTAGCGAAGGTTTGAGAGAATGTTCTGGATTTCGTCCAGTTTCTTGACTTTGAAGTCCCCGCCGTTACTGTTGAACCCAATGGCAACTAGACCGATTCTTCTTGCCCCTTCTAGCTCATCAGAAGCATCGCTGACAAAGACTACTTCCCTTGGTTCAACATCAAACCTTTTTAGAACGGCGTGAAATGCCTTCCTGCTGGGCTTACACACACCTAAATCATGCGAGGTAAAGATTTCATCAAATAATTTGTGATTCACTCCAACTATTTCCATTCTCTCAATCTTTTCTGACTTACTCCCGAGTGTGTCACTTAGAAGAGCCAAAGCATAATTCTTCTTCAATTCCGCCAATAGTTCGTTGATTCTGGGTGTTCTCTTGAATCTTCCCCATATTTCTTTCCTATCAACGTCCAACCATTCACTCAGCAAGTCTTTGTGTAACCCAACCCCTTCTAACCATCTCTCATGAGCTTCTCTTAGGCTTATTTTTCCAACAGACACCAGTTTTTCAATCTTGGACCAAACCCTGTCATTCCTGTCGAAATCATAGACGCCATGTTTCTCGAGAAATCTCTCTACAGCCTTATCTATTATTTTCTGGTTCCCAATGTAGAGAACGCCACCTGCATCAAAAATTATGAGCTTTATCACGCTCACATTATTCCTCACCTATAAATAAAAAGTTGGTTCGGCTATAACTTTTCCGCAAAGTCAAAATTCGCTGTCTGTGTGTGTCTGTGCGTGTGTCTGTTTGTGTTTTTGTGTGTGTGTTTTTTATTTGTTTGTTTTTTTAGAGAGAGAGTGAGTGAGAGGGTTAGAGAGTTAGTCTGAGTGAGAGATAGTATGTGTGTGAGAGAGAGAATAGAAATTCTATGCACACACACAAATCACGGTGTTTAGGCATGATAGCGCGCGCTATGCTGTTATCTAGCGAAAAGTATGCTCAGGTCAGGCTTAGCTCATCATTTCAGCTCGATGTCGGTTTCATCATTGCAGTAAAAATCAAGATAGAAGTGGCACTAGCCAAAAGAAGTGATTCTATGCTAGCGCAAGCGCTCTGTTGAAATCATTAGTCGCACCTAAAGCTGATTACCAAATCAACAATAAAAGGATTTGCGCGCATATCTGATTACAAAAATGGTCTAATTCCTTGTCCTTTGGGTTTGGGGATAGAATTTCTATCCAACCGACCAACCCAACCCATGTACGTACGCGTGTGCGTGTGTCCATGCTCAGTCAGTCACAGTCACATAGATAGCGCGCGCCCCATCGGATTAGGAAAGTTCGATTATGGTAATAGGGCGCACGTGCAACTAAAGTTTAGAAAACGTTTAGTTGCTCATGGTTGCCCCTGATTTTCCTGTGCGCCCAATCACCAGTAATTTTTTTGAAAGTATCAAATATTTAAATTTATGTTGCTGTTGTGTCACAGTCACATGCGCGCGACTGTTTAGAGGACTGATTTAAACTTTTCACATTGAGACTGTTCAGGGTCTACATACATGTTCTTTTCGTGACACCAGTACTTGTCTTCGAGTATAAAGTAGTCACAAAATATGCAGTCTTTACAGCTAACCATCTAATCAGGGGCATAGTAAAAGTCCAAGCTTTCCGAATATATGTTTTGCTCTAAAAACAACGAAAAGGTTGTGTTTTACGTTTATTTACGTTACTTGATATTTGTATGCTGCACGCCGAAGAGCCTAGGCTTTTCGAATCTCGATTTTTCCTAGTTCTTTGGACATTCCTGAGAATAGAACTATGCCGTGAGCCTTAAGTAATTCGTTGTACAGATCAATTGGATTGCTAGCTTTGATTACCATGTTGGCGTCGTAGGCACAGACGCCGATGATTGGGATGTCAAACACTCTGTGTAGTGTTCTCTCGTATTCTACCAATTCTTTGGTTAATTTGCGTTCAAAGAAGCATGCCATTTCTCCGGCGATTCTGTATCCCTTAAATCCTTTTGCGGAGGCTTCGTTGTACATCGTGTTTATCAGTTTCATGGTGGTTGTCGGATTAAATTTTCCATCTATAATGTAAAAATCATCGTATCCAAGGACGCGTAGGGCACCTGTCTTCTCGTATTTCTCTACATCAATGCCGAATCGTTTCATAAAATCTCTTATTTGGCTTGAGCCATCCGCTGAGCCTATATATGCTACAGCCTCGCCGTTTTCTAACCCGAGTTTAAGGTAGTTAAACAGAATGTTGTACTTAGCTTCTGGAGTTTCGTACATAATTATTATGTGGTTCGTGGGTCTCAAGTCCTCAAGAACGTGTGACAACTTTTCAAGAACGGCTTCAGTTTCGATGGTTCTTAGTTCCACGGATGCGTGCCATAACCCCTCGAAACTTTTTTGCAATAGCCCGACGAGGCTGCTATCATCAGTCCATAGATAAGCAGTTTCCCTTAAGGTTGGTTCCATTGAAGTCGCGAGTAATGCTTCATTGTAATCCACAACCATGTAATGACTTGATCGCTGATCCGTATACTTTAAGTTAATAGGGGCTTGAGCTGATTCGTATTCTTTCATAGTCCCCACAATCGAGTCGTCATGCTCGGTTACGTTTAAAATCATGCGAACCTTTATCCCTTTGTTTGTAGCTTTCTTAAGTGCCCCATTGTAATTATGAAAAAATTGGGTGAATTTGTCTCTGGACGTGACGATGCTAATCGCGTTCTTAGCTCTTTTGACCATAGCCAGTTCTTTAGTCATTACCCCTTCCCTCCCTGAGACAATGGTGAAACGTGCCTCTTCAGATTCTGTTTCCATTCTAAATGGCTTATAATGTTTGAAAAACGCGTCTCTTTTAGCCACTAGTGTACTCATTCTTTCCTTGGCGATTTCTTGTTCACGTTCGATCAGAACATGAAACGCTTCTTCCACGGGTAAGGCCCTCATTTTGGTTGGTTTGTTTATTATTTTTTCTATCAAGCCCATTTTTTCAAGTTTCGGCATTATTCTATAGACGTCTTCTCGACGCACTTGCGCAACTTTTGAAACCTTACTGACTGAAGCCAAGCCCAGTTGAGCTATGGTTAGGTACACCCTTGGCCTGAGTAGGGGTGAGCCCGAAATCAGACAAGATCTCAGCGTTCTCTTCTAAAGACCGCAAGTTAATCACTCCAATCTGGAAAAATTACTGTTAGTGTTATATTACAGTTACAGTCACATACACTTAAAACTTTTACGCCCAAAAATGCATTAAGTTCAACCAAATTTGTAAACATTGCAACATTAGCACGCGCCTCGTTTCGCTTGTCCCCCGCCAAAACAAGCTCAAATTAAGCATTAAACAGCCAAAAACAAGCCCAAAACAGGGAAGACTGATTGAGGCAGTTTATTCTGCAATAGAATTGCCCCGCAATTAAATCCGAAAGCGCCTCATGTTTGCCCTTTTGAAATGCTAAGTTGTTTATGGAAAATTGGTGCGCTGAAGACTACTTTTCTGCGCATTTCTTCTTTACCTAAATCCAGATCCGATGCATAAAAAACCCATGGCTTACTGGTTCTTTTGATAGAAATTCCATCCAACCAACCAAACGAAAATGTCTGTGCTTGTTACTGTAGTGCCACAGTCACGCAGTCTTATTACACTGACACAAAATCATAGATTGTGAGGAAAAAAAATGTCGATAGAAACTAGCAAAATGTTGGGCGGAGTCGGCGCACTACTGATGTTCATTGGAGTTTTACCATACATCAATTACTTCGGCGCCATCGAGCTTATAGGTCTAATACTCGTCATGGTTGCTCTATACAATTTGGCTAGCCATTACAGAGAAGGAGGCATTTTCAACAACGCACTTTACGGATTGATAATAGGAATAGTTGGCGGCGTGATTTCAATAGCCGCGGTTATTATCACGGTTCTGACTTCGCTAACTGATTTCCTATACGCGCTCTTCCCGGAGTGGAATGGTGACTGGACGACACTTTCAAGTCTAACCCCTAATCCGTCGAATTTGTCTCTGGACAACATCATGCCTTTCCTTGCAGGAATTTTCGCAATGTTAATCATCCTCTGGGTATCCTCTGTAGTCGCGGCATTCTTTGTCAGGCGCTCGCTTGGAACGCTTTCAGTAAAATCAGGCGTTGGCTTATTCTCAACCGCTGGAGTACTGCTTCTCATAGGTGCAGTGTTAATCATTCTCTTCGGCATAGGGTTAGTCCTAGTCTGGATTTCTGCACTGTTACTGGTAATTGCCTTCTTCCAGATAAGACCCCAACAGGCACAACCGACAACGTCAGCTGCTGCACCAACCTAGGTGCAAAGGCCTATCATACTGGATGGAACGCAACAAAATCGTTCACAAAAGGTGGTAAAAAATGGATTCAAACAGAAAGAAAAAAGGGATAGGGAAGAAAACACTGACCTTCAAGCGGAGGCGTTGAAAATGAAGGGCACAGTTGTTTATGACACCTCCTACGGAAACACCAAGAAAATCGCAGAAACCATTGCAGAGACACTGAAAGAGTCTGGAATAGAAGTTGACATCTTCGACGTGAAGGCCGTAAAGAAGCTAACCGCAAAGGACTACCATTTTCTGGTTCTCGGTTCTCCAACCCGATTTGGCACGATGAGCTTTGCAATTAGAGGTTTTCTAGGCAAGGTGAAGAGTGAGGAATGGATGAACAAGCCTTTCGCAGCCTTTGACACTGAAAACCCTGAGAACATTGAGCGCGCGCGCATTGAGAAGAAAGAATGGAGCGCAGCTGAAAAGATTGCTGCAAAGCTCAGAGAAAAGAAGATGAACCAACTGTTGCCAGTTCTGAAAGCCGCTGTGTTGGGGCAAAAGGGACCGCTTGTGGAAGGCGAAATAGAGCGGACAAAAGAGTATGCAAAGGGACTCGCTATCAAATTGAAGGAATAAGGTTTGAAGAACAACTTCTATCAACCAACCAACGAAGAAACACCGTGAATTTGTGTGTGCGCACAGAATTTCTATCCCCTCTCTCTTATTCATGCTTATGCTAGGCATTCGTACCCAATGAAGACATAAGGAAAAAAGAGAGTTGTTGTGTGTTCAAGCTGTCTTAAGGGCTAGTTGCTGATCTCTCTTCTTCATTTCCTCGTAGAGGTATTCAAAGTAGTTTTCGGCTTATCTTTGAAGCTAGCCTCTCTTTGTGTCTTAACCTTCAACATCTCCTGTGTAAAGAACTCTGCGTTACTAAGGAGATCTGGAGGAGTCCAGCGAGAGCCTCTGAAACTTCTGAAACCCTGAATAACATCCTTGAACTTCTCCCATGCCAATATGGCAGTGTAACCACCGAGGTCATACATTTCTTCGGCTCTAACAATTTTGTTTTTCAGGAGAATTCCCATCATCTCCCAAGCAAAGAACCATGACGTCCATATGCTGAGTCCCTCAGGATTTGGGTGCCCATACTTCTCGATGAAATCATTAAGATCCTTCCACTCCATGTTCATCATGGTAGCATGCCTCTTAATGGCTTGTTCCGAAATGAAGTCTGACATAGTCAATCGGCATGTCTCCATCTCCCTAATCTTCATGTTGTGTCTCATGTCCAGAATATAATAGACAACACCAGCTAGCACACCTACAGCTGCCACTACTGCCGAAATCTCTATTATGTCAACCGTTCCTGTCACCTAGAAGAGAAGATTAAATGAAGTGAATATTAAAAGCTAACATGTCTTCATCCTACCTTGCGTAGTCGTTTTTAAGAAAAAAGATAGAAATTCTATCCCCACACACACGGAACGATGCGTGACGGCTGCTTATACACCCCTAAGGGAAACGCCGTGGTAGTAGCAGGCTGACTACCGATACTACTAGTAACCTCATCTTCACTCTTTTCTGTTAAAGCGTGGTACGGAAATGAAGGCGTTCGGCGCATTTGTTCTCATTACAGTATTTGGAGTGCTAAACGAGAGAAAGAACAGGGAGGTGACCGGGTGAAGGCAAGATACAGGGTTCATAGATTTGATGTTGTAATGAGAAGGGACCAAGCAAGGTTTGAGCAGTTCCTAAACAGCCTTGAGGGTGAAGTCGTCTCAGTTATTCCCAGTGTTTCTCCAAGCTGGACCTTTGGAGGAATGGGAGCTAGGACGTTCTACCTCTGGGTAATTGAAAAAGTAGACCAACCACAGAAAGCGCACTAGCTAGAATAGAATTTCTATCCAACAACAAACCTTCTCCACAATTTATAAGACCGAAAAAAACCAAACATTGTATTCTGCATTTTAATTAGCGGGAGGTGAGAGGTTGAAGTTTGGAGATGTCATTACGGCTGTGGCTTCTTGGCAAGTGGTTTTCATTTTGGTTCATACTGTGTTGAGTATTGCGTTAATTCCAATGAATTCCTATTGGGGATTCAATGTTGATTCAATTGTGTCCTTTTTAATTTCTGCCTTGACCGTTGGTTATGTCTTTGCTGGCAAGATACGAGAAGAATCCAGAATGATATCGATTGGCAAAGTAGTTGTCTTGTCTGCTGTTCTGACGATGTTCGCCGGTATGATAGGTGTTAGCGCTACTGGACATTATAATGCTTGGGTTGATGAAAATCTTCAGAATATGTACTCCACTGGTTCGTGGACAAACACTGATTGGGTTGCTTTTGAGCACATGATGCTGGTTGAATGGACGGTCTTCCCTGTAGTCTATGCGTTGGCGTTTGGCTTCATAGGGCTATACGTGGGTTCGATGCGCAAGTCTTCTACAAAGACCAAAGAATAGCAAAAAACTACTAGCATTTTTCTACTAGCTTCGCTGATTAGCGTGCGGTTTTCCTAAACGTATATGTACCGTTTGGGGTTTGGGGTTTGGGTTTTGGGTTGGGTTGTGTGTGGGGATAGAATTTCTATCTTTTTTCTTAAAAACGACTACGCAAGGTAGGATGAAGACATGTTAGCTTTTAATATTCACTTCATTTAATCTTCTCTTTGGCAGAGGAGTCAACAATGAAAACATGGAAAATCACAGTTTTGTTAGTGATCTGGGCTCTCATGGCGGTAGCTTTAATCTATGCATATATGATCCTGTCACTGCCACCCACATCAACGCCAACAACACCGCCACTTGAACCGCACATGCATCCTTAAAGCCACAAAAGAAGAGAAGAAGTTAGGCTAAAACCTTCAAGTTAGCCTTCTCGTAGATTTGCTTCAGCTTCTTCTTGTAGAAGTAGCTCTTATCTGGTGGCTGCTCCATCTTGTGTTTGAGAGGCTGCTGGATTTGAGCGAGACACTTTCAGTGCCCTCTCCAGAGGGCTGGGTGGAAGCCCAGTTTCTTTTGTATAGAAGATTTATCCATAAGTCATTAATGCAGCTAACGTTCAGATAATGGATATTTGGGCATGTTCCAGCATCGTATTGGAAGGAGGTGATAAGGAAAATGAATAGGAAACTCCTGATGCTCACTTTGATGCCATTAGTGTTGTCGGTGATTCTGCCCCAAGCAATGGCTATTGGTCCATGGCACGCATGGGAGGTTGGCAACAACCGCAATCTGCTTGTCAGTCTTGGAGCATTGCACAACATGCGTGGAGAAGCAGGAACGCCCGTTCTCTGGATTGAGACCTTTGGTTTTTGGCAAAAATGGTCCGTCTTTGATGCTCTGTCAGGTCAAGGTAAGATAAACAATGCTATCCCTGCAACCTACGAAACCTTGATGCAATTTTCAGATGATATGATTGCCCATATGAGTGGTAACCCTTCTGTAAACGAAAACAAGTGGATATACCTGTCTCCAGAAGGTTCAGGTAATCAATACAATGGACATGGCATGGTTTGGTGGCTGGGCTATCTTATATCTGGAGATCCAACGATAGCAGACTATATTGCAGCTGAATACTCAAACGGAGTGTTCTGGAAATACAACTTTATACAGTAACCTACAACTCTCCAAATACAAGAGTTATCTCTTCTCTTTTTGTGTGTGTGGGCATAGAATTTCTATCCAACCAGCAAAAGGAAAACACTTTACTGAAGTCGGGGGTATGTCTTTCTATCGTAGAATCAGTGTGAAGGCAGTTGGAGACTGAGTTCAGAAAAGTGCTCCTGTTCTTCTTGGTTGTTCTTTCAGCTTGGCAAGTCCTCTACATTTTCAATTGGCTCTTGAATGGCATTGACTGGCTCCTTGCCTATTCGATAGTGCTTGTGGTGGTAAGCTGTTTCTTCTTGCTGGACAAGCAAGGAATGAACGATTTAGGCTTGAGGACGCCTTTGCTTTGGAAAAGATATATTATTATTGGCTTCGGTTTTGCAGTCTTTGTTATCGTAGCCTGGTTTGGCATAAGTCTACCCCTCCCCTTCACAGTCCATGAGATTTTCGGACACGGAATCCTGAGCATTCCATACAACGCATTGTTCGCTTTAGTAGTTGGTCTCGTTGAAGAAACATCCTTTCGTGGATACATCCTTGGAAATCTCAGAAAAGTCTATTCCAACACAAAAGCCATAGTGTGTTCGGCACTTCTTTTCGGATTATACCATGTGTCCATCGTGTTAATTCTGTTGTCAGCAACACCTGCACCCAGTCCCTTCACTTACTGGAGCAGTTATGTGCTGTTCACTTTTGTCGTTGGGCTTTTTCTCGGCTACTTCTGCGTAAACTCAGGGGGAACGATTATCGGAACCGTAACACATCACTCATCTCATATCTTCCTCTCCAGCTTAATACCCTATGAGTTAGCAACTTCATTCACAATTGGGCATCTCGTAAACACAAGTGCCTATGCTACAGTTCTTATGTTGCTCCTTATTATCAAAGAAAAAGGATGGCTAAGGTAATCAACTCAAGATGTCCATGTGCATTTTGTGTGGGCATAGAATTTCTATCCAACCAATGTAAATCGTAAGAAGTCACTTCTTTTCAGCAAGATGAATCGAAGCGATTCCAGTGAGCACGAAAAGCCAAGCTCCAACTAAACCTTCATAAACGATAAACCAAGTGTTCTGTCTTACCAAGTCGCTAAATGATGCAAAAACTGACCCTATTACGAGACCAGTTATAACCCATAGGACTGCGGTTCGTGCAGTAAGTTTAGACATAAAAAGCATTTTACGCTCATCTAACTTAAATTGGTATGTGGAAGACAGAAATTCTATCCAATCAGCCAAGTAAGAACAACCTTGCCCACACCAGTGGGCGACATGCCCAAAACACCTTGATTGTGTGTGTGGGCATAGAAATTCCATGTAGACCACCTCAGAATCTTCCTTAGCGGGCATTAAATAGCCCGTCGCGTATGATTCCATATCAAGCGATGTGGTCACATAAGTAAGAAAGTATCGACCTGTTTGTACACCCATACGTAAACTTCCACCAGCCCGCAAACCATCAAAGAAGTAGTAGTCAACGTACACGCGGCGCAGACTACTACTTCTAAACCTAAAGCGCCTAGGTATTACTACGGTTTCTAACCTAGAGTTAATAACATCTGAAACAGAAACCCCTCCAACATACAAGAAGTTATTGTAACAAAACACTACGCTAGTCAACAAAAACTTCAAAAAAGCCATGCGAGGCGTTGATGTCACCGGGAACAGTCGTATGACAACATCCACACAGCTTCAGCCACACGACACACGTGATGATGATGAAACAATAGCGCAAGTCAACTTCATCACGCACACAAACAGACTGCGCTTGCGTGTTCAAGTTCAACTGTTTCAACCTGCCCGCAGCCACAACGCCATCAACATAACACATGTTAGTGGTACTAAGGCAACGTCAACACTAACATGCATACAAGTTTCATCTCCGCAGTCACTTCAACAGGGGTAGAAGAAGGTATAAGGGACATAACGCCTTCTTCTTTCGAAATCTCTTTTCCCCCAGAGCATCAGCCAACATACCCAAAAGCCACGCATACCAACATTAAACGTCACGCATAACAACATAGAACGTCACGCAAGAACACGAGCCAACAGAGCCAAAACCACCAATCAAAACCATAAACAGCGCCCAAACCACAACCAGAAAACCCCCGATTTCACGCTGAAAAATTTTTTCCAAACTCAACGTATCAGCCCTTCGACAAAAACAATGGTAGCCCGGGAGAGATTCGAACTCTCGTCAGCGGGTCCAGAGCCCGCCATCCTTGACCGCTAGATTCGGCAGCTACTTCGGCACCGGTAGCCTCGACCGGGCTGCGTCCCGGGCTAGAACACAATGGATAACAACACGCTAATAAATTATACATTAGTTTTTTGGGCTTGCGCCATTATTGATAGCCGAATATTGAGTGGAATGATTAATCATTAAAAAATACTCACAATGTGGCAGTTAAAATCGTAAATTGGATAAGATTAGCAAAATCGCAAAGTTTATATATTAAAACATTTCCTTAGATTCTAACACGGCGGGGCCAGATGGACGAATTCTCAGCCCGAAGGTTCTGATGAAGAACTTTTCGCTTGTGACGGTTTTCTCGCCCTAAAGGTCCATGGAGCAACGAGCCATGGAAAAGGCAGAATCAAAGCCCAAAGTCGCAGACAAATGTCCCGAATGCGGTAGCGCTAACCTTATTCACGATTACGATACTGGTGAAACTGTTTGCAGCAACTGCGGTTTAGTTCTTCACGAACAGATGATTGACAAGGGTCCTGAGTGGCGGGCGTTCACGCAGGAAGAGAAAGAGTCAAGAAGCCGCGTTGGCGTGCCCACTTCATACTCGGTTCATGACAAGGGCTTGTCCACAGCTATTGGTAGGGTTGACAGAGATGCCTTCGGGCGCAAGCTTCCATTGTCCACGCGGCTGCAGATGTGGCGTTTGCGTAAGTGGCAGATTCGCTCCAGGGTTCATTCGTCTGTTGACCGCAATCTAGCCCAAGCCATGGCTGAGCTGGATAGATTGTCAGACAAGCTTTACATCCCGGGTCCTATCAAGGAAAAGGCTGCGGTGGTTTATCGGAAGTCTCTGGAGAAGGGTTTGGTTCGTGGTAGGTCAATAGCTGCAATTGCGGCTGCGGCTTTGTACGCTGCCTGTCGGAACAGTGAGACTCCTAGAACACTGCGTGAGATTGCTGAGGCTAGTCTTGTTGACAAGAAGGATGTGGCTCGTTGTTACAGGCTGTTGCTCAGAGAGTTGGAGATTCAAATGCCTATTGCGGATCCGATGACGTACATTTCTAAGATTGCTGAGCGAACGGGTATCAGTGGGCAGACTCAGGGTTTGGCCATCAAGATTCTTAGAGAGGCCAAAAAGAGGCGTGCGGCTTCAGGTAAAGATCCTATGGGTCTTGCGGCTGCAGCCTTGTATATTGCCTGTCTGCAGAGTAATGAAAAGAAGACTCAGAAGGACATTGCTGAGGCTGCGGGTGTGACTGAGGTTACGGTCAGGAATCGTTATAAGAGCCTCAAGCGCCAGTTGGGCTTGGAGCTTCCTGATTAGGCTGCTTTGTTTCTTCTTTTTCTAGTTCCATGACTATTGGTCCTTTGTAGCCGCATTGTTGGCATACGTATTGTTCTGGCAGAAGCCATATGTCGAAGCGGCTGGAAAGCCGTAGTTTGGGGCTGCCGCATCTCGGGCAGAGTTTGGGTGTGGGTCTGTTGTGTTTTAGGTTTTTTACTACTTCACGTATGTTTTGTAGTACGCCCATTGGGTATTTTTGGCTCCTATTGGTGTTTTTGTTTCTTCTAGCCTAGTGTATTTCGATGTTGTCTTCTGGGTAGCCCATTTCGTTTAGGAGGAATTCGTGTACTCGTTCTCGGTGGTCGCCTTGGAGTAGGATTTGGCCGTTCTTGGCTGTTCCTCCGCAGGCGCAGTAGGTTTTCATTTTTTGGGCTAGTCGTCCTAGGTCGTTGTCTTTGTCGTTTATTCCGTCGATTATGGTGACTGCTCTTCCGAATTTTCTTGTTTCTAATCTTACTCTGATGCGTTGTTGTTCTTTGCTGATTTCGCCGCAGACGCATATGTCTTTTGGTAGGCCGCATGTTGGACAGATTTCAGGCATTGTTCTCAAGTAGGATATCAGCCTAGCCCGAGTATTTAAGAGTAATTGTGAGCTTCTCGGTGGAGCAGAAATTGGTTGTTTTTTCTTGTTTTTTGTTGTTTTTTCATGTTTTTTCTTGTTTTCTGTACTTTTTCGCAATTTTTGGTAAGTTTTAATTGCTTTGGTTCTCCTTACTGATTGGTTGTTGGATAGGTAGTTGATCGGTAGTTGTGTGAACGGAATTGGTTGAAGAAGTGTTTGTAGATAGAGTTGTGGCGGGTGGTATGGTTACGATTCCGCAGCGGTTGCGTTATCTGTTGGGTATTGAAGATGGGGACTATGTTCGATTAAGCATAGTTGAGGTAATAAGAAAAACGGAGAAAAAGGAGAGGCAAAGGAAGATCTAAAGCTGCACAGTTGGACAGCCAGCATGGGCTAAGTTGTCTGCATAGAATTTCTATCTAACCGACAACAATTTTAACTGAAATGAATTAGTTGCTAGGCAGGGTGTATATGATGGAATTCAAAGATGAGACTGTTCTGTCAATTGGCATGATGTCTTTGGCCTTTGGGATTCTTGTTGGGCGCTTTACGTATTTTGAGTATTCTGGCTTTTCAATTTCGGATTTCGTTGAGGGTGTTCTGACTGGTGTCTCCTTGGTTATGAATCTATTCTATTTGGCGAGAAAATCAAAGAAATAGAGAATCAAGCTCCAAACCAATTGTTTGCGGGTTTTTCGCAGAATTTCTATCCAACCAACCAAACGCGATAAGGGATAATGGTTGCGTGATTATGTCACTTTGGCTCTGAAAAGATGGGCAATTCAGGTATGTGCATAGAAATTCTATGCCGAACACATTTTTGATACATAGACTTAACGCATCTTTGGTTGAGGCAAGACTAGTGTCAACACGAAGTTGATAATGAACAAAACTAAAGATGGATAGGTTAGCCAATAACCTAATTGATAAGAGTATGCTATCACATTTGAGCCTGACAGAAGGATGTTTTGGTATCCCATCAAAAGCATTGTAGTCAGACATGCGGCGGCTGGGACAGCGGCTATAGTTTTCTTGGCATTGAAAACCAAAGCTATTCCCATTGCCAATGTCACAATCTGAGTTACAAACATTGCTAGGAAAAGCCACGAAGGACCTAAGAAGTTTCGGTAGGAGTCGCCGAACCAATAATCAAAGAACCATTTCTGTGTGACTCCTTCCAGAGTAAGAAGCCCATACTTGCGAATCTCCACTTTGAATGACCAGTACAAAATCGAGTAATGGCTTTCAATCATTGTCACAGGCGTGTAATTGTATAACGGGACCACAACAGACCACGAAAAAAGCAAACAACCCAGCAACAAGAGCATTCTCCTCAGAAGGTTAATGTCGAGAAACCTCAAGCGATTTCTCCCCATGGCAGGCAAATTTCAGATACTACACCAAATCATTATGGGGACAAAGAGAATTTAATTCTACACATCCGAACAGACCGTTCTGAAACATGTACAGACTGCGCGTTCATGGAAGGGCGCCCTACTCACTTCTTCTAGGGCGCTTCTTTAAAGTAAGATGAAGCCTCTAGAAAACGATCTATGAGTTCAGTTCTCTTGTGCCATTTTTGATTGTCTTTGATTGTCTTCAGAAGACAAGCCACTAACCATTCTTTAACCTCATTCCTAGCACCAAGAGAAGAGTGAACCCTTTCACCGATTCTTGACGCATTATCTTCGGAGACGTAACGCAAACCTTTTACCCATCCACTATGCTTCATTGGTTCTTCTTTCAACCAGGAATTGATTGCTACCGAGTAAACCAGTATGTTCCCTTCAACAAAACGTCTGGATTCATCCAACATCGACCTTTCCTCACCTGATGTACCTGCACAGAGAAGGCACGCGTCGAGAAACATAGAATAACAACATTGACACTTTGTCGTTGACACGTCCTCTGGCAGACATCCAAAACAATTAAAGGGTCGCCCCCCGTAACGCTCGCATGTTACGGTCACAGCGTCCTTCTGGTTCTCTTTGCAGACATCCCCAGTTAGTTTTCGAAAAGAAGACACCGAGAGTTCACCAGAATTAACAATGTGAACAAGCTTCTCAACAGCACTCACCTTCTTGTCTGTCGGTTGGCCAAGAAAACCGAAAACCTTCGATTCGATGGCAGTCTCAGCTTGCCCCTTAGCTAGCCACTTCTCGAGCGACCTAACATGCAGCTTGAGGATGTCCCTCTGCTGCTTGTCCAAACTGGCTTGGTCGTGATAGCCAAGAAAGTCCAATAGGTCGCGGCCTTCGCATCCTGTCTTCGCAGGGTTAGAGAAGCGATCTTGACCTATCTCGCCGCAGAGGATGTCAATGCTTCTTGGGAAAAGAGGAGACTCTCGGCAGAACTCTGCTATGTGAGCGCGTATCAATCGCTGATCCACGGTTAGTTTGCCTAACCTGCCTTGCATTTCATTTATTAGACTGATTTCACTGTCCCAGCTTTCGGGGTCATCGGTCAGCTTAACATTGTGCCACAGGTTCCAGATTCTCCCCATCTCAACATCAGCGTTATTGATAACTATCTCAAACCCTAAAGGAACATGCTCATAGACCATGAGTTTCGCGTTCATCTCACAATCTCCTCACTGATCATTTCCTCAATCAATTCTGAGAGGATAGCTTCTTAAGACTTAGCGACGTAGAAATTCTATCGCAAACCCCAAACCCTTACTTACGTTTACACACTCAGCAGACAGACAGCGCGCGCACAACATCAACACGTATACTTTAGTTAGATAAGCGCAACAAAGCCACTAAAAACTTATAAAATCAGCCCAACAACCAAAGTCCAATGGTGAAAAGCATGATAGTAGAAATAACAAATATCGTGGCTGGATTAATACTGGCAATGGGCATTCTACCGAGCATACCCGCTGTGGGGAAGAGCTTAGAAAAAGTCGCCAAATGGCTAGGAAGATTTCAGACAATCATCGGAATAGTAGCAATAGTGATTGGGGTTCTCTACTTTGGGTTGCAAGGAATAGTAGCTATCGTAGCTGGACTGATATTAGCCATGGGCATTCTGACAAGCATACCTGGAATAGGAACGAACTTGGAGAAAGTCGCTAAATGGCTGGGCAGGTTCCAAACTATCATTGGAGTAATTGCCATAATAATCGGAATTTGGGGACTTCTCTAGCTCAGCCTCCTGCTTTTTTGTTTCGCACGCGCAATGCCAATTAAACGGTAGTAGCGCGCGCTCTACTGACGTTGTTCTCTTTTCTTCATTTCATTGTAGAGGTATTCGATATGCTCAGCGTACTGCGGATAGTTTGACTTTATTCTAATGTCTTCTGCGATAGGCTTTAGTTTTTCCCACAGCCATTTGCTTGGTCCTCATACGCGACTGCATAGACACAGAACTCGAACTGATCGCAGACCTAGAAAAACCCGTCCCACACGCCGAATACTATGCTGGAACAGACTTCGGAAAACTAAACGACCACAGCACAATCGCTATAATCAAACGCCAGAACACTCAGCTAGAACCAGTCTACCTGCACGAATTCCCACTAAACACACCGTACACAAACGTCATCGGACACCTCGTCAGAGCAGACCAAAAGTTCCACACCTTCGAAAAGGTCACAGTAGACCAAACAGGCGTCGGAGAACCCGTCCTGGAAGAACTCAAAAACCAAGACATCCAAAACATCGAAGGACTAACCTTCACAGTCCAAACAAAAGAAAACCTACTAACAAGCCTCAAACTCGCAATGGAACAAAAAAGACTAAGAATACCCTACCACAGACGCCTCTGCGAACAAATCAACCAGCAACAATACCAGTACAGCAAAACAGGACACCTAACCTTCACCCACTCCGCTGGAAACCACGACGACCTCCTATGGGCACTAACCCTAGCCACATGGGCAGCCGCAAAAGAACAATCGCCCACACTGACCATCATACGCTAAAAACCAATTCTTCTCTAGCCGGGACTAGTAAACATTGAAAACTTTCCATTGCCAAGGCTGCATACAAGATTACGTTGGAGCGCTCTGAAGGTATTTAAGCGTGGAAACTGAAATTTATTGCGTGTAACCCGCGTATGACCATCGAGCAGTTGCAGTATACGGTTTGGTTTGTTCTAGCATTAGTCTTGGCGATTCTTATCGCTTATTATATGCGGCGACGTAAACTCAAGTTTCCTTTCTATATCGTGGCGCTTCTGTTTTTCTCCATTAGCACGTTTGTTATCAGGTCTTTCGAAGGCGACGCCGTAGGTATTCTGTTTTTGTGGTTGTCATGTATTCTTGGTCTTTCTCTAGCACTTGACATTCTGACATGGCGAGGTAGAGAGTTGAACGAGAAGTTGGTAGTAAGCTCATGGCTTGTAGTTACTAGTTTAGGTGGCATCTTGATCAACGTGTGTATTTTCTCCATGCCTACAAGCTTCGTAGCAAGAATACTCTCACTCTCGGTGCTCATATTGGTCCATGTGCCCATACTGTTTGCGTTGGTAGCATATCTTGTGGGAAAAAGGAAACTTTCAAAGAAACTCGTCAACCTTGCTTATCTAGGGAGATACGAAAAATGAGGGTTAGAGCGGTCTTTCTTGACGTCGTGATGATTCCGCTCTGGGCTTTTGTATGTTTCCTTTATCTCAGCCTCGTTGGCCTTGACATTCCCCTTGTCGGTCTCGGCGTTATCTTCGGTCTCATTTGTGGAGCTGGGGTAGCGCTGAAGTATATTGGCAGTATCGAGAAGAAGGGAGAATATAGAGTAACCCTCAGAACGTGGGCTATATTTGACAGAGCGCACGTCAGAGAGAAGCATCCTGAGTATTTTCACGAAGTTAGAAAATGGCAACGTGCCTATATCTTGTCCTGGACTTCAGTTGTTGCATTTATGGCACTTACTTTCCTTAACAATGTCGTTTATTCGAATAGTTTTCTGGGATTGCTTTTCTCGACTGGAACGGTAATTGTTGCGTCCTTGGGTTTCTTCACTCTGCTGAAGTTACGAAGCGTAGCAAAGAAGTACGGAGTGCCTTGGAGGAAGACGCTCCCGTTATATGGCATCTATTCTGTGGCGGAAGTGCAAAAAGTAGTCATACGCGTCGCAGCCCGAGCAACAGGAAGAAGCGAAAAAGAAATAGAAGAGAAAATGAAAAACCACACTGCCCAAGATTAGGTGAAGGTTTTCTGGTGTTGTTACCGAAGCACGTTGGAACTCGTTGAAAATTGTGATGGTGATAATTGAAATTGCGTTCTTAGCTCGTGTGACTCTCGCTGCGATGTTCTATCAACAATCAAGAAAGCTTTGAAGCGAAATGTCGGATGCAAAACTTGATTCCGAACAGGCAACGGGATTTATATGCGCGCGCTATCTTTATACTTTTTCTGCAAGTATACTTCATTAAGGTGAAGTAACGTGTCTGAGCCTCGCCTGCTTGAGGGCGAACGATTGATTTTGGATGTCTCTCCCACACTTGGTTTTAGGAGATATGTGACGGTTAAGGCTGCTACCATGGAGCTCCCTTTCTTAGCCATGATGAACGTGCTCATCGCAATGTTCTTCTATATTGGAACTGGTGGTGCTCCGATTACCCAGGTAGGTATAGGACCTATACTCGCAACATACGCTTTTTTGTATCTCATCCTTGCGGTTATCTTCATCGCTTCAACGTTTGCTCTTGCCAACTTGATGTATAGGAAATATCACTACTGGGTCACGGACCAGCGAGTGATTTGGAGGCACGGGATCATAGGCTACATGATAACTAGCGTTCCCCTTGAGAGAATTTCAGACGTTGAGGTGAGCAGAACACTCTTGGAAGCAGTCTGCGGCGTAGCGGGCGTGGTTGTAAGGAAAATGACAGGCGAGGAGCCAAGGTACTACCCGTATGGATATGGGGTACGGGTCTTCCCAACAATGATCGCTGTACCAGACCCCGAAGGAGTGCAAAAGCAAATCCTTGAATTAATAGGCAAAAAGGGAAAAGAGAGCAAACTCACCATTTAACTATTTTTATTGCACTCGGGATTTCTGGATTAGTTGGGGGATTAGTTGGGGTTGAGTTTCCAGAATGGTCATCTTGGATGTATACAGGAGCGTTTTTTATGTTCTTTGGGATAATCTTTCACTGACTTGGGGTTTAAGCCATATAACCAATAGAGCAGGGCTATAAGCGCACCGTCATAAAAGGTTGTAAAGGAAGTAGGGTTGTTGTCTAAAACGTTCAGTCGATTGAAATATTGGTTCAAGGGATATGATGAAGAAGCGCCTGCGTGGCTTTCTTTTTGCAGACTTGTTTTCGCGGTGTCAACTTTGGTTTTTATCCTCTTGTTTTTTGGACCTGCCATTTTAAGTGGAGATGTTATAGGTTTCTGGATGTTTCAGGGTTGGGGGTCAACTTATGCGGGCCTCCCATACATGGTTATCACTGTTGTTACCTTCATGCTAGCTTTGGTTTCTGGAATCCCGACTTTGTTGTATGAATGGAAGAGAATGAATGAATTGAAGGAAAGTAAGGGAAAATGAAGCGAAGAGTCACCGATCCTTTATATCTTCGCCTAAATGCGTGGCAAATCTAAGATGTATATCTGAAGAGCATTTGTGATGGGTTACGGTTAGCGTGAGACGCGTGCGGTGGGATGTTTAATGGTTATTTGTCCAAAATGTGGAAATAGAATTCCAGCACGAAAGTTGATGTTTCTGACTAATTACACTACTGTAACCTGTCCAACGTGTTCGTCAATTCTTCAGGTAAAAAACAAGAATTTCAGCAGGCTTATAGGCGCTAGTGGAGCCGTGATAGAGATCTTAGTTTTTTTGTCTCTCTATTTGCTTCATCCGCACGAACTGTTGGTAATTGCGCTTTGGGTGGCTTTGGTTCCAATCTCCGCCATCGTAGTCGTGTTGACTTGGATTAAACTCCTAAGACTTAAGGTAAAATCCCAACATGCGTAAAACTTAAGCGCGCACGCAAGGGGAGAAAACTGAAACCAAGAACTGTTTATGTTTGATATTGGTATTTCCTAATAATGCGCTTTTTTGGAAGAACATGCACGCAGTATGCACTAATCAACGTAAGAACTGTGATTACAGAAAGACCCCTGTTACTCAGACCAGTCAATTTAATTCTTTCGCCGTGATACTCGTAAGAGCATCTGGATGGTAAGGCAGAATGAGTGCTGTCAAGACCAAAGGAGCTAGAACAAATCCAAGCTGGACAACTCGTTTCTGGGCGGTTGTAAAATATGAGCTTCTGTGGAATATCCGAAAGAAAAAGTTCCTAGGCATGCTCGTAGTTGCGTTTGTGTTCGCTACCCTAGGCTTAGCTTTACCAGTGATTCTAAGTAACAGGATAGGTCAGCCACTGAGCCAGAATCCAGATTATGTGATCAGCTCCGGCCCCGGTGCCTTCGGTTTCTTCCTTTTCGCCCTCGTAACAGTCATGAACAGCATCTCGGGTGAATTTGAAAGCGGCACAATTGTTCCGCTGTTAACGAAGCCAGTCTCCAGAACAATAATTTTCCTCGGCAAACTGTTCGCAGCCTTCATCACTATTCTCTCAGTCTATGCTGTTCTATTCGTATACACTGCCATTGGTGGAACAATCGTGTATGGTCCTCAAAATAACATTCACCTCGTTCCACTCTCCCTGCTAGGAAGCATAATTAGCACTTTTGTTTGGGTAGCCCTAGTTTTAGCGATAGGCTCACTCTCCAAAAGCTCATTAATAGCGGCCATCGGAACTTTAGGCATTTTTATGGCCTTGTTCATAAGCGCCCCAATTGTGTCAGTGTTTTCGGATCAAGCGTGGGTCCTCACCTACGTGCCAGGAAACGGAGCCTCAGGAATCTTAGGAAGCATAAGTCATGGCCAGGGTATAGTGACCTCAAAATCGGTGTCAACGGGGACAGATAGCATTGCCCCCAACTTGATTAACTATTTCCTCAACCCCTCATCGAATGTGACTTTCTTCAAAATGGGCGTGTTCATACCCGGACAACCTTCTTCATATATTGAACTCTACGCGGAGCTCCTCTCACTCGTTCTGTTGAGATCAATAACCGTGGCAGTAACCTACATTCTCGCCTTCTCGTTTATCTCATGGTATGGCCTCAAGCGAGCGCAAGTATCGGAATAGCAGAAACATGATTGAACCGCTACGTTAGGGATGACCACGGATCGTTGCCTTGACGTGTTTTAAGGTCGAGCTACCAAATAAAGGTGGATTAAGGCGCTCGGTTGAACTCTTTCTTCTTCTCTTTTTCGCTATTGGATCTGTCTGTAGTAGCTTTTACGTGTGAACTAATAAATAGCCTATCCCGCCCATTTTTCAATGATGAGTGTATAGACGACAGAGCATTAACGTGGCGAAGTGATGCCGCTCGATATGATAGAGTGGAACGGCAGGATTGAAAATGAGCTTCTTGAACGATTTCGCTGAAGGCTTCTTAGCGTTGACTGTTGTTGTTGGAATTCTTAACACACATTTGACACTTGTCGTGCTGACTCATATGTGGCTTGGGCTATTGTTTCTCATGGCTCTGTTAATTCCTATTTCTATAATACTCTACACACACTTGAGTCACCAAAAAAACGGCGTTGACAAGTTAAGACGTATGGTGGTTTCTCTAAACGGCGTCGCCCTTGCCTGCTGGGTTTTTGACGTCGCCAGCACCTGTTATGCTATAGACATCTTGGGTGGCTTGGGCAGGGCTGTGGAGCAAAACCCGTTAGGATGGCCTTTCGGAGCCTTGGGACCTCTGATATTTTACGTTCCCGTATTTGTGTTTACTTACCTACTACTTTTTAGAATCAAGCAAAAAGTGTCCCTCTTCGCAGCTATCTTGCTAACCCTTTTAGTCGTTTTTATGGGCTCCATGAACCTATTTGCAGGTCTTCGAAATTTTGGCTGTTCATCTTTTTACCTTGCAGTTCTGTTACAAATAATCTTCACGTCGTTATTCCTTGTCGTCAACATTTCTAGGCACAAACGCCGCGGATTATGAAGCCTGTGTTTCTCCATCTTGCATGCATGAACTATCAGAAATCCGTGCGACGTTTCAATTGGAACAATTCGAAGTGCTGCCTCCAATAGAGGTGTAGCGCGTGCTTTCTTGTTTGAACTCTTACATTAGCCTTGGAGGAAAAGGCGTGACCTCATTAGACTGGAAAACCCACACCATATGGACTTATGGTGTTATGAAGATGATGATAGTTTTCGTATCCCAATGGCTGCCATCTTATAGTTTGGTGTGAAAGTTTTCTCGTCGAACTGTGTTGGAAGCAGCTTATTGACATTAAGGGGAGAAATCAAGAAGGCTTCAACTATACTCTTGCCCTTGCCGATAGGCACGTCTGTTTTCCATCTTTCTTCAAGCCGTCGTGTATGTTATTAAGAATTAAGGAAACTCACTTCAAAAGCGCTACGAAAGCTTTTTCCGACTCACGATGCATGTTGTAGTTGGTTTGTGAATGTCTAGTAGCCCATCTTTCCAGCGGATTCTTGCTTTGGCGAAGGAAAAAGAGAAGGGTTATGACTGGCTTGCTGCTGCAGACCTTTACCAGAAAGCCTCTCGCCTTGTGATAGAGGAAGAGGATTTTGTAAAGGCTGGTGAGATTGAAGAGCGAATCGGCTATTGCTTTTATGGAGTTGCGTTTCAAGCTGAAAGCCAAGGAGAATTTGGCGGGCGATTGCAGCTGGCTGTCGAAGCTTATGAGAAGGCAGCTGAACTTTTTAAAAGAGTTGAAGAAACAAAAGGTTCGTCGGCAAAGATACTTCATTGCAGGGCGATGGTTGCTTACATTGGTTATTGGCTCTCTCCCGACGCTGACAAAAAGAGGGGGTTGCTGAATGACTGTTGGAGAATAGGGAAGGAGGCTTTGAAGGCATATGATGAAGCCGGAGACCAACTTGGCTATGGAAAAACATGCGTTGAATTGACCGATTGTCTGAATGCCCTATTGGACCTAGAGTTGGATACACGGATGCGAGAGAAGATACTGGACGAAGCGTTGAACTTAGGCGAGAAGGCAATAGAAATATTCTCTAATGTTGGATATGAACATGAACTCGCAAGAGCCTATTGCATTACAAGCATCCATTGCTTTAATGCTGCCATGTCTTTGCAGCTGGAAACAAAAAGAAGGGAATGTGAGAAAAAGGCATTTGACTATGCAAAGGAAGCCATCAGAATCTCTGAAAACACTGGTGACAAGCTTCTTCTTAGCAGATCAACTGTTTGCTTAGGATCTGCTGAGCATGATCTAGGAGCTGGATCAGAAGTAGCCCTTGAGCTTTTCAAAAAAGCCCTTCAATATGGTAGTGAGACAAAGGACCACCGCATACTATCTGAGGTATTTGACGGTTTAGCATTCGCAACCGTATGGAGTATGTTCATAGAAGAAGACCTCGAAAAAATAAGAGAAAAGTCAAGGAAAAGTGAGGAATATACCAGTGAAGCCATCAGTTGTAGCATTCTTGCTAATTATGGTCGTGGAATTCCTCATTCTTATAGCTGGGGATATGTAGAAAATTTTATAGAATTAGCCAGAAGAGAGATAGAATTAGAAACAAGGCATAAATTACTGAAGAAGGCTGTAGCTCTCGGAAAACAGGGTCTGGAACATGCCCATCGTACTGGCTCAACACATGCAATTCTTCATGTCTCATCTCAGTTAGCTCATGCATTATATGACCTTTCGACCACGGAAACAGGGGTGGAAAAAAGACAGCTACTCGAAGAGGCTATGGCACTTGGGGAAAAAACCGTCCACTACTTGGAGCAACTTCGTCCACACTTTACGTTGCCGCAATCCTTCCCCTACGAAGCATTAGCACTGACACTGTTTGAACTTAGCAAACTCGAAGAGGGTAGAGCGAAACGAAAAGAGCTTCTTGAAAAGTCAGTTTCTCGCATGGAAACTTGTATAACGCTCATCCAAAGACATGTAGCTTCCTTTCCTTCGCGTAGAGAACTCTTCGCAATATTAGGAAGTTTTCAGATAGAGTTAGGAGATGTTTTGAACCAACTTTACCAAGCAACTAATGAAAAAGAAGTTCTAAGAAAGCTAATTGAAACTTACCAAAGCGCTGTTCAGACGAACAAAAAAGGGAATCTTACTAGCCGAGTCGCTGAGGCCTACTGGCAGATTGCTGTGGCTTATGACCGCCTTGGCGAATACTTAGAATCCGCAAGCAACTTTGAATCCGCATCTAAACAGTATGAACTAAGCGCTCACAATATTTCTCAGCTTGACAGTTTCTACATGTACTATGCCACATACATGCAGGCTTGGAGCGACATTGAGAAAGCAAGACACAGCCATGAAAGAGAAGAATACGGTCGATCAAAAGGGCATTACGAGAAAGCAGCCAGCGCCCTTAAATCATCCAAATCATGGAATTATCTAGCCCCAAACTATTTGGCTTGGGCTCACTTGGAACAGGGAGAAGATCTAAGTAGAGAGAATCAAAGCCAAGAAGCGACACAAACCTTCGCGGAAGCGGCTAAGCTCTTCAACCAAGCCAAAAAATCTCTCGAAGTAGAATCGGATAAGATTCTAAGCCCAGATGAGAAAGACATAGCCGTCAAACTGAGCAAAGTTTCGGATTTAAACGAAGATTACTGCCTTGCAAGAATACTTATCGAAGAGGCTAAGCACCTCTACACATCAGGAGACTGTGTGTCAAGCGCAGAAAAATACGGATTAGCGGCCAAAAAGTTAGAGAAAATCGCCCAAGCGATGGAAAATGAAACTGACCGTAAAGAGCTCCTTCCACTAATTCATATGTGTCAAGCTTGGCAAAAGATGAGCGTAGCTGAAGAAATGGCCGATGCAACTCTCTATGCTGAAGCGTCTAAGCTGTTTGCAAAGGCAAAGGAGAACAGTGTAAACAAGAGGACTGCTATGTTAGCGGCAGGTAACTCCTGTATTTGTAGAGCGCTTGAGGTGGGTGCAAAGTATAAATCGACAAAAAACATGGTATTCTATTCTGAAGCTAAGCACCATATGGAGAGTGCCTCTGACTATTACATGGATGCGGGATTCGAGAAGGCGTCCATTTGGGTCAGCGCAACTGAGGCTTTGTTTGATGCCTACTTCTACATGGACAAAGCAGAAACTGAGGCTGACCACGCCGACAAGACTAAGTTTTACGGACTGGCTGAAGGATATTTAGACCGTTCAGCTAGACTGTTTAAGAAAGCAGGGTATGCCAAAAAATCAGATGACGTTCTCAAAACCCTAGAGAGGGTCAAAGAAAAACGTGAATTTGCACTGTCTTTAGACAAAGTATTAGAAGCGCCGTCAGTTACGTCCAGTACCGCCAGCATTTGGGTACCCACGCGCTCCCATGAAGAAGCAGCAGGTTTAGAGAGGTTTGAGCATTCGAACATCCAAGCAAACCTCATCCTTCGTACGAGAGAGATCAAAGTTGGCGAAAACCTAAACTTGGAAATAGAGCTTGTCAATACAGGAAAAGGACATGCTCTGCTGATTAAAGTTGAAGAAATCATTCCAGAAGACTTTGAAGTAAAAGAAGCACCCGAAACTTACAGGGTTGAAGACTCCTACCTCAACATGAAGGGGAAGCGACTTGGACCACTCAAAACCGAGGAAGTGAAACTGGTCCTAAGACCCCGGACCAAAGGAGTATTTCCCCTAAAGCCGAGAATTCTCTACTTAGACGAAACCGGCAAGTACAAGTCCCACGAACCTGAACCTATCACGATAACAGTGAAAGAACTGGGAATCTCCGGTTGGCTCAAAGGAGAGAGATGAACAATCAGCGCATGCAAGTTATTTCAATTCATCTGCTACGATTTTCTTCAGAAAACTTGTAAGACGTCCAAAAAAGTGCTACGACCTACGAAGGATTTGATAACAAAGGAAGTTTTCTTATTCCCACTGCGGTCATTTTATAATTTGGAGTGAACGTTTTCTCGTCGAACTGTGTTGGAAACAGTTTGTTGACCAATAGTTGTTCGAAGTGGAAGTGCATGCCTACTCTACCCTTCGGTATGCTTTCATCAGTTTGGGCCTTACACGAGATGCTGCCGGCGCTGCTTGAGACTTCCACAGTGTCGCCGTTTGATACGCCTAGTCGCTCAGCATCTAGGGGACTCAGGTAACAGTATGGTCCTTCCTTGAAACTCATCAGCGTCTTAGACTTGTTCGTCATCTCACCCGTCAGGAAATGATGCTGCGACCTGAAAGACGTGAGTATCAGCGGATACTTGTCGCTGCGGATGTCTTCCACGCCTTCAAAGTGTTCGGGCATGAACCTTCGGAAAACCATGCGCTTCTCAGGCCAACCGTCAACGCCTTGATAGACACTGTCAATGTCTACCTGTCGATAAGCAGGGACAACATCGACAATTTCGCGAGTGATATCGTTCGGCTGTGTGTAGTTGAAATATTCTGCGCATCCAAAGAGGGTTGAAAGCTCCTTGAATATCTGCCACTCTGGTCTACAGCTTCCAGGCGCATCTGCAACTTTCCTCACTACCCTAACTCTGCGTTCACCAGTTGTTATGGTTCCTTCTCTTTCAAAGAGCAGAGGCGTAGGAAGCACCACATCAGCAAACTGAGTTGTCAAGTTGAAGTAGTGGTCAAGAACCACAACAAACATGCTCCGCAGGTTTCTATGAGCCACATTGAGGTTGGGCAACGACTGCGCCGCGTTCATGCCAGATATGAATACAGCCCTAGGGGGAGAAATCAAGAAGGCTTCAACTATGCTCTTGCCCTTGCCGATAGGCACGTCTGTTTTCCATCTTTCTTCAAGCCGAGGCGCAGTGGCAAGCGGACCAGTTGGCAAACGGTCCGGGAGGCATCCCATGTCGCCGACTCCCTGAACGTTGATTTCGCCCCTCAGCGACAGCAGTTGAGCGTTCTTTAGAATCATTAGGTTTAACAGTGCATGGACGTTTTCTGAGCCTGTAGCGTGTTGAGTTAAGCCCATGCCGTGGACTATGCCCAGCGACTTGGCGTTTGCAATGTGTTCAATCAGTTGGTTAAGCTGGTCGAGGTCGACGCCGCAGGCTTGATAAACAAAATCGATAGAGTACAGTTCAATGACGTGCCTAAGCCTGGCAAATCCTTCTATTCCCTCAGCAGACTTGTCGTAAGCGCCTTGATGAACAAGTGCCCTCATGATACCGTTCAGCAAGATCAGTTCGGTATTAGGGTAGATTAGCAACGAGACGTCGGAAAACTTTGCTGTGACGTTGTAAACAGCTTGACTGGAAACCACCTTCATTCCCTTGCGCTTCGCCTTCAAGATTCGATTGTGCAGAACGGGGTAGTTGGACGCAGGGTTTGAACCTATGATAAAGAGACAGTCAACACCGTAAGTGTCGTCCATCTTGGAGAAAGCCCCTCTGCTGCCGAAACAATTCTCCAAACCCTGAACAGTGGTAACATGGCAAAGCCGGGCACAGCAGGCGTCGATGTTGTTTGTCTTGTACGCAATCCTTGCGAACTTTTGAGTCACATAACAGTCTTCGTTTGTTATTTTTCCAGAGGCATTGACGAATACCTCACTCGGAGCCAAGTCTCCAGTGCGCTCATACACGAAACGGTAGGCTTCATCCCAAGACGCCTCTTTAAACGGCTCATCCTTGCTCATTCTAATGAGTGGTGTAAGAATTCTACCACTGCCGTCGCTAAGTGTTTCATGAATTGTAAGCCCTTTGATACACGCTATCCCTTCACTGGGCGCATCTGACCTGTCTGGAACCACCTTAACAATCTTACCGTTCTCAACCATGAACAGCAGTCGACAGCCACAGCCGCAATAGGCGCAAATAGAAGCCACGGTCTTCAAAACACAACATCCTAGGGCTCTTAGTGTAATATGGTCGCTGCAACAGGCTATAACATTGACGGAGCACCGTAGGCCTATTACTCAACCAGCACCAACATATAGGGCGGAGTCAAAAATCTATGACAGTTAAAGAGGCAGAACGCATCAAAAGACCAAAGCTGCCAAAAAAGAGGATTCTTAGAAAGCGACCTAGATAATCACGGTGTCTTATCTAAGGTAATATCTGCAATCCATCTCTCGTCGCCACGAAGCAACAGCACCCTTGCTTTCTCCCCGATTTTCAGCTTCTGAATCTCTCTGACCAGTTCATCTATGCTATTAACGGACTTCTCTCCAAACCCAACGATGATGTCGCCCCTCTGCATTTCAGCCCTTTCAGCAGGGCTGCCGGGCATAACTTCAGTTATGAGCGCGCCTCTTTCAACTGGCAGGTTGTAATATGACGCGATTTCTGGTGTCAGGCTCAGGCCGCTCACGCCCAGCCAGGGTCTAATGACTCTCCCGTGCGTAATGATCTCAGTGGCGCAGCGCTTGACCACGTTGACAGGTATAGCGAAGCCTATACCCTGTGCGAAGGGAACAATCGCCGTGTTGAGGGCAACAACCCTTCCAGAAACATCGACGAGTGGACCACCACTGTTTCCAGGATTTATCGAAGCGTCGGTTTGGACAAGATTTTCGATCAGTCCTCTCTCCGACCGAATAGACCTCTTCACAGCGCTT
>Ga0315309_1000156_pt1 | contig 40691 bp, 39 predicted proteins | sample TDP4_MG_FD_203080 | JGI IMG/M metagenome (GOLD analysis project Ga0315309, IMG submission 203080) | Freshwater sediment microbial communities from Lake Towuti, South Sulawesi, Indonesia - TDP4 | ecosystem: Environmental > Aquatic > Freshwater > Lake > Sediment | place: Indonesia: South Sulawesi...
TGGCGTCTATCTCGTCAAGAACCACGAGGAGTAGGAGTTTCCTTGAATCCAAACCGGCCTTGAACCTATCGAAGACCTCTCCGAGAGCCAGTCCGGTGAAGGGAACCTCAATGTTGATGGCGCTACATAGGTTTGAGAAGACTCGATATTCGGTCCCTGACAGGCGGCAGTTTACGAACGACACTTTCAATGGAGAGCCCAGCTCCTTAGTCCTGTGAGTGAGCGTCAGAAGGACGTATTGCATGACAGCTGTCTTCCCAGTGCCGGTCTTCCCATAAACGAGGACATTAGACGGTGGAGATCCCCTCAATGCTGGCGCAGCTATCTCGCCTAAGCAACGAATCTCAGACTCTCTATGTGGAAGAGTTGAGGGAACATAATCGTGCCTGAGAACTTCCCTATTGCGGAAGATGACCGAATTGTTTAGGAAACGCTGGAAGACCTCATCCAGTACGCTTAACTGTCGGTTACTCCTCATGCATCATCTCCCCATGCGATTGCCCAATGGCGACGCTCAATTCCGATGTATTGGGATAAGAGCTGTCGTACAAAAAAGTTGAGGAATAGAGAAAGGGAGAAAAAAGGACCCTCACCCCAGAGTTTCCGGTGGAAAGACGAAGCACTGCGACGGCTTTTAACAGATTGAGTTCCTTGGCAAGCAGTTCGCGCATCGCAATCCTAAAAGAACGCGTAAACAATCTTGTACTGGCATTCGTTACGGATTTCGTAGCTGTCTGCACCGGCGGCCACAAAAAAAGTTTGAAGCAGAAGGACGCGTCCAGTGGAAATGAAGGGGTCAGGGGCCAGAACCATCCTTCCCACAGGGAAAACTAACCCTTCCCTCTCGCCCTCTGTTCTGCCTTCCACTACTTCTGCTCCTTCCCAACGGCGGGCATGTGGTCGGATCTACCGCTTTCTCCACCTCATGCTAATATGTTTACCAAGAGTGATTTGACGAAGAGTCTTCTCCTTTTTGCGAATCGTATCCCCCTGTAATACCATTTTCTGGCCCTTCTCCGTGAAGGTTCTACCCCTTCATTTCAATTGCACAACGGCAAACGTTCTTCTCCCACTCGCTATCGGAGGGACGTTATCGAAAGTGAAGCCTGTTAATGAAAGACGGACCAATTTCTCCGCCTTTCTCGATAATATCCGTTCTTTCGACCGCCGGTCTTCCATCATTAACCGAATGCTTTATAACTTGTGAAGCGTAAACGTCATTCATAGGGTTGATCATTAGTGCCCGCAAGGAGAATGCGTGTGGAGGTTTACGACGAGTCTGGGAACCGCTACACGATCGCCTTTCAGGGTCGAGTTACCAGAGACAACGCTCTCCGGATCTTTGACATAGTGGAGCTGCTCGGAGGCATGCATGGCGTAGAATCGGAGGTCGAGCGCAAAGGGGAAGCCTCAAAGATCCAGAAAGTTCGCTTCGTCATAGAGAGGCACTTCCCTGCAGTCTGGTTCGATGCGAAAGAGGCCCGGTCAACGTACGAGACAGAGGTCAAGGAGCCGATAAGCCTAAGCACAGTCTCCACGTACCTAACCCGGCTGGCGAACCGTGGAATCCTATTAAAGAGTCGAGAGTCAAACAAAGTTCGATATCGGCTCATTTCGCAGAGCCTCCAGAAGATGTTCAACCCTGAACATCTTAGATGACACCATTCTTCCGATATCAGGCGGGCGCTGAGCTCTTCTTTTTCGTTTCCCCCGTTAATACGCTCTTCATTTCGTCTTTTATGTGATAGACATATGGCAACTTTTCCGCTGTTCGCTCCACGTATCCCCTCATATATAACGACTTCATCAGACGTGCGGTGTGTTCCCGCGTCAGTCCGATCCAATTCTTGAGATGTGAAGCAGTCTTATCTCCCTGGCGAGCCAGGACGTCAAGGACCCTCAGTTCAGTATCTGTTAGCCGAGCCAACGCCTTCTCTCTCTCGATCGGAATCACTCCCTCAATTCTACCCAAAACCGGCAGCTCCGCGCGCCTCGCTTCTGCAAGCTCTGACACCTTTCTTAAATTCTCCTCCTGTCGGAGGAACAATTCGTCTACGCTATTGCCTAGTTTCTCAACGCGGTCAGAGAGAGTCCGTCCAGTCCCGCAAACCTCTTCGAGGTCGGTCTTGATCCGCATCACTTCAGCTGTCAATTGTTCAATCTTCTTCCGCCCTTCGCCTCGCAGAGTGAGATCCTCGATTCTCTGCGAGACTGACCGAGTCTTCTGTTCCTGAACTTGAAGATCCCGTCTGAAACTGAGGATGATATCGCTTACAACGCTCTTCGCTTCAATGTATCTTTCGCTCACCTCCTTAATCTTTCTGCAGTATACAAGGACTATGCCCACGGTGATGAATAGTAATGAGGTTGTGATGAATACTGTCGGTTCCATGATAAGTCCCCGCTGCCATCTTCGTTGTGATTTGTGACATCACACATTAAACCGATATGTCATAGATAAATCTTCCTCCCGCCACACTTCGGTATCACAGGGCCGCATTGATACTGTGGTTCTTCTCACACGTGCCCGTCTCCAGATCAATGTCCTACTCGCTCTTTTCTGGGCTCTTTGCCCCAATCGTCGCGAAAAAAGGCGTCGCGGTAACCGCTTAAATCTGTCGACGAGGCCCGGACCCTTATGCACTGTAAGATGCGACTTGCAGCCTGTGTGATCTGTGATGTCACGTTCTTTGTGACATAGACTTGGGCTCGATCAACTGTTTCAGCCCGCTTTCTAACTCCCTTTGCAGCGTGCCGATCATCCTCATGTGGTCGCTCTTGACCGGCCGGCCTTTCCATATCTCTTTGTACGCCTCAGTGTACGTCTGCAGCTTGTCTGCCAGCTCCAAGTATGGTTCTAGCCTTGGGCTTTCAAGGATGCCCAAGTAGCCGAGGAGAGCTATGGTATACATCGATTTGATCGCATTTCTTCGGGCCTGTCTTAAGCTCCTGTTGAATGCTCCGCGGCTTACCCCTGACCTTGAAAGCCTCAATCTGCCCTTTTCTTCGTATATTATCTTCTTTTCGGTGATTTTCTCGGCTAAAATGTCAATCAGCAGAGTTTCCGCTTGTGTTCTCGTCAGATTGCTATTTTTCATTAGTATTTTTGCTATAGGATCGTTGAAAGAACTCATCAACCATTCCTGGACTTGTTTCTTCACGCTCAAGATTCTTCACCAAGCCGCCATGCTCAAATGGATACGGATTTGTAAACGCCCGAACGCTCGCTGGAACACCAATGTGAACCTCAATTACGTATTCTCTTGCACTCAACTTATGCTTTTCTGTGGTTGATGATTGGCTTCGCGTCGAATTCTTCTAGGAACATGTTTTTCTGCCGGGAATGGTAAAATGTGAGCCGAATCTTGGGCGTCTTGAAGGTACTATTTTGAACCATGAAGCTGATCTGTTGATCGCATTGTGATTTGTGATGTCCTACGTGACGCGGGCTGTGATCTTGTTGTGACTCTGGTATAATCCTGTGATTCGCAATGTCACAATCTTCAGTTTGGGAATCGTTTGATATGACAAGAGAAAGCTTTAACAATTCAGGAAGCTCTTGATAGAGTGCAGTTGGTGAAGATGGGTAGAAGGAGAAGAAAAGTCGTTCGGATGCCTAAAAGAAAGTTGCCAAGCGTGTTCTTTTGTCCCAGTTGTGGAAAGCAATCTGTCAAGGTTGAAATCCTGAGAGAAGAGGCAAAGGCTAACGTTCGATGCGGAGGCTGCGGCTTAACCGACGAGCTACCCATAAGGTCCTCGTTCGAGGAGGTTGATGTGTACTGCCAGTTCGCTGACAAGTTTTATCTAGCTTCCGAGAAAGGGAAGGTTTGAAGGCAAATGGCTGGCAAGGTTGAAGAGTATCTTCTCAGAAGGATTCGGGAAGACGGATCTGTTCACGTGACACTGATCGATCCTGAGAGAGTAAATCCCGAATCTGTGTCCTTTCTTGCTCGGGAAGTGGAAGCCTGCCAAACTTCAGCAATCATGATAGGTGGAACCACCCTTGTCTCCTCAGCTCACTTGGATGAGATCGTGAAAGCTGTCAAAAGGGTTGTAAGTCTCCCCGTGGTCCTCTTTCCTAATAATGTTACGGGCATTAGCAGATATGCTGACGCTATATGGTTTATGTCGCTCCTTAACTCTTCAGATCCATACTTTATTGTGGGTGCACAGGTCTTGGGCGCACCTTTGATTAAGACGTACGGTTTAGAGCCTATGCCGCTCGGATATATAATCGCTGGGGAAGGCGGATCGGCGGGGGTAGTAGGACGAGCTTTCCCAATTCCTTACGCCAAGCCCGAGCTTGCTTCTGCATATGCTCTGGCAGCGCAGTATCTCGGTATGCGGTTTGTCTATCTCGAGGCGGGATCCGGCGCCCACTCACCAATTCCGTGCGAGATGATTAAGATGGTTAAGAACGTCATAGATATACCGCTGATAGTTGGGGGTGGCATAAGAAGCCCTGAACAGGTTAGGGAGATCGTGTCCGCTGGGGCAGACATCATCGTCACCAGCACGATCCTTGAGGAGAGTAAAGAAGGCGAAGTAAGAGGTAAACTAACCGATATGATGCAAGGTATAAAAGACGCTGTTGATAGAAGGATTGGTGGTCAGGGAGTAGGATAATTATGACGGCATTCGAGCATTACTTTGAGGCCTTGAAGAAGGCGACGGAGCGAAGAGATGCTTACGATATTTGGCCGGACTTCGAACCAGAATATGACGAACGCGAATACGCGTGGGCCACCCTCAGAGGGTTGGGTGAGGCCTTGCTTCTCAACTGCGCAAAATGCGACGGCCCGTCAGATCTCAGACATAAAAGGTGCACTGCTTGTGTCGAGAAAAGGAGCGAGACCGCAAAGGTTACGTATCATAAATCCATGGGCCGCGCCATGGAGAAGTGGCCTACGGTCATCCTCTGCCGCATCCACACGGAATAGCCTGCGCTCTGCTTTCCATACGAAAGGAGAGACAACTTGAGCTTAAAGATGAGCAGAGATTATCAGGAATACGTATCTGTACTGAAGAATAAACTCGCCATCTTATATGATATTGCTAAGCAAGCGCGTATCAAGGCGATAGACCCCGAGACGTTTCCAGAAACTAGGATGGCTGAAGACCTAGCCGAACTTGTCGAGGGCTTTATCGGTCCTCTAGGCGTAGCCGAAAGGATAAGGGAATTAAGCGAGAAGATGCCCAGGGAAGAGGTTGCCTTCAAAATCGCTGAAGAAATCGTGTATGGGAAGTTCAGGCATCTTGAAGAAAATGAAGCTGCCGACCAAGCTATCAGAACGGCTGTTGCAATACTCACGGAAGGGGTGACGGCCGCTGTTTATTCGGAGGGCATAGCCAAAGTAGCCGTCAAATCGAATCCCGATAGATCAAGGTACTTGGCTGTTTACTTTGCCGGCCCGATACGTTCGGCAGGTGGAACAGAGACGGCCCTAACGCCGGTGATCGCCGACTTTGTTCGACGCCTCTTAGGTTTGGATCGATATAAGCCAACCGAAGAAGAGATCGGGAGGTTTGTCGAGGAGCTAAGGCTCTACGAAAGGGAGATAAGCCGGTTTCAATATCATGTCTCAGATGAAGAGGCTAGAAGGGCTTTACAGTTCCTGCCGGTCGAAGTTACTGGAACGCAGTCCAACCCTGTTGAGGTCTCATCTTTTCGAAATTTACCCCGCGTTGAGACTAATGGCGTGCGTGGTGGAGCCCTCCGTGTTGTAAACGACGGAATCATAGGCCGGTCCGCCAAAGTCCTGGCAGTTGTAGAGGATATGGGGATCCAAGGATGGGATTGGCTCAGGGATATAAGAAGTATCGAGATGAAGAAGACAGCGGGGTTCATGGAGGACGTTCCGGCTGGCCGCCCAATCCTCTCCTTTCCTTCAAGGAGTGGAGGTTTCAGGCTTCGTTATGGAAGAGCTAGAAACACCGGGTTGGCGGCTGTCGGCCTGCACCCTTTGACGATGTCGGTCCTGAAAAACTTTGTTGCAGGCGGGACTCAGCTTAAGATCGAGACTCCGGGGAAGTCGGGGATTGTTCTTCCAGTAGATGCTATTGAACCTCCTACTGTTCGGTTGAACGATGGGTCCGTGGTCAAGGTCTGCCACCAGAACATTAGCGAGGTCAAGGATAAGACTGATAAGATTCTTTTCTTGGGCGATATTCTGGTGAGTTTTGGCGACTTCTTGTACAATAACAAGGTTCTCTTGCCGTCGGGGTATGTTGAGGAGTGGTGGTGTGAAGACCTTCGTTCGTCAATAGAGAAGAATTCCAACGGGGTTCTCGAAGAAGCTGCATCATCAACCAGCATCCCTATCTCCAAGTTTGAAGCATTTTTGAAAAACCCATTCAGCACGAAGCCCAATGCAAGAGAAGCAATAATGTTAGGCCATATTCTGAAGGTGCCTCTTCACCCACTTTATACGTACTTCTGGTTCAATATCTCAAGTGAGGAACTTAGGTTCCTCAGGCATTGGCTTATATCGTCCAGAGCAACCAATGTAGATGGCTTTCCCGATAAGGTAAAGGGGTCTAATGATGCTTATGTTAAGCGCATTCTTGAGAAATTATGCGTCCCTCACCGAATTGTTGAGAATGAGATATTGATTGAGGGCGATGACGCCTGCGCATTTGCTTATTCCCTCGGCTTTTGTACTAGTAAGAAGGAGATACAGGATTCGAAAACTACGCTTGAGAACATTGAGGAACTTTGCGGGCTTACCCTTAGGGAAAAGACTCCATCATTTATTGGCGCAAGAGTTGGGCGTCCCGAGAAAGCGAAGAGGCGGGAGATGAAGCCTCCCGTTCACGTGCTCTTCCCAGTGGGCTTATCGGGCGGCTCTCAACGAAGTCTTATAAAAGCATCGGAAAAGGAAGTGATCAGTGTTGAAACTGTCAGACGCCGATGCCCTCAATGCCAAACGATGACATTTAGATTGCTCTGTCCGGACTGCGGCTTGGTGACGACCCTTGAAACACTTTGCCCCAGATGCGGAAAAACCGTTAAAGAAAAGGTTTGCCCTGTCTGCAAAGTTTCGACCAAAAGTTTCCAAAAGCAACCTGTCAATATCAAGGAGCTGGTTGATGAGGCGTGTAAAAGGGTAAACTTTACTCCCCGCCGCGTCAAGGGAGTAAAGGGTTTAACCAACAAGACTAAGACGCCCGAGGCAGTTGAGAAAGGAATTCTGCGGGCCAAATATGACCTATCAGTCTACAAGGATGGGACGATACGCTTCGATGTGACGAACGCTCCACTCACACATTTCAAACCTTCAGAGATTAGGGTCTCCTTAGATAAACTCTGGGAACTGGGATACCGCCATGACTATGAGGGGAAGCCTCTCATGGATTCTGACCAACTGTGCGAAATCAAAGTTCAGGATATCATTATCCCAGACGAGAGTGTGGATTACTTAATCCGCGTCGCCAACTTCCTTGACGAGCTCTTAGAAAGGGTTTACGGTCTCAGACCGTTCTATAGTGTTAGGCGACGAGAAGATCTTATCGGTCATCTCGTCGTGGGTTTGGCGCCCCATACATGTGCCGGTACACTGGGGAGAATAATCGGGTTCACAAAATTGAATGTCTGTCTCGCCCACCCCTTCTGGCATTCGGCTAAGCGTAGGGACTGCGACGGCGATGAGGATAGTCTGATGCTCGCTCTAGATGTATTCTTGAACTTCTCTAAGTCTTTCTTGCCCGACCAGATTGGCGGTTCGATGGACTCACCTCTGTTCATAATCTCTGTGATAAATCCAAAAGAGGTCCAAAGGCAGGCCCACGAGTTCGATGTTGCGGCTGAGTATCCTCTTATCTTCTATGAGGGTACGCTTAGGAACCTCTTAGCCAAAGATGTCATTGGGGTGATAGATATGGCGAAGCATCGTTTTGACTCTGAGTCTCAGTTTGAAGGCTTCAATTACACGGTCCCAGTATCAGACATAAACTCTGGAAACCGCGAGAGCGTTTACAAAACCCTGAAGACCATGATGGACAAACTGGAAGGTCAACTTGAACTGGCAGAAATGATCGAGGCTGTTGATGCCAAGCAGGTCGCCGAGATCGTTCTCAACGCGCATTTCATACGTGACATATCTGGCAATCTCCGCGCCTTCTCAACCCAAAAATTCAGATGTAAGACCTGCAATAAGAGCTATAGGCGCTTGCCCCTAAAGGGAAAGTGTTTACAGTGTGGGGGAGAGTTAACCCTCACAGTTCACCGAGGCGGAATTGAGAAATACCTTCAGGATGCCCGTCACCTCGTGGAGCGATACGGGCTCTCTGACTACTACGCTCAAAGGCTCTCCATGGTTGAGGACGAGATAAACTCGATATTTGACGTTGGAAGAGGATTTAAACAGCCAAACCTAGCCCAGTTCATGGGACCCAAGAACAAAAAGTAGGCCGAAGCCGTAGTTAAAGAAGTTTTATAATCGACGTAGGTAATCATTCTTTAGAGATCATGTTGAAATCTGCCTACCACCCAAAGGCATTTCTAGCCCTGAAGAAGAACATGCGTCACGCACTAGCGAAAAGGACCAAGATTCTAATGATACTTCAGGAGGCTTCGCTGAGCGCCGCAGCATTGGCTCAGAAAACAGAGTTAAGCTATAAATCTGTACTCTATCATTTACATCTTCTTGAGGCTGAGCGCATAGTCACGCACGCTCAGGGCAAGCCCTACATCTGGAGATTGACGGGAGCTGGGCAGCAAACCCTACACGCTGGATTAGGCGCGCACCTTTAGGTAGCAGCCTACCGCATCTTTCGGAGAACCTCTTTGTTCACGAGGTTGATAGGAATCTGGCCACTGAGAGCCCTAGAAACCTCCTCAGCAGCTTTCTCCTGAATCTCGGCGATCGAACTAGTTGAATACCAAGCAATGTGAGGCGTTATTATCACGTTGCTCAGCTCAAGTAGGGGGTTGCCCCGTGTCAGACGCTCCTCCAAAACATCTAATGCTGCTCCTGCTATATGTCCGTCCCTTAAGGCGCTACAAAGCGCCTTCTCATCTATGATTCCGCCCCTGGACACGTTGACAAGAAAGGCACCTCTCTTCATCTTTTCGAGCTCGTTCGCTCCCAGCATGTAGCGTGTTTCCTCTGCTAAAGGGACGTGAATCGTGATGATGTCTGAGCTCTTGAGAATTGTTTCGAAGTCTGCTCTGGTGACATTGTGATTCTCAAAGACTTCTAGAGGCACATAGGGGTCATAGACGATCAGTTCAACCTCGAATGCTTTGAGTCTTTGGGCTACCTTTCTCCCAATCCTACCGAAGCCTATTATCCCAACAGTCTTTCCCTTGAGTCGCGGTATTGGCTGAAACTTCCTCCAGTCCCATTCTCCGATCCTTGTGGCTCCATGTATCCACGGGATCTTCCTAATTAACGATAGGATTAGACCAACTGTGTGGTCTGCGACGTCGGTTATGTCGTAGATGACATTTGCTATGAATATGCCTTTCTCTGTTGCTGCCTTTGTGTCTAAGTTGTCGACGCCAACCCCGTAACGGGCGATAACTTTCACGTTTTTGAGGTTTTCCATCACCTTTCTCGTTATAGGGGCGTATTGATTCAACAGCCCATCGGCGTCGCCACAGTGTCTTATGACTTCGTCTTCTGTTCCGCATTGAAACTTTACCAGTTCGGCGTTTATCCTCGACAGAACCCTTTCCTCAATCTCGTGTGACTCATACTCGGCGTCCGTTATGGCAACCTTAGGCTTTCTGCCCAATGATGCTGCCTCCTCCTTTCCATCTATTCCTCATCTTATGCCGATTTTACTAATAATCTATTCTCCAACTGGAAGAACTAGGGTTTCCCCGAGAGTTCTTGGTAACTCTGACCTTACCTTGTTCTCAACTGGACGTAATAGCATCACTGGCACGCACAGCTGGACCGAATACGGTTCGTGGTGAAAGAATGAAGAAAACTATATAGTCACACAGGCAGCTAATGGTAGGACTGTATATCTTGACTTGTGCAGATGGAGACGATGTGTTGAAGAGAATAGTCGGTGTGGGAATAATAGGAACTGGAGGGATATCCGAAGCCCATGCCCAAGGATATCTAAGTGTCCGCAAGAAGGCTAGGATAGTCGCCGTATCTGATATAGACAAGAGACGTGCCAAGAAAAAGGCTGCGAAATGGGGGGCTGAATCCTGGTACCTGAACTTCGAAGAATTGTTGAAGAGAGATGACATCGAAGCAGTAAGCATATGTACACCAACTTTTACGCATGCTCAGATATCGGTTGCAGCTATGAAAAGCGGGAAGCATGTCTTGTGCGAAAAGCCTATGGCTATGAACTTAAAGGAAGCTGACGAAATGATTGAGACATCTGAACAAGGGAAGGTTATTCTGCAAATCGGCCACCACAACCGATTTGACCCGGTATTTGAGAGAACGAAGGAACTGATTGAAAAGGGAATCGTCGGTCGGATCTGCCAAGTAAAGGCAAGGCAGGCTCATGGATGGGGCTGGACAAAAGGGATACCCCGATCTTGGTTTACTGAACCGGACAGGTCTGGCGGCGGGACTCTTCTCGACAACGGGTGTCATCTCTTCGATTTACTGAGGTGGTTGGTCGGCGAAGTGGAAACCGTCTCTGCTTATGTTGGGACACTTGTATACGACATTGAAGTAGAGGATAACGGCATCGCCATTCTAAAGTTCAAAGATGGCGCGATGGGAGAGGTAGACGCCAGCTGGACCTACAGGGGCGACCTCTTTGAGAACTACATTAAGATATTTGGGAGCGAAGGCACCATAATAGCAGACCCTGTATCCAGAGATCTTCTCGTTTACTCAAGATTCTTGAAGCCTAGAATAATGAGAGGATGGATAGCCCCGTTCATTCCACCTGCCAATCCGCATGCTAGGGAAATCCAAGATTTCATAAGCTGCATAAGAGAAGGCAAGAAGCCGAGAGTGTCTGGTGAGGACGGTAAAAAATCCTTAGAACTAGCCCTTGCAGCATACATATCGTCGAGGAAAGAAGAGGGGATAACACTTCCGCTAACCTGCCAAGAACAGGTCTTAGACTAGAAAGTGAGGACACTGATCTGACGTCGCTTCGCTCTAATGACAAATATACCCACAGAAGATCCCATCCTAAGTTAGGGTTGAAAAAAGAGTCTCAAAATGAGTCCCGCTTATTCTTGGATAGGCAGTTGCTCTTTAGCATCTTCATCGGCATACGTAGCCAGAATTTGACCGAAGTAAAGCGTGTGATAGTCACCGTGTGGATAGCAATTCGTGAGCATAGTCTTTGGTAAACCAACTGAAACAACGTGCGTCTTATACGCAACCTTGCACTCGTAATGGACGACGCAATCTGAGATTATCGGAGATTTGACCCTTTTACCCAGAGCCAAGGTTAATTCCTTCTCCTTGAATTTGTCGTGTTTCCTCCCTGAGACTGACCCACAGTAGTCAACGATCTCCTCCATCCCTCTTCGAGGGATATTGACTGTGAAATCCCCGGTCTTCTCAACAAACTTGTAGGTGTATCTTGAAGGACGCACGGCTACCATGAAGAAGGGCTTCCCCCATAAAGGACCTATGAGTCCCCATCCGATGGCCATTACGTTAGCTTTTTCCAGTTTCCCGGAGACGAGTAGACATCCGCAGTGAGCAAGTGTGCGTATGGTTTCCTCGGCATATGCGGTTAAGGGAACTTTGACCTTCGCCATAATTGTCTCCTGAGGTATCCTTAACGTCGTGCAAATATTAAAGTATTCCATCCGCGAGAGATAATTACGATTTGTATAAAATACTTAGAAATGGTTGAGAACTGAGTAAGTAGGAGGATCTTTCATGAAGACATGTATCAACGGTGCGACTACGATGCCTTACTCATTAGATGAAGATATAGAGGCAGCTGGTAAGGCGGGGTTCGAAGGTGTCGAGATCTGGAGAGACAAGCTAGACCGGTACTTGCAAGACCGTCGGAAAGAGGAGTTGAAAGACCGTCTATCATCTTATGGTCTAGGTGTCTCCGCCATCTGTTTTTTCGCTGGATATGTTTGGTGCCCTGAAACTGAGTTTGACAGAAAGCTCAAAGAGACTAAACGGTACCTAGAGATTGCTACTCATATTGGGTGTGAATCACTTCTTGTCTGTTCTGAGTGGCTTAAGGATAAGACCCGCAACGAGGTAATAGAGGTCCATGCGCGTAGGTTGAGAAGGTTGGCCGAGCTAAGTGAAGAATACGGCATAAAAATAGAATTGGAGTGGTTCACGGATCTAACGGACGCTGTTGAGATAGCTAACTTGGCGGATCATGAATATCTAGGCATGATGATTGATACGTTTCATTGGTATCGCGGTGACGGAAACCTTGACCACATAGACCTTGTCCCGAAAGACAGACTATTTCTGGTGCACATAAACGACTCTGAGAACATAGAGAGGGTAAAGTTAACGGATGAGAATAGGCTTTACTGCGGCTTAGGCGTCATACCCTTGGTTGAAATCCTCAAAAGATTCAAACAGAAGGGTTATGATGGATATTTATCAGTCGAGGTCTTCCGGAAAGAGTACTGGAAGAAAGACCCACTAACAATATCCTTAGAATCCTTAGAAACCTTGATAGAAGTCATGAAAAGAGCGAGATTGCTATAATAGATTATTTGTTGAAAATACTTCGTCACGACCAGTTTCAGTTTAATGTTTCAACATTAGCCTGTAGGCTACATAGACCTCATGAACTATGTTGGTTACCCACTCATGCTCGAGATGGGCTCAATCTCGGCAGACTTCTGAGAAGAGCCATAATCATATACTTCAATAACGGATGGATCGTTTTGCCGATTCCTCTACCTCTATTCAGGAATATGCCAGCAAAGGTTCGCATCTTCCGGGCTGGCAAGATCCAAGAGAACCAATTCCCGTATGGAACCTGGTCATGATCCTTCGAGTAGCAGACTCAACACTTGATCGACTCCATAGCCGAGGATAAGGAACTAATCCTCCGTGGGGCAGACTCTTATAAGGATACTGTAATGATCGAGTCTATACTTAAAGCGGAAATCTAACATAGGAGGATGGAGATAAGGTTCTAGTTTTATAGAAGGTTCCGCTCTTTCCTGAGGGCCTCCGTTAGAACAGGCGCAACCGAGACCTTTGCGAACTCGTTCGTCACAGCGTCCGTTCCAACGATCTCTTCTATTCCAGCTTCACTAAGAATCTTTAACGCGTCTCCACGCAAAAGTGCATGCGATACGCCGGCAAATACTCTTCTTGCCCTCTGTTGCTTAAGGATCTTGGCAGCGTTCGCAGCAGTCTGTCCTGTGCTTATAATATCGTCGATGATTATAGCGTCTCTATCACGTACATCCAATTTCTTCCTAAAGGTCTTAATTTCACCCGTATGTCTGTCTCGTTCTTTCTTGAAGTAGTCATAATCGGCGCTGATTGCTTCTGCCGCATATTCTGCTCGTTTTATGGCTAACTCCTCATCGTCTGGAGCCACGACAAATGGGTTCTTGAGATCCTTTAACGTGAAGTACCTCGCAAGTTCGGCAGCAGCTGTTAAGTTGAACGTTGGAATACTGTAATTCTTCAATACGTTCATGTTGTGAACGTCTATTGTATATATAGCGTTCACGCCTAGATTTTCAAGTGCTTGAGCAAGCATTGCGGAGCTGAGGCACTCGCCTTCCAAGTATCGTTCAGCTTGACGACTGTAAGCCAAATACGGTATGAATGTCTTTATGGACTTGGCGCCTAATTCTCTGGCTGTGTGAACTACGAGAAATAATTCCATGAGATGCGTGTCCTGCGGCGGGTATAAACTTTGAACGATGAGCAAGTTCTCTCCCTTGACGTCTTCGTCAAATTTGAAGTAGAACTCCTCATCGGGGAAACGTTTGTTTCTAGTCCTAGCCAGAGGCATCTGTAAGGATTTACTTATCTTGTTTGCCAATTCCACCGAACTTGGGCCGCCAACAATCTTCATAGGCTTTCCACCCGAGCACGGATTAGATAAAGTCTGGTGAGAATAAAAAGTCTTCGCTTCGTGATCAAATTCTTTCTCTTCGCCCCATAGCGAAAATATGATGAGGGACCAACAATCCGAGTTATATATACATGTTTACAGCCGCTGCCTTTGACAAGGGCAACCGACTCTCGAAGATCTTGTGCTGGTTCTGAGTAAAAAACAGAGCAAACTGAACATTCCGATCAGAAAAGAACTCTAACGAGTTCAGCAGTCTTTCCTTAATCGAGCAGATCCCGTAAGGGATAATTATTGAGATTTCACTTAACTAAGGTAGGCGAAGTTTCTTGAGAGAGTGCGAAAGCCGATGAACAAAGTCTATTCTTTGGGGTACGGAGGCTGGAGTAACCTTAAGGAGTTCGTCGGGTTCCTAAAGAGTCTCGGAATCGATATCTTGGTGGATGTTAGACGCTTCCCCACCAGCAGAAACCCCGAATTCAAGAGGGAAAACCTTGAGGCCGAACTCTACAAACACGGAATAAGATACGAGTGTGTAAGCGAGGGCCTAGGAGGATATCGAAAGGGAGGCTACCAAAAGCATGTAGAGACCGAAGCCTATTGGGAGGGAATAAGAAGACTTACGAAGTTAGCTGAAGATGGAAATGTCGCCATAATGTGCCTTGAGAGAAGCCACAAATACTGTCATAGAAAGTTCATAGCGGAAACACTTTCAGAAATGGGAATAGAGGTCATTCACATCGAGGCTTGAATTACCCGTTCAGGGTCTGCAGTTTGAGTCTCCTCGCGGATCATATTGGCTACCCGCTCTAGCCACGATCCTACCTTTGTCGACAACTCTCGGAGCGGAGCTCCCGCCTCAACCTTATACTCTTCCTCATCTACAACCCTGTAAAGCGGATCTGATTTATCTTCTCTACAAATTCAACCCTAGAATCCTGAGAGGTAACCACTCGACATTCTTCTCTGCCCGATTGGTGAAATCCTGATAGAGCCTTTTCCTGAGCGCTCATGTAGCTGAGAAATCTGTCTCAAGTTCTAAGTTTTGTATGAAACGCTGTCTGAGCTATCCGGTTAGACTTTCCGCTCAAAGAATGGCGGGTTGTGTTTGCGAATCTTCTTGATAGTAGTGCTTTTAAGCCTGAGGGCTCAAAAGAAGTCATCGAAGAAGTGGGGATGAGTTATTGCATTTTGTCCCTGACGCTCAAGAAGTCTTGGATTGGATGGAAAAACTCGCACATCAATATGGATACTTCGGAGTTTTCTTGATTAGTCTCATCGGAAGCCTGTCTGTAATCTTGCCCATACCTTACACCCTTGTCATATATCTTCTCGGCACATTCTTGGATCCATTTCTCATGGCGGTTGCGGGAGGTTTGGGCTCCGCTCTTGGAGAGATATTCGGCTACGTGTTGGGTTACTACGGCAGAGCGGTGATAAGTGGAGAGCGGCAGAGGAAGATAGACTTCATGCTGAAGGTGTTCAACCGCTACGGAACCATAGCGATATTCCTGTTCGCCTTAACACCTCTCCCAGACGATCTTCTATTTATCCCTCTTGGGATTATGCGGTATAGTTTCATCAAAGCTTTTGTGCCGTGCGTTCTAGGTAAGACTCTTATGTGTTTTATCTTGGCAATGGGGGGACGGATGTCAATCAGTATCATCAGGGATTTATTTGGCGAGGCGAGATTGTGGACAACAATCGTTACTGCAGCACTTCTAGTGGTGATCGTAGCCATCATGCTCAAGGTTGACTGGGAAAAGATCTTTACCAGATACATCGAAAGAGATGAAAAGAAAAGTAAAGAATAGGGTTTGCCAAGTATGGATCTAAAGATGCTCTAAGATTCCGGGTCAGCTGTACTCCCTGAATGTGTGTGCGCATTTGGTGCATCTAAAGAACTGCGTTGTGGACTCGTCGGCTCCCCTAGTTTGCACCTGCCAGACGTAAGCTTGGTTATTGCCGCATTTTGGGCACTCAATCACGACGGTTGGTAATGTCTTAAGCTTCTGTTCTTTTCTCCCTATTACGACTATATCCTCCTGCGGGGCTCGCCTCGGAGTTCTAAGTGGCGAAATCGGAGTTTCAGCAGGCTTCTCATACTCGCACTTCGGGCATGACAGAAAGACCTTCTTCTCACCCTTCCTCCTCTTTGGGATAAGCCTAGTTCCACATCCAGGGCAGAACTCCATCATGCGCCACCATCTGGTTTAAACGCTTACATAAACTGCCTCGCCAGAAAGAGAGGAATCTACTATAATATAAAGTTTTTATCGTGGGCGCTGTGTTCCACGCAACTAACACTCAGCCTCACAGACGAGCAAACGCTCTTCTCAGGCAAGCTCTCTCTCAACGTGGTATTTGCGCGCCCACGCCCGCCGTGTTCCACGTCTGGGTAAACCCTCCATCATAAGTGGATGAGGTTTCACCCTCCTCCGTTGGGTCCGTCTGCGTGGACCCCATTCGGGGTTCCGGCGGGATTGCAGATTCTACGTTCTCCTCGTCTTATAAAAACTTCACGTGTTTGGTTATCAAAAACATGGAAGTCGAAAACTCATGTTGGAGAGGGAGAAATCCTGAAAAGATAATAGAGGCATCTTCACTCATTGGAGAAGATCACACATAAATCCCGGATGAGACCGTGACTCTATAGAACGAAGGTGTGATTTCATGGCGAAGCTCAAACTTGGTATGATTGCACGTCTTGAAAGTGAACCCGAAAAGGAGCTAATCAAAGTTCAGAGCCTTGGTTTCCCAACATGTCAGGCTGTCTGCTGGGATGTGCACCTATATAGCAAGGATGTTGCACGTCGGCTCAAGCTAGCAGCTGAAAACAATAAGATTGAGGTAACGACCATCTGGGCTGGGCTTCCAGGGAAGTATGTTTGGAACTTTGTCGATGGCCCTGGCACAATCGGGTTAGTTCCCATACGAACTAGGAGAACGCGTTTGAGGGCTTTGAGAAAGGCGTCCGATTTCGCTCATGAGGCTGGGGTTCAAAGCATAACAACCCATGTTGGGTTCATCCCTGAGGATCCTAAAGACCCTCTCTACGTCTCTCTGGTCGATGTGCTCAAAGAGGTTGCTAGGTTCTGCATGGAGAACGGTCAGAGCTTCTGGTTTGAGACTGGGCAAGAGACGCCAGTCACCCTTCTAAGGACAATTGAAGATGTGGGAGCTGAAAACCTAGGCGTCAATCTTGACCCGGCGAACCTCCTAATGTACGGTAAAGCCAACCCCGTGGACGCCCTAGACGTGATCGGGCGGCTTGTCCGCGGGGTTCATGCAAAAGACGGCGACTACCCCACGAACGGACGGGAACTGGGTAAAGAAAAGCCCATAGGCCGGGGCCGCGTCAACTTCCCGGTTTTAATACCCAGGCTTAAGTCCTTAGGCTATGAAGGAGCCTTAACGATTGAACGGGAGATATATGGGCCCCAGCAAATCGAGGATATAAAGAAAGCCAAATCTTTCTTGGAAAAAGTATGTCCATAGTTGAATGGGCCAAGATTGAAGAAAGGAGGGCTGAAAAATATGGCAGGCGAGGCCTTCGTTTACTACGATCTTGTCAAAGGACTAAGGAGCAGAAATATTGGTCTCGTTTTTGAGGATTGGAGCAGGAAGAATGAAAGAGTCTTAGTCTTAAGTCCTCATGACGATGACGCATTACTCGGCGCCGGTTATCTTCTATTGGCAGCTATGCATGAAGGATGTGAAGTACGTGTCCTCATATTCTGCGACGGAAGAGGGGGATACAGCAGTGTAGGCGAGAGAGAAAGGATCGTCTCCATTCGCAGGGTTGAGTCTATGAGCGCTTACAGAAAACTTGGAGTCACAGATGAGAATGTACTGAGATTGGGCTATCCTGATTTTAGCCTTAGACCATATATCGGATGGATTCTTCCCGGTGAACCTGAAGGAACCACCGTCAGAACGATTAAGACATTGAGAAAGATAAGGCCGACCAGACTCCTTGTTCCGAACGATTACAGAGAACATATGGACCATGAAGCGCTCTCCTACATAGGCTCATATGACGGGCCTCAAGTCGGAGACCCGATAATGGTTGACCTTGGCGAACCATTCAGAATTAAAGGGTTCTTGAAATATAGCGTTTGGGGAGATTTCTCTCCCGAGGATGCCCTTTCGATTGGCAGAGACCCCGCTTTAAGGGGAAATGTCGCTATCAAAGCTGAACCCGAAGCTGAGGAGAAGATCATTCAAGCCCTTAGAGAGTTCAAGTCCCAAGAGAAAATTATAGATCAGTTGGTGAGGAAGAGATCGGAGAGAATCGTAAACGAAGGTTACATTGAGATCTACTTAAGGTTTGATCCGAGACCAAACATAAGTTACGACGGGTATAAGAAGAGAATTCTAGAGATAGACAAGAAGTAACCTACGCGGTGGTGAAGATGGCTAGGTTAGGAGTCTTCTAATATGGTTCCTACTTGCCTTAGAATCTGGAAACGGACCTTAAGGACATATATGAATACGGCTGCGACGATCTCCTTGTAACCCTGCAAGAGAACGATTTCAAAGTTTCTAGGGACAAGGCCACTGCTAATCTTTGGGGTTACGCTTCTATACTTGGAGGAGGACGCGTAGGCAATATCCTAAGGGATAATCCAGAGACCTGGCAGCTAACAAGGAGGATAGAACCTGGTTCAATGCTTTCCAACTTGCATTCTCTTTGTTACGTTCAGAAGATGACCGATTTTGCTTATATGATCAGGGGAGATTATACTCCTCTCAAGAAAGGAATGCAAGTCTTATCGGGTTGAGCTGCGTATGAAGGTTGGTTACGCCCAGTTTGAACCTGTCTTTGGCGATAAAGAGACGAATATTGAGACGATTCTCAGGTTGCTAAAAGAAGGCGTTCACCAAGAAGCAGACCTCTTGGTTCTCCCCGAACTCTGCAACACTGGCTACGTATTTAGAAGCGAAAAGGAGCTGAGGATACTTTCTGAGAACGTGCCTAACGGTGGAACCACAAAAGAACTTATCAAGTTTGCCGAGAATTCAAAACTCTACATCGTCGCAGGTCTTTGTGAGAGTGAGGATGATAAATACTTCAATTCAGCCGTAATCGTCGGACCTGAAGGATTCATAGCCAAGTACAGAAAGGCTCACCTGTTTAATGAAGAGAACCTGTGGTTCACTAAGGGAGATTCTCAGTTCCAAGTTTGTAACATTCCAAATGCGAGACTCGGGACTATGATCTGTTTCGACTGGTTCTTCCCCGAGGCAGTTCGCATACTTGCCCTAAACGGCGCACAGATTATATGTCATCCCTCCAACTTGGTCTTGCCCTATTGTCAAAGAGCCCTCTTGGGTGCTGCCATTCAGAACAGGGTTTTTATCATAACGGCGAATCGGATTGGCGCTGAGCGTGGGGTCAAGTTCACCGGTATGAGTCAGATAATAGATCCCAACATGAAAGTCTTGGCGCGAAGCGGGAGGGAGAAGGAGGAGATTAGGACTGTGGAGATCAACCCCAGGATGGCGGACTCCAAGAGGATGAATGATTATAACGATCTATGGCTTGACCGCAGGGTTGACTTATACCACCCCTTATTAGAGCAGAGAAGAATCATCTAGTAATGTTAGGGCTTTCATGTCAAGAAGGCTTTGTATGTCCTCATTGTCTCACTTAGGACTAGATCCTGCAGATCAGTTTCCGGATTGTCCACTTTATAAATCTTGGGAATTGAGCTGCGCCTAATGAGTTCAATTCTGTCTGGATAGTCGCCGCCTGGAAGCTGAAAGATGAATACTCCATGTCCTTGCTCGCTGATCTTCTCCAGGAGAGATATAGCCTCCTCTATGTTCTGCCATCCCCCATCCGTGATGATTACGATGAAACAGTTTCCCCGGCTTACTGATACGAGCCTCATAACCTCAAATGCTGGGAAGACTGTGAATTCGTCGAAGCTCATTGAAAGCGTCAACTCCTTGAGTTCCCTCGCGGCATCCCAGTCTGCGACAACATAATTGGTGGAGAAAGTAACGGTTGACGTTTGCCCTCCTGCCTTCAAAGCGCTTAGATATGAGATGAACGCCGCGATAGATGCGATATCGTGGGTCGCTGACATGCTCTCGCTGGCATCTAGGACGGTTACAGATGAGGGGACAAATCCACTTATAACATCCTGACCTTGCAACGCCGGATCTTCAACCCACTTCAACGTTGTAACTTCGGGTATCAAGGGTCCTTCGTCTAAACTCATTTCGATATCCAGCTTCTCTATCTCATCCTCGACGTACCATTCATCCGGATACTTCGCAACGGACCAGACTGGTCTTAGATTTGGGCTTTCAGATAAGTATTGAATTATGGTCCTTTCAGCCCTGGATTTATACCAGTATCTCCTCCAAAAGGCTTCATTCATCATGGATGACGGAATCTTTTCGTACGGTTTTGACAAAGAGGTCGATAAGCGCGGCTCCTCCCCGAGCGAAATACTAGGGGACTCGGTTTCAGCCTTTAGCTCGGTTTCCCCTAAGCTTCCTCCTCCGCCTCCTTTCCATTCCTTCTTCTTCCCGCCGCCTTGTATCTTCGCCTTTAATTCATTTTTCAACATTTCCCTAATCTTCTCTGTTTCTCGCTGAGAGATTCGGGGTTCAATCCACTGTTTGAAGAACTCTTTTGCATCTCTTGCACTAGAGATCGTCCCAAAGGTTTCCTCAAACATCTTTAACGTGTTGGGATGAAAATCTTCACGCAAAACTATTGGGTGGTTTCTGATGACTCTCTCGATTTTCCTCTTTGAGAAATGATGCGGGGATCTTGTTTTGAGCCTGTTTAAAATTATGGCTAGCATTTCAACTTTGACGTGCCAAGGTTTACTTAGCTTCATGATTGTTAATATCTCTCTAGTGGCCTCTGCTATCGCTTTATCCCTTGGTTTAAGGGTCGGCTCAATCTGGTTATATGCCTCAAACGACAGTTCTTCGACAAAGGAGGCACGATGTCCACCGATTATACGCATGATATATGGGATTTCATTGAACCTTTTGAGCAGATAGTTCAGGTTGACTTCCATATCGGAAAAGACAGCGGTTGCCAGAAAAGCCATGCTCCAGTCGAGTGCAACATTGTAAGCGGCTTTCTCAAGGCTGTATGCGGTTCTGATGTCATAAGGGCAGTGATGGGCGTGAGTTAGTTCGTGACGGAAAAGCCATAGTAGAAACCTGTGGGGGTCGCAGCCGCGAGGAACCAGATTAGGGTTTAGATATATTGTCCCGTTTGAAACCGGGATGGGCGCTGAACTGTTGAACTTATCCTTCTTACTTTCTAATGTGAGCCTAACTGGTGGGCAGTAAAGCTCAACCCAAGCTTGGTTGAAAAGCTTGATAAGATCCGTTTCGCTCGTTCTTGAGCTACCTCCCGGTTAGTGAGGTTCTCCAACCCATTTGCGTCGCAATGGTCTCTTCTCGGCTTAGCACTCCTTCTTGGACCCATTTTTCCTCAAGCTTAATCAGCTCTTCAGCAAAAGCGATATCTTCAACCGCGGCTTCCCTTGCCAATTTGTGTGCAGCACTGTTGAATCCTTTCGTCAACTCATTCAGCAGTGGCCACTCTCTTCTGAAGTTTCTGTCTTCCATCTTTATTCTTTCTCTCTCCAGAAGCTCTTGGAAATCTGACAGTAGATTCCTGGTGCGGACGAGTAATACTCTGTGGGGGAGGACCCAAAGCGCCATGCGAAATAGATCTTCAAGGTCGCACTTTCCGTTGAGCCACACGACAGCTTTCACTAGATTCATCAGAGCTACGGTGGCTCGTTCACTCAAAGGTTCCTTAATGTATCCGCAGATGTCGCGGATGAAGTGGCAGCCCTCACATAGAGCTGGAGGCTTGACCTCTGACCTCTCTTTTTCACGAATGCAGGCCTGAAAATCCCTGACAAGAAGGTTTACATATCCCGTCAAATCAGAATCGAGCTCAACTTCCGCAACCTCTTTTCTGATCTCGTCCAACTCTTCGAAGGAGAGCACTTGAGGCATCGAGTCGATCATATTCGAACCATATTTGCCGAGGAGTTCCTGCAGCTGGAATTTCTCACTCAAGGTCAGTGATCTTAGGAATACGCAGACATCGAACCTATCATAAAACGGCGGCGGATGAACAAACGAAGTCGCGTCCATCGGATTCTCGTTCGCCACTAGAGTGTAATCTTCAACCCCGGTTCTCTGACCATACGCCCAAACTTCACCGAACTGCATTAGATGATGAATATTTGCGGTGGTATAGGGGTTCAGTCGATTCATTTCGTCAAGGCCTTTTCCTCTGGATTTGACGAAGGAAGCCCAAAGGACTCGTTCTACCCCATCTCTTTCGAGAGACGGAATGTGAAGTCGACCTACAACCTCGCCTCTCTTAACCTCGGAGGCTCCGGAGATGACAACTAAATCATCTCCACACAAACCCTTCAGCGTCAACAGCATGAGTGTTGACTTTCCGACGCCTCTAGATGCCCGGATGAGCGTTGTTGAACGCGGATGGAGCTGATTTAGAACGATGATACGGATCGCTTCCTCATTTCCTACGAAACGCGATTTGACCTCTCTTTCTAAATCCATTATCCTATTTTTCGATCCCAAGTCCAAACCGCCAAAGTTATCTAGTAGATAGTACTCAAAAGTGCCCAGAGAGTTATTATCATGGTCATTGCTGTAACCCCGGACAAAACGAACTTGAACATCCTTATGTGCCTTCGCATACGCTCGTTCTCCTTCTCCAGCTCTTGTAGCCGATGTTGAAGCATCGCTGCCACGCTACGTTCCATAACCACAGTATTTTGAAGTTCTTTCCCGAGGTACACTGAATCTAGAAAGTCTGAAGGGCGACTGGAGATGCTCCTCCCGCCGCTTTCCTCCCAAGAAATGGAAACTTCACTCACCTTCAAGGGGTTTCTTTTAGCCTGAAACTCTAAAAAACTCTTGAATTTTTCAGTGAACATGGTATTCAACCTTTCCTATGCTTCTGGCGATATTTCTACTTTTCGTAAGATTGATGCTAGAGCGCGAGAGAAGACTTGGTCCCATCTTTTAAGCTTTTATACCCTAAAGCAATAACTGGAGGACAGAGTCACAGGTAAAACTCCGAACTGAGATGGCGCAGACTGGAGTCGAACATCTTGAAGCCGATACAGCGTTACCTTTAGGTTCGGCGTAACGCAGCATAAACTTACGTCACCTTGTCTTCCAGTGCGTCATCTCTGGTCGCGGCATCGTTGAAAAACGTAGACGCGCATAAGAAGTATTCATATGATGGAAGGATCATTCGCGGTTATCGATGCTGAACGAATGGACACGACTAATCCTTATAAGCGTGTTTACGTTACACGAGTTTCTTCCACTCTATACGGTGCAAGTGATGAGTGTAGCCAGACCAGTAATTGAATATGTTGAGACGATTAAGACGCAAACTGGGATTTCACGTTCTATGAGAGCGTTCAAAATACTTCTTAGATATCATAGGCCGTATATTCATCTCTTAATTCTTATAACTGTATTATCTGTTTTCAGATCTTACCTGTTCACACTAGAACCAGTATACACCTCACAGGTAATTGATAATGTTATTGTTGGAGGAAAGTATGAACTACTCTCGGACCTCGTGTTGAAGATAATAGTTGCAGTAGTACTCTTTGGAATAGTCAACTTCATAGTAACGTATGTACACGGGTATGTAGCGCAGTTGATGACAAGAGATATAAGGTCTGATTATTACTCTTCTCTCCAGAACAAGTCGTTTAGATTCTATGATTCTATCGCTGTTGGAGACCTCGTCTCAAGAGCTACAATGGATCTGCAGGTTGTTGATGGTTTTCTCAGAAGCTGGATTGGAACTCTAGCCAATGCTGTTTTCACAGTGATCCTTGTGTTCGCGGTGATTTATCCCATAAGTTCAACCATGAGTCTAATGATGATTATGCCAACGATACTAATATTCTACTTCACAGCTCGGCTTTGGATAGTAACTATGCCCCTCTTTAGGAAGATGATGCTTATCCTGGGTAGGCTTGGCGCATACGTACAGCAGAATATTCTAGGAATGAAAATTGTACGCATCCTCGAGAGAGAAAGCGAGATGGAAGAAGGTTTCAGAAAGGTTGAGGAGATATTTGTGGATACAGCGATCACAGCTGGGAGAATTCAGTCTAGGTACATGCCTTCGTCGCAAGCTATCCTGACTCTCGCCATCGCGATGATATACATCTACGCGGGTAACTTGATAGCATCGCCATCATCCTTATTGACAATAGGGGAACTTACACTCTTTGCAAGATACATGATGAGGCTGACATTTCCACTACGTGACTTGAGCATGCTTTCAGGCATGTGGATAAACGCTTCAGCAGGACTTGAAAGGATTTATGAAATCATGGATGTGCCAGTAGATGTTGAGGATGGGCCTGATGCCAGAGACATCACCATGGATAAAGGTGAAGTTGAATTTAGGGGTGTAACTTTTGGGTATGTTAAGGATAGGCCTGTCCTGAGGAATGTAAGCTTCATAGTTAACCCGGGCGAGAAGATAGCTATCCTTGGCGCTACTGGTTCGGGTAAGACATCCCTAATATATCTCATTCCAAGATTCTACGATGTTGACTCCGGAAGCATATTGGTCGACGGTGTAGACGTTAAAAGTTTCAAGATTTCATCACTGAGGAGACAGATAGGCCTCGTCCTTCAAGATGTATTCATATTCTCAGGCACAATTAAGGATAATATCTCATACGGTAGGCCCAATGCGTCTGCGGATGAGATCGTATCTGCAGCTAAGCTTGCGAGGATGCATGACTTCATAGAGACGCTTCCTGAAAGATACGATAGCCTTGTCGGTGAGAGGGGTGTGACACTCTCAGGTGGACAGAGGCAAAGGATAACTATTGCTAGGGCTCTCCTAACGAACCCGAAGATCCTGATTCTTGATGATTCTATGTCCTTTGTAGATGCTAAAACTGAGCAGGAAATTCAAGAGGCTATTGAGGAAGCTATGAAGGATAGAACATGTTTCATAATAGCCCAGAGACTTTCGACAATAAAGAACGCTGATAGGATAATAGTTCTCGATAACGGTGAAATCGTTGAGTTTGGGACGCACAGCGATCTCATGGCTAAGGGCGACATATACAAGAGGATATATGAGACGCAGTTCCTTGAGAAGGCTTCTGAAGAGATTCTGCGGGCTGAGGTGAAGTGAATGTCAGGCCCGTTCGGTGTTTTCTCAGCAAGATACGAGGAGTCTAGGAAGAGAACAGTTCCAGACAGGGTTCTCATAGCTAGAATCTACAAGTACGCTAAGCCCTATCGAAAGAATCTTGCAATAGGCATAATCGGTATCCTTCTGAGCTCTTTGACAGGGCTGCTTTCACCCTACCTGCATAAAGTTGCAATAGACCAGATAATCCTAGCTAGAAATCTTTCTGGGTTCATCTGGTGGGTTCCATTCTTCATATTCGTGACTGTAAGCAACTATTTGCTTCAGTATGTTCAGGTCTTCCAGATGCGGATTGTCGGTGAAAATGTTGTTGCAAAGATAAGAGATGAGATGATATCTAGGTTGCAAGTAATCTCGCTCAGATATTTCTCTGAAGGTGAAATTGGTAGGATAATGTCGAGACCGATAAACGATGCGAACAATCTTAGGATATTTCTAAGGATGGGGTTGACAAGCATTATCATGGACACTGCATCAATTCTGGGATCATTCCTAATAATATTCGCTCTTAACGTGAAGCTTGCTCTGGTAGCCGTTGCAATTCTCCCCTTAGCCGTGGGTTTAGCATGGTTTCTTGGAAGATTCTCAAGGGCAGCATATAGAAGAGCTCTTTCAAGCCTCGCAGGGCTGACGGCTAGGGCGCAGGAGAATCTTTCTGGCATGAAAGTGATAAAATCATTTGTACAGGAAGAGGAGGCTGCCGAGGACTTTGAGAGGGCTCAGGATGAAACTGTTAAGGCAAACCTCAGAGCGCTCGGTATTTCAGCCTCATACCAGCCATTCGTCCTTTACATGAGAATAATTGGGACAGCCCTGATACTTTGGTTTGGGTCACTGATGGTTATGAGTGGAGAGATCACTATTGGCACGCTTGTGGCATTCATAGAGTATCAGTTCTCATATTTCATGCCGCTTATTGATCTCATAACCGTATATGACATGTATCAGTCTGCAATGGCTGCTATTGAAAGAATGTTCGACCTAATCGACACGAACGTTGAGGTTAGTGATCCGCCCCTAGATAAAGCTTTGGAGATAGAGACGATAGAAGATGCGAGATTTGAGAACGTTACTTTTGGATATGACCCTAAGATCCCTGTGATTAAAGACGTAGGTTTCACCCTTGAGGCATCTAAGAAACTGGCCATAGTTGGACCTACAGGCGCAGGTAAGAGCACAATCATAAATCTTCTAGCAAGATTCTATGACCCTCTTAACGGAAGAATACTTGTTAACGGTGATGACATTAAGGAGATCACAATCAGCTCTCTACGTAAACACATGGGTATAGTTCTTCAGGATTCCTTCCTTTTCCCCATGAGCGTGAAGGACAACATAAGGTTCGGAAGACCAGAAGCGTCTGATGAAGAGGTTGTCGAAGCAGCTAAGACTGTGGGCGCAGATGAATTTATAATGAAGCTTCCAGGAGGATACGACTACATCATACAGGAGGGTTCCTCAAATATCTCGATAGGGCAAAGGCAACTCATAAGCTTTGCAAGGACCCTACTTATGAACCCTCAGCTTCTAGTTCTAGATGAGGCTACTTCAAGCATTGATCCATACACCGAGCTTGTTGTTCAGAATGCGTTGAAGAAGCTTCTTGAGAATAGACTGGCCATAATAATAGCTCATAGGCTGTCAACCATTAGGCTTTGCGATGAGATCATCGTTATAGATCAGGGAAAGATAGTGGAACGGGGGACGCATTTGGAACTTATGAAGAAAGGCGGTCTATACAGTTCATTCTACAGAATGCAGTTTAAGGAGGAAGAAGGCTTCGAACCGATGCGCATAAGCGGCAGATAGAAAAGCACTTGTGAGCTTTGCGATCTCTCTTCTGGAGATAAGTGCTCTGTAGGATAAGACTCTTAGAATTCTGAACTGAATCTTCTTCGAGCTGCTTCTATTCCATCTCCCGCTCTTGTTTGAAACCCGGTCTCCATTAGGGCGCCTTCAAGGGCGCTGACTGTCTGAATAACCTCAGCTTCGGAGATCATTCCCATGCACCCGATCCTGAAGATTTCGTCTCTAAGCTTGCCAGCTCCTCCCGCTATCACAACTTTGTAACGTTCTTTCATTATCCTCCGAACCGCGGCATTATCCACGTTCGGGGGTTTCCTAAAAGCCATGACAGTGTGAGACCTGTCTTCTATCCTTGGAAGCGGCGCCAAATCCAATGCATCAATAGCGCTGTAGAACGCCTCGGCACAGATTCTGTGTCTTTCAAAACGTTTCTCAAGCCCCTCCTCCTTCACCATCTTTAACGCTTCATCCAATGCGAAGACAAGCGGGATGGCAGGAGTGAAGGGGGTTTCATTCTTCTCACTAAATCTCTTCATCTGAACTAGATCATAATAGAAGGGTTTCGGTGTGTTCTCAATGGTTTCCCACGCCTTCTCACTTACAGAGATTAGGGCCAAACCGGGCGGACAAGCGAGGCATTTCTGGCTTGCGGTGACGCATACGTGCACATTCCATTCATCCACTGGCAAGTGGTCTCCGCCAAGTATCGATACGGCGTCGACAACGAAAAGCACACCGTTATCTCTAGCGATTCTCCCAATCTCTTCAAGGTCTCGTACTGTCACCCCTGTAGAAGTCTCATTGTAGACAACGGCTAACGCCTTCACGTTTCCCTCTCTTTCCACCACCTGCCTGATCTGCTCTGCCTTAGGCGCAGCCCCCCAATCTAAGGATAATTCAACCACTTCGCCGCCTCGTCGCACGATATTCTCTTTCACTCTCTCGCTGAAGAGACCGAAAACGGGGATCACAACCTTGTCACCCGGGCTCACAACGTTACTAATGGCGCATTCAGCACCACCCGTACCAGAAGCTGTTAGAAGGAATACATCTCCTTCAGTCTGAAAGAGGTACTTCAAGTTTTCAACTAGGCCTCGGTAGAGGGTCTTGAACTCTGACCCCCTATGGTCTATCATCGGTTTCATCATAGTCCTCATGACGCGGTCTGGAACATTTGTCGGTCCAGGAACCATGATCAGACTTCGGTCTTCCAAACTCAGACTCCCCAAGGTGACACTTTGGCCAAAGGAATCATCCCCTATAATATTAAAAACTGTACTAATATCTTTTCTCAGTGATGCCGTTGAGAATGCCGATGGTCACATTACTTTCCGACTTTGGGTTGAAAGACCCTTACGTGGCACAGATGAAGGCCGTAATAATCTCCATATGCCCAGATGCGAGAATTGTGGACATCAGCCATGAAGTCAGAAAATTCGACATAAGGATGGGAGCCTTCATCTTGACTCAAGCTGCGAAGTGGTTCCCAGAAGGGACAATCCATGTTGCGGTTGTCGACCCTGGAGTCGGAACTGAAAGACGTGCCATAACTGTTGAAGCAAGCCGGAGCTTGTATGCGGGTCCGGACAACGGGCTTCTTATGATGTCAGCTCTCAGGGAAGGAATATGCCACATATACGAGATTGCTGATCCAAAGTATGTTCTTAAGAACGTATCAAGGACTTTTCATGGGCGCGACATATTCAGCTGCGCCGCTGCTCATCTGGCAAAGGGTGTTCCGCCATCTGAACTCGGTCCCGAGATAGATGACGCCGTCGTACCCAGATACGTAAACTCACAAATCACAGGAAAAAAGATAGTCGGCGAAGTGATCTACATTGATGACTTCGGAAACATCATCACGAACGTCTCCCCCACGGACCTTAGAAAATGTGGAATTGAAGAGGGAGGAAAGCTCAAGGTGAAACTTAGAGGCAGAGTTCTGACGTTAAAACTCTGCTCAGCTTATGGCGAAACCCATCTGAATGAGCCTCTGTCCATAATTGGAAGTAGCGATCTCCTAGAGGTAGCCGTGAATCAAGGGAACGCAGCTCAAACTTATGATGTAAATGTTGGTGATCTTGTCGAGCTAGAGTCTTAAGACGCTTAACGCGTGAAATATGCGTTAGAAGCCGGCAGTTGGACCTACCCTCAAACTTCTGGCAAACTTAAATATACAGAGAAGCCTGTAATCTACACTCTAAGGATGGTGAACATGAGAAAGTCTCAAGTCTATTTTGCCTCCGCCCAGGTCCCAATCACTTACATAACTCAGGTCCCTGTCACCAAGTGGTATACTTACAGCCTCGTGTATCAGACAAAGGAGCTCGCTGGGAAGATTCTAGCGGACATAATCTCACCCGGCGACAGCATTGCCGTAAAGGTTCACTTTGGCGAACGATACAACCAATCTTACATTAGGCCTATCTACGTGAGAAAGGTCGTTGACAAGGTTAAGGAGCTTGGCGGAAAACCCTTCGTATGCGACACCATCTTCTCAGGAGGTAGGATCCAATACGATGAAGCTGGAGAACCCGTTTGGTCTAGAAGAGCCCTAGAAGAAGCTCTGAAGACGGCAACCATGAATGGCTTCACCTCTGAGACGATGGCTTGTCCCGTCCTCTTCGCTGACGCTCCCAAGGGCCTAAGATCCGAGAAGTATCAATTCAACGGAAAACACATCAAGAAGGTTTACATAGCCCCAGCCATCGCTGAGGCGGATGTCCTCTTAAGCCTAGCTCACTTTAAGTGCCATGACTGTATGTCCATAGGCGGAGCCCTCAAGAACATTGGCGTTGGCTGTTCCTCCAAGCAGGGGAAGTGGTGGATACATCACAATACTAGGCTGGAAGTTGACCCTGAGAAATGTGACGGCTGCGGTGCCTGCGTACCAGTCTGCCCCGTTAGAGCGATCATACTAGAGAATAGTAAAGCTCAGATCATGCCTGAAGAGTGCGTCGACTGCGCCATCTGCATCGACTACTGCCCGAAGGAAGCCTTCACATCAAGGACCTTCCCAAGCATTGAAGAGCAAGAGGCTAGGATCGCTGAGACCGCCGCAGGCATCGTAAAGTACTTTGATGGGAAATGCGGATTCGTCAACCTCGCCGTCGACATCGTTCCCCTCTGTGACTGCGACCCGTTCGTGGGGATTTCTGTCGTGCCCGACCAAGGGGTCTTAGCCTCAAAGGATCCTGTAGCGCTCGACAGAGCCTGCGTAGACATAGTGAATGCCTCTCCTGGGATTCCAAGCTCAATGGCTGAGCACGCAGGCGTGATAAAGAAAGGCGTGGACAAGTTCAACCCAATAGCGAAGGTGAGGTGGAACGCGACGCCAGGCGCTACCCATGTAACTCCTGACTGGCGAGTCATGCTAACGGCTGCCGAAGAGGCAGGCTTAGGAACGCAGATATACGACCTCATAAATGTGAATTTCGGCTATGCACCGAAAAGCATCGATGAGCTCTTTGATGAATACGAGAAGAAGCAAAAGGATTAGAGTCCGCCTCCGACCTACTAATATCTTCCAACCTTGAGTAAGCATAAACTCATGGATGGAAATTCGACCGCATCGGAAATCTGGCGATTCATTGTCTGCTGGCGATTCTTTCGAAGGAGGTGCTTTTCTAAGCGTGAAATGCTAGATTAATATCGCTCCAGATGCGAACGCGGCAACCTAGGGATGGCTGCCATATGTATTTTCTAAGAAGGTTCTTGTTTGGCTCCGGCTATGCTGAAAACTTTTATGTCCCAACAGTTGGATAGGTCGATGGGCATCTTACTGTCACCGTACCAAGAATCGAATCGCATCTCTCTGATCATATTGTTAGGCTCCGAGACCAGTTATTACTTCATCCTCCAGCTTAGTATCACTTTGGTCTTTAGACTGCCTCAACATTTTCAGTTGCTACGAAACAATTAAATCCCGTAAGCTAGACCTTTACCAAGCAAAGGTGATCCAGTTGGCGGAGAAAGAGGTAACTGTGAAAGAGATGGCTGAACGATTCAGAGAGATACCAACAGCAACTATATATGATACCTTGGATTCGATGGGTCATGGAAATCAGTGCTTGTCGCTCGAAATAAAGCCTCTGTGCTATGAGATGCGGACAGCCGGACGAGCCTTCACTGTGCGAGGTTCAAGGGAGCCGCGAACTGAGACTATCAACCCGAAATTCCACGATTTTGGGATGTTTAAGGCTATGAGCCCCTATAGTGTCGTGGTCGTTAATGCTGAGAAGGAATCTTGTTGCGGTCACTGGGGCGAGATGATGAGCTATACCTCAAAACAGTACGGCGCGGTCGGCATTGTTATTGACGGTGGAATAAGGGATGGAAGAGGTCTACTTAAGATTCCAGACTGGCCCGTGTTCGTCCGTTACACGAGCCCGGTCGAGTCGGCTCAGCGGTGGAGACCAGAAGACTTCCAGATTCCAATATACATGAGCGGTACACTCACGACTCAGGTAAGGGTTAATCCTGGCGATTGGGTCGTGGGAGATATGGACGGCGTGATCGTGATACATCAGGAAATAGCTCAAACAGTTCTCTTGAAGGCTGAAGAGATTGAAAGATATGAGGAAAAGACCCGTCAAGCTTTGGCTTCCGGAACGCCAATCGACGAGGTTTATCGGAAATACAAGCGACTGTGAACAGACTCGAGAATTATAGAGGGGGACTTAGAGGCGGAGAATCCTAAGTTTTATGGCATCGTCTCCAGATAAGGCTAAACGTGAAGACATCGACCCGAAAACGGGCGGGTAACAGTCGTGAAGATAAAGATTTTCTTAATGCTTTCGGTTGTAGTTTTTCTCTGGGCGTCCTCTTTTACACTTCTCAAATTGGGGCTGGAAGAAATATCTCCCTTGAACTTAGCGTTTCTACGGTTCTTGATTACAGTGCCATTCTTTGCCATTTTTGCCTATTTTCAGGACAGAAGCACTTTTGACAGGTCTATTTTCCGAGATTGGAAGAATCTCATGATATTAGGCTTGACGGGGATAACTCTTTACCATACTTTTCAGAATCTGGGATTGAGATTCACAACTGCTTCTAACTCCAGTTTGATAATTGCCGCGAATCCGGTCTTCATCGCTTTGCTGGGTCATTTTTATTTGAAGGAAGAGATGACGTGGAAACAAGTTCTCGGCATAGTTCTAGCCTTCTTCGGCATCGCCTTGATCATTGGACCGTTAAGATTGGCGTTTAGCCCTTTAGGTGCTATTGGGGATTTGCTTTCTCTTGGCGCTGGCATCACCTGGGCATTCTACTCTGTATTTGGCAAAAAAGTTCTATCAAAGTATGGCGCTCAAAGGATCACAATCTTTTCGATGATCTTTGGAACGTTATTCTTATTCCCGATTCTGCTTGTTTCAGAAGAGCCAGCTCTACCGACATCGATCTGGCTTTGGTTCCTGTTACTGATCTTAGGCTTATTCTGTTCAGGCATGGCATATTTTCTTTGGTATAAAGCACTAGAAGAAGTCTCAGCAACAAAGGCAGGGGTCTACCTTTTCTTTATACCTGTTCTCTCTGTCTTGTTCGCTAGGTTTTTCCTGCTGGAGTCCGTTGACACATCTTTGATCATCGGAGCTTTCCTCATCGTGTTTGGAGTAATCATCACAGAACGAAGCTGATTCTCCAGCCCAAGCTAATTACGTAATTGCTAACCGAATAAAGACTTATGAGACCGAGGAGCCTTAATTATCATACGGATAAGGCTTAATCAATTATCCTTACTCAAATCGGGTGAATTGTATGCCTCTACAGGAAGCCATGCTTTACGAGCAACTATCAGAGAACCGTGCTAGATGCTACCTTTGTGCAAGAAGATGTTTGATTCGGGAGGGCGGTGTCGGCTTCTGCTTGGTTAGGAAGAACAATTCTGGAAGGCTTTACTCCTTGAATTATGCTAAGGCGTGTGCCGCAAATGCCGACCCGATTGGGAAGAAACCACTGTCCCACTATCATCCAGGATCTTTGGTTATGTCTATCGCGACCATTGGCTGCAACTTTCGCTGCCAGTTCTGCGACAACTGGGTTATAAGCCAAGAGAAAGAGATCACTGGTAGAGACCTACCGCCGGAGGACGTTGTTAAGCTCACTAAAGATTATGACTGCCAGGGCATTAGCTACACGTATACTGAGCCTACCATCTTCTTTGAATACGCTTATGACACCGCTGTTCTTGCCCATGAGAAAGGGCTCTTCAACACGTTTGTCACCAATGGTTACATGACGGTTGAGGCTGTTAAAACGATAAGCCCATACCTGGACGCCGCAACCGTTGACTTTAAAGGCGGGGGAGACCCGGAGTTCTACAGAAAGTTCTCATCCGTTCCATCTGTTGAACCGATCTACGAGTCTCTGAAGGAGATGAGGAAAGACGACATTCACATCGAGATTACTAACCTAGTCGTACCAGAGATCGGGGACTCTATTGAGAGGATACGAGAACTAGCCACCTGGATACGGGAAAATCTGGGGAAAGATACACCGTTCCACTTGCTCAGGTTCCACCCGAACTATAAACTAGATGATATTCGATCGACAGAGCCCAAGACGCTTGAGCAAGCCTACGAGATATCTCGTGAAGCAGGGCTGGACTACGTGTATCTAGGGAACCTCCCGGGCCACAGATATGAGAATACTTACTGCCCCAACTGTCAAGAACTATTGGTAAAGCGCTTCAGCTTTGACGTCGCCAAGTGGAACATCACAGAAGATATGCAGTGCTCGAAATGTGGCCAAAGCATCCCAATCGTAGGCAAATTCCATAGAGGCGGCCTCTCGCTTCCCTACTCCATAATTTAGGACTAAGATTGACTGCGATCTGATCTTTTGAGAAACCTTCTTAAGTGCCTAACATCACTCCAAATTCTAAACAGAGGAAAATCGGTCCATCATGTTCCCAAGATTGATGACCAGCACGAGTATTCTCCTGCTTTTCTTGATCTTTCTGCTCAGCTCTCTATCCTATAATCTGATCAGTCCAATCTGGCCAATCTACATCAAATCTTTAGGAGCCTCAATGGCTGAACTAGGGTATATCATGGCGATCTCAAACGGCGTAGCCGCTGTCTTACAGATCATAAGCGGCTCTCTTTCAGACAGATATGGCCGAAGGAAATTGAATGCTATAGGAACTTTTCTCGCCATCTTCCCCCCGCTCTTCTACATCTTTGCAAGAAACGCAGCAGATTTGATCCCTTGGGTCATTCTGACGGGGGTATCAACCGGTCTATACATGCCCATTCGATGGTCAATCATAGCCGACCAATCCACAGCCAAAACGCGGGCATTGGCTTACAGTCGGATGAACATCGCTCTTTTTCTCGGATCAATGATTGCGCCCTTTCTCGGAGGCGTGATCGCTGACACCCTAGATATACGGGCATCCTTTCTCCCTTGCTCTGCTCTCATGAGCCTATGCTTTATTTTCTCACTGCTACTTCAAGAGACAAGAAGGACTGATCAACAACCGCCGCAAATTCGGAGTGAGGTCAAGACTTCGACTCTCCTTTCAGTCGCACTCATCTTCTCATCAACAAATCTGATGTCGTCTGCAGGTATAGGAATGTACAGCCCTATCACCCCCATCTTCATCAAGGATAAGTTCTCAGTTGACTATACTGGTGTTGGGCTACTGTATGCGATAGGTTTCGGCTTATCCTCGATGATTGTGCAGATTCCGGGAGGAATGTTGGCTACTAGATACAGCAAGAAGGCGATCATAGTTCTAACCACAATCTCCTCCGCTCCTTTTTTCGGCCTCTTCGCCTTGTCCCGAAGCTTCATCGAATCAATCATATTCATGTTCTTGTCGAACGCGATCCTCAATCTATCGTGGCCAGTTTTTCAGGATTTTCTGATGGAGTTGACGCCTTCCTCGCAGTGGGGCTTGATGAACGGATTATCAGCCACATCCTTCTGGCTTGGCATGACGATAGGCTCAGCTGCAAGCGGTCTACTCTGGGAAAGATTCGGCATGTTCTTCCCGTACTACGTATCCGCATTAGCAGTGTTCTTATCAGCCATACCACAGATGCTTCTAAAGGAGGCAGGCAATAAGACAGAGGCCAAATAAGTCTTAATCTATTGCTGAGCAGGAGATAGAACAAGAAGAGTACCGATTGCGGCCCTAACTTTTACGGTCTTTGCTTTACCTTAAGTCGGAGGACATGAAGACGAAGCTTTCATGTGCGAAAAAGGCAGTTGCCATCATTTGTCACCCAACTGGTCGTTGCTTCTAAGCGGTCACTTTAGCGTTTTTCAGAAACTTCTCGAATGCTACTTTGAAGCCGTAAGCAAATCTCTTTCTTCCACTACCGAGCTCTTCTTTTATCTGGTTCAGGCTCATGAAGATGCCTTCGGACACTTCCTTTTCACTGAATCCTATTGGACCATTATGATGGCAAGTGTATAGGACCGAGATCTCCCGTTCGATGTTGGAAAAGCTTTTGAATTTACAGACTTTGGTTAAAGGGGCTTCTATTCCTAATTCCTCTTTTAGCTCTCTCTGTGCGGCTTCATCGTAGTCCTCGCCGTAGTCAACGTGACCAGTGGCCGAACCGGTATAATATCCTCCGTAGAGGTCTTTAGTCCGGGATCGCCTTTGCAGGAAGATTTCGTCTCTACTGTTCATTACGAATATGTAAACCGATCGATGGATTCTCCTATTGCTCTTGTGACATTCCTCACGCGTTGCCCTGCCGATGACATTATCATTCTCGTCCACGACATAGAAGAATTCGGCCATCACGTTCACCGGAAATCTCTCGGCTTTTCAGTCTTGAGAGCCGTCTTTTAGACGGCTCATTCTTGAAAAATGTTTTATTCATGTCATTAAGCTTTTTGGTTGAGATAGAAAGACGATGAAAGTGACCTCGGTATTGCTGGAAATAAGCACCTTACTGAACTTGTATGACCTCAGGAAAGACGAGATACGAAACAGGGTCAAGCAGTTTAGAGAAAAGATGACAGATTCCGAGGAGAACATTTTCGCAGAACTCTGCTTCTGCTTGTGCACGCCTCAATCGAAGGCGACGGTGTGTTGGGAGGCAATCTCAACACTTATGGAGAATATGCTCCTCTTCACAGGCTCGGAAAAAGAGATGATCCCGTACCTGACCGGTATCAGGTTTGGGGAAAGAAAGGCTACGTATATAGTTGGCGCAAGGAGATTCTTCACCAAAGACAGCAGACTGAGGATAAAAGAAAGCCTCAAGCCTCTTGACGGCGCTTCTGAGCTCCGAGAATGGCTTGTGAAAAACATTAAGGGTTTAGGAATGAAGGAAGCCAGTCACTTCTTGAGAAACACAGGGCTCGGCTTGGAACTAGCCATCTTGGATCGGCACGTTCTAAGGAACTTGAGAAGATTAAACGTTATAAGAGAGGTTCCAATGCATCTAACCAAACATGATTATGAAACAATAGAGAAGAAGATGATCTCATTCGCAGAAAAGACTAGTATAGCTATTGCTGAACTTGATCTCCTTCTCTGGTCTCTTGAAACGGGTATGATTTTCAAGTAACCAAAATTGTTGCTTTCTATCTCGGATGCCGAAAATCGCGACGTTGCCAAGTTTTTCAGCTACCTGGATCGGTCGAATCCACATGGGATACGCCGCTCATCGAGATTCTCGTCTAAGCCCCAATACCAGCCTTCTCATTCTCAACTATATAGGGGCCATATAACACATACACAAGTCGGATCAAAATTGTGTCCCAAGGATTTATATAGATAAAATCTGAATTTATGTTTGCCAGAAAGCATCTGAGATGATATTATATGCCTAAAATCAAAGTTGATTGGAGTAAGTGTGATGGCGACGGAGTGTGTGTTGAAGTCTGTCCAGTGAGCGTCTTCGAATTGCAGGACATCCCAGAGTTTAAGGATTCAAAGAAGTCTAATCCAGTTAGGGCTGATGATTGCATTCTCTGCATGGCCTGCGTAGCCCAATGCCCAACCGAAGCCATCACGGTAGAAGAGTAATTTGAAGATATCCACCTTGAGAGATGAATGCTATGGAAAAGAGAAGACTTGGGCGTACTGGACATATGAGCACCATTGTTACGTTTGGCGGCGCAGCCTTGTCAACTGCTAGTCAAGAAGAGGCTGATGCTGCAATTGAGCTAGTCCTCTCGCATGGCGTGAACCACATAGATGTAGCACCTACCTATGGCGACGCTGAGTCAAGGCTTCGCCCTTGGATGAAGAAGTACCGAGACAGGTTTTTCCTTGCTTGTAAGACCGGGAAAAGAACGAAGAAGGAGGCGACTGAAGACCTCCATCGATCCTTGGAAAGGTTAGGAGTAACCTACTTCGACCTGTACCAGCTCCACGGGTTAGACGACTTGAAGGAATTGGATATTGCCCTCGGTCGAGGAGGCGCCGTGGAAGCAATACTTGAGGCACAAGACGAAGGATTAGTCAAGCACATCGGGATCACAAGCCATAGAATACCGACAATTCTTGAGGCGCTAAAAAGGTTCGACTTTGACACTGTCCTTTTCCCTCTAAACTATGTCCTTCGTCGGCTTCGCCACCCAGAGAACGATTACGAACCTCTGCTCAAAATTGCGAGGGAGAAGGACGTCGGAACCATAGTGATGAAGGCGTTCGCTAAACAACCATGGCAAACAGAGGAGCATAAGTATCAAACGTGGTATGAACCCTTCGACACGCAGCTAGAGATCGATATGAGCCTATGGTTTGCTCTATCGCAAAAAGTAGCAACGGCAGCATCTGCCGGCGATATCCGCCTCGTACCCAAAATATTGTCCGCGGCCGAGAGAGATAGAGAATTATCTCTGGAAGAACAAGAAAGATTGATCGAATCCGCAACTAACTCAAAGCCTCTTTTCCCCAGAAGTTGATTAGCCTCGGCAGAGTCCGCTCTTTTTATTTTGAAAGAAAAACCTGCAATTCTAGTTACGAGTTAGGGACATTCAAAAATCGCGTCCTCTACTACTAAGAGTTGACACAAGAGTTAAGTACTTTCGCCTGCCAAATCCTCTATCTAAGGATGTTTCAGAATTGCCGGCTTCGCATGGTCAAAGCGAAAGGTTGGAGTTCCATTTCATATCCACATATAGAAACTTGCTTGATGTTCTGAAAGATCATGAATTGGCTGCATTAGGAGACGCGTACGTAAACTTCATTTTTTCTCTAGCCTCTTCCAGAAGGCTTGGTAAACCTACGGGCAAGAAGGTTGACAGCCGGATTCTAGCGAATGCTTTGAGAAAGGCTAACCTGCGGGAGTCGCTACCTCCGAGGGTTGACCGCCATAAGCAAGCTGACGCTGCAGAGGCGCTGATAATGTACGCTTGGATTAGAGGAATCATTACTATCGAAGAATGTATTGCTGTTTTGGAGAAAGAAAGCTCTCCAGAAGAGGGTTTCGGCACGCTTCTGGAGATGATCTTGAGGAGAGTCAAGTTCTAGCAGATAGTTGAAGTCTAGGGTGGGTTAGCCTTTTTCCCCTTCTTCCAGTTTCCTAACCCCTTACTGAATGCCGTTTCCAGCTCTTTCTCTTTCGCGAGTATCTTCTTTGCCGCCTCCCTCAGCGCTGTTTCTGGTCTCCGGCGTCCCTTCGTTCTGATATAGATTACGGCATTAGGGGTCAATGGGTGAGGCACATTGTACGCAGCCATGTCAACGGTTTCATCTTCTAGGAGAACTTTCTCCAGTAGGTTGCATAAAGTATGAGTTTCTCCTTCAATCTCGAATTTTAACTCGTTGTGCGTCCTATTTAAGACTTTGATCTGCATAAGGATCCCCCTAGATCGTTCCTTTCCCATAATCTGAAGCGGCCTTTCGTTTTTCTATGTTTCCACAATCCTCACATACCATTCTTGCCTTCTTCCGTGCTAAGATGGATCCGCATTTGGAGCAGAAGGCGTAGATGACGCCGAGTTTCTCATCCTTTGTCGAGAGATGGTAGGTTCCATTCTTATCGCTGACGACTTTGGCTTGTAAGATGTCTCCCAACTTGCAAACGTCAAACATTGAGTCAACGTAACTAAGGCTCGCGTCTGAGACATGTAGTACTCCGCCAGAGAAGCCTGAAGACGGCTTCATCCCGAGCCTAAATATACGTATAGCGGATGTTGAATCCTGCACGCTTACCACACTTCCCGTAACTATGTCTCCCACCCGAGGCATACTTATGCTGCGAGCAAGTGGATACACAGAAACACTCTTGTTCATCAGGTCCATTAGAATGCGTCCAGCAACTTTTGAAAATATGAAACCTTCTCTTACGTACGTTCCGGAACTAGAGATGAATTCTTCAATGACACCGAGCTTTTCTCCTGGAACAACGAACTGTCCGCTTTTCTTAGTTTCATGCATTCCTAACACGTTTGAAACTCTTGCTAGAGGAAAGGCGCGGAGCTTCGATATTAGTCTTTCCTATAAGAGTGACGCGATTCTAGGATATAACTCTGTGAAGCCTGTAAAGGTCAGCTTCAACAGAATATTTTTCCTTTCGATGGAAATTGAAGGTTCTCGGAATCGAGAGCCTTATTTCATATATTCGATCTACTTTTCCTCCGAAAGACTGTATCTTGCGGCTCAGAAACTCACGGTTTGACTGGCCGCGCTTGTGCAAGGAATACACGACATCCGATATCTCAAACGCCTTCTTCAAGAACATCACATCGACGCCGCGCCTCCAGCTTCCAAACGGAGGGTTCATAATGGTGGTATCAAAGTGCCCTGCGACACAGCCTAAATCACCAGTGACGAACTCAACCCTAGCTCCCGTGGTCTCAGCGTTCTCTCTAGCCATCCTTACTGCATCTTTATCTATGTCCACGCCGACCACGAATCTCGCTCCCAGTAAAGATGCCGAAATGGCCAGTAGGCCAGAGCCGCAGCCCAGATCAATAACGCTCTTCTTGCATACATCGTCATTAACTCGGCTAGCAATATGGGCAATCTCAGCCGCGGTTCCAGCGTCCAAAGTATACGCTTCCCACCTCAGTTTCGGCTCAGGATGAGGCGCCAACTGGGAAAGGATGATCTCCAAATGCTTCTTCCTCATTTCTTCTTCAACCTTTGGTCACGAACTTAAACAGCATTGGATCTTCCGAACCATCCTCCACTTAGGAGGTTTTCCCATTCAAGTTCACCTAGCATAACAAGGGCTTCTCTGATCGTGAGAACTGGTTTCTGGAACTCGCCAAAAGAGACGCGAGGGCAAGATGTGTTTACGAAAGCTTCTAGTTCAGGGAACTGAAGAAGAACAGTGTTGTTCATCTCCCTCAAGGCTAGAAGGGTTGCCTTCTTATTCTTTTCAACTAAGAGATCTTTAACTCTCAGAGCCGCCTCAATGTTTTTTTGTCCCGTTTTTAGACCAATCAAGACTCCGAAGTTTTTTGATTCCTTCGCTTTGGAGATGCATGCCCATCGCTTTTTTATTGTCGCTTGAACTTCGGAGTCGATGGAATATGCTCTTCCTTCATAGATATCGGCAACTATGGTGGGCTTCATAATGTCAATAGCTAAGCCAATAGGATGAAACCTTCCTCCGCCGAGGAATAGAAAGGCTTCAACCTCGTCTTTGATAGACTCGGCGTTATTGTAGTCACAGCCTATGATCTGTCCCGGGTATGTCATGCGTCTAGCATCGCCGACTACAACTGTTTTCCCAGCCTCGTTCAGCATCCCCCTCACCTCGTCTAGTTT
>Ga0315309_1000157_pt1 | contig 40474 bp, 42 predicted proteins | sample TDP4_MG_FD_203080 | JGI IMG/M metagenome (GOLD analysis project Ga0315309, IMG submission 203080) | Freshwater sediment microbial communities from Lake Towuti, South Sulawesi, Indonesia - TDP4 | ecosystem: Environmental > Aquatic > Freshwater > Lake > Sediment | place: Indonesia: South Sulawesi...
CAAGATCTTTGGGACGTATCGAAATGCTGCCAAAGAGAGGGAGCCAACCGTTCTATGATCTTGGTGCAGTTCGTTTGTTGAGTGTGTGTAGACAATGTCGGCTTTGCACTTTTCTAGTGCGTTTTCAAGGAAGTCGATGCAAGAGTGATCGTTGGGTATATTTGTGTCCTCAAAATCGCCTAAGACGACGTCTTTCACTCCCAGGATTCTGCACGCCTCTAGGCTTTCAGCAGCTCTGACCCGCTTATCGATTTTGACACTCTTCTCCCCTCTTGTCATGTAGACGACTAGGACTCGATGACCCCGCTCTATGTGACGGCAGATCGATCCTCCACAACCTATTTCCACGTCGTCTGGGTGTGCTCCGACCGCAAGAACACTGAGAGACAACTGTGTCAAATCCTGACCTACGCAGTATACGAAGTGTACGTATATAGAGTATGTACAGAATCGCACATCTTCAACGCGCGATTCTTATATCTCGTTTCGCTAGTCTATTCAATGTGCCTAATTGAAGTGCCCATCTCTGGTTGAGAACAGTATTGCAACGCTGCCAGAATGACTACGACGACCTGACGAAAATTACCTTGCCAGACACCCGTTTAGCTCTACCCCTGCGCAGACATTTGTGGATCTTGAAGAGATACGCGTGGTACATCAGGGTTCTAGGCCCATTCGCATTTGTGTTAAGGGTACTTCTCTCTATGAAATCAGGAGAACATATCTCCCAACCCAAAAGAGTCGCTTATTGCAATAGTGAGAATTTGAACTTGCAGCCCGGCGAGTGGGTTGAAGTGAAGCCAATAAATGAGATTTTTGCGACACTCGACGAGGATGGCAAACTAAGAGGCTTACGTTTCAATCCTGAGATGGAAGCTTTCTGCGGAAGGCGGTTCAAAGTTTACAAGAGACTCGACAAGATAATCGTAGAATCCACTGGAGAGCTCAGGAAGATAAGAACACCAACCGTCTTGCTGGAAGGAGTCTTCTGCGACGGGAAGGCTCATGGAGGATGTGATAGGTCCTGTTTCTGTTTTTGGAGAGAAGCTTGGCTCAGAAGAGTAGGATCCGAGTCGAGAGCGAGATCTTTCGATCATCCCACGTTCACAGCTGATGATTGGTAGCTTCGCGATTGTGCAGTCTGTCAGTCTGTGTGCAGATGCTATGTATGGGAGGAGCTTTCGGATTTACGCATACTGTATTGCCTTTCGGCGATATGTCTTCTCAGTCACCGTGTCTCTGAGCTTCTCTTCTTGCTCCGTATGATGCTTACTATCAGCAAGATGGTTGCACACAAAACAGCTAATGCGTATGGTGATGACTCTACGATGGACTTACCCAATTGATACAGAACTTGGATCTTTTCCTCTGCCAATCCTCGAAAATTCGGAACGCCCCTATTGTTATAGATGCCAATACTCACTAGAAATCCTACAAAGACTACAGCTAGGCTAGCACGAATGAAGTTGCCAACGCGCATACAGAGACAGACCGATCAACTTCTTGTGCTGGGTGTATTTGACTTATGCGCTGTCAAGTTGACAGCTTAGATAAGGAACTACGAGTGAACTTCCAGACTATCAAACAGCTGAGCATTTGCTCTTTTCCACATGCTGAGAAACCCGTCGAACAAGTGCGTGTGTCCCTCCTATCGCGCCGAAAGCCAATGCAGCCAATACTCCGCCAAAGCTGCCGAAGAGAACGAGCGCTAGAAGCAGAATGATCAAGGTTTTCCATGCCGCAAATGTGAAGGCTGGTACGAGCATTGGAACTTTGCGTTTATACTCGCGATATTCGTCACTGAATTTTTCCTGCATCTCATTCTCCTCATCTCTAGCGAGCCGATAGTACAGGGCTGTCATGACGGGCCACATCAGCAGAGTAGGAAGCGTTGTCCAGTGAATCAGCATGCCCAATGTGAGAAGCATAAAGCCGAGATATTGAGGATGTCGTACGAGTGCATAGATCTCCCTAGTCACAAGCTTCCCTTTGGCACTGTAGACTCGCCACCAACCAAGAGCTATGAGAATCGCCGCCAGAAGTACAATACCATCTGATATCGGATGAACTATGGCCCAGAATATTTGAGCCCCCACGATTCCTTCCAAGAGGTGAGATGGTGGATAGTAGCGAAACAACGAGACAAGGATGTAAATGGTTAGAGATATACCATACATCTCAGTGAATAACGAAACTATAAAAGCCAGGTAAACACTACCCGAATAACGTCCCATCTTCTTCTTGAAAGGTATGGCTAGCAGAAAGAGGCCGAATAGCACTATATTCTCTAGCACAAGGTTCCAATCCGCCATAAATGTCCCTTTTCAATACTTGCTGAAGGTAGCTTAATCTTTTCGATCTACACAAGACAGACATCAATACTGCGTTTCCCTAGAATCGTAGCTAATCAGAGCGCTGTCAAGCCTCCGCCCAAGGCAACAACTGGACTCCTAGACTCCTCATTCTTGATCTTGTCCTCTTAGAAGCCGCACGGGTTAGTCTTCCATGAGCGTCAGCAATGGCCGTAGCGTCGGCCTCATACATAACCAATACATGATTAGCGCGCCTTTCGCCTCGAGTAGATGGCACCATAAGCTCACCATTCGCAACGAGTACCGTATGACTTTGCGTATCGCAGGCCTAGCGTAGCAGAAAACAACACTAGAATAACAGATATATTGAAGTCAACAAATGATCGTCGAGAAGTTCTGGTTTGATTATGGCGGGCCACCAGCCAGATTACCTTCCTTGGCTTGGGTACTTCGACAAGATACGGCGCTGCGATGTCTTCGTCATTGAAGATATTATGCAATTTGAGTATCATGGGTTTAGAAACCGCAATAGGTTCAAGACGAGGGACGGGGTGGTGTGGCTTACTGTACCAGTCAGACATGCCACCAGATGGCAGGCTATTCGAGATGTCGAGATTGCCAATGATTTGAAAAGAAGATGGGCACGACGCCACTGGGGGACTCTTCAAACAAACTATGGCAAAGCGCCATACTTCAAGGAATTTCGAGAATTCTTCCGATTAACCTATGAGAGGCCTTGGTACAGGTTGATTGATCTAAACCTGCATCTGATCAAGGGTGTCATGGATTTCATGAAAATCGTTCGCCGTCTAGTGATGGCTTCTTCATTGGGAGTCAGCGGCAAGAAGAACGATCTGTTGATCGCGCAGTGTAAGGCTCTCGGAGCGGACGTGTATCTCTCAGGAGCAGGTGGACGAGCATACGTGGATGTGCAGAAGTTTCGAGATGAGGGGATCGAGGTTATGTTTCAAGATTTTGGGTATCCAGTGTACGAGCAGCTGCATGGAGAGTTCGTGTCAGACCTATCTGTCGTCGACTATCTCTTCAACGTTGGGGCGATTGACTGGTCTATAGATCACCATATGAAAAGTAATGCGAATGTCCGCGCATAGATCCTTATGTGGGCGTAGTCGCTCTACAGCTTCTTCGCCACTCAATGACCCTCACTCCCGGGTTACGCTTTTCTAGTCTTCCCTAAAAGAAAGAACCCGGACAAGATCGCCTCGCATGACATCCCTAGTAATCAAACCTCCATATCCGATCTCCGCGTCTTCTGGATATGCACTGACTGCAAGAATGCTTAGAAGCATGAGTGTCAGTTCCAGCTATACAATTCGAGATGCGTGGTATGCAGTTGGCTCTTGGTACTATTTTCTACTGTGCTTTCTTCCTCTGCGCATTCCGGATAGGGATGCTACTAGTGTCGAGTTTGGCGATGTAATGGTCTAGGGTTACGTTAGGCGAATACCGGAGGCGTGTGCGAGCTCTTCCAATGTCGGCGTAACCGTGCTTGACATCGCCTAGTCTTGCTGGAGCGTGAATCGGGCGCAGGTGCCTATTTCCGCTCGCTTGAATAATCATTTCAGCTAGTTTGAGTATGCTTGTTCTGTGGCCGGTCCCTATGTTGAAGATGTCGCCGGCCGCGTTCTTGGCCTTCATTGCAAGCATATTCGCTTGCACAACATCGAGAACGTTCACGAAGTCTCTTGTCTGTGTTCCGTCTCCATAAATGATTGGGGGCCTGTTCCTACGTACTCGATCTTGGAATATCGTTATGACGCCACCATACGAGCTGGAATTCTGCCGTGGACCGTAAACATTGAAGTATCTCAAACATACCGTCTCGAGTCCGTGAAGTTTGTTGAAGGTCAAGCAGTAGTTCTCGGCCGCAAGTTTTGAGACGGCGTAGGGTGAGATAGGCCTTGGAGTAGAATCCTCCTTGATTGGCTGTCTCCCTTGTGCTCCATAGATAGATGCTGAGGAGGCGTAGATCAGCCTCTGAACTCCGCATTCGGCGCTTGCCTTGAGCAGCTTCAATGTCCCAGTCGTGTTGACTTCGTTTGTCAGAAGAGGGTTCGTGATCGAGTCGGACGGGCTGACCAGCGCGGCTTCATGAAATACTATCTTAACCTCTTTCAAGGCCTTCTTGAGTGTAGACCCGTCGGTTATGTCACCACATATGAATTGAAAATCTGGTCTTCCGAAATACCCCCTAATATTCTCCCTGCATCCTGTCGAAAGATTGTCAAGAACTCGGACCTGGTAGCCCTCCACAATCAATCTGTCGACAAGATGGCTTCCTATGAAACCCGCGCCTCCGGTCACCAGAACTGGTCGGCATCTAGTCAAAGCTTGGATCACTTCACGCTTCTTACGTTGTCGTGAGTCGTGAATTCGGCGTGATGTCTCCTCCCTTTCTCACGGCTTCCAGTAGGTTGAAGGTTGCTTGAATGCTTTACTCGTAATGAACTTACGGATGAGTCGTGCTGACAGGAACAGGGGCCCCTCGTCGATCTCTCAGAGATCAGTTTGGTCACCCACGGTAATCAACGCACGCTTGTGAGGATCTGACTCATTGGAGGAGTCGCTGCCCGAATGTATCACAGCGTCTTTACCCTCCAATCAGTACTCGGTCGCAGTGGACAGTGGATGATGAAGTGAAGAGTTATAGCTTGACATTCGCTGTCTTTCTTATTGCCTCCAGTAGATTAAGACTCGCAACCACATTCTTCTCGTAGTGGATTCTTGGATTGGTTGTGCCGAGACGTACCTCTGGGTTGGCCGCCAAGTGGTATACACTATCACAGTTTCTCGTGACTTTCACACTACCCACGTTCAGAAGGTCTAGGTTCTCAGACGTCAACCTGCGATTTTCAAGTCATTCTTGGATATTGGTCAAGCTCCCAATTGATTCGGTAAATGCTTATTTGAGCGGGCCTCAAATCGATTGTGATCTTCATTGGTATGTCTGCTTTCACAGTGAAAGTTATGTCGTAGGTCGTTCCAAGCGAGTCGTCGTAGACTCCTATTGGATAGCCAAGGGGCTGAACCGTGGAAGGCATACCGTCGCCTTTAGCTTCAGGTATGGAAAACCATTTAAGCATGTCCAGGACTTCTGACGGAAGAAACCGAAGGCTGTTACTGTTCTTGAAGGCTACCGGAAGAAGGACTGTCAGGAGGCAGAGCAACGCCAGACTGATCCGCTTCATCCCACGTGGCCACGACAGAAGCCTTCATGTTTCCTTGCCCTGTCAGCCGTATGCCGCTTTACACGGCAGGTAATGTATGTCGCCTGCAAACGTGATCCGAGCGGAGTCTACTCCCCCAATAGAAAAGGACCAGTTGCCGTTGTCGTCTGTCACCAGGGATCGAGAACACATTCTGCCTTCATCTTCGTAGTAGATCGTGAGAAGCTTGTTGCCTAATGGGTTGCCGTAAGCGTCTGTGAGACGACCGTAGAAGGTTGTTCCCGACTTTGCTATCGTTATGGTTGTGGCAATTCTCTGGGTTGTGGTTGTCTTCGTGATCGCCGGAGTCGTAGTGACAGTGGTCGTGGTCAGAGCGGTCGTTGCAGAAACCTGATAGGTGATTGTTGCAAAGCATCCGGCGAGGTCTTGGTCTTCGTAGGAAGTCGCGGTGATAACATATGTGCCTCCCATTGACGGACAATTCGTGCTCGTAGAGAACCGGCCATGATTGTCAGTTGTGACAGTAGTTCTGAACCCCCAGCTTGTCGATATCTCAACTTGATTGCCCACAACCACACCGTCCTTGATGCGATTCCAAGAGCCGTACAAGGTGCCTGAAATGGTGACAGGTTTGTTGGCAAGGCCGGTCTTGGGAGAAGCATCCAGAACGAGCCGACAAGTCCCCTTACCATTTCCATTCGAAGTGCTTGAAGTTGTTGTAGTTGGGGTTGTGAATGAAGATGTGGTGGTCATTGATGAGGATGTTATTGAAGTCGATGAACTGCTTGTAGTCATCGATGCGGATGAGAGGGTGGATGTGGTAGTTGTCGTAGGTTGCTGGGAGGTGAAGATGCTCGTAGTAGTGTGGCTAGCTGATGTCGATGAGGTTGTCGTTGAAGATGTGATTGGGATTGTGCTACTTGAAGTGACGCTCGTCCCTGAAGACTGAGTGAGAGTGTAGCTCGTGGATGTCGATGAAGTTGTGGTGGAAATTGGCTGTACACTTGTTGTCAGAGTGCTAGTTTCAGATGAAGTTGTGGTTTGCGATGTGATCGGAGTCGTCGTGGTGAATATGGTTGTTACAGGTGTCGTCATAGCAGATGTCATGGTACCAGACGTTATCGTTTGATATGTCGTAGACGTACCTGTTGTCATAGTGGAAGTCGTGGAGAACTGAGATGTCAAAACACTTGTAGAAGTCGTACTGGTAGCAGTGGTTGAACTGGAAGTCGAAGTCGTCATTATGACCTGAGGCTCCGCGTTGGATATTTTCAAGTCATCAACCCAGATTCGGTAGGGCGAAAACGTGTTATCGGCATTGTAATAGATCTTTGCCACGGTGGTAAACCATTCTTCAATCGGCCCTTTGGTTTGGAGTCCACTGTGGTTTGCCACCAATGTCCCGTCAAACCAGATCTTGAGTATGCCATTCGTTGAGCTTCTTAGAACGTAATATTGAACTTGGAACCATCTTCCACGAGGCAAAGGAAAGTCAAGGTAGCTATTCAGCGTGTATTGAGCACCCTTCAGGTCCCTATAGTCAACGGTCATAGCAAAATTGGGCGAAGGAGGCAGCTGGCCGAGATGGATTGATCCGTAAGGCAAGTATGAGGGCCCTGCTGTGAAGTAGGGGTCAACAAGTGCATACCAGTTCCAAGCTCCCGAGGTCCCGTATAATTGCCAGTCAACTGGCAAGTATAGCCACACTGAGACGCAGAGTTCATCTCCAACCAGATTCTTAAGGTCATAGATGTTGAATTCATTACGTCGAGACTTGGTGATGTCAACTAGCTCCATTCCAAGGCAACGGCTACCACTGTGAGGGACGATGCCTGGCGTTACTCTATCCAACCCCTCCATCCACATCGCGGCTCCACCATTTCCCTCAAACACGAATGTGTTAGGAATCGCCATATTGAGACTCCCTGCATCCTTCTTACTTACGTCCTCAAAGTCTGTACTGTACACCGTCATGTCGTTGGCTAGACCCACCATTTGAGGACTTGGTCGCCCCGAAGAGTTCCATGTGATCATGGTAGCGACGAGAAGTATGGCTGTAGTGGCTTCAATAACCCTGCATGCCCGCTTGGTGAGGAAACGTTTATGTACATTACCTGTTGAATCAGACATTGCCGCTCCCTCCCGCTAGTCTGTCCCTTCCGTTCCCAAGCGAAAGGCCTGAGTAGCACGAGGGGGCCGGCGCCTAATGAGGTGTAGGGTGTCTACCTATGACAGACATCTCAACACGGCCGTTTCGACCTGTCGTCTTACAGCGTGGCGAACCGCGTAACATTAGGACGGGTTTCGCTGCGGTGGGAATAGGAGATCTGTGCAGAATCTATGCCCACCAATGGAACTGAGGGGAACCATCCGCGATCTTGCTGTGGGGCAATTAGCCCACGACTATGACCCTGCTATTCAATTGCGGTACTTGTGCAGCGATATAACAGACGAATAGGATCAGCGATAGGAGGTAAGCGCGCGGTGCAACCTTGGAGCGAAATTCGTTCAATCAACCATGAATGATTGACGAGCAAGAGTCGCCTTCTACCCAGGAAAATGCTCTGTCTTAAGATGATCTTATTACCTATTCTTCCGCTGGATAATCGTAGCCGAGGCCGGTGGAAAAATGCTTTGACTCGACCTGAAGATTCGACTGCTGTTCGTGTGGCGAGGGGAGCGTCTTACCTTCTTCTTCAAAACATAGCGACGAACATCATGATGGTTGTTTCCTTCGGGATTCTCGCTAGACTGATAGCGCCTGTGGAGATTGGTGGAATGGCTGTGCTCCTCATAGTTGTCGGGGCCTCGCGTGTCATTGTATGCCTTGGTATGCCGAATAGTGTCACGAAGTTCATCGCGGGGAGCATGGCAAAGAATGATCGCGCAGCGGCCACGGGAGCATTTTATCAAGCAATCAGAACAAACTTAGTACTCTCACTACCAGTTGCTGCAGCGGTATTTTGGTGGTCGAAATTCCTCTCAGAACGGCTTCTGGGGACGCATGAGGGAGCAATCCTTTTTCAACTATTGGCTTTGGATGTCGTTGTTGCAGGTGGGCTTCTACCGACTCTGAACAGCGCTATGCTAGGGCTTCAGAAGATTAGAGAGATGTCAGTGATCAATCTTGTCTACATGGCGATCAGGCAAAGTTTGATCGTGGTCTTCACTTTTGCCACTCGCTCGCTCCTAGGTTTGGTGATGGCTTGGGTTGTCTCTGAGCTTGTGGTAGCACTAGCGTTCCTTAGATATGTCAGATCCGATATTGGTCCGGCACAGTTCACCTTTGACCTCAAGCACCTCGTAAGATTCTCTTTTCCGCTTTTTCTCCAAGATGCGGCCAACTATGTTTACTCTTGGTTTGACCAGGTAGCTCTTCTAACCTACTTATCTCTTGAAAGCTTGGGTGTATACACTACCGCCATGACTGCTTTCGGAGTTCTCAGTGGCGTTGCAGGTGCTATTGGAACGTCTCTCTTTCCAACCTATTCCGCATTGCAAGGAGAACATGGAAGCGAAGTACTGAGCGACTCGATTAAAGGAGCGACAAGGTACCTCTGCCTGATAGTGATGCCGCTGGGCTTTGGACTCCTATCAACTGCCAAGCCCTCGCTAACACTCTTCGTGGGAGATGCATACGCCAATGGAGCCGAGCCGCTCATGATACTTTCGCTGTTTTTTTCTTTCACCATTATGTCAACGGCGCTTACAAGCATCTTAGTAGTCTTGGGAGAGACAGTGCTTTCACTCGAACTCACAGCTCTGAACATCGCGGTTGGTGCAGCATCCATGTTGCTTCTTCTTCCATCGTTGGGAATGGTGGGTGCTTCAATCGCTAGAGGTATCACCATGGCAGTTGGTTTGGTCACAGTGACGGTTGCGCTGAAACCTAGAATCTCCTTTGGCTTTGATGTGGAAGCGTTCTGGAAGGGTTTAGTCTCAAGTGTAGTGATGGCGGCCGTCGTGCTGTTAGCTCAAGCCCGTTACTACAGCAAGTATTTGCTTCCCGCATACGTTGTTCTTGGAGCGTTAGTATACTGTTCTATGCTCCTTCTTCTGCGGGCGATCAAGGCACAAGACATTCAGCTTCTTGACGAATACCTAGGATTGCGCTTCCGATCCATTCTGCGTCCGCTGGAAAAGCTCGTTACGGATTCGAGGCGCTGACGCCGGCGGCGTGAGACCTCTCGCATCAAGTCCCCCAAAGAGCTGCTCACAAGATTGTTTTCTCTTTTCTATTAGCAGACGCCACGCTAAGAAGCCAACGGCCGAAATCACGAAACTTATGATACCAATATCGTCTAGACGTCAGTTGAATGGAAAGAACCCGTGATGTGCTAGCGGTCCTTCAAGCCACTCAGGATGAGTCACCTGAATCAGGACTGTATAGAGCCAGACCAGTAAGCCAAACACAAACATCGTTAAGGCGACCGATCTTATGATGACTCGAATACTGTTTAGGTTCAGACTTGGACTCAAGCCATCTCAACGCAAACTCAGGTTCTGGCGCGTCTTTGCTATTGGATACTTCTGGCCAGCCTCGTTTCAGCTCCGCAGCCGACTCTTGTGGGTACTTTCAAGTCCAGAGTGCCCAAACATCTTTGAAAGGACACGAGAGAGTAATCGGCCATATTCCGCGGTTTCTGACGAACACTGAACCCCAAGCACATTTTATGGGATATTCAAGACGTGGGATGTTGCCTAGGCGGCGCATCGATTAGCGAGGATCGGCCGGCCACACGCGTCGCAGTACTTTGCTCCTTCAGTCAATTCTCGGCCGCAGTGGGGGTATATGCGCATGGCTGTTGATGCTGAGGGATATTGACCAAAGGGGGGCTCAATCTGTTCTGGTTGGTGAAAGGTCCCTGAGATGGATTCCTTTTTGTTTTCAAGAACGAGTATCCGAATATTGTTCCCACGATCTATCGTACAGTCTCGACGCGTGACCCAGAAGGCGCATGGCGAAATATGTGTGCGCCTGATCTGCCAAGGGAACAAGGCGCATATTCAGAGGTTCGTCGCCTTCTGTCGGGCCAACAATCTCACGGTGGAAAGACAGCTCATCTATCTTCAGAAACTCACCATCCTGGCCAGAGTCCACAAAGCGCCTTTCAGCCTTTGAAGGCAGCTGGAATAGTTGCTCTGTGTGACTCGGTACTTCTTCATGAGGCGCTTCCACTCTGATGCCGGAATCTTTCTTCTCTGTTTGAGCTCTTTCAGCAGTCGTTCAGCAAGGGCCACAAGACCCACGTTACGCCAGAAGACGCACCGAAGCCCCTGTAACCCTTCTGAGCGCAGCCAAGGCTCCTGCCGAGGCTTTACTGCGTATCTTGTTTTGGCAGGCATCGGTTAGACCTCAACCCCTAATGGAAAAATGTGAAGAATCAGCTCAGGAAGGGGTAATGTCGCAGAAGCGAATAGCTTAGGTGCCCATGTTTATCTTTCTCACAGTTCTAATCGTTCAACCTGAGGCTTTTTCCGCGTATTTGGGACCCGGTTGGGGTAGCAGTGAGTATAGTGATTTTGCTGGGTCATTGATTACGCCTCAAGACTCTCTTGTCCAACAGAAGCTGCGCAGTATCGCTGCTGTACAGGACGTTGCGCATTTCGCCCAGAGTCTGCTGAAGGTTTACGAGTCTGCCTCTCAGCTGCCTATCATGGAAAGAGTCGCCTAAAAAGAGCAGGAAATAGAGCCTCAAGAACGAAAAAAAGTCTTGTCTCAAAAGGGGTTATTAGATATTCACGACCAGATTCTTCTGCTTGAATTATCCTTTGTGCTACTTCCCGAGAGCTGAGTAATCTTGCCGCAATTTCATTACGTTCATGATCAGAGACTTTCTCAGACTCAATTCTCACATCTTCATCAAATAGACTAGGCTCAAAGGTTGTAGGTAAAACCTCAATTATCTGATGATTTTTACCAAAAACTCGTCGAAATGACCGTGTGAAACACCAGAATGCCGCTTTTGAGGTTGAATAACAACTAAGGTTCTCTCGACCGGCTAATGCGGTAGCAGAAACTACATTAATGACTTTCAAAGGGGATTTTCCTAAACCCTCTAGCTCTGAAAGAAGAAAAACTGGTCCAAAGAAATTGGTAGCCAGAGTTTCATGATAGATTTCTAGTGGAATATCACAAATTTTGCCATGGACATGGGTGCCTGCATTGTTCACCACTAGATCTAGATGAGGCATCTGCTTCACGTACGAACAGATTTGTTCTTCGGAAGTCATATCCAAAGAGCAGATTCTTACCTGACATTCTGGTTGAAATCTCTGGATCGTTTGTTTCATTTGTTTCAATGCTTCCTCATTTCGGCCAACAAGATGAAGAGATTCCAACTTTTTACTGTATAGATATGCAAGTTCACGACCTAACGCTGATGATGCTCCTGTAATCAACGCTGAACGTATTCTAACCCCACGAAACCTGATTCTTCGTAGTAAAGGATTCCCTGATCCTGAAAACCAATCTAAAAGTGAAGGGAGGACCCTCTCTAGAAGACGTGCCCCCCAACAATAGCCCGGAACAAAGTGATTGCTATTCTTTGGATGTTCTATCAATCTTACAATTAGTTTAGCTACTCTTTCAGGAGGAATGCCAGAATCAAACTCAAAGACTTTGGAGTATCGATTCTTGAGCTTTGTAGGTGAAATCACATCTACAGTGATATTCTTTCTCACCAATTCACTACGAAGCGCACCACAAAGATTTTCTAAAGCCCACTTCGCTGGTGCGTAGGAGGTAAGCTCTTTTGGTGCGTGATGACCAGAAGTAGAAGAGATCACTATTACGCGTGCCTTATTCCTCAAAAGATGTTTCTTAAGTGCTATTTGAATAGGAATCAGATTCCCAAAAAAGTTGGTTTGAAAGTCTCTCTTGAATCCTTTCCAATCATTCAATGATGTTGCCTGTGAGCCTGCACCGACTGTACACACCATCACGTCTAATGGAAAATCAAGAGAGGCTGCAAATCGTTCACTATCTGTGACATCAACTTCAATAAAGTGAATTCTTCTGTCAATATCTAGTTGTGGTTTAAGATGCTCTGGTAGTATGCAATCAAACACCCAAAAGTCATGTGGTTGATCTTTAAGTGCTAGAAGGGTTTCGAAACCAATGTTTCCACAGCCAACGATAGCGATATTCATCTCATATTGGCTCTGTTACCTTAAGGACGAGTTCTCTCATGTCTTCTAGGTATGGACTCGTTATACCTAGTTAGGCGTGAGAGGACTCCTCTGGGTTTGATGTTGTATGCGGTCTATGTGTACTTTCAGGGTTTCAGCCTACGGGCGGTTTCCACATGCTTTTCGGCCAATACTTCATGGTCGTCGTGCTGGTCGCCGCCGTCTACACGATTTGGGCTTCCAGCCTTCGAACTCAGTTCGCCATTCCGCTAGCCTTCAACGGCATCGTCACCTTCACAGCTTGGTTCCTCCTGAAGAGAAAGAGAGCCCTTGACGCAACCACGAACCTAGTTCTGATCGCTGCGGGGCTTCTCGCCTTCTTCCTCCTTCCCAAGAGCTTATACCGGAACGTGAAGTTCTCGACGCTTGACTATACTTCCCCGTACAACACCGGAACCGTCGCGGTCGACCCAACCTGATCTCGCTTCTACTGCTCGCCTGACGCTAGATTAAATGACGCTATCGAAGAAAAATTGACGCTAGCGAAACGAACGTACTTATCAGGCGTCTTGTTTCCTTCGACCTGGCTGAGCTTGATTGTTCAGGGATCTGCACAGATCCTTGACGAATTGTTCACCGTAGAGAACCACACTGAATTGGACGGATTCAAGTGTGAATCGATCACGTTCACGAATCTTTCTGACGAATTCGCTGGTCGTGTAGACTCTCGGTTCTACGTCGATTGGCATTCTTGTTTCCGAAAAGAGTGCGTATCTTTCAAGGGTATCGGTGGGAAGGCGAATCATCGACTACTAGGATGTCTGCGTCTTTCCTTCGAATTCCTTGCTGGGCTTTTGCGCCGGTTCGAGTGCCTCCTTGCGAGAAGCCCTGAGGGCATAAATCGAGTGGGTTGCCAGCTCCCGCAGAGTTGCGATCCTGTTGGTTTGAGTGAGTCTTCTTCCTTCGCCGCCCACTTTGAGAAGCCGTAGATCCTGACGTTGAGTGGACTCGATATCGGTGGTGGCTGCCATCAACAATATCCCGTTAAGTCCCGAGAATGATGTCCACTTGACTCTCGCCATTATCATACGTCTTCAGTACGTATGGATTCGAAAGAAACAGGTGCACATCGTCCCAAGTGTATCTTTGGACCCCGGGGTACAATTCCTTGTAGATCCGTACAACGCTCGTGTCGAATATGACATATATAGGATGCCACGCGGGGATACCGCGCAGGTTGTGGTAAGCAGACCTTATCTGGGATACGTCTCCGTAAGCGAGATGGTCGGGTAGGTCCGGCAGTTGGCCATACTCCTTATCGGATTCGCTGAAGCCGGCCACGGATCTATACATGTCTCTAGTGGTGAATATGTGGAACGGCGCCACAAGAACTACATAGCTCGGGTGATGCTCATGGAGCCACTGCACTGGCATTATCATCTGGTGGCTAACCTGGTCGTTCATCCTGAGCAGATAAGGTGATGGGTATAACGAAATTGCGGACGAAACCCATAGAAGAATGATGATAGTTGCAGACACAACCCGACCAACACCAGGATTCCTCCTGATGAAGTGCAGAAACGTCCAAATCGCTGCTGGGAGAGAGATCATCACAGCGATCGTATAGAATCTGAAAGGTGAGAATCCCACATAGCCTGCAGAGAATAGTGCCAGCATCAACACCGAGCTCACCATGAGGAATGAATATGGTATCATCAGTTGCTTTCTCAGTTTTATGTTACCTTTCACATATTTGGCAGCGATTGGGTAGCTTAGGGCTGCAAGGCTGAGCGCGAAGAGGCCATGTCCGTACGATTTGGCAAAGAGCTCGATTGTACCTATTGCGCCTAAGCCTAGCTTCGCGACCGTCTCAAACACCTCGCCTACTGCCATCTGCCCAGTCAACATGAGCTGAAGTGCCCTGACTATGTTTCTGAACATGGTGAAGTAAGCCAGCCATCCGGTTAGAACGACCGCTATTATCACAAACTTCCTCCTGAAGGCGGCCGAAAGCGGCCGGATCAGGAACGAACATAGCAGAAATGATGCCATGAATACTGCCGCAGTCAAGGGATGATAAAGAGACATAGAAATGAGGAGTGTAAGTAGAACTAGTGTTTCGGACGCCGTACGCGCCCTTAGCAACAGATACATCACCACGCCGCTGAGTTCTAGTGTCATGAAAAATGGAAACACGTAACCGAAGTAAGCAGCTTCCGAAGGTGTAAGCCAGAAGACGCAGGCGAGACCCAAGGCTGTTCCGCTCGCAAGAGGACCCCACCGATTTTCGATCTGCTTCGCCGCCAATGATGCTCCGAGTACGAAAACCGCCCAAACGAGAGGGTTCAAGAGCGCGAATATAAAGCGGGGTTCAATGCCGAGCATTTCACACAACTGCGCAACCCATATGTGACTGAGGGGATAAAAGTCGTCGAAGTAAGTGTGGCCGGTCTTGAGTATGTCGACTACAAATCCAACGAACGCAGAAGGATCAGCCTGCCCATAGAAGTAATAGCCCTTAACGTATGGCATGGAAATGAGAAAGATGTTGGTCACGCAGAGAATCGCGGTCATAGGGGTGAATGCCCACAGGCGTCCGCTCACTACCAATGAGTACGAGAGTATCAGAACAACCGCAAGTGGCATCATCGCGTAGGCATTCAGCCCACTATAGATGGAGAGTTCGTAGCCGGATGGTCTCTGCACTGTAATTGCCAACGGCAATATGCAGAGCATGCCCACGCATATGGCAACCACAGGCGAGGCGAGATAATGCTTGAAGGTTGCCATAGAGTCGTCATCGGACAAGGCTGTACATCACGGACATAGTCTTTTCAAAGAGGAATCTGGAGGCTTGTCGACATCGAGCTCTGAATTCAGATATATCTCTTACCTCTTTATAAGCAGAGCGCGCCAGTTCCTTGCAATATTCTTTCGGTTAACATGAAGATGTGTACGATTCGGTCGGATGTCTTTCTGTTGAGGAGGCAAAAATTGACACGAACTCTTAGATTTTGCAAGAAACTGGCGCGCTCTTCAATTCCCAATCGAACGGAATCATCATTCGACTACGTCGGGCGCTCTCAGGTAGAGGGTTTCCAGTTTCTTTGCAACAAGCTCATTCGAGAACTGCTTCTCACACAGCTGACGGGCAGACTCAGATATTCTGTGTCTCAGCTTCTCATCACCTAATGCTATCAGAACTTGCTTTGTCAGCTCTTGACAATTGTCCACTTCGAATAGGAGGCTATTCTCGCCATGTTTCAGGATCGCCTCATGTGACTCATTTCGGCTTGCGACTATGGCTTTACCTGTCGCCATGGCTTCCAACAGTGCCAGAGACAACCCCTCGCACGCGGAAGGCTGAACGAAGACACTTGCATGTGAAAGGAGATCGATCACAAATCCTGGGCTCACGTTCGAAAAGAGTGATACTTTGTTCTGGAACCCTTTCCTCTCAATCTCTTTCTCGAGCGAAGGCCTTAGGGGGCCACCTCCGCACATCAGAAGAGTGGCGCTGGGAACTTTTTGGACGATTCGCTCGAAGGCACGCAGAAGTAGCAAAGGTCGTTTGGCAGCAATCATTCGACCTACGAAGAGGATAGAATTGCTGCACACAGGCATCTTTACCGTCTTAATGAGGTTTGTGTCAACACTGTTGGGTATGTAGATTGCATTCGTGATTCCAAACTGATTGAGAGCGCGCTGCAATGGTTTACTTACAGCTACAGTTTGATAGGCATGTCTGAGGACGAAAATGGATATCGCACGAATGATCATGCTCCTCTTCATGTCGAGGTGTACGTCCCCTCCAGAAGCAGTGATCAAGAGTGGAACCTTGAACAGACGCGCTAGTAACAGTCCAAGCAGGCCTTGTGGAAGGACATAGTGGGCATGTACTAACCTTATCGGGACTGTAACGTGTTCGCGTATTCTAATGTACAAGGCGAACGCGTATGCCAAGTATCTTATGACCGAGAACAGAACAGAAAGAAACCCAAACAACCCCAGCCCCTCTCCTCTCATGGTCGGGCGGGGAAGTGGGATAACTTCCAACTGGACACGTAGCGCGTTCGGTAGGTTCAGCCTTTTCAGTCTATCTCGTTTGATAATAATGATCCTTGGTGGTTTCTCAAAGAACCTGTATACATCGAGTATTCGTGACAGCAAACCATATTCAAAGTCACACACCAACAGGATCGCGTATTCGTTGGTTGCACCATCGAGAGAGATTGTGCTAGACGTATTTCATGACTTCCTGAACCTCAATGCAGTTTGCCGCAAACCTTCGTGGATTCCTAGCAGTTTGAATGAGATTTTTCCCAAAGAAATCTCTTGCCCCCCGCGCAGATACCTTGAACCTTGCACATGGTAGCGTACCAGCTTGGTCGGAAATGTAGATTTCTATGTCAAGAATCGTCTTCCTAGATGTTGGCAGCATAAGTAGCCTAGACAAATGCATGTAGATCACTTGAGTTTCCGACCATCCTAGCGCGCGGCGCTTTGTCTAATCCTATCCACGATTTGTCCCAGAGAACATCTACATTCAGACAGATTGTGCTCACCGAGACTCCCTTGAATCGCCCCAGTATCTAGCGCACAGAATCATTATCGCGCGCGTGGATCAAAAGCAAACCTGTCTGCGGATCACGATCACTCGAGTAGCCTACCGTAGAGCGTTCTCAGCTTGATCGACATAGCTTCCCAAGTGAAACCCAAAGTCTGACATGCGCTTTGGGAGGCAAGTGCCATCTTGCGGTGAACCGCTTGATTTTTGGCGAGCTCCAGAATTGCTTTCGACACATCACCAGGAGCATCGGTTTCCAGGACTATCCCACATTCTTGCTCGGCAACCAGCTTTGCGCGAATGTTGTTGCCCTCAACAACGACAGGGACTGAGCATGCCAAAGATTCGAACAATTTGCAGGGGAGACCTAGGCGAACTTGCTCCCTTAGCGGTCCTTCACGACTATCATATACGGCCCAAGTGAGATCGCTCGCCGACACGTACATAAGGGCTCTTCTCCAAGGCACGTGCGGTACGATCGTCACCCTAGCATCCTGCAACTGTTCTGCGGCTAACCGAAAATCGTTGGCGAGAGGGCCTGATCCCACAACAACGAATTGAAGACCCCCACTCCTGAGCACCGAGGCCACAGAAAGCAACAGATCCAATCTGCACAAGTAATTTATCTCTCCGACGTAGGAAACAATGAAAGCGTTCAAAGGCAGGTCAAGCTCGGCCCTCAACTGGGTCTTTGATGCTCTGGGTACTTCCGAGGTCGCCATGCAAGTGTAGATTGTTTCGGTCGCTCGATTGAATCTGCGAAGGTAGTCCGCAATCGGTTCAGTCGGGGCAATTACAATGTCAGCGTATGGCAGAAACCTTTCCTCGATTGCGCGGACGAGACCTCCTACTGCTCCGCCAAACCATTTCGAATAAACTGCGAAGCTGAGCTCACGGCAGTCATATACCAACCCAAAGGACAGCCCGAGGATCCTCAGGAAGCAGCCAGAGAGAAATGTGTTGAAGTCATGTGCGTGCACTATAGGCCGCTTACCCGACCGTTGTATCAGCCTAAGAGTTTCATAGGGGAGCAGCACTGCGAACGCTAAGGCTCCCAAAACCAGCCCGAGTTTCGAGAATCGCCTCACGTTCACTAGACGAAAAGAACGAACGAGTGCACCATCCACTTCCTCTACTGGTTCAAATCGACATTCGCGATCCCACGCAACTACGTAGACAGGGTATCCAGCCGCTGTCAACGTTTTTGCTTCTTTCCTCGTTCTAGGCGTGTCGCTTTGAAAAGCCTTTGCAAGGAACATGATCACTGGTGGAACAGCGCGCGGGCGCTCGGCCATCATGTCTCTTCGGTTCTCCACGGCTCGTAATGGTCTCCTTGGACATCGACCTTGAATCTTATTCCATGACGCCTTAGCCGATCCCGCAGAAGCTCTGTTCTCGACGTTGAGCTCCCCTCTATCGTCTTCGCGAATGGATCGAAGACAGTGTCTCCAAGAACTATCGTTCCACTCTCGGTCACGTTAGCTATTGGCTTCATATAATCCGTGTCATAGGCTGAAAGGATATCCAACAGTCTGTTCCTCGCAGTCGACCTGTCCAGAGGCTTAGGATAGCAGTTCTCTGAAACAACATGGCACGGGACACCCAGAGCAAGGCAATTCGACGGGATGTCTCGTGTTACAATAGAACCAGCTCCTATGACAACGTTGCTTCCAATCTTCACATTGGGGTGAACCGTGGCTCCCGGCATCCAGACATTACTTCCGATGTGAATTTCTCCCCATTGTTCGGGGAAGCCATCAAGGACATTCAAGTAGGCACCATGAGTATACAGGCTACTCCGCGTGCCCAGACCAACTTCGTCCTCGATTTCCACAGCCCTCGCAGTGTTGATGAACGTGTCCCTACCACCATGGAACCAATATCCAATCTTCAGTCTGCTTAAGCTTTCAAAGCAACTGCCGCCACCAATCTCGAGTCTGCTCAGGCTGTAGAACTCTCTTCCGAGGACAATATCCCTCCCACTAATGACCACATCCCTTCCAATAACCGATTTTCTGCCCACAATCAACCTATCCAAGACATGTATTCTGCAGCCATCGTAAATCACGCTGTCATCTCCTATCGCAATCCTTCCGCCTGCGATTTCAACGTCATCTCCGATTCTAACTCCATCGCCTACCTGAAAATCCTCCACATGACGTTCCAGTCTTCGCCGCAGGCGGGCATTAACCAAAGGTGGGACCACACGACTGGCTGTCAAAAAATCCGCTCTCCTTCATTGAGCACAAGCTTTGTAGTTTCGAAGGCCTCGGCTAACTCCACGCGCACTTGCATGCCTCTCACCCTAGCGAGGGCCGCTATGTTTCGCGGATCTGAGAATCTGGGTCTCAACTCAATTTGCGACCTATAACACGTTACAGCATTGATCTTCGCCGCTAGATCACCTTCAGTGATGGGAAGATAGAAGGTAGGAAAGAAGTTGGGCCTATTCTTTGTTATCTCGTAATGCAACACACTCCGAGCCTGAAAAGCTCTAGTCGTTTCGACCCCTAGAGTAGAATGATCCTGGTGAAGATCCGTCGCAGAGGGAGCCACCACAAGACTCCATTCCTCCGAACGGTCAAGGTTGATCAGTTCCTGCAGAATGGCTTGGCGAAAAGCTGGGAAATCCCTGACTGGGTAATCAAGTATCGTGTAGTCTGTCACCGCTAGGACATTCATACTCTCCTCCATCTCCTTCACTAGCTGATCGCCCGGATATTCATCCGGAAGCGATCGTGTGCATTTGCTAAGAACTACTACCTTGACTTCATTTCCCGTCCTCTTGAATCTGGCTATTGCACCTCCAGCTCCAAACTCCACATCGTCTGGATGGGCACCAATAAGCAGAATCCTCTTCGCCAAACTCACCATCTTCCTTCTTGTTTTGTGGGTGCCTTCTTCAAGTTACATTGACCCTTTTTTTGGGTCTCGGGGCTTCTCAGCGCGCGTTAGTATCCTTGCCTCCGAACCATGTCTGTCTCTCTTTGAAACGCCTTTGCCAGAAACATGGTAACCGTGGCACCAGCCTGAAGGGATTGCTTCTTCATCGACATGCACAAGCTCAAGAACTATGCATTCTGAGGGATTTATCACGATTTCGTTTTGGCAAGTACCCGCGGTTCTTTCTCAAACTCAGGTTCACATCAAGGATTCGGAAGAGTGGGCCCGATTCGTTTCAGGTCTCTCAGCTGGCAACCCGGCTCACCTGCAGTTCGAGGAGGTGGCACAACAGTTCCCTGTATTCACGCAGCTTTCGCGAAAACTCGTACTCAGGGTGAACCAGAAGCACAATGTCCCCATCGCATTGGGCTATCAGCTTGGCTTGCTCCATCCAGAACTTGATTGCTTCACGGACATTCATTTGCAGCACGTTAAGGACTACACTGTCCTGAAACAGAGTCAACGGAAACTCGACGATTCCATCAAGCTCAAATCCTTGAACGGACTCGATGCCGAGACCACTCATGGTTGTTGGGTGAACAGGTTCCCAGCAGGGGACCGAGAAGTCCGAGGCGTAGCCGGCTCCTCTTAGCGCAGAAGCAATTTCGCAGCTGAATTGCAGGAGGGGAGATCTAAAGCACGTTACTTCTTTCTCGAACACGTCTTCAAGCGTCACCTTGCTCTTCTGGAGCCTTCTAACAAGTTGTTCACTGGATCGAGTGTAAATTAGCCTGCCGTCGTGTCTTACATCATGGGATCCGATTATACAACCATCAGCCAGATCCCTTGCGATGTCTCTTGGTATCGAATACTCATGGGAGGGCAAGAACCACATGGACCAGAGGTTTAGGTCCTCTTCCACGGACTTCAGGACGAGCGCTTTTCGAAGGCCTTTCCCGCTCTCAATGTCATGGGTGACAAGAAACAGGGGAGGATTCTTTCTCTTCAGCTCGACATCAAGATCAGAGAATGCTTTCACAAGGAGTTTTCGAGCAATTTCATTGGTGAGGTGACGTGAAAGACTTGCATCCATCTGCCGTGTTCTAAGAAGAAGATTCCTCATGGTTAAAGGAAGGACATTGTACTGAAAAGGCAGGTACGTTGACAATCGGTATACGAATGAGATTCTCGGATTTAGGACACGCCGAAACCTTTCAGAACAAGCAAGAATGAGATGAAGAGGAAAGTCAACGATGCCATTCTTGTAGTCTAGCTCTCGATTATCCATCTTCGAACAAGGGCCATCTCGGACTCTAATCAGTGGCTCTGAGAGGTCTGAGACACTTGCCCCTCTGCTGATAGTGATGTCTGAGTCGTCTCTATGTTTGCGAACTTCTACGTCGTATGGGTATAGCAGGTAACCAAGGGTTGCCATTTCATCTGCTGTGAAGCCAGTGATGAAAACACCTATCGACAAATATCATCTAAGACCTGGGACGAGCAGAATGAGAACCCTGAGCATTAGGCCGAGGCAGAATCGCACATAAGCAAGATTCCAACTGGGGCCCCTTCCTCTTATATGACGATGACGCTGTATGTTCTATGTCTTCAATTCTTATTCGAGCGCGACCGAGTTCTTGCTACAGATTACTAACTGCCACTCTTACTCTATTGTTTTACCATGTTTTCGCATGTTCTCGAGACATCCGAGACGTTGAGGTTCCGAAGTAGCCACCTTCCGCGACTGCACGACTGATGCAATTCGGCATGAGATCTACCACAAGCTAGCTTGCGAAGTGATTCAATTGGGCATGCAGTCTGTTTCTCACCATGCGATCGATAGACTCTCTAGGGCTAACGAGCCTGACCAGCCCAAGGAAGTCCCTTACTCTTGATATGTCAACCTGCATCATCCTCTTGTCTTCGGGATTGTAGGGGCCTCGTTGTCCCGTTTTCTTAATGATTACTTCTGGCCTTATTCTTCCGTCTGAATGCGTTGCCACACACTCTTTTACGATGTTTGCAAGGTCCAGGACGGTTATCGCCTCTGGGTAGTATACATTGACGATGCTATCGAGACTATTCCCTGTCTTTCTGAGTCCTCCCCCAAGTATCTTGAGGGCATACGATTCGAACGCGCGGCAGACATCAGCCACGTCAACATAAAGCATACACCTATACATTGAGTGTTCATACGGCGTCAATGGTTCACCTCTCAGTCCCTTCTCTATGAAGATGTTTGCAGCGGTTTGCCTAGGCATATTCTCGCCAAGCGTAGTGCCTATCCTAATGATTCCATAGGTCTTGTCCGAGGAATCCGTCTCATAGATTCTGACAATAGCTTCCTGTGCAATTTTCGATAGTACGTAGAGCCTCGCCCTCTCTTCGACGTAGTCGGGCCTGAACCCGAACCTTTCGTTGATAGTAGCTGACGTCGTCGTTTCTCCGATCGTGTGCCAAGATCCTGTGACAACGAGTCCCTTTGTGAGCGGGTTCTCTTTGACCGCCTCGCAGACATTCTGCGTGCCAATTACGTTAACCTCGTACCCTAATCTCTTGTCCTCGTTGATCCTGGGTATCTGCACTATCGCGGTATGTATTACTAGATCCGCGTTTCCCAAGGCTCGTCTGACTTCGGCAAAATCCCTTATGTCGCAGTTGACGAATTCGACTCTCTTGATCGCTTCCTGCGTACTGGCACGATTGTCCAAGATCTTGACATTGAATTGCCTGCTGAAATGCGTCGCTAGACTTGCGCCAACGAACCCGAGACCGCCGGTTATTGCAACCCTAGGTGACGTGCAGGAAGCCTCCTAAGCGCACACCAGACTCACTTCGCTTGCTAGGGGAACGACGACCGGCTCGATTTCTCGGACTGGAAGATCGATTCGCTTCAGTCTTGAATCTGTAGGGATTAGCGGCTCCCTTCTAGAGGATGCGAGGAGGATTCCTAGAGAACCTGTAGAAGCCCGACTCCCGTGCCAGTAGCCTTGGCCTGACATGACATGCCAGAGCGACTCCGACTCTGCACTTCTTCGTCGCACCGAAATCCGGTTGGTTTGGGTGAGTCTTCTTCGTTCGTCACTCACTTCGAAAAGCCGCAGATCCTGGCGGTGAGCGAACTCGATTGCTTTCACGGATGGTCACTCTTTTGCCGTTGGGAACGTGTCGGCCCAAAGCACACCGTTTCGCGCGCGCTGAGCTCATTCCTGTTGGTACCTACACTGTACATAAACTCGACTTAGCCTTTTCGTATTTCTGCGTCTCGCTCATCGATGGGTTTCCGTACATGTTTGAATCCGACATGGATCCCCTCTGGAACCGCAACACTAAAGAAGCCCAGAGGACTTCAACTGCTTGGATTGTCAGCATGGGAACGATCGGCTCCAAGCTTGAAGAATCGAATCTCGTACGTTCTCTCCGGTCGAAGTCCCCGTTTCTCTACGCATTATGCGGAGAGATGTGGGATGGACTGCGTAACCTGTGGGCACGAGCAATACACTTCTCTTGGCGATTGTCTAGAAGTCAAATAGCCCAGACTGCTCGAATTCATCCATCAGCCTACGTTTCGAGCTTCAAGGTCAAGATTGGTTCTGGTTGTGTTATCGGTCCGCATGCTGTTGTTTTGGAGAACTCGATCCTAGAGGACAATGTAGAACTTGGCCCAGGGTGCGTTGTTGGATCCGAGGGATTTGTAGGTCACGCTCTTGGAAGCAAAGTGATTATGCTCATTCATATCGGAGGTGTTCATATTCACAGAGGGGTCCGGATTCAATCTCTGTCCTGCGTTGACAAGTCCACAGACGGAGGGTACACAGAGATTGGTGAGGAGTCATGCATCGGTGAACAGGTGCACATCGGACATAACGTCCGGCTTGGAAGGAGATGTCGCGTGGAATCTCAGGCAGAACTTGGGGGTCATGTGATTTACGGGGATGACGTCAGGATCTGCAGCAATGCTACGGTTGTCGAAATGTTGGTCATAGGGAACTCCGCAAGAATCGGGCCAGGCGCGGTAGTGACCAAGAATGTGCAGGACAGTGGGTCAGTGTCTGGGAATTTTGCGATCGACTCCGAGAAGCATCGCAATTTCGTGAGAAGCGCTGCTGAAGGTAGGATTGGGTGGTTGGCTTGAAGCTACATGACCTGTCGATCAGTGGGCTCAGGGTCGAAGTGGACGGAGACTTCCTCTCAATAGGTAGGATTTTGGAAAGGAAACCCTGCAAGCTCGTTGCTTTGGCAGAGGAGCCCCGATTGGCCTCATTGTCTGTTGACAGTGAGATCTCCAGCGTCGTCACCACCGCAGATTTGGCCGAAAAGATACCTCCAGGACTGGGGCTTGCAGTTTCTGCGGAACCGGAAAGAACTCTCTTTGAGATCCACAACAACTTGGTTCGCGGTGGGCAGTTCTATGGAGGTCCATTCAAGAACGAAATTGACAAACGTGCAAGGATACATCCAACTGCAAACATCGCCGCAGATTCCGTGAGAATAGGCAAGGGTTGTGTGATTGGTCCGAACACTAGTATCCTAGAGAATTCTATCTTGGAGAGTGGTGTTGTCGTCCGCGCAGGGACTGTGATAGGAAGTTCGTCTTCGCTGACGTACGTCGATGGTAAGAGGACTGTCGATGTCATTAGTGCAGGGGGCGTCATTCTGCATAGAAATGTCGAGATACACGCCAACTCCTGTGTCAATAGAGCGGTTCTAGGAGGGTATACTGAAATCGATGAGTACACGAAGATAGATAATCTCGTTCATATAGGAGAGAACTCAAAGATTGGCAGAAGATGTAGAATCACTGCCTGTGCCTCGGTCGGGGCGAACGTCGTGATCGGAGACGATGTCTGGCTGGGCCCGAACTCGGTCATATCCAACGACCTCTCAATCGGGGATAAGGCCTTCATCACAGTCGGTTCAGTTGTGACTGAGGACGTCGCGCCGGATCGAAAGGTATCAGGGAACTTTGCCATTGACCATAGCAGGTTCATAGAACTCATCAGAAGAATCCGGTGACTCATGCTCTGAGTCCGTCGGCTATTGAGATCCTCACCGCAGCACAACAGCAATCTGCTCCTTATCGCACTTTATGTCCACATAGTTCCTATGCTTGACGAACTCCCCACCGACACTTTCGACGACATCGCCAGGCACATGAAGCCTTGCCACCAACAACGGAATGTCCACATCGAATCGGAGACTGCTGACGCGTATCGCAACGATGTTTCCTTCGCGGACACAGGTAAGACGTGCCTCCCTGCGCATCCTGAACCATTCCACAGCATCGGTCGCTCGTGTCACCCATGCCTTACTCTCCATTGCCTCTGACACCAGATGTCGGAAGAGTGAAATCCATTTTCTGGGAGGCGCAATGGTCTCTGGATGCCACAATACGGTGACTACACCGCCATACTCGCGGGCGTAGGCAGCGATCTTATCACACCGCCTTTTCGCCTCCTCCTCACCCAGATGCAGACAGGGCGCTCTCCTCCAGCCACAATCGGACAGCAACTCACAGAAACTCCCCAACAGTGCCGAATCCTGGATATGTAGTGGGAGTTCCAGCAGTACCTTTGAGGCTCTGGGTCGATACACTTGGAGTGTGCCCGCCCGAAACCCGATATCCTCATTGTACCCAAATGTGCTATCATAATAGAACCCGGCTTCATCCAAAGTCTTCCAAGTCTCCTCTCCAAAGAGCAGCCAATGGACCCTCGTCCCAACTCTCGATGTTCCAAACTCCTTGAATCTTCGTAACTCCTCGTCTCCTTTGGCACGGTTGGTCCAGTTATCAATGCCGTGCACTCCTATCTCCCAGCCACCCGAAAGCAGACTCTCAATTACTGCCCGATCGAGTTTGTACCCCACCGCCCGGATCCCCGGAGAAGAAATCCCAGGTCGATCCTTGAAGGGGACAAAAAAGAAGGTCGATCGGATCTTCATCTCCTGCTCAAGCGTCATCCAATGATCAAACTGATTCCAAGGATCCGCCCCCCATCCGAATTTCGCAAGAAAAATGCGGAGGGCATCTGCAATTCGGCCGTGCCGCAGGCAAGTGTATACCGCATATCCAATTGATAACCAGCTCTGTTCACGCGTGGACATAACATCCACGTCATGAGTGACCGCAACAATGAACGAATATCCCCATGGGACCGGCGGGATCTCGACAAGTGGTGCGAATTGCTGCAACCGTTTTCTTAGCCTATCAAGGATAATCTCACACGTTGGCTCATGATTGTGATGCTTTCCGCAGTTCAGCATCTCACTAACTTGCGCGAAAAAATCATCCGTGGAGAGATCGATCAGGTTCTTCGGAATCGATTCAAGTGCCTTAGCGTCTGCAATAACGGCATCATAGTCTCGGGAAGAGTCGTACCATTCCCATGGTATCTTCAGGAGCTGAAAGGTCTCGGTAACAGCATACTCGTCTGGATAGATGACACCGATCATGCACGCGTACTCTCAGACTGGATTAATCCCCGGCTTTGGCCGTGACAAGCTGAGATTATCGGGAACAATACGACTCTCAGGGTAACCCTGTCGCGTGCGCGGGCTCTAAATCTGATGAATCTGTTCAGGGCGGAGATTGGCCATTCGCATCGAATCATTGTGGGTACTTGCAGCTTCTCCGGCATGCTTCCTGGCGGTGGCCAGGTATATCCTCTCAAGTTCGGGGCCAACTTCGCGAGTCGAGAATTGCCTCACACAGAGCTCCCTCGCAGATCGGGACAGCCTCAATCTAAGCTGTTCGTCGGTGAGACCCAATAGCATTCGATTGACAAGGTCTTCCTGATCATCAACATGAAAGAGAAGGGCGTCAACCCCGTCTCGCAGAATTTCTCTGTTAGATTCATTTGAGCTTGCAATAATGACCTTCCCGGCTGCCATGGCTTCAAGCAGTGCATTTGAGAGACCCTCAGAATGGGATGGAAGTATGAAAATGTCCGCCTGGGAGAGGAGTCTAATGACGTGTTCAGGCGTCGTCCACGAAACCAGTTTGACCTTCCCCTCGAGTTGACTCTCCCGAATCGCATCTTGGACAGCTTGTCTAAGAGGCCCGTCCCCGCACATCGTTAGAGTAGTGTCGCTCACTTCTGCAGCGGCTCTTTGAAAAGCATGCAAAAGCATTAGAGGTCGTTTGTTGTGTGTCATATGACCAACGAAAAGAATAGAACCTCTCTTGGATGAGTTACTTGGCGAGATCGTTGTCGTGTCAACTGAATTCGGAAGGTACACAACGTTGGTCACACCAAACTGCTTGAGAACTCTCTGCAGAGGGATGCTAACCGCGATTGTGACATGGGTACGCGCCAGAACGTAACGACACATTGTGCGGAGCAGGGCATTTCTTCTCAACATGATATTTACGTCGTCGCCTACGGCCGATACTATTAGCGGAACTCTGCAGAGGCTTGCGAGGACAAGCCCGAAGAGGCCCTGTGGGAAAATGAAATGGGCGTGAATGATACGGATGGCGTGTCTTCTCCGAAGTAACTTCAACGTGATAGGGACGGTGTGCATCAGATATCCGATGACAGACAGAACAGCCAAGAGACTATCCAGCGGGCCGATTTCCCGTATCTCTCGAGTTGGCAGATGGATTCGCTGCGTCTCCACATTCAGCCTAGAATCCGGGGGGACTCGGTCTTCCCACCTCTGTACTCTTCGGACGACGAGTATTCGAGGAGGGTTTCTGAAGAATCTGTAGAGATCCAGTTTTCGTGCCAGTAGACCTGGCCCCGCATCACATATCAACGCGATTTCGAGCCGGTCCCGACGATCGTCGTGCGGGTATGAGAGTGTTTCTGACCTACCGGCTGCGATATGCTAGACCTTCCGTTGGCTGAAATGGCGATTCGTTCATCCCAAAACACATTGTCACGATACCTCCTCTATGGAGCCTGAAGAACTCAAGTCTAGGGAAAGAACTCGCGTAGCCACAGTTCGAGGTTCACACAGCGCCAGATCAGCTCAGAGTCCCAGCGTGATATCTTCTTCTTCTTGAGTCTAGTCCTAAGCAGATCAAGCAGAATGCCTTGGTTCACATACTTGGAGCATTTCATTGTCGACGACAATAGCTCGCCTATTCTGTCTCCCAGCTCGCACAGAAGCCACTTTTCTTGCGGTGTCTGGAAAGCGATCTTTGAACGCCGGGCCGCTATCTCCTTCGGTAGAATGTCGCGCATGGCCTCCCTCAGGACACGTTTCGTCCAGCCATCACGAATCTTGAAATCCTCAGGCAAGGAGGCCAAGTACTCCGCTAGTCGCGGATCCAGAAAGGGCAAGCGCGTCTCAATTGAAAAATACATTGAATTCTTGTCCTCGTATCGAAGCAGCGAAGGAAGAGTCAAGCGGGTGATGTCGTCCCACAGCATTCTAGCGAAGCTTGATCTTGGATTACCTCGAACCTGTCCTTTGTATCGATTGAACCTGAGGGCAAATTCTGCATTAAGGTACTTTGCGATGATCCGCTTGAACATCGTGTGCCACGTGAATAAGAAGGGTATGAAGTGATAGGTGATGTCGAGACTCAGCAGACTCTCCTTCAGTGCCTCAAAGACCCTGCCCTTTCTAAGCAGGTCGACTATGTAGAATTTGAAATACTCGATATACCCAGCGAAGATTTCGTCGCCACCTTGTCCGTCAAGCAGCACAGTCATGCGGCGTGCCTTCGCCTCTCGCATCACCTTCCATTGAGCGTAGATGCTGGTGCCACCAAAGGGCTCCTCCTGAGCGCGAACAAGCTCCGGCAGATCGCGCCAAAGTTCCGCAGCGGAAGGATAGACGACATTGAGCTCAGCTCCACTTGCTTTGGCCACAATTCTGGCGAAAACAGACTCATCGATTGACTCACCAGGATACGATGCAGAGAATGCCTGCAGCTTCTTCCCTATGCTCTTCTTGGCTTCTTCCTCGAGCATAGCCACGATAGAGACAATCGATGAGGAATCCAAACCACCGCTCAGGCATGAGCCAACTGGAACGTCACTAATGAGCCTGATTTGTACAGCGTCTACAAGGAGATTTCTGACTTGGCCGGAAGCTTCCTTCATTGCCTCACCAGTTGTCTCTTCCGATATCCTAGGCATCATCCAGTACCGGGTCACCCTGAGAGATCCCTCTGGAGTGAGAGTAGCGTAGTGCCCTGGCATAACACGCCGTATTCCTTCAAAGAAAGTATCTTCTGTATGGTCAACTTGTGCAAACACGAGATAATCGTAGATCGCTTTCTCCCGAGGCTTCCTTCGGATGGGCAGCAGAAGCAAGGGGCGAATCTCCGAGGCAAAGGCGAGTAGGCTATCGTCCACGTAGTAATACAGCGGCTTGATTCCGAAATGGTCCCTTCCCAAGGTCAGTTTTCGCTCTTCTCTATTCCAGAGAGCGAAAGCCCACATGCCATTGAATCTCTTGAAACAATCAGGCCCCCACTCCTCGTAGCCGTGAACGATTACTTCGCCATCAGTCATCGAACTGAACTTGTGCCCCTTGGCTCTAAGCTTTGAGGCAAGCTCAACGAAGTTGTAGATCTCGCCATTGTAGAACAGGTGAAGGCTGCGGTTTTCACTCCTGATTGGGTAAAGACCCTTCCGTAGGTCAATAATGGCAAGCCTTGTCATACCAAAATGAGCATTTCCATCTGAGTAGTATCCCTCATCGTCCGGTCCGCGGTGTTTGAGGATCTTGCACATCTCCCGAACTAGTTCCGCGGTCGAAGCCTGTTGCTGAGTGTTCCGAAAGTTGACAACACCAGCGATTCCACACATCAGAAATCCTCCCGAACTCAGATCTCCTAGGTTTCAGGCTTTGCGCCCGATTTGCCGCGCGATTCTCCTGTGAATCGGCGATACGATACGTCATCACTCATAGCTCAGCGCCGCTCCCCTGGCTGGGCCGTGGGAAGGATGTACCCTAGCGATATCTTGAGATTCACTACCATCTCGAACTTGCTCGAAATCTGCTTATCATAGCAAAGAGAACGTCAACCATGTCATTGCCGTCCGAAGCTGTACCTACCAGAATCAGAGGTTTGATCGGATCTGAGCACAATCCATTCGAGATCGCTAAGTTAGAACCCTCTTCGTGGCTGAGCCTCATGCGACAAGGATAGAGCAAATATCCAAATACGAACTCTTCGCTCTTCGGGAATCTATCTAGGCAGAGCCCTAATATCAGCTATTTTCTCACTCCAAAGAAGAGTAGCAAAAGTGGTGAGACTATGGGCCACCAGTCCTTGAGTGGTTGGATCTTGGAATAGCCGCCTCTGTGGTTGAAAGGGTAGGTCTTTGAGACCGGCGCCTCTTTCACCTTATAGCCTAAGGTCAGCGCCTTGTAGTGGAGATAGTACTCAAGGCTGTATCCATCGAGCCAATCTTGATCCAGATTTATTCTGTGATCTCTAAGCACGTCAAGCCTGTAGCAGCGGAAACCGTTAGTGACATCCGTGCACTTGCTCTGGGTGATGATCGTCCAAATCAGTGGATACAGGCGATTGAAAACAATCCTAGTGAGCGGCATTCTGCTTCTCTTTCCGCCGGGGAGGTACCTTGAACCTTGCACATAGTCACATTCATCCGCAACAATAGGCTCGATGACTCGGTCAATCTCAGCCGGATCATCCTTCCCATTCCCGGCCATGACGACAGCGATGTCATGCCCCGTCTCCAAGAGATATCGCAAGCCCTGCCTCAGTGAGGACCCTACGCCAGTCCTATGTCTATTCTTGATGATGTGGGTCGTAATCCCGCTTTGCCCAGCAGATTTCCTGATTCTGTCCATATCTCGCTTTAACGGAACATCCACAACCAAACAGATCGTGTTCACCAAGCCCTTTCCAAAACGTCCAAGAACCCAGCTCACAGAATCACTCTCACCATAGACAGGTATGACTACGCCTATCCTTGGCGTCTCCCGGAGAACTTGTAGCATTTGCATCCGAATGGTCATTGTCTAGTCACAACCTTGGCCGGATTGCCACGAACGGTTGCACCATCTGGAACGTCCGCCGTCACCACAGAGCCGGCTCCGACCATGGCATTCTTACCAATTCTCACACAAGGAAGTATGACTGAATTCGCACCGATTGACGCCCCTGATCCCACGACAGTCCTAAGAAGTTTCCAATCACCCTTTGCGCGCGGATACTTGTCGTTGGTAAAGGTCACGTTTGGACCGATGAATACTTCGTCCTCAATTGTCACACCAGTCGGTATGAACACGTGGGGCTTTATCTTGCAGTTGTCCCCTACTGTGACACCCTGTTCCATGTAGACGAACGATTCAATCTTACAGTTCTTTCCAATCTTGCACTTGTATAGGTTAACGTGGTCTCTTACGATTGTACCTTCACCTATCTCCGCATCCACGATCACTGAGAATCTAGGTTCCCTGAAGCCTGTGTGACGTGGCTCCAGGGCGTTGATCGTGTCAGGCCGAAGGTCATCCAATTCAGACGGGTCGCTGACGCGAGTGGGAGGGGGCTCTGTAAACATCGTGTAACCTATCCAAGCAAGCACTCCCAACACTCCAAGAACAGCCACCAACGCTGTCACCTGAAGGATGAGCGTTGTGGCGTATACGATTCCCGCAACGTACGCCATCATCGCAAGCAGGCTCGCAACCATAATCACGAGACCAACCTGCCTACTGCTGACCAACCTGCTGCGCACCTACGCAGAACTCAAGCTGATATAGGACTTGCTCTTCATAGAGTGAGCGATGGCCTCAAGAACCTGAACCGTGGTCGCCCCAACCAAAGGATTGTTCAAATTAGGTCCTCTGTTACCTCGGATTGTATCGATAAAGTGAAGCTGCATATCGCGAATGGTGTTGTTCGCCAAGACCTCTATGTTCCTCATTTGTTCTTCAGGTGTGTATACGGTCACCGTCTGGCTGAGGGCATCGCATTTCAGCGAAGCTTTCTCGCCCACAAGCTTTACGCTTCGTTGCCTCTCTCCCCGGTCAATCCAGCTCACATACACATTGGCCAGAACGCTGTCAGCGAAACTCAGATTAATGAAAGCCACTTCCTCTCTAGCCTCTTCCTCGCTAAGAAACGAACCTCCTATGGCACTGACAGTAACGGGCCATTTGTCGAGAAGGTAATTCAGCACGTCGATGGGATGGGGGGCGAGGTCGAAGACAATATCTCTATCCTTAGGAGGCTCAATATAGCTGGCCCATGCCAAATTCGCGTAGAATATCTTGCCTAGGGCGCCCTGCCCTGTGATTTCTCTAACCTTGCGTAACGCGTTGTTGAATCTAAAGATGTGCCCCACTTGCAGAACAAGGCCCTTCTCCTCAGAAAGGCTGGCCAGCTCTAGCGCCTCTCTTAAAGAGGTCGTCATGGGCTTTTCGACTAGCACGTGCTTTCCTGACTCGAGCGCCATGCGAGCAATTTCGTAGTGCAGATGATTGGGCAGAGCTATGTGAACAGCATCTATCTTGCCGTCTCCCAATATCTCTCTACAATCACTACAGAAGTTCACGCAGCCATTGTTGAGCTCCGATTTCAGTGCGTTCAGTCTCTCCGTTGACACATCAGCTACCGAGTCTAGGGAGACGCCATCAATGGACTTGGACAAGAGAGAGTATTCACGGATGAGTTTGGTTCCCCAATAGCCCGCGCCAATAACAGCCATCCTAACCGTCTGCAACCTAACTATCCACTCCTCTTCCCGTAAAAGGCTTCAATCTGTTCACAAATATGTTTGATGTCATGCATCTGAACCCTTAGACACTTTTTTTGAGAACTCTTCACTCAAAGGATGTTCTCCGCCTCTACAGCCGTAGAGCTTTCTATGGCGGCCTGGAGGGGCCATGAGAACTACCATGCTTGAGTTGCCTCTTGACCATATCCAAATGTCTTCTGTATTCTTGGTCTTGAGTCCCAATCAGTTTGAAGAATTCGTCCTCAAGGAGGTCGAGATTTGGGATGACACAGTGGCCGCCAATGCCGCTTCCAGGAAACATCTTTGGTCGGTTGCCGAGGAAGTCATGGATTTCTTCTGCGAACTGCCAAAGTTCATCATAATTGAGGTCTTGTTCGTCACAAAGCATCTTGGTCCTCTGAGCGAATATTATGAGCCATCCGTAGTATGTTGTGTCGCACAATATCTTGGCATATTCCAGAGTTAAAGGGTCATGGTATTGCTTCACACTCACTCCGATTGCTCTGAACCTCTCTACGAACAGTCTGACGGCGTCTTCGTTATTCGAATATGACGCGTAGAACTTCGTGTACCTCTTGAGGTCAAATTCCATGCGTGAGTGTACACCTCTTACCGGTGAGAAAACTACCGGTGCAGACACGTTGTTCTGAACCTGTAGCGTGGTTCCAGGCTTCACTGTGCCATGTATTGTGAGAAGAGAAGGACGGTACTTCTCAAAACAACTGACCACGTAGTCTGTGAAGAACTGACCATATGGAATACACATGTGCACAATCTCAATCTCATCACCATTGGTCAGGTCGCCTTTCCTTTTGAACGATGCGATATCATCCCCGTACACTCTAGTTTGCTTCTCAAGCAGATTAAAGAGGGCACATCCCACCTCCCCCATCCCTATTACAACATCCAACTCAAAGCTACCTACTTATCCCTGAAAAAGAGCAGTACGGGTTGTGACATGACAACTATTCCAACATTCTCCAATGTAAGGCTCTCAGCCCATGCGTTCGTAGAACGCTTTGATCTGTTCCGACACATATCTAACATCATCAACGGTGAGGGACGGATGTACAGGAATGCTCAACGACCTCTTAGAAAACTCCTCACTCAAAGAGAACTCTCCTCCTACATACCCGTAAAGCTTCCTATACACCGGTTGCAGGTGTATGGGAATCGGATAATGGATACCACATTGAATGCCTCGCTGTTCAAGCCATTCTTTCAGTCGATCTCTATGATTAGCTAGGACGACGAATTGATGGAATACTGGCTGAACCTCCGAATTACCTCTCGGTGGAAGCTGGATTTCATCTAGGTCGCGAAGTTTGTCGCAGTATCTATCCGCGAATTCTCTTCTCCTACGATTCCATTCATCCAGTCTTCGAAGCTGAACTCTACCTACGGCAGCGTTCACTGAACTGAGCCTATAGGTGTAGCCTATCATATCATGCTCATAGTGAGATATTCTCCCGCAATCCATCAGCTTCGCCATCGCACGTGCGAGGTCCTCATCGTTCGTTGTAGCCATTCCACCGTCCCCAGGGACCCAAAGATTCTTGCTGGGATAGAAGGAGAAACAGCCAACATCTCCTAAGCCACCAACCTTTTTCCCTTTGAATGTGGCTCCATGAGCTTGGCATGCATCCTCAATTAGCGAAAGTCCTTTTGAATCGCAGACTTCTTGCAGCGCATCAAGGTCCGCGGGGTAGCCAAACAGATGCACCGGTAACAAAGCTCTTGTCTTCTCCGATACCGCCTTCCTGACTAGCACGGGATCGATGTTGTAATCTTCAAATCGAATATCAGCAAACTTGGGAACCGCTCCTGCATGAACCACTGAGTTCGCAGTAGCTATGAACGAAAGAGGCGTGGTCACAACCTCATCTCCCCCCTTCAATCCCAATGCGACAAAGGCGATGTGTAGAGCGGCAGTCCCGGAATTCGTCGATACAGCATATCCTACTCTGATATATCTGGCGAACTCCTCTTCGAACTTGAAGACGCTTTCTCCAAGGGTATATCTGTCGTTCTCCAAGGCCTCCAAGGCGGCTTGTTTCATTTCCTCGTCAAACGCAGGTTTTGCGAGAGGAATCTTCTTGATTGAGACGGTCGTACTCAGAAGCCTCCTTTGATCAAGCCAGGCGAGAGAGCTCTCTCGGCGCAGAAAGCTTGGTTTGCTTGATGGTACCGGTCTGCTGTACCAATGTCCCACCAGTAGCCGTCAAGGATGTGACCGTATACTGGCTCACGCTTACACAGCCATCCTATGAACCTGCCCGGGCTATCGCAATCAGTTGCCTCCATCGAGTATTCCTCAAACCTTTTCAGAGTCCTGTTCGGAAGCATATAGATGCAGGTTCCGATCAGTGTTGTCTCTGGTCTGTCGGGCTTCTCGTTGAGGCTCATGATCCTACCATCGGCGTCGACCGTCACAGTCGCATACTGCTTCGCCAGCGAAAGATCCTTGACATCGTACAAAGCCACTGTGGCGCACGACTTATCCCTGAAAGTGCGGAACATCGCCTCAAGGCTTGATGTGAAGAGATTGTCTCCAGCAATGATCAGGCAGTCATCACTTATCTCTGATGCTATCTGGGCTAGAGACGCTATTGCACCTGTCTTCTCCTCTTCAGAGCGAGATTGGTCCGCGACGATTTCTGCCCTGGTTTGAGGATCAGAGCCCAACCATTCCCTGAACTGCTCTTCGAACCTCAGGTTTGTACTTATGATCACGTGCCGTACGTCCTCGACTTCAGCTAGCCTATCGAAGATATAGCCAACTATCGGTTTCCCAGCTACTTTGAGAAGTGGCTTCGGCACATTCTTGGAGAGGGTTTGGAGCCTTACCGCGTATCCTCCAGCCAAGATTATCGCTATCAATCGCGTACCTTCCTTCCGAGATTGTCTCTCTGACTACGGGCCTGACAGGCTGTTTGTTATTGGGCCCAGACTAGGCAGAGGACACGACTTGTCAAGAGCCTTCTCAGCTTTCAGTCGCTCGTATCGTACTACTTCTTTTGGCGTCTGCGGATCATCAACAGTAGAACAACAGCTAAGAGAATCAAGAGAGTGAGCAGGGCTGCGAACGTGGCGAATCCTCCTGGCATGAAGTCAAAGAAAGCAACGATGGGATGTGCGGACCTTATCGAGTTGAATGTGCTATCGTCTATGGGGTCAGGGGTCTCTACATGGCTTGTTTCGTTACCGGGCCCAGTTCTTTTCCCGTCGTATAGGCTGTCTTTGATGATGAAGGCAGTCATCTTTCCACTAGGAGCGTCTGTTGGCCAGCTAATCTCAACCCTGTACTCGCCTGGCTTTCCAGTGGGAAGGACAGGGATGTCCATGAACCGGAGTGCAGAACTCCCTGTAATCACAAAGCTCGCTGTCGGCTGCGTCTGTCCTGTTCTTGCCTTCAGATCGCAAGGGTCTCCGCATAGGGAGTAGTCAGAGTAGAATACTCCGAAGACTATGATCATGATCTTCCCTTGGACGATATCCTTCACCATCGTGTTTACGTAGCATACGTGGAACTGGGAGAATGTCCTCTGGGTAACCACAGGCTGGAGTGAGAATGAAGCCACCATCAGGAGCGCAAGAATTGACGCACCGACCAGACATTGACAGAATCTCATCTGAACTCCCTCAATATTTCTAAAGGTTGCCTATTTGATCTTTTGTCTGCCCACGATCAACTATCTACACCAGAGAAATGTTGTGTGGATCGACAAGTAATGGCGCAAGCGATCTTAGACCTGAGTTCACAATCAGTACTGCCATTGTCACGCCCATAACACGGGATGTGCCAACGCCGTCGTACGCTGAGTGAAATAACAGCGTCATCAACAGTAGGTTCATAACTAAGCCCAAGAATAGGCCCAGTTCTGGAAGAACAACGGACATTATGACAGATATGACGGATGTGCCTAGCGTGCTGAAGATTACTCCTGTAACCCAGTGCCAGCGTGTCGAGGACAATGTCACTTGACCGTCCTCGTCAAGTTTCCTCTCTAATGTTCTACAGACGTACAAGGCACCGAGGGCGGTCAGTATCGCCATTGGCGCAATGAAGAATACTCGCCACAGGGACCCTCCACTCGAATACCCTAGGGCCGTTGCGAGAATAGAACCAATTGATGTAACACATAACCATGACAATATGAGACGACTTGGTCCGCCGCATTGCGCAGCGGCAAGGACGCCCACAATCGTCACCACTACTAGCAACGGACTGAGAAAGGGACTCCACATGGTAGCGAAGTATCCGATTGCATCAGGGAAAGCAAAGATGGCTTTAGGGTCAACCAAACCTGCGATGTAAAGACTGAGAGCATTTGCAATGCGCAGTCCTTCGGATGTCTGCAGCACCGACAAGGACACGTAGCCCGTCACTAACCCAATGCAGCAAAACGTAGCGTAGAGAGCCAATTGGCTGCGAGAGAACCTTCGTCCAAGAATCTGGGTCACTAGGCATAAGCTGGTAGCAGCTGCGAAGGGACCCCAGCTCCATGGATGAATGAACAATATCGCCAAGGAGAATAATGCTCCTAATATCGCGGCGCCAATCACGTGAACCATTGAGTCTTTCTTCACAAGAATCGCTAGGAAGACTATCCAAACAATTAACGCGAACCAGTTGGCGAGTATTGAGGTGAAGATGCCTATGGTTGTAGGTATCCACATGACACCCGCTGTGGCCGATAGCAGCGCCCCCTCTGTGCCAAATCCGAAGGTTCTAGCCAACCAGAAAGTTGTCATGGCCGTCATCACCGTCAGAACCATCGGTGTGCATCGAAGAACCGCCTGAGACGAGAAACCCGTTATCTTCATCAATCCAAAAAGGAGGACTAGGAATCCGGATTGATGTTCTTTGAGCGCTTGTCCGAATCCTGCCAAGCCAGTCATACTCGCCATTCCGTCAAGCGGACCCTTGTATCTCCAGTAGACATCTGTCCCGACAAGCCACTCTGGCTCGTGCCAGTACGGATAGTATCCCACGAATACGCTCAAGCCCAATATGATAAGAACTGGCAGCAACAAAGACCAAGGCTTCCCTGCATCCACCTTGGGAGAAGCGGTTGCAGAAGTATCTGATTTGACGATGCTTACCCGATTCTTGTTTGCAATCTCCTTTCTCAAGAAGAGTACAGCAGGCGCCCACAGCCAGCCGAAGAGGAACGCTACGTATAGCCAAGGAGCCATTGAAGATGCCGCGTATGCGAGATTGGTTTCCAAGAGGGCAATTCGCCTATCTAACACATTGCTTGGCCAGAACCCAGCTACCACCCAATAGATGAGAGCCGGCAACTCAATCAACAGTACTAGGCTGAGAAGATAAACAACCATCAAAGCTTGGATTCGCTTCCTTGAGAACGAACAGTAGGAACCCGCATGATAGATTGATTTCGTGATTAATGCGAATACTTGACCGGCGAGAATCAGGATCGTTGCCAGAGCTATAGAGCCTATAGGTAGAAGTGCTATGCCAACGGCCAAGGCGTATATAGACAACCATTCAACAAATCCCGTCCAACCGTACGTCACTGCCAAACCGGTCAGTACTAGGAATACTACGAGTGTGGAAAGCCATAGGGCATAGAGGTCAAGTTGGCGAGACAGGAATACAGCCTCTAACAAGGAGGCTCGGTAATAGAAGATTGTGATTCCCAGGCTATTGAGGAAAGCGAGCACGCCAAAGAATATGCTTGTTGCCATAGATGCCAGTAGCAGGTAGAGCACGGGCAGCAAGAATCGTTTTGTGTTCTCCATTGCCTACTACCATTGACTCAGATCAGATGTGACCGCATGTGCCTCAAGTAGCGCGCCAAGATCTTCAGACGGCTAGGTTGGTTTGTCACTCGGAACGGGAGTGCTGCGGCAGATCCCATTGGTTGTTCAGAAACCTGAACAGTTCTGGGTGCCTTCCGAAAGTTGCGAGGAGACCTGATTCCTTATCAACGAAGCTAAGAGGCGTCGCATTCACGATACGCACTTCAGGTAGCGAGGGATAGTTCTCGTTCCTTACGAGCCTTTCTCTTTTCAACAGGAAGTATGCGCCTCCTTTCCGATCTATGAAGCGTTTGTACGTTTGAGAGCAATATCGCGAAATGAGGTTCCCCGCTATCAATCGGTTCGAGGAGGCGTTGATCATGACGTGGCCGCAGCTCGGTGGAACCAGAACTACGTCGCCTTCACCTGCCGCCACCAGCGAGACATCAACCACCTCTTCGCCTCGGTACCTCTGGACGAGGAAGCATGCTTTCCCTTCAAGGATCTCAAAGAGCTCTGGATGAGACCAAACTCCTCCACAAGGCAGATGCTCATGCCCAAATGTCTTCACATACTCTTCCCCAAGCGTCAGCGGGGGCATATCAGTCACATCGTATCTCAAGCCATGCTTCTGAAGGATGCTTCGCTCATCATCGTCGGCCCATAGCGTCCTATAAACCGTGTACACAGCCAACTCCGGATCCACATATTTGCATGAAGATGAATCATAGAGAACGGGCTCAAGCTCTCTGACCCTACGAACGATAGGATGACCATTGACAACTAGACTTGTTGGGGCTCTCTCAGAACCGCCTTGCGCTCTCTCGAATGACATCACCATTTGCGATCTTCTTCCAAGAATCGGTTCGACCTTCATCCACTATACCCCCTGATTCCTCTTCAGCGTGATGGGTTTCGAACCGGTCTGAACACGCAACAGGAACACCATGATAAGAGGTATAGCCACCAGCAGAAGAGAGACTATGAACCCCTCGCTCGTAAAGATGGGTGCATCAAGTCGTTGAAAGCTTTCGAACACCGTTGGCGTCGTATTGACCTGAGCAGTTGAACTTGGCGTAGCCGATCCCCCAATCATGAGTCTTCCTTCAAAGTCCACGTGAACCGACTCCAGCATAAGCGGGTACAGGATGGGGGTGTAGGTTGAGAACACATCCATAACCGGGTGGCTAAGCAAGGCTAAACACCCGGCCAATGCTAGGCCGAGAAACTTTGGTTTCAGTCGGCTCACTAACCCAACCGCAACCAATGAGGCAACGAGCAGAAGAATAACCGAGTGGCTGGGAGAACGATGCACATGAAAGAACACGTCCAGATCTGGAACAAGAGCCAGAAAGGAAACAACTGTTGCCTTACGTAGGCCAAGAACCGGAGCCGTCAGAGCGAATGGCACAGCAAAGTGCAGAGCTAATTCAGGCATGCGTTGTCTCATCATCCACTTGTGAACTCTGCTTGGGACACCCATCTTTCCTATTAGCCTTTCCATTTATAACTTCGCCGCATCTTCAACTTCTCCTAACTTCTCCGACCATGAGCGCCTCGATCCCGACTCGCAGATCCAAGTACTCCATAAGAGCCTTCAGCTTCAATTCAAACAACACATGCTGATCCCTCACGAATATCGCCTTGCCCTCAAGCGCCTCCAAGACCAGCTCAGGCGCCGCTGAGTCCAGAGCCAAGAGATCAACCGCATCCTCCCGAACCCCAAGCGCCTCAGCAACATCGACCACCAGCCCACCTAATTCATAGAGATCATAAGGCCTCCCGAAGAATACAGCAACATCATAGTCACCTTTCATCGAGTAGCCCTTAGCCCTACCACCAAACAACAGCACAGCGTCAACCCTGCCCTCAAAGACCCTCTTCAATCTCTCATCAAGTTCTGCAGAAGACGGCGGATCAAGAACTTTCCCCTCCAAACTGTGCCTCAAAGCTCTC
>Ga0315309_1000158_pt1 | contig 40387 bp, 49 predicted proteins | sample TDP4_MG_FD_203080 | JGI IMG/M metagenome (GOLD analysis project Ga0315309, IMG submission 203080) | Freshwater sediment microbial communities from Lake Towuti, South Sulawesi, Indonesia - TDP4 | ecosystem: Environmental > Aquatic > Freshwater > Lake > Sediment | place: Indonesia: South Sulawesi...
AGTTTTTTCTCTCTCCGGGGATTCAAACTTTGGTATCTCTTCCACCTTTTCTTCTACGACTATTCTCGTTGATTCAACTGGCGGGATTTTTCTGGCTGGTTCCTTACTTAACGACCTGGCTTTCTCTATGCCTTCTATGGCTTTTATGTTATCCGGCTCTATTGATAGAACTTCCAGAAACTCAATTATGGCATCATCAAACTGTCTTTTATCAAGATAATTGTAACCCCGGGATAGATGCGATTCTAAAGAGTGATTTCCTGCTCTGGCGGGAAGAACTAAGCTGAGGAGAAGTGTGGTAATGAGGAGTAGTTTTCTCATTCAACAATCCTCGTCACCCTAAAGGGTGACCGATTCCACCCTCACCTTTATCCTCTCCCCTCAAGGGAGAGGAAATAACTTGGGCGACCATTATCCTGTCCTCCCAAGGGAGAGGAAATAACTTGGGCGACCATAATCCTCTCCCCTTAAGGGAGAGGAAATAAGCTGGCCGACCATAAAGGTCGCCCCTATGCGACCTACATTGAGGCAGAGCTATCGCTCTGCAGCTACATTCCTTAACGGGTTCGATAAATCGAACCCCTACAGAATTGGTCAATCAGGATCAGCCATATTAGGGATTCAGTTCTTTTCTGATTGCTTCGCTAATCCTTCTGGCAATTATTTCTATCTTTTTTCTCTCTTTTCCTTCAACCATTACCCTGGCCAGAGGTTCTGTGCCAGAGTAACGAACAAGTATCCGGCCTTCTTTTCCCAGTGCGGTTTCCGCCTCCTGAATTAGCCTGGAAGTCAAAGGGAGATCGGCAAAAGGTTTTGTCTTCTTAACTTCAACATTTATGAGAACCTGAGGGGCTCTCTCCACAATTTTTGCCAATTCAGATAATGATTTCTCCTCTTCTCGCAGTATAGAGAGTACTCTAAGGGCTGTGATTAATCCATCCCCGGTCTTACCGTAGTCGAGAAATATGATGTGGCCTGCCTGCTCGCCACCTAATAGAGCGCCACTTCTCAGCATCTCTTCAAGAACATAGCGGTCTCCAACTTTGGTCTGGACTACCCGAATTCCTAATTTTTGCATTGCCAGAAGAAGCCCTAAGTTGGACATATATGTCACTACCAGGGTATTATTCCTCAGTTCTCCTTTCCTCTTCAGACACCTGGCACACAATGCCATCAGATGGTCGCCATCAAGGTCGCTCCCATTCTCATCAGTAAAAAGCACTCTGTCTCCATCGCCATCAAAGGCAAATCCTAAATCGGCACCACTTCTTTTTACGACTTTCTGGACTACTCCCAGATGGAGAGAGCCACAACCTTCGTTTATATTCTTACCATTTGGGGCATCATTCACGGCAATGACCTCTGCCCCGAAGTCTCTAAAAATCTCTGGACCGATTTCGGAAACCGAGCCATTGGCGCAATCAATGACCATTTTGAGCCCAGAAAAGTTTACTTCCTCAGGGATGCTCCGCTTTACATAATTAATATACTTCACTCTACTTTCCGGGAACGGTATGATATGTCCTTTTCTTCCCTTTTTTGCCCTATGACGAGTAAAATCTCTCAACCTTTCTTCTATCTCGGCCTCCACTTCATCGGGAAGTTTCATCCCTGAGCGGGAAAAGAATTTTATTCCATTAAACTTGTATGGGTTATGGGATGCTGAAATAACGATGCCGGCAAGGAAGTTCATATCCTGGGCTAAGTAAGAGATGGCAGGTGTTGTAATGACCTCTGAGTCCCAAACACTGACTCCTCTTTTGACTAATCCCCTTGCCAGGGCATCAAAAAGCATCTTGCCCGATTCTCTAGTATCGCGACCTACAATGATAGCGGGTTTTGAAGAGGACAACTTTTTTGAACCGGGTTTGGAAGGTTGAAAATGGTGAGTCAGAGTTTCAGCAGAAACGATTCCAATTTTTTCTACGAACTCAGGGGTGAGAGGGTACTTGCCAGCAACGCCTCGAATCCCATCGGTACCAAACAGCCTTACCATGAACTTTTCCTGAAACTACTTTGCCAGGTATTTGACATAGTACCACAAGAAAATTGCCAAAAGTAGAGCCACAATCTTTATTCCTAAGTTCTCTTTGAATCTTTTTATCATCTGAGGAGCGTTAATTTACAACTGAATGAACTTCTCTCTTGTTTTTTCTTCTAACTTTGCCTTATACAGATTGTTTAGCTGGGAATGGAGTTCCTCTATGTCTATCTTCCTTACCAATTTCCCTTCTCGGGCAACGGAAATACCTCCACTCTCCTCGGAAACGACTATTGCCCAGGCATCGGAGACTTCGGTAATCCCAATTGCTGCTCTGTGCCGGGTGCCAAGAATCTTGCTCACTCCCGGGTCGTGAGTTAGAGGGAGGACGCACCCAGCAGCAATAAGTCTCTCATTTTGAATAATTACTGCGCCATCGTGGATTGGCGCGCGGCTCATAAATATGGAGCATAGAAGTTCGGCCGTTACTTCCCCATTGACAATTATGCCGCTTTCTATGTAGTCGCGTAGACCTGTATCTTGTTCAAGGACAACTAAAGCGCCAAAGCCCTTACTGCTAAGCCTCTCCAGGGCTTTGATAATCTCGTCAACAAAAACTAACTTTTCTTTAAAAAATGTCTTCAGTACGTACCCTCTTCCAATTTGTGCCAGGAAGCTTCTAAGTTCTGGCTGAAAGACGATAACTACTGCAATTATGCCAGCAACCCAGAAACCTTTCAATATCCAACTCACGGTCTTAAAGTGGAGCGCCTGAGCAACCAGGGTAGCCAAAAGCAGAATAAATAGCCCCCGAAGAACCTGAATTGCCCTGGTGCCCTTAAGTAACAAAAGCAATCTGTATATCACATATGCCACGACAAGAATGTCCAGTATGTTGATGAGGTACTTCCGCCACAGCGATACCAAAAAATCCATTCTTACAGAGCCTCCTCAGGGTCTTTCAAAAAGTGTAAATCTACTCAATCTGAACGCCAAATTACAAATTACGGGGACAAGCCCCTACACTACAAAATATCAATTACAAATTACAAATTTCAAATTTCAAATTAAATATTTTAGATATAGACTATTGCCTTAACCCGTATATTCTCTCCATCCAACTCTTGAACCTTCTCCTGATGCCTTCTCTCATCACCATTCTTCCCTTTCTCATTCTGGCTCTCAGAGTCGGAGGTCGTCTTTTCTTCGGAAATCTGCGACCAGGGATTATGCCCAGCTGTTTCCCGACCCTTTCAAAAGTTTCCAGAACTCTATTCAATTGTTCGGCGGTGTGCGTAGCCATATAACTAGTGCGAATTATGGCTCTCCCAACGGGAACGGCAGGGCTGACAAAGGGGTTGCAAAATATGCCATTTTCAAATAGAATTTTTCGCATCCTGAAGGCCTGCATATCATCTCCAACGAGAAGAGGAATGATAGGAGTCTCGCTGTTACCCGTATCATAACCCATCTCCCGGAACCCCTGTTTCATCTTTCTCGTGTTTCTCCATAATTGCTCCCGGCGCTCAGGTTCCTCCTCTATAACCCTCAAAGCCTCTAAAACCGCAGCCACCGAAGCCGGCGGCGGGCTGGCGCTAAATATTAAGGCCCGAGAGTGATGCTTCAAATAGTGAATTATCTCCTCAGAGGCAACGATAAATCCTCCAATAGAGGCGAGAGATTTACTGCAGGTCCCCATTATGATGTCCACTTCCTCCTGTAAGCCAAAATGCTCAGCCGTCCCCCTGCCACCTTTGCCCAGAACGCCAATGGCATGGGCGTCGTCAACCATAATTCTGGCTCCGTACTCTCTGGCTAACCTGACTATCTCCGGAAGGTTGGCAATATCTCCCTCCGTGCTGAAGACTCCGTCCACCACGATGAGTTTACCTCGCAAGGGGTCAATAGACTCCAGAGTCCTCTCCAAATCTTCCATATTATTGTGCCTGAACCTTTTCGTCTCACCAAACGAGAGCCGGCAACCGTCAACGATGCTTGCATGGTCGAGTTTATCAGTGATAACAACATCCTCTTTTCCAACCAGGCCGGCGATAGTGCCCAAGTTTGTGAGAAATCCTGTAGTAAAGAAGAGAGCCTCTTGCTTCCCCTCAAATTCGGAGAGTTTTCTCTCCAGTTCCTCATGAATATCGAAAGTCCCATTCAAGAACCTCGAGCCCGTGCAACCTGTCCCATATTTCCTCAAAGCCCTGGCTGCTGCCCTTTTAAGTCTCGGGTGTGTAGTAAGTCCGAGATAGTCATTGGAGCCAATCATAATCATTGGTTTCCCATCCACCATGACTTCCGGGTCCTGGGCGGATTCAATTGTAGTGAAATAAGGATAATAGCCGGCTGCCATCACATCCTTGGCTGCCGTAAATCTGGCGCATTTTTCAAAAATATCCATTTCTACCTCCAGGTATGCTATTCTTTATAACCGATTCGTAGCCGACAATAAAGTTCTCATCGCAGGTCGCGGCTTGAAATCAAGACTTCAAATAGTTAATGTTGTTAGAGCCAACCGTTCTCTTTATACCATCCAGCAGTTATTCTCAGCCCTTCGTCCAGGCTAAACCTCGGCCTGAAACCCAGGTCTTTCTTTGCCTTGGTTATATCGCAGAACCATCCCTTATGGAGTATCTCTTTTGCCTTCTGGCTATTAATTAAAGCGGGCTTTTGAGTTATTTCCGAGAAGAAATCCAAAAAAAAGGAAAATGCCAAGACGAGCCAACCCGGTACCTTTATCTTGATTGCTTTTACTCCCAGCGCCTGGGCTGCTTTATCAGCGGCTTCTTCCCACGAATAGGACCTTTCATCTCCAAAAAAGTAGATTTCGCCACTCGGGCTTTCCCTCTCTGCCGCTAAGACCATCCAATCTATCAGGTCTCCAACATAGAAGATATTGATATGCCCTTTTCCATTTCCGAGTAGAGGTTTCAGTCCCCTCTTCAGAAATTTAAAATATGTGTAGAAATCTTTGTCCCGCGGACCATAAATTGCAGGCGCCCTTACTATGAGGACTGGCAATCTATCACTATAACTACGAACTACCATTTCACCTTTAAGTTTACTTCTACCGTAGTCGGTGATTGGAGAACAGTCTCCTTCATTTTTTGGATTAATCGGTCCGATTGCTGCCTGGCTGGAGAGATAAATGAATCTTTTTATCTTTCGGTTCATTCCATTACATACTTCAAGCAAATTTTTTGTCCCCAGAAAATTCACCCGGTAGAAGGTCTCCCGGTCAAGAGTCCTCACCACTCCTGCCAGGTGATAGACATAATCTGCACCTTCTACAGCTTCGTACAGGGTCTCTTTTTCTGTACAGTCTCCATAGACAAATTTCACATCCAACCCTTCCAGCCAGTCAAGATTGCTAGTCCTCCGAACGAGACAGGTAACCGAGTAACCCCGCCTTTTCAATGCTTCCACAAGATGGCTTCCAATAAATCCGTTACCGCCAGTTACGAATGCTCTCATTCAGTTCACTCCACAAGTTCCATAATCGCCCTTGCCGATTCCTGAGCAGCCTTCGGCCTTGCTAACGATTTTGCCTTTCGGCTCATCTCCCCTATCTTTAGAGGACATAACAACAACTGTTCAATGACTCCTGGCAAATCCCTGAGATATTCAACTCTTAAAGCCGCACCCTGGTCAATTAGATATCGCCCATTTCTCTCTTCCTGTCCCGGAATTGGTTTAACAATAATCAGCGGTAGACCCTTAGCCAATGCTTCAGAAGAAGTCAGCCCACCGGGTTTGGTAATTATCAAGTCGCTGGCATCCATCAAGCCATCCATGTTTTCAGTGTAGCTCAATACTTTGGTTATGAATGGTAATTTTCTCTCAACCTTTTTTACACTTAACAAGAGTTTGCTGTTTCTGCCAGTAGCTATAATTGCCTGAAATGGAGCGTCTATTAGAGAAAGTAGCCCCAAAATCCTCTTGACCGGAATCATGCCCCGGCTTCCTCCAGTAATTAATAGCGTAGCCATATCAGGAACGAGCCCTAATTCCACCCTAGTATTAAATTTATCACAAGAATTCATAAATTTGGGGTCAATGGGAATGCCTATCTCCTTAATCTTCTCCCCAGGAATGCCTCTCTCCACAAGAGTTTCCTTTGCCTCGTCCGTCGGTACGATGTAAAGGTCTACCTGGTCATGAAGCCAATACGGGTGAACCAGATAATCAGTAATCACGGCAACCAGAGGAAGGCCGTTCCCTTTTTCTCTTTTGTAAGCGGATACCACATGGCAGGGAGCAGCCTGGGTGCAGACGATAGCGTTCGGATTATGCTCTTCCAGAATTGTCTCTGTTCTTGCAAAGTATAGGCGATTAATCAACTTCCTGATTTCTTTAGTAGCATCGGCAAGATTCTGATTGTCATAGAGTACCCTCCAGATGTGCGGAATTTTTCTGATGAGTTTCGGATACCAATCAAATACCCTTGTCCCCATCTTGGGGTAGGCACATTGAATGGAATCTAACGCCAGGGTCTCGACATCAGAATATAACTTGAACGCACTCTGTAGAGCCTGGGCTGCCCTATGGTGTCCAGAGTCTTTAGAAGTATATAAGAAAAGTATCTTTCTTGGCATACCAGAAACCAGCCCTTCTACTCTTGTAAAGAGAAACTCTGTCGAACCTCAAAATCCACTTCCTCTTCTTTCGGCTCGATATGATAGAAGAGTCTTATCCAATCCCGTTTTGTGTGCTTAGAATTACTGCCAGCAACTCTACTTGTTTTTTAATTTTCCTTCCAGTTTTTCAATTTTTTTCTTCAGTTCTTCTACATCAGCTTTGGAAGCGAGGTCAACCTTTGCCAGGATTACACCTACTTCTCTCTTTATCAAGTCTAAGAGCTTCTTCTGCGTCTCTTTTCCTCTATCCAATAACTCTCCAATGAAAACGGAGGTTTCTCGCTTGGATATCTTTTCTTTTCCCAATAGGTCTTCTACTATTTTCTTTGCCTTCTCTTTAGTCAGGGCAGCCAACCCCAATGCAGCCAAAAATAGCCTATTAGCTAAATCCGAAGCTTTGAATTTCATTCCTTCCCTCCTCTTTGATAAAGCCCAAAGGATTCGCATACTTCGGGAGTTGAAAATTTCTGACCAGGGAAGGCAGCAAATCATCCATTCTCTAAACATAATTTTTGAGATATCTTCCCTCATAGATTTGATTAGATTATTCTACCTTAGATAGAGGGTTTTGTCAACAAAACTCTTATAGATGATGTTTAGATTTTGAAATGTTAGATTTGAATGAGCTCCCTTATGCCAGATTCTTCCCCAAAGATACCCTCTTTGGCAATATGCATGCTATCAGACCCTTTGTTGAGCTAAAGGGCCTCTTTATGAGCCTTTATTTTTCCTCCTTGTGTTTTTCGGGCTCAATGAATTGAGCCCCTACACTATTTCCTGAATTGTAGGGGTTTGATTCATCAAACCCGTTTGGGCGGGCGCCATAAATGTCGCCCTTACATTACTCTTTCAGGATAACAAAATTTAACACCTTGGCATATTGAAAGAACAAGGTTTTCAGAACAAAATCGCAGGTTGAAACGAATTTGACTGGCCAATCAAAACTGCACACCCAAACTTACCCGATGCCCATTTTCCAAATTATCTGCCAGTCCGAAGGCATAGTTGATGAGGTAATTCTGGTACTTGAAACCCATGCCAACCGCTAATCCAGTAGCATCACTATTGAATTTATAGCCAATTCTTCCCTGAACCATCTCTTTCCAGTCAAACTCAAAACCCACTGCCGGTGTAACTATCTGCTCATAAACGAGAAAGGGAAAATCCAGGCTTACTAAAATTTTCTGGTTACCAAAAGCTTTCTTGTAAGCGCCCCCAAGCGAAATCGTTAATGGAGGCGGATCTCCCTCATCTATAAACTTGAATTCCGTTCCCAGATTTCGCATCGCTAAGCCGAGCATTAACCCTTCAACCGGGGGTTCATAGAGAGCACCAAAATCAACTGCAAAGGACGTGGCACTTTCCGCTTCCACAAGTCTTGAGGAGACTATTTTGAGATTTATGCCCGCCGGCAATTTCTCCACAAATTTTCGGGCAAAGCCAACTACGACAAGAAAATCCTCTTCTGCCTTTACCGTAGATTCATTGCCATCAAGGTCAATGAGCTCAATATCTCCAGCCGCATAATAGGAGAAAGCTCCTCCAAAGACTCCTATCCGAGTCGGCTGACCATAAAGAAGGCTCATAAAATTATCATCTGCCAATCCCCGCTGATAAGTGAAAGACGCCTCCCGACGGGTAAGAGAAATCAAGCCCGCTGGATTGTAATGGAGCACACCTATGTCTCCGCCAACAGCGGTATACGCCTCAGCCATACCGCAAGCTCTGGCTCCAACCGGTTGCTCAAGTACAATTGCGCCAGATGTCCCGGCTCCCTTTGCCCAAAGACTACTTGCCAGAAGCAGAACCAGAAGAATTCCGACAACAATTGTTTTTCTCATTTTCCTCCTCTTTTAACGGGCTCAATGAATTGAGCCCCTACATTACCTTACTTCAAAATTGCTACTTTTTTCTTCTCTTCTATCCCCGGACCTTCTACATAAACTACATAGATTCCCGATGCTACTACATCATTATCTTTATTTCTGCCATCCCATTCAATAAAATCCTGATATCCAGACACACTTTTGCTCTCCTCCCAGACAAGCAGTCCTCTCAAAGTATAAATCTTGACGCTTACCGTTCCACTACCGTCGGGCTGGAAATGTATCTTTGCTACCTCACCCTTTTTAGGATTAACATATCCTTTTTCTCCTCCCTGAATCTTTACACTACCTTCTTGAGGAGGTTCAAAATGTTCGCCAAACGCTCCCTCATATTTCCTCACCCAGATGTTATACGACTCGCCGGTAACAAACTCATAGCCAGTAACATAGACATTGCCACCCCCATCAACTGCTATGCCATAACCACGATCCCAACTATTGGCCGTGCCATTATAAGTCCTTGTCCAGACTACATCTCCATCCGAATCATACTTCCTCACCCAGATGTTACTACCCTCGCCTGTAACCGCCTCATAGCCAGTAACATAGACATTGCCACTTCTATCTACTGCTATGCCATAGCCGGAATCACCCCCATTGGCTACATCATTATAAGTCCTTGTCCAGACTACATCTCCATCCAAATCATACTTCCTCACCCAGATGTTACTACTCTCCCCCGTAACCGCCTCCTCACCGGTAACATAGACATTGCCGCTCCCATCTACTGCTATGCCATAACCAGAATCAGCCCCATTGGCTACGTCATTATAAGTCCTTGTCCAGACTACATCTCCATCCAAATCATACTTCCTCACCCAGATGTTCCAATCCTCTCCTGTAACTGTCTCCTCACCGGTAACATAGACATTCCCACTCCCATCCACTGCTATCCCATAGCCTCCATCTGCATCATTGGCTGAACCATTATGAGTCCTTGTCCAGATTTCATCTCCATTCGAATTGTACTTCCTGACCCAGACGTTATCCGACTGCCCTGTAACACCCTCCCAACCGGTAACATAGACATTGCCACTTCCATCTACTGCTATGGCAGTGCCTCCATCTTGACTATTGGCTGAACCATTATGAGTTCTTGTCCAGATTTCATCTCCATCCGAATTGTACTTCCTCACCCAGATGTTACCGCTCTCCCCTGTAACCGTCTCATAGCCAGTAACATAGACATTGCCACTTCCATCTACTGCTATGCCATAGCCTACATCCCAACTATTGGCCGTGCCATTATGAGTCCTTGTCCAGAGGACATCCCCTTCTGCTCCAAAAATAGTCCCGCAAAAAAGAAAAGATAAAATAACCACCACAACAGAAATTTTTCTCATTTTCCTCCTTTCCTTGTAACAGCAAAGCGTCCCGATTCATCGGGACGGTAGGGGTTCGATTCATCGAATCCACAGAAACGGGCTCAATAAATTGAGCCCCTACAGTAGGATAACCAGGTTATCCCTGTGGATTACCTCATCGTAGTCCTTATAACCGAGAGTTTTCTCTATCTGGGAGGATTTCTTTCCTTTTATCTTTTCTATCTCGTCAGAGGAATAGGAGGTCAAACCGCGGGCGAACTCGATTCCCGCCATATCCACAACAGCCACGCAGGCCCCGGTATTAAATCTACCTTCCACTGAGGTGATACCTGAAGGGAGCAAACTCTTTCCTCTTCTCAACAGTGCCTCCCTGGCTCCCTCGTCAACAGCAATCTTCCCTTCTATTCTTGTATCAAAAGCTATCCATCTTTTCCGGGACACTATTTTTTCCTTTCCCGGGAGGAACTTTGTTCCCGGGTTCTCTCCATTCCATATCTTCTTGAGGACTTCTTTTCTATTGCCATTTGCAATACACATAGTAATCCCGCTGGCCGTAGCAATCTTAGCCGCTTCCAGTTTAGTAATCATTCCTCCGGTGCCTCGCTCGCTTCCCCGGCCACTAGCACTTTTCTCCATCTCAGGAGTAATTGCCTCCACCTCTTTTATCAATTTCACTTTGCTTTCCGCATGGGGATCTGCAGAAAAGAGGCCATCCACATCGGTCAAAATCACTAGCTGGTCAGCCTCGACCTTACTGGCCACCAGTGCCGAAAGCCTATCATTATCTCCAAACTTAATTTCATCTACCGCAACCGTATCATTCTCATTTACCACAGGAACTACGCCCATGGAGAGAAGCGTCAACAGCGTGTTCCTGGCATTGAGATACCTCTCGCGTAGTGAGAGGTCATCGCCTGTCAAGAGAACCTGAGCTACCAAGCGCTTGTGTTTTCTGAAGAACTTTTCATATACGCTCATCAGATAGCTCTGTCCAATACTGGCCAACGCTTGTTTCTCCCGTATTGACCGTCCCTGCAACTTCAACCTTCCCCTGCCCGCCCCAATGGCACCCGAAGTCACAATGATAACCTCTGCACCCAGTTTGAGCATTTGAGCAACATCGTCCACAATCCTCTCTATAGTGGACTCGTTTAAGACGCCAGAGGGTTTAGTTAAAACACTGGTGCCAATTTTTATCACTACTCTCTTCTTCACTTTTCTAATTTTCTCCCAATCGCATAGAGTAGTTCTTTTACGCCCTCCCCGGTAAGAGCTGAGATTGGATAGACCTTTTTTCTAATCCGGGAACGAAAATCTCTTAATTTGGTAGGTGATAAAGGAATGTCCATCTTATTAGCGACGACCATTTGAGGCTTCTTCAATAGTCTGGGGTTAAAAGCATTCAACTCTTCATTAATTGCCTTGTAATTCTCAAAAGGACTTGCCCCTTCATAACCCTGAATATCAACAATGTGAACCAAAAGTTCGGTTCTTTCGATATGACGCAGGAATCGGTCGCCCAAACCTTTACCTTTATGCGCATCGGCGATGAGCCCCGGAATGTCTGCGACCACGAAACTTTGGTCCTCGCCAAGCCGCACTACACCCAGGTTGGGTACTATGGTAGTGAAGGGATAATCCGCTATCTTTGGATGGGCATTAGAAATGGCCGAAAGAAGAGTTGACTTTCCGGCATTGGGGTAGCCGATAATGCCCACCCTCGCAATCAACTTCAATTCCAGTTTTATAGTAGCACTCTCTCCAGGCTCACCTTTTTCAGCAAAGCGTGGGACAGGATGGCGCCGTGACTTAAACTTAGCATTTCCTTTTCCCCCTCGGCCGCCGAGTGCCACAACAACGCTCTGGCCTTCGTTCACCAGGTCGCATATTACTTCGTTTTCCCTGTAAATAACGGTTCCTATAGGTACTTTTAATATTAAATCCGACCCCGCCTTCCCCGCTCGATTGTTTCCTGACCCGTGGGCTCCGTTTTGGGCTCTATAATGCGGTCGCCGGGCGAAATCGATGAGGGTCTTGATGCCACGAGAGGCTACAATAATGACATCGCCGCCTTTCCCCCCATCCCCTCCATCTGGACCACCGCGAGGAATAAATTTTTCCCGTCGAAACGAGACGCAGCCATCGCCTCCATCTCCGGCTTGCACAAATATTTTCGCCTCGTCAACGAACATACAAGCCTTTCGTAAAGCCAAAAGTTACTTCTGGCTCCTCAAATTCTCTATTGATAGACGCTGACCCGTCTCCTTCTTTTGCCAGAACGCTCAAAACTAACCCGCCCTGAAATTAAGGCGAACAGGGTATCGTCACTTCCTTTACCTACATTGAATCCTGGATAGAATCTTGTACCTCTCTGGCGAATTATGATGCTTCCTGCGGATACAAATTGCCCGGCATAAGCTTTCACTCCCAATCTCCGTCCCGCACTATCCCGGCCATTTCCTGTGGAACCCTGCCCTTTCTTATGAGCCATAAAAGCCACCGCCTTTGAACTTAGACTTTTCTTATTTCCTTTATTCTTACTTCCGTATATTGTTGTCTATGCCCGAGCATCTTCTTATAGTCTTTCCGCCGGCGCTTCTTAAAAATCATAATTTTCTTGCCCTTGACATGTCTGTTGACTTCCGCTAACACTGTACCATTATCAACATATGGCCTTCCTACATCCACCTTTTCGCCATCTACCAATAGGAGGATATTGGTCAATTCAATAGTATCTCCAGGATTTCGCGCAACTTTTTCAATATTTATAATTGACCCCTCTTCTATCCTGTACTGTTTTCCTCCATTTTCTATTATAGCATACATATCTACACTCCCGACGAAATTTACCTTGATTTTATATATTTATTTTATTTTTGTCAAGGGATACTACGCCTTTTTTAGAGAACCTAAAATAAGATGACGCCCCGACCGTATCCTCGCCTCAATCCTCTCCCCCAATGGGGAGTGCGTGAGAGGAAAAGGGCAAGGGGGACAGCGAGGGAAGAGAGCAAGGAGTAACCCCGATTTTTCTCTTGACAAATTGCCTCGTTCAGATATAATGTAATCGACTATTCGGGTTTGAGAAACCTTACTTAACGAAATGAAATATGGCTGCATAATCGTCGGGGCCGGACCAGCAGGCAGCATGTTAGGTTACGAACTATCGCGAAAGGGAATCCCAGTCCTGGTTTTAGAAAAGGAAGAACTTCCCAGGAGCAAGGTTTGTGCCGGCGGAATACCAAAGAGGCTTCTGAACCTAGTAGACTTTGACCTTTCTCCAGTCATTGAAGAAAGGATTAACTGTCTCGAATTTACATATTGCCTCAAGAATAAATTCTTGCTTTATCAGGACTCACCCTTTATCTACACGGTGAAACGCGATAAGTTCGATTATTTCCTTATCCAGAAAGCCGAAGAGGCAGGTAGTGAAGTTAAAGACGGCCAAGAGGTAGTCGACATAAGAATAACTGATAAGGGAGTAACCATTGCCACGCCAGCCGAGCGATTTGAAGGCGAAATACTGGTGGGAGCCGATGGCTGGCAGAGTAGAGTAGCTAAATTGGCAAATTTTTCAATAAGACGGGGAATGGTTACCACCATAGAGGGAGAAGTTGAAGCACCAGATTTCTTGGAAGAAAATCGGGGAAAGGTCAGGGTAGATTTCGGCACCATTCCTTTCGGCTACTCCTGGATATTGCCAAAGAAAGATTTGCTTTCCATAGGAATCGGTGGCTTCCACGCCAGAATTAAAGAGCCTAAGAAATACTTTGACTATTGGCTAAAGAATTCCGTCCCGCATTATCTGAGATTAGATTTCTTTTTCTGTCCCATTTCCCTGGGGGGTCTACCACAGCAAATTGCAAAAAATAGAGTTTGCCTTATTGGCGAGGCAGGAAACTTTGTTTTTCCCTTGACAGGAGAAGGCATATACTTTTCCGTACTCTCGGCAAAGCTTGCGAGTTCAGCCATTGTGGAGGCGTTTGAAACCGGGAACTACGGTTTACAAAATTACCAAAAGTTAGTTGAAAAGGAAATCTACCCATTGTTCAAGAGGTGGCGCATACTCTCTTATCTGTTTTATTCCTTGCCGAGATACGGTTATAAATTTCTAATCAGAAATAACAAGAAGATTATTCGCTATTTCCTAGATAGTTAGGGGTGTGGCAAAACTATATTTTTTGGGTATACCTGATAGATAGTTCAGGAGGTGATTATGTTAAACCTTAGAGCGATTAAGAAAGGAATCAAAAGTTATAGCGAGAAGCAGATGATAAGAAGAATCTCTAAGCTCCTCCCGAATGCTTCTAACAAAAATTTAGTCACGATGCTTAGCCTCGCACAAAAGTTGACAAGAAATGTGAATAATAAAAGGAAGATCGGAAATTTAATAGAAACCTTCAAGAGGGGACACCCGGCGATAGAAATTGCTAAGAAGTTACTTTCTCGGCCAAACAAAAAATGTATAAACAAACTCGTAGATAATTTCCTCATTAATAATATCCTTGTGGGAAGCGGAATAAGAGACGAAATAGAATCAAAAGAGGGAACCAGACCTCCCTACTTTTTAGTCTTGAGCCCCACTATGCGGTGCAATTTAAATTGCGTGGGATGTTCCACGCGAGAATATACGGCAAAAAACGACCTCCCATTTGAGACTATAGATAGAATAATTTCGGAAGCCAAAGACCTGGGAATGCATTTCATCACGACTCAGGGAGGGGAGATGTTTTTGCTAAAGGATATGTTTAAGTTATACGAAAAGCACAACGATGTGTATTTTCAGGTCTATTCCAATGGCACGCTGATAGATAAAAAAACAGCCAAGAGGCTCGCAGATTTAGGGAATGTAGAGGTAAACCTGAGCGTGGAGGGCTTCGAAAAAGAGACTGACAGTCGCCGGGGTAAAGGAGTTTGGAAGAAAATTATGCAGGCAATGGATAATTTGAACGAGGAGGGATGTATTTTCGGTTTTTCAGCCACAATGACCAGAGATAATGCAGATGCCTTAACGAGCGATGAATTCATCGATTTAATGGTAGAAAAAGGTTGTTACCTCGGCTGGTACTTTCAGTATATCCCAATAGGGAAGGAACCCAATCTCGAAATGATGCCAACCCCACAGCAAAGAAATAGATTGCGTCAACAGGTTAAGAGATGGAGAGATACCAAAGAAATTTTTATCGGGGATTTCTGGAACGACGGGCCCCATGTGGAAGGATGCATTGCTGGAAGGTCCTTCTTGCACATTAACAATAAGGGAGATGTGGAGCCCTGTGCTTTTGTCCATTTCGCTGTGGATAACATTCACGGCAAGAGTCTCTGGGAAGTGATTAACTCACCCTTCTTTAAGGCAGTAAGGAGAATGCAGCAGGCTAAAGCCGCACCGCAATCCTACAGTGATAACCTCTTTACGCCCTGTATGATTATTGACCAGCCCTGGGTTCTAAGAGAAATTGTTAACAAGTACGGCGCCAGAGCCACGGATGGAGGAGATGGCTTATTGAGAGGCGCGATAGCAGAAGGTCTCGATTCATATAGCCGCCAAATTCACAGTATCTACGACCCCCTCTGGGAAGAATGGAAGAAAGGAAAAAGTGACTAGTCCGTTCCTGGAAACAAAGAATTGTCTCTATGGGGTAATTTCAAACTCCTCTAAGTGTAGTTTATAATCCGGCCTAATTTTTATTCTCTTATTTGTTATCCTGGAAATGCGCTCTACTCTTTTCTCGTCAAAAAGGGGAGCAATCCTGGGATTCATAAAGACATTAAGATATTTATCTTCTATTTGAGTAGCCGCTCTTAGAATTTCTTTCTTAATTTTTATAAACATAGTTTCTTCCGAAAACACCAGACCGCTGCCTTTACAATACGGACACGGATTACAAAGTGTGTCAACAATACTTTCTCTCCTTCTCTGTCGGCTCATCTCCACCAGTCCCAGCCTGGTAATAGGTAGCAAATCTATCTTCGCTTTATCCCTGAGAGACCATTGGCGTAGAATATTCATAACCTCGTCCCTATGTTTTTTCTGTTTCATCTCAATGAAGTCTATGATGACCAGGCCCCCGATATTTCTCAGGCGGACCTGACGCATAATTTCCTCTGCTGCCTGACAATTGGTGAGAAAGGCCGTCTCTTCTGGACTTTGTCCTCCAGCGAACTTGCCCGTGTTGACATCAACAGCAGTTAAGGCCTCCCCTTGCTCAATGATGATAGACCCTCCACACGGCAATATGATTTTCTGGTCTTTAATTTTTGAGATTTGGCTTTCCAGATTGTACGCGCCAAAAAGTGGTGACTTCTTCTTATGGAGATGTACTTTCCTCAAAAGAATGGGGTCCGTCATTCTCACATAATTTCCTACCTGTCTATATTCCAAGCGCGAATTTATAATTAGACTCTCCACCTCTTCAGTGAATAGTTCTCGGACCACATAGAAGATCGGGCCAAATGCCCTATGAACAAGATATTCGTTGCCGATCGCCTCCTTCTTTTTCTTTATCATGTGCCACAAGTTCAGAAGGTACTTACATTCGCGAATCAAATCCTTCCTATGACGACCGCTGGCCTCTGTCCGAACAATGAAACCTCCTCCCGGCGGACTAATCTCTCTAATTATTTCTCCCAATCTCTTCCGTTCCGCATCATCTACGATTTTCCTGGATATACCAATATGCGCCACATTGGGCATGAACACGAGATACCTTCCGGGAAGGCTTATCCTGGCGGTTGCCTTCGCCCCTTTATCTGCAATTGCTTCTTTTACTACCTGAACCAGTAAACGGTCACCTTTCCTTATCTCTCTCTCACCCGGTGGAAGGTCCGCCAGGGGAAGAAAAGCATTCCTTTCCAAGCCCAAATCCAGAAAGGCAGACCTAATTCCTCTGAGAACATTCACGACTCTCCCTTCATAGATATTACCCACTACACTTTTCTCCCCTGCCCTCTCAATAAATAACTCAACGAGATGCCCATCCTCAACCACAGCAATCCTGACTTCATCTTCAGTGACATCAACGAATATTTCCCTTTTCACAGAATTTTCTCCCTGACATTGCTTTAATAGAATAAGAATTTCTCTCTGGTAAATTCCACAAAAGCCAACTCTTCATCCTTAACTCCCAGAAGCGCCCTGACTATTATTCTCGGATTGATATTTAATCCTCGCATTGTTTTTAGCAAGAGCCTAATGCTCCCATTTCTCTCCACCTGTATGTCCAAAATTAGAGGTCGGACATTTACTCTTTTTCCTTTCTTATCTACGATGGATATTTCATCTCTATCCAGAAAAATTCTTGCCTTTTCCTCAAGGTCTTCCCTTTTGGCTGAATCAGAAAGGTTCCCATAAAACCGGCTAAGGTTGACTCTGTAAGCAACCGCTCTTATTTTTGCATTCATTGACTTGCCAAATAGGGAAAGCCTGTCAATATTGTGAACTGTGAGACCTTCAGGCAAATTCTTCTGGAGATTGTCTATTGAACTGGTAATATCAATTTTCTTTTCCAGATACAACTCCATATACTCGGCTTCGCTTTCAAATCCCAAAGGGAGAGCAGGTGAAAAAGAGCACTTTATTCGAGGGTTAAACCCTTGAGTGTAACTCACAGGCAATTCAGCTCTTTTAAGCGCACGAAAAAGCGTATGCATCAGGTCGAGGTGCCCTATGTAACGAATGGGGCCTTTCTTGCTATATTCTATTTTGATTCTCTCTATGGTATCCATCATTCACCTGCGATAGTATTGTACATTAAACTGTCCCCCACTAAGGAACCTCCACTCTGTTAGAAATCTAATTTGGAGGATATCGTTGCAGAATTTCTAACTGGGCCATAGATAAGATGACTCCAGGGGAGTAATTCCTCAGAGTCTCTCTTACGATATACATAGAAATCCGGGTCAGTAGCACATTGAGAAAATGATTCCATCCAGATATTAAATCTAAAATGTTCCTTCCATTGGTCAAATCTACAACCCATTTCCCAGGCCTTTTCCAAAACCTCTGCGAGCCTCCTATCTCCCCGGCTGAAGACAGCTTCCAGAAAAGACGCTTCCACATTATGACCCTTGACGTGGGCGGGAAGTCGGCGAGAAAGATGGTCCTTTTTTCTTCTGAGTTCCGTGAGTTTCTCCATCGGAAGCCATTGAAAAGGGGTATGCGGCTTGGGAACAAAGGGAGCAATAGTTATATTGAAATTTAAGTTTTTGTGTCTTATCTTTAGTTCTTTAACCAATCCTATTATCGCTTCAATATCTTCTTCTTTTTCTGTAGGTAAGCCAATCATAAAATATAATTTCACCAGCCTCCAGCCGGCATTGTACGCCTGGGAAATAGTAGAAATAAAATCTTCATCACTAATCTCTTTACCAATCAATCTGCGCAATCTTTCACTACCGGCTTCAGGCGCAAAAGTCAACCCTGTCTTTCTAACCTTTTGAACACGGACTGCCAATTCAAGGGAAAATCCATCAGGCCTTAAAGAGGGTAAAGAGATGGAAGTGTGATTCTTTTCATAACGAGCCAATAATTCGCTAATAAGCCCCTCAATTTCAGGATAATCGGTAGATGAGAGAGAGGTCAAAGATATCTCATCATAGCCCGTAGATATCAAAGAGGCTTCGGCAATTTCGAGCAATCTCTCTTTGGACCTTACCCGGCAAGGGCCATATACGGCGTGGCTTTGGCAGAAATAGCAACTATGAGGACAACCGCGCTGTATCTCTAAGTTTAACCGATTCTGCGATATATCAATTAATGGAACCAGAGGCGCCAAGGGATAGCAAGATAACTCCAGGTCTGCCACTCTCTTTTCTATGTTCTCCGGTATTCCATCTTCTTTTATGTTGAGCCGCTCAATAGTACCATCTTCTCCATAATTTACCTCGTAGAATGATGGCACATAGACTCCAGGCACCTTCGCCAGCGCTTTAAGAGCTCCTTTCCCCCTGTATTCCCTATAAGTGTCTACAATTTCTCCTATTACATCCTCCCCATCTCCCAGAACGAAAGCGTCAACAAAATCGGCCAGAGGTTCGGGATTTGAGGCACAGGGACCGCCTGCTATTATTAGAGGAAAATTTCCATCTCTATCCCGGGAACGGAGCGGGATTCCACCCAGATTTAATATATTTAGAATATTCGTATAAGATAGTTCATGCTGCAAAGTAAAACCAATAATATCAAAATCTCCCAGAGGCCTTCTGGACTCAAGGGAGAAGAGAGGAATTCCCCTCTTCCTGAGTATCTCTTCCATATCTAACCCGGGCGCATAGACCCTTTCAGCAAGAGAGTCTTCCCTCTGGTTAATAATAGAATAGAGAATTTGCAATCCTAAGTTGGACATACCAAGTTCATAGACATCAGGATAGCACAAAGCGACTTTTACTTGAACGCTTTCCCAATCCTTATGAACCGCATTCCACTCATTGCCCAGATACCTGCCCGGTTTGGAAACAAAGGGTAAGATTTCGTCTAAGAAAATCTTTTTCAAATTTTATCTCCAGAAAAAACTTTCTTCACCAGTACATAAAGCGGTGGCTGTAGATGTTCAAAAGAATCCCTACCCCTGCCATAAAAGTAATTAGCGCCGAGCCTCCAAAACTGACAAAGGGCAAAGGTAGCCCGGTAATCGGCATAATCCCCATGCTCATTCCCAGATTAACGGTAATCTGGAATAGAAACAGGGCCACGATGCCACCTGCCAACAGGCTTCCAAAACGGTCCCTCGCCAGCCATGCGATTCTTATCCCCCGTAAGAGCAAAATGGAGAAGAGAATAATCAGGAAGGCTGCGCCGAGGAATCCCGTCTCTTCTGAAAGTAAGGAAAAGATGAAATCTGTATGTTGCGCTGGAAGAAAGCCCAGTTTACCCTGAGTCCCTGCTAGAAGCCCCTTCCCCAGAAATCCGCCGGAGCCGATAGAGATTTGGGATTGAATTATATGGTACCCGGCGCCCAGCGGGTCAATGCTCGGTTTAATGAAGCAGACCAGTCTCATCTTCTGGTACTCTTTTAGAAAGAACCTTAGGGGATAAGCGAGCATTATTCCACTACAGACAACCAAGGAAGCAAAGAGAAAATGGCTCGGCTTTACACGAAATTGAAGTTTTGATAAGATATGGAGGATGAGCCCGATAGCCACTACAGCCATTGCCATAAAGACAAGGGTGGACCAGGAGTTATTGAAAATCTTAGAAAGAAAAGTCTTGTTTTGAGGATCAAGAGCTAAAACGAGAGGAATGCCTAAAGCCAAAAATCCTGTAGCGATAAAGGATACGAGATAAACTATCTTTGCTCCTCCAATAAATAGCATTGCGAAGAGTATTGCCACAAAGACAAGAGCCGAGCCCGGGTCGGGTTGCATCATTATGAGCGCAATAGGAATAAAGGTTAACAAACAACAGATTATCAGGCCTGAAATCCTCTTCACCCCCTCAGGGTAGCGGGCCAGGTATTGAGCAAGCACAATAATTAGACCGAGCTTGGCGAACTCTGCAGGCTGAAAAGTAAAACTGCCGATGGGAAGCCAGCTTTTGACGCCACGCATGCTTTTGCCAAAAAATAGAACGAGAACTAAAAGAAGAAGTGAAAGTAGGTATATCCATTTCCCATACTCATTGAATAACTGGTAGTTTATTCCCATTATAACCACTATCGCCGCCATCCCCAGGAGAGCATAAAAACCCTGTCTTGCATAGAGGAGAGTTCTGGGGGGGCTCCCGTACGACGCGCTATAAATCATAACAGAGCCAATACCAATGAGGAGAACCATCGCTAAAAATAGGTGGTAATCGAACCGAACTGAAATATCTTTAAGGCGCATATAATTTAGTCCTCGAACGCAAAAATCTCCGGCTGCTTCTCTCCCTTGAGAGCGAATACCCCGCTCAATATCTGTCTCGCCAGTGGTGCTGCTGCACTAGCTCCATGTCCCCCGTGTTCGACCAGGACGGCTAAAGCAATTGCCGGAGCCTCTTCTGGCGCGTAGCAGATGAACCAGGCATGGTCTTCACCATGAGGATTCTGCGCGGTCCCCGTCTTGGCAAGCACGCTCAATCCTTTGAACCTTAATGTCTGACAGGTGCCCGAGAGGACTGCTTCTCTCAGTCCCCTTCTTATGATGGAGAGGGTCTCGGGAGAAATCCTCGGGTCTCCAATGACTTTGGGCTGGAAGGTTTCAATTATCTTTCCCCGGCCATCAATTATTTTTTTAACAACAAGTGGCTGGTAAATCGATCCTCCATTAGCTACGAGACTAATCAGGCTTGCCATTTGCAGGGGAGTAGCTTCCAGATAACCCTGACCGATGCTCATGTTTGCTGTATCGCCAGGATACCACCCTTCAGCAAAATACATCCTTTTCCAAGTTGAATCCGGCACGAGACCTCCTGTCCGAGAAGGCAAGGAAATGGTAGGCTCTTTGCCCAATCCCAGCATTCGGGCATACTGTGCTATTTTGTCTCCGCCCACCCTTAGACCGACCTGATAGAAGAATACATCACAAGACTCAGCGATAGCCTGAACAATATCTAAACGACCGTGTCCCTCCTCTTTCCAGCATTTAAACTCTCTATTTCCAATCTGTAAGCTGCCGCGGCAAACCAAGGTCTCATCCGGCCGGATAACTTTTTCCTCTAAGGCCGCTATGGCTGTAACAATTTTAAATAGAGACCCGGGAGCGCACTGGCTTTGAATCGACCTATTGAACATAGGAAGTCCTTCGTCTTCAAATAGCTTTTGGGTAAGAGAAGGGCTAAGGCGTTCAGTAAATAGGTTGGGGTCAAAATCGGGCTTGCTTACAAGGGCTAATACCTCACCGTTATTGGGATCCAGTGCGCAGATTGCGCCTGCTTTCCCCTCCATGGAGTCCTCGCATAGTTTCTGGATTCTCTCATCTAAGGTGAGAATTAGACTATTGCCCTCCTCGGGCATAACGCTATTGATTATCCGAAGCTGACGACCGCTAGCATCTATCTCTATTTGTCGACCACCACGCCTCCCTCGCAAAAAATTATCGTAAACTTTCTCCACGCCAGATTTTCCAATAATGTCTCCTAATCTGTATCCTGCTTCAGAAAGAGTTCTTAGTTCCTTTGGTCCAATCTCTCCGAGATAGCCTAAAAGATGGCTAGCAAAATTCCTGTAGAAATAATGGCGTTTGGGTTCGACCTCTATATTTACTCCGGGAAGATTTGTTTTCTCCTCTGCCAGGCAGAAAGCCAGGGAGGGCGGGACATTCTCAGCCAGAAGGATACTTAATGGCTGGCGAATCATAGAGCGTACTTTTGCCAACATTGAGCTGTGTTCGAGATTCAAGATTTCGCCCAGCCTCTCAAGCGTCTCCTCTATCTCCCGGCTGGCAAGATTGGTGGGCGAGAAGAGGACTGAAAAAGACCCAACATTGTCAACTATAACTTTTCCATTCCGGTCATAGATAATTCCCCGAGGAGCGGGAAGGAAAAAAAGCTGGATACGGTTGGCTTCCGAGAGCCTATACAGTTCGCCTCTCTTAACTATTTGAAGGCTAAACAGCCTTATGAAAAGAATCGAAAGGATCGCGATAATAAAATATCTGAACCGGACCAGAGACCTCTGAAGTCTCGCCTCAAATTGGCGTTCCGCCACGCTCTGGCGCATAAAGTTCTCCCCCCCACAGTTTTTCCCATTGTTCGATTAACCAGAACCATAAAGGAGCGAGGAGACCATTGTAGAAAGGATAAAGAACGGACACAAAAAATGGTACCATCGGTCGGGATTCACCAAAGAAGATTCTTATCCAAAACATACTCCAATACTGAAGAAGGCAGGCAAAAAATACGACAAATACCTGCACCAGAGGGTTACCTCTAACCAGCCTCTTCTGGAATGTTCCCACAAAGAAGCCAATCAATGTCTTGATTAGAGAGTTAGCTCCAAAAAGTTCAACAGCAAAAAGGTCCTGAAATAGCCCAAAAAAAAACCGATTGAAGTTCCCAATACGGGACCGTGCTTCAGCGAGAAGTAGATAACTCCTATTAGTAATAGGTCGGGAGCAACGTCTTTTATGGCTAAGCGCCGGAGAAGGACAATCTGAATTGTCAAAAATAGAAGGAGGGATACCGGATAGAAGAGGTACCTTTTCATTCTATAAACCCATCTTTATAATTAGTTAGCCTATTTTTCACTGGAGATTTGCGATTTGCCAGCCAGAATTATCTGGACATCTTCTAAGTTATTTATGTCTAATCTGGGAACCACTCGGGCTCTCTTCTCCAATCCTCCCACGCCCGCCATAACTTCTTCCACCGAGCCAATAGTAAGTCCCGCCGGAAATGTCCTTCCCATCCCCGAAGTTATGATTAGATCTCCAACCTTCAAATCACCTGTGGGAAGTAAATATTTAAGCAAAAGGAACCTGTCCCCTGTCCCGGCAACCACTCCCTGCTCCCGACTTCTCTGAACCATGGCTGCGATTTCGCTGTTGGGGTCGGTTATCAATAGGACCCTGCTCATATCAGGACTGGACTCATTAATCCTGCCCACTACCACCATTCCATTATCTGATAGGTCTTTACTCTCCTGCCAAGTAACTACCGGGGCGTCTTTCTTAATTCCCTGGTCTATCCCCTTATCAATGAGTAAGCCGGAAGAGAAAAGCGAGGGAGTCCACCCAACCACTCTGGCTGAAACCAGTTCGTAAGGAGCCTTTTCCTGATAATCAACAATTCTCCTTAATCTCTGATTCTCTGCAATAACCTCCTGGAGTTTGTCTCTATCCTGGAGAAGGAAATTTAATCTCTCCCTCAAGACCTTATTCTCTTCACTGGCGGAGACGAGGCGAGCTACCCTTTCCCCAATCCGTCCCGTCTCATTCAATATCTTGCTTACCACCTTGGGGCCGGGAGCCAATAGATACAACAACATAACTCTTGCCGCTTCAACTATCTGACTGGTTCGAAAGACCAGAAAGAGAAGCGAAGTTGAGACATAAACTATTAATAGCCTGACTAGTTTATGTTTCTCGCTGATTACCACCTAAATCACCGCCGAAAGATAGGTTTCGCACTTCTCATACCCTTTGCTTTAATTTTCTCCAGTTCTTCCAGATATGTCCCCGCTCCCAAGACTACACAAGTTAGCGGGTCGGGGGCGAGATTCACCGGAAGTTCGGTCTCCTTACTTAATAGTTCGGGTAGCCCGGAGAGCAAAGCTCCTCCGCCCACCAAGATAATTCCCCGGTCAACAAGGTCAGCAGACAACTCAGCAGGGGTAGCCTCTAATGCATCTTTGATTAGATTCACGATAGTCCTGATTGGGCCTTTTAGCGCCTCGTTCATATCACCGGAAGAGACTTTGACAGTTTTTGGCAAACCCGTAGCAAGGTCCCGGCCTTTAACTTCTATGCTTTTCTCCTGTTTCAGAGGGATAGCAGTGCCAATCCTGATCTTCGTTTCCTCGGCTGTCCTTTCTCCAATTAATAAATTCCTTTCCTTCTTAAAATAACTTATAATGGCTTCGTCCATTTCGTCACCGGCCACTCTAACTGACCTGGAAAGCACCATACCACCCAAAGAAATAACCGCCACCTCGGTCGTGCCTCCTCCGATATCAACTACCATATTCCCGGCAGGGTCCTGGACGGGAATTTGAGCCCCGATAGCTGCAGCCATCGGTTCGTCAATCAAATGAATCTCCCGTGCTCCCGCCTGTTCAGCAGCATCTCTAACCGCACGCCTTTCCACCTCGGTAATGCAAGAGGGAACCCCAATCACTACCCTCGGGTGGAGTAAGCTCCGTCGGTTATGAACTTTCTTTATGAAATGTCGGATCATCTTCTCTGTTACTTCAAAGTCAGCAATAACTCCATCCCTCATCGGGCGAAAAGCAGTTATATTGGCAGGCGTTTTCCCCACCATTTTCTTGGCCTCGGTACCCACTGCCAAAATCTCTCCGGTATCTTGATTAACTGCCACCACCGAAGGCTCCCAGAGCACAATGCCCTGTCCTTTTACATATACGAGAGTGGTAGATGTCCCGAGATCTATCCCCATATCGTTAGAAAATAAACCCAAAAGGAAATTAAACATCCCTTTCTCCTCTTATTCCGACTTCTCCAGGGGGCCGCAAAGCTTGACCAAATCTATCCTTGCCCTATCCCCCTGCCGATAGCCTAATTTAATAATCTTCGTATAGCCTCCTTTCCTTTCCTGGAACCTCGGAACCAGAGTCTCAAATATCTTATTGATTACCTTTTTATCTCTGATTTCTTTCTTTACTTCTCGAAAGCTACTCGGCCTTCCTTTTTTTGCTTTAGTAATCACCTTCTCAGCGAACCTTCTTAGCTCTTTAGCTTTTGCTTCCGTAGTTATAACCTCTTCATGCCTGAATAAAGCCATAGCCAGATTAGCCAATAATGCTTTCCGCTCGCTTGTGGTGCGACCCAATTTTCTTCCAGCCCTTCCCTCAATCATATGCCAGCCCCTCTATTTCTTCTCCTTCTGTTTGAACTCTTCGGGAAGAGTCATTCCCAGGGACAGTTCCACCCCTTTCTGTTTACCCAGTTCAGCTATCTTTTTCTTTATTTCGTTTAAGGACTTCTTGCCGAAATTTCGGAAAGATAATAATTTATCCTCTGTCTGTCTTACCAAATCTCCAATAGTCTTAATCTTAGCGCGATTTAAGCAATTTATGGAACGGACTGTTAGCTCTATAATGTTCACCGGGAGAGCCAGAACGTTCTGAAGCAGTTCCTCAGACGTCTCTTTTTCTGGCGGTTTCTCCTCTTCCTCAGGTTGCTCTTCAAAGGTAATAAATATGTTCAGCGAATCCTTCAAAATTTTGGCTGCGTATGCTAAAGCGTCAATAGGTTTTATGCTTCCGTCGGTCCATATTTCCATAATCAATCTATCATAGTCTATCGACCGTCCCACTCGAGCATTTTCAACATCATAGTTTACTTTTATGACCGGAGTAAAAATTGCATCAACAGATATCACTCCCAATTGTTGATTGGCGTGGGGATTCTTCTCGGCAGGCAAGTATCCTCGGCCCTTAGAAACTTCTATTTCCATCTCTAGATTAGTGTCTCTATCGAGGCTCGCTATATGCACTGATGGATTCAAAATCTCGACATTACTGTTCAACTTAATGTCTTTTGCTGTTACTTCTCCTTTTTTTGTTGCATTTAAATATATCTTTTCTGGTCCCTCGCTGTAGAGCTTGAACCTGAGAGTCTTTAGGTTTAAGATTATCTGAGTAACATCTTCAAGAACCCCTGGTATTGTTGAAAATTCATGCATCACCCCCTTAATTTTTACGGAAGTAACCGCTGCGCCCTCCAGTGAAGAAAGAAGGATTCTGCGAACTGAATTTCCTATGGTGTGCCCGTATCCCCTCTCGAATGGCTCAGCAGTAAACTTACTATAACTATCGGTGGCGGTCTCTTCAGCACAGATGAGCCTTTTTGGCATCTGGAAATCTTTGAGCTTCATATTATCCCCCTAATAGTCATGAGTTATGTTTCCTAATTCGGGATTCAAAGAACCAAAAATTGCAATTGAGTTTTCTTCACAACTCAAATATCATAAATAACATCATTTCGAATACAATTCTACAATTAGCTGCTCTTGAATAGGAATAGAAATCTCTTCCCTCTTAGGAAGCGCTATCATTGTCCCTGTATTCGTTGACGAGTCAAATTCCATCCAAGCCGGAATGCCTCGCTCCTTGGCCTTTTCCAGTGCAACCTTAACAATTTCCAGGTCTTTACTCTTCTCATCTATAGAAATTCTGTCGCCAACTCTCACCTGGTATGATGGGATATCCACACACCGTCCATTTACTCTAATATGTCGGTGTCGGACTAACTGACGGGCCTGATTTCTGGAAGAAGCAAATCCGAGACGAAAAACGACATTGTCCAGCCTGCATTCCAGGAGCCGAAGGAGATTTTCCCCTGTCAGTCCCCTTTTCTGTTCTGCCACCTTAAAATATTTCCGAAACTGCTTTTCCAAGATTCCTGAAATTCGCCGTGCTTTCTGTTTCTCTCTTAGTTGCGTTCCGTACTTGGACAACCTCTCGCGCACTTCTCCTCGTTCTCCTAGTGCAGAACCCCGTCTATCAATTGCACACTTCGGAGTAAAACATCTTTCTCCCTTCAAGAACAGTTTTACCTTTTCGCGACGACATAGTTTGCATAATGGACCTCTATATCTGGCCACCACAACCTCCTTTATATCTCACACTCTCCTCTGTTTTGGCGGTCGGCAACCGTCATGAGGAATTGGCGTTACGTCTTTGATGCTGGTAATTTCCAGTCCCGCTGATTGCAAGGATCGGATAGCTGTTTCCCTGCCCGCTCCCGGTCCCTTAACGAAGACGGCAATCTGTTTTATACCTTTCTCGATTGCCTTTCGCGCGGTAGCGGTAGCAGCAACCTGTGCAGCAAACGGGGTTCCCTTACGGGCTCCCTTGAATCCAGAGACTCCAGGTGAACCCCAGGCAATGGTGTTTCCACTCTGGTCGGTTATATTAATTAAGGTATTATTGAAAGTGGCTTGAATATATGCCCTCCCTCTGGGAACATTCTCCGCCACCTTTTCTTTATAGTAGACCTTCTTAGTTACGGTAGATTTATCCTCTGCCATATTTTACTCTTTCTCCTCTTTTGGCTTCGCTTCTCTTTTGACAGTACCCACCGTCTTCCTTTTGCCTCGCTTGGTGCGAGCATTAGTCCTTGTCCTTTGACCGCGTACTGGCAACCCGCGGCGGTGCCGTATCCCTCTATAGGACCCGATATCAATCAATCTCCTGATGTTATCCTGAACGCTCCTACGAAGATCCCCTTCCACCCTGTAATTCTTCTGGATTATTGTCTGGAGGGCACTAACTTCGCTTTCGGTTAGCTCCTTTACTCTTGTATCAGGGTTAACCCCTGCTTCGTGGAGAATCTGATTGGACAAACTCCTCCCAATTCCATAAATATAAGTTAATCCAATTTCAACTCTCTTCTGGGGCGGCAATTCAACTCCTGCTATACGAGCCATATACCACTCCTTTCCCCCTTACCCTTGCCTCTGTTTATGTCTGGGGTTGGTGCAGATTATCCTTAACACTCCCCTTCTTTTGATTATTTTACATTTCTTACATATCGGCTTAATAGACGCCTTTACTTTCATTTGAAAGCCTCTACTTATGACGATAAACTATCCTTCCCCTGTTTAGGTCGTACGGAGAAAGTTCCACTCTGACCTTATCTCCAGCAAGTATTTTGATGAAGTGCATCCTCATTCGGCCAGAAATGTGAGCCAAAACCCGGTGACCATTCTCTAATTCAACTCTAAACATAGCGTTGGGCAAAGCTTCGATGACTGTCCCTTCCGCTTCAATCTTTTCTTCCTTGGCCATAGACTCTCCAAAAAGATTATCGCAGTTCCGTAAGTACCTCCGGGCCATTATCTGTAATGGCGACAGTATGTTCAAAATGGCAAGAGAGACTGCCATCAGCGGTGACGACTGTCCAGTTATCATCAAGGGTTCTCACCCCATATCCTCCCATATTAACCATAGGCTCAAGAGCGAAAACCATTCCTGCCTTCAAATGGGGACCGGTGGATCTCTTCCCAAAATTCGGAATTTGTGGTTCTTCGTGCATTTTCTGTCCGATTCCGTGACCTACCAGGTCCCTGACGACAGAGAAACCGTTGCTTTCGGCACATTCCTGAATTGCAGCTGATATGTCGTAAAGTCTCTTGGATGTCACCATTTGAGCAATTCCGGAGGCGAGAGCGTTCTTGGTAACCTCTATCAATCTTTGGGCATCTCTGGAGATATTTCCCACGGATAGAGTTACAGCCATATCGGTATAGTAGCCCAGGTAAATGACTCCGAAGTCTATGCTGATAATATCTCCCTCACGTAACACATATTTTCCTGGAATTCCATGAACTACCTGGTCATTAACCGAAGTACAGATGGAGGCCGGAAATCCTTTAAAGCCCAGAAACGCAGGACGAGCTTCATATCTTTTTATTAGAGTAAAAGCATACCGGTCCAGCTCCTTTGTTGTGACTCCAGGCTTTATCCTTTCTCCCAACTTCTGGCAGACCTGAGCAAGAATCCGGCCGCCCATTCTCATTTTTTCTATTTCTTTTTCAGACTTCAATATGATCACAACTATTTAAACCTTCAGCCACGGCTGTCCAGCAACCTACATAGGTCGTCAAAAACTTCTTCTATATCTCTATTAGCATCAATTCTTTTTAAGAGACCACGATTCTCATAATATTCAATAAGAGGATATGTTTGTCTCTGATAAGTCTTCATCCTCTCTCTCACAGTGAATTCGCCATCGTCTTCACGCTGTGACAAGTTAGCCCCACATCGGTCGCATAGACCGAGAACCTGTGGCGGATTAGAAACCAAATGGAAAGTGGCTCCACAGCGAAGACAAATCCTCCTGCCACCAAGCCTTTTTACCGCCTCTGCTTCGCTTAGCTCCAGGTAAAGAACCCGGTCGACCGCTCTATCTTTGAAAAATCCATTCAACGATTCTGCTTGAGCAAGTGTTCGCGGAAACCCGTCCAGTATAAAACCTTTCCTGCAATCCTCTTCTTCCAGTCTTTTCTCTATGATCTCAACTATAACTCTATCGGGCACAAGCCCCCCTGAACGGACAATATCTCGTGTTTCTCCGCGCAGGGAACCTCCTTGTCGGACTTGCGCTCGTAGAATATCTCCCATTGAGATATGGGGAAGATGGTATTTCTCTGCAAGCCTTTTAGCCTGGGTGCCTTTACCACTTCCGGGAGGACCCAGTAAAACCAGTCTCATAACGAAAATCCCTATTAACTAATTCAGAAATTTCTTGCTTCCAAAGCCATCTGCATATTTCTAACGGGGTTCACCTGAATTCACCTGATGTTAAAGTATCTCCCCTTTATTCTTCCTTTTTTCATAAATCCTTCATAATGGCGCATAATCAGATGAGATTCTATTTGTCCTATAGTGTCCAGAGCAACGCCAACTACAATCAATATCGCGGTCCCTCCAAAGATATTGGCAAGGCTGGGAGGAGCGTTAACCCAGACTATGGGATATTCTGGGAGAATCGCAATACAGACCACAAATAACGCTCCTGCCAGTGTGATTCTGGTCAATACGCGGTCGATATAGGAGGCTGTAGATTGCCCCGGTCTTATCCCGGGAATAAAGCCTCCCCATTTCTTCATGTTCTCAGCTAAGTCACTGGGATTAAATGTGATTGCTGTATAGAAGTAGCAGAAGAATATAATCAAGCCACCATACATAACTGCATAAATCCACTGCCCCGGCCTGAGGAATCCGCCGATTTTCTGCATAAGTCCTACATTGGGAAAAAACTGAGCAATCGTTGCCGGGAACATCATTATGGCCACAGCGAAGATGACTGCAATTACTCCTGACTGGTCTACCTTAAGAGGAAGAAATGTGCTCTGCCCTCCATACATCCTGCGGCCGATAATCCTTTTGGCGTACTGCACCGGAATCTTTCTCTGAGCCTGTTCAACCCAAACGACTATAGCAGTGATGCCAAAAGCCAATGCTGCCAGGAACAGAACTCCAAATAGTGTCATCTCTTCACTCCGGAGGAGACGAAAAACATTTCCCACCGCTGCCGGCAACCGGTCTACAATGCCAGCAAAAATAATGAGGGATATTCCATTGCCCACACCCTTTTCCGTAATCTGTTCCCCCAGCCACATGATGAAGACAGTCCCGGTTGTTAGCGTCAAGATAGTTATCAACTGAAAGCTTAGCCCAGCGCTCTTCACTATAGAAGCCCCACTTGGCGCTTTCATCGATTGCATCCAGAAGGTCAACCCAAATGCTTGAATGCCGGCTATCAATAGCGTGCCGTAACGGGTTATCTGAGTGATCTTTCTTCTACCGAATTCCCCCTCTTTAGATAACCTTTCAAGATAAGGAATGGCTGTCTGCAAAAGAGACATAATAATAGAAGCGTTAATGTAGGGCATAACGCCTAAGGAGAAAATAGATAACCTGTTGAGAGCTCCTCCTGAAAACATATCCAGGAAGCCAAATATGGTTCCTCTCTGGGTCTCAAAAAAAGCCTTCAAAGCCGAAGCATCGATTCCTGGGGTAGGAATAGCTGCTCCGACCCGGTACGCTGCCAGAATTCCTAATGTAAATAGTATTTTCTTCTTCAACTCGGGTATTTTGAAAATATCGGTTATGCTCCTTAACATTCTCAGTTCTCCTATTTTGTTAAGATTTCGACACTGCCACCAGCTCTCAAAATCTTCTCTTTGGCACTTTTGCTGAGGCTATTCACCTTTATCGTCAACTTTTTTGTTATCTCGCCATCTCCAAGAATTTTGATTGGTAAGTCCTTTCTTACTAACCCCCTTTCTTTAAGGGTAGCAGGAGTAACTTCCTCATTATCGTTAAAATTATCCTCAAGACTTCTAAGGTTTATTATGTTATATTCCTCTTTGAATATGTTGGTAAATCCTCTCTTCGGAAGACGCCGAATGAGAGGCATCTGACCCCCTTCAAAACCGAGGCGTACTCCCCCGCCCGACCTGCTTCTCTGCCCTTTGTTTCCTCGACCACTTGTGCCACCATGACCTGAACCAGGACCCCTGCCTACTCTCTTCTTGCTATGTCTAGTGCCGATATTAGGAGTGAGTTCTGAAAGTTTCATTTCTTCTTTTGCCTTCCCCCCTTTTTTCCTCCCCTTTAAGGGGGAGGAGTAAGAGAGGGTGAAATGCTACGAACTACGAACTATTATAATTCTTCTGTCTTCTTGCCTCGCAGTTCTGCAACCTTCTCTTTCGTCCTCAGACTTTCGAGTCCTCTCATCGTAGCATAGACTACATTAATTGGATTGTTCGATTTGAGCGATTTAGTCAGAATATCTCTTATGCCGGCTGCTTCCACCACAGCCCTCACCGGACCACCTGCTATTATCCCGGTTCCGGGGCTAGCAGGCTTCAGTATAACTCGAGCAGCCCCGAAGCGACCAATTACCTCATGAGGAATCGTCGTACCAATCAGCGAAACAGCGACTAGATTCTTTTTGGCTCTTGCTTCACCCTTCTGAATAGCGGCTTGGACCTCCCTCGCTTTGCCCATTCCACAACCCACGTGCCCGCTTCCATTTCCCACAACGACCAGGGCAGTAAACCCAAACCTTTTACCACCCTTGACTACCTTGGCAACCCTGTTAACGCTTACGACTATCTGTTTCAGTTCCAGGCCTTCAGCACTAATCCTTGGCAATCTATCTCCCCTCTACCCCACAATCAATATTTTGAAAGAATGAACAAACTATCTTCTAAAATTAAAATTCCAGTCCTGCTTTTCGGCAAGCCTCGGCCAGACTCTTAACTCTCCCATGGTAAGTGTATCCACCCTTGTCGAACGCCACCCTTTTGACATTCGCGGCTTTTGACTTCTCGCCGACCAATTCTCCCACCAGAGATGCCGCTTCCGTCTTCTTCAATTTCCCGGCTTTCTTCTTTATTTCAGGAGAAAGCGTGGAAGCTGCCACAATTGTTTTGCCGAGTCGGTCATCCACTATTTGAGCGTAAATGTGGCGTAGACTTCTATAGACACATAACCTGGGACAAGAACTCGTTCCGAAGATCTTCCTTCTCAGCCTGAGGTGTCTTTTCTTTCTGCGAGTGGAACGAGAAATCAAACTATTTGCCTCCTTTTGCCCCGTCAGAAATTCCTTATTTCTCCCGGACTTTAGGGGCGCCAGCACTTACTGCAGCAGCTTTCCCGACTTTTGTTTTGACCTGTTCATCTATATATCGTATGCCTTTACCTTTATAAGGCTCAGGGGGTTTAAATCTTCTAATCTTGGCAGCAACTTCGCCCACCAATTGCTTATCAATCCCGGAAATTACAATTTGAGTCTGCTTCTCCACTTTTACCTCAATTCCGTCGGGCAAAGAGAACCTTATGGGATGGGTAGAGCCCAATTGTAAACTTAAAACCCTGCCCTCCATCTGGGCTCGATACCCCATACCTACGATAACCAGTTCTTTCTGAAAGCCTCGGGTCACTCCCGTAATCATATTATTAATAAGGCTACGAGTCAGTCCGTGGAGCGAACGATAGTATTTGCTATTGGAAGGTCTCTCTACAATAATTTGACCATTCTTCTTTGTAACTACCATTTTGGGATACAATTTGTGAGTTAATCTCCCCAGGGGACCAGCAACTTCGACAGAATCATCGCTTATTCTTACTTCTACTCCGTCTGGTACTGAAATCGATTTTTTGCCTACCCTGGACATTTCCTCACCACACATAACAGATTACTTCTCCGCCAAGAGTTACCTCCCGGCACTTCTTATCAGTCATCAATCCCTGAGAAGTAGAAATAATCGCTATGCCAAGTCCCCCATCTACTCTGGGAAGTTCATCAGCCCGGCAATATACCCTTTTTCCTGGCCGAGAAATTCGCTTAAGGCCTATAACGACCCTTTCTTGACTGGGCGTATACTTGAGATAAACTCTCAAAATCCCCTGTTTCCGATCGGAAATAAACTTATAGTTAGCTATATATCCCTCTTCCTTCAAAATCTTCACTATTTTCTCTTTCAATTTTGATGCAGGGATATCCACTTTCCCCTTCATCTTCTGATTAGCATTGCGAATCCTGGTAAGCATATCTCCAACCGGGTCAGATATGGACAATCTATTTTCCTCCTATTACCAACTGGCTTTTACCACTCCCGGGATCTCTCCCTGGCGCGCCAATTTTCGGAAACATATCCTGCATAACGCAAAGTCCCGAATATATCCTCGCGGCCGGCCACAAAGACGGCACCGGTTATGTTTTCTTGTAAAAAACCTGGGTTCTCGTTTAGCCTTAGCAATTAGACTTTTCTTCGCCAAAAAACTCTCCTGTCAACTCTACTTCTTTCGAAAAGGCATACCGAAAAGACTTAACAACCCATATGCCTCATCCTTACTTTTCGCTGTGGTGACTATGCTCACATTCATTCCCTTCGTTTTGCCCGCCTTGTCTATATTGATCTCAGGAAAAATTGTATGGTCCTGGATTCCCAGATTATAATTTCCTCGGCCATCAAATCCGTCAGGAGAGACTCCCCGGAAATCGCGAACCCTCGGCAATGCAACATTAATAAGACGGTCCAGAAATTCATACATCATATTCCCATGTAGCGTGACTTTGCATCCTATCGGCATTCCTTTACGAAGTTTAAAGTTAGAAATTGACCTTTTTGCCCTCGTCACCACAGGCTTCTGTCCAGTTATTGTTGCCATTTGTTCCACTGCTTCATCCAAGACCTTGACATCTTCTTTTGCGGCCGAGAGTCCCATATTAATTACTATCTTATCTAATCTCGGCACTTCCATAATATTCTCATATTTCCGAAGCTTCGCCAATTCGTGTGCAATCTGCTTCTTATACAATTCCCTCAATCTCGCCATTGAATTTCCCTTCAGGAAAGAATTATTAATTACAAGTTATAATAATTTATAGAGATAAAACATAATTCTATCCACAATTCATAACTCATAACTCATAATTCATAATTCGCTTTTTACACTACCATTTCGCCGCATTTTCTACAAACCCTTATCTTCTTACCATCACTTAGATAGTCTATTTTTACGCGGGTAGCCTTGTTGCATTTAGGACAAATCAACTGTACATTGGAGATATGAATTGGAGATTCTTTCTCCACTATCCCCCCTGGCCCGGTCTGCGTTGCCCTGGTATGCCTCTTTATAAAATTTATCTTGCTCACTATGATTCGAGAACTCCCGGGGTAGATTTTCAAGACTTCGCCTATTTTACCTTTATCTTTGCCAGTCTTCACCACCACTTTATCCTTCTTCTTAATCGTTAACACTACAATTCTCCCAACAAAAGTTAAGAGCCACTTATCATACAACTTCAGGAGCCAGAGAGATTATCTTTGTGAATCCCTTATCTCTCAGTTCGCGGGCGATTGGCCCAAAAATTCTAGTTCCTTTAGGTTCGTTATTGGCATCCACAATTACTGCACCGTTCTCATCAAACCTGACATAGGACCCGTCAGGCCGGCGGACCCATTTCCGCATCCTAACAACCACTGCTCTTACAACATCCCCCTTCTTAATGGGAGCCTCGGGCGAAGCATCTTTTACTGACCCCATAATTATGTCACCCACTCCCGCATACCTCTTCCGGGTTCCTCCCAAAACTCCTATGCAGGCAATTCTTCTTGCCCCTGTATTGTCAGCAATATTTAATCTCGTGCGCATCTGAATCATAATATTTCCTTCGCTTTTTCCAGGATTTGCAAAACTCGCCACCTCTTCTTCTTACTTAAAGGCCTAGTTTCCGCAATCATCACCTTATCGCCTACATGTGATTCATTTTTGGGGTCATCCGCCATAAATTTCTTTCTTTTTTTCATAACCTTTTGATACCGTGGATGTCTGAATAACCTATCCACTACTACCACTCTGGTCTTTTCCATCTTATCGCTAACAACTTCACCAATCTTTATCTTGCGCTTTGCTTGATTTCCCCCCATAATTCTCCCTTCAGACTTCCTTTTTCCCGGAGAGTTCCCTTTCTACCAAAATTGTCTTAATCCGCGCAATCTCCCTGCGCAGTAGTCTGATCTCCAGTGGATTTTTCAATTGACCCGAGGTGTTTTTGAACCTTAACTGAAACAATCTATTCCTCGCTGAGTTCAACTTCTGCTCCAATTCGGGTCCGCTCAATTCTCGCAATTTGTTAGCCTTCATCTTCCTATTCCTTCAGTTTTTCCTAAGATTATAAATGTCCTATTCTCCCCTTGCCAAAAACGATGTCCTCATAGGCAACTTATGACTCGCCAGTCTCATCGCCATTTCTGCGTCAGGTCGACTGACTCCTTCAATTTCAAATAGAACCCTTCCCGGCTTGACCACAGCTACCCACCCAGCTGGCGCCCCCTTTCCCTTCCCCATCCGAGTCTCTGCTGGTTTTTTAGTAGTAGGCTTGTCGGGAAAAATTCTAATCCAGATCTTCCCTCCCTTTTTTAAAGACCGAGTCAACGCAACCCGCGCAGCCTCAATCTGTTGAGCAGTCACCCAGGCAGGTTGTAGTGCCCGTAATCCGTACTCGCCAAAATTTATCCTGTTTCCGCGCAAAGAAATCCCTTTTCTCCTGCCCCGCTGTGCCTTGCGATACTTAACTCTCTTGGGCATCAACATCTATATCTACCTCTTCCTCCTCGGTCTCTGCAACTTTTTCTTTCTCTTCCTTTTCAACAGGTTCACTAACCTCCCCTTCTTCAGGTTTTCTCGTGACCTCTTCCTTAAAAATCCACACCTTAACTCCAATCTGACCATATGTGGTAAGAGCCTCAGAAAAACCGTAATCAATATCGGCTCGAAAAGTCTGTAGGGGAATCCGTCCCTCCTTAAGCCACTCGGTCCGAGCTATCTCTGCTCCACCGAGGCGACCACTCACGCACACCTTAATCCCCCCTGCCCCGCTCTCGATTGCTCGCGAAATCGCCCTCTTCATCACTCTCCGATATGGCATCTTCTTCTCCAACTGCAAAGCAATCCCTTCAGCCACAACCTGAGCGTCAAGTTCGGGTTTCTTTATGGGAATAATGTTAATAAAAACCTTCTGGTCACTCATATCTTCCAGGTCTTTTCTCAAGTTTTCTATGTCGGCTCCCCTTTTCCCAATCACCAGACCCGGCCTCGCTGTAAGGATATCCACTCGCAAAGCTTTACCAGCCCGCTCGATTTTTATTTTGCCCACTCCACTTTGATAGAGCTTCTTCTTAATAAATTCCCTTAGACCTATATCTTCATGGAGGATATCCCGAAATTTCTTCCCACCAAACCATTTTGAATCCCAGGTCTTAATAAAGCCGAGACGACTTCCAACCGGATGAACTTTTTGTCCCAATTTGCTACCCCCTCGCCAAAGCCTTACGACTTTCCACAGCTATGTATATGTGGCAAGTTCTCCTCACATACATTGCTCCTCGACCCATTGCCCTGGCCCGCATACGCTTTAGGACAGGTCCCCTTCCCACATAGGCTTCTGCAATATATAGATTCGGCTCATCTTTAGGCCCCCGAATGTTGGCCACTGCTGATTTCAAAACCTTCTCCACCGCCTTAGCCGAGTACCTCGGAGTAAATTTTAGTATCTGATAAGCCTCCAATACTCTTTTACCTCTAATCAAATCCAGGACTTGACCGACTTTCCTCGGGCCTAACCTCACAAATCTCGCAACTGCCCTTGCTGACACTTCAGGCCTCCGTATTTCAAGTGAGCTCCGTGATTTCTTTAGTATGGGCGGCACCATGGCCCCTAAAGAACCTGGTGGGAGAAAACTCCCCTAACCTATGGCCCACCATATTCTCAGTCAAATAGATAGGAATGAACTTCTTCCCGTTATGGACTGCTATTGTATGCCCAACGAATTCTGGAGTTATTACTGAACTTCTTGCCCAAGTCTTTATTACCTTCTTTTCACCGGAGGCGTTCATCTTCTCAATGTTTTTGAGAAGATTCTCATCCACATAAGGACCCTTTTTTGTTGACCTAGACACTTTCTTACTTTCTCCTTTTCAAAATCAGTCTATCAGACCTCTTCTCTTTTCTCGTTTTTAAGCCCTTCGACAGTTGCCCCCAAGGGGAACGGGGCAAGTTATGACCCTTGCTCTTTCCTCGACCTCCTCCTAACGGATGGTCAACAGGATTCATTGCTCCTCCCCTTACTGTCGGCCTAATTCCCAGGTGGCGACTGCTTCCCGCACCGCCCAATTTCATACTGGCATGCTCAACATTTCCTAATTGACCGATAGTAGCCTTGCAATCAAGAGGCACAAGCCGAATTTCTCCTGAAGGCAGTCTTAGTTGGGCAAATCTGTCCTCCTTGCCGGCTATCTGTGCCGAACTCCCTGCACTTCTTGCCATCTGGCCACCGTAACCTGGCCTCAACTCTATATTATGAACCATCAAACCCACGGGAATGTTTTTTAAGGGGAGACTATTGCCTATACTGATAGGGACAGAATCTCCGCTTTCCACACTGTCACCGACTTTCAAGCCGAGAGGGTAGAGAATGTATCTTTTCTCCCCATCGGCATATTCCAAAAGAGCAATTCGACAAGAGCGATTGGGGTCGTATTCTATAGCTACAACCTTGGCCGGGATGTTAAACTTATCCCTTCTAAAATCAATAATTCTATACAATCGCCTATGGCCCCCTCCTTTGTGCCTAACCGTTATTCGGCCATAAACATTCCTTCCTCCACGAGAACGGAGGCCGAGACTTAGCGATTTCTCCGGCTCGGTTTTAGTAATCTCATCCGCCGCGACCCTTGCGGCGAACCTGCGTGCTGGCGATGTGGGCTTATAGTTTTTCATTGTCATATTATGCCCCTTCAAACATTCTTATAGTATCCCCGGGCTTAAGAGTGACCACCGCTTTCTTTCTTCTGGCTCTATATCCCTCATAAATTCCCATTCTCTTCTTCTTGCCTTTCAGGTTAGATGTGTTCACTCCAATCACATTCACCTTAAAAATCTCCTCCACAGCCCTCTTAATCTCGGCCTTGCTAGCCTTAAAAGAGACAAAGAAAGTGTATTTATTCTCCTCTCCTCGAAGAGCCGTGGATTTCTCCGTCACGAGCGGACCTTTAATTATCTGATATGGGTCGAACATTTAGGAGAGCACCTCAACAATAGTTCCTATGGCATCCCGGGCAATGATTATTCTCTCGTAGTTCAGGAGGTCGTGTATATTGACACTCCCAACAGGAATCAATTTAACCTCAGGTAAATTGGCAAACGCCCTAACTAAATTTACGTCCCTATTTTTGGCAACTATCAGGGTATCCACCAAAGGACCCATCTTGTCCAAGAGCGCTTTGGCGCTCTTAGTTTTTCCTTCGTCTACCTTTAGCAAATCTATAACCTTAAGTTTATTCTCGCGTATCTTCTCCGATAATACTTGCTTTATAGCATTCCTCCTCTTCTTTTTCGGAAGACCTATCTTATATGAGCGGGGCTTCGGACCAAAGATAATTCCTCCGTGCCGCCAGAGGGGCGATCGAATACTTCCCGCCCGCGCCCTGCCTGTGCCCTTTTGCCGCCAGGGCTTGACTCCGCCTCCTGAAACTTCTGCTCTAGTTTTGGTAGATGCTGTCCCTTGTCGGGCTCCCGCCAACTGACTAAGGAGTGCCTCTTGAACTAATCCAGCATTAAGCTTCTGTCCAAAAATCTCCTCAGGCAAGCTTATCTTGCCCACAGTTTTCCCTTGAGAGTTGAGCAGGTCGACTTCTGGCATTATCTACCTCTTTTCCCCATATTATCCTTTAGCCTGTTTCTCTTGTTTTTTTGGTTTCTCTTTTTTCTTCTCTTTTCTACTTTTAGATATGAGAACCAGGCCCCTCCTGACCCCAGGGATAGCTCCCTTGACCAAAATTAGATCCTCTTCCGGTATAACCCTTACTACTTCTAGGTTCTTCGCAACGCTCGAATTTCCACCCATCCTTCCAGCCATCTTCATTCCGCGAAAAACTCTTGAAGGAAATGAACTTGACCCTATTGAGCCAACCTTCCTGTGTTGACAGGAACCGTGAGAGGCAGGACCACCACGAAATCCCCAGCGCTTCACAGGGCCGGCAAACCCCTTACCTTTTGAAGTGCCCTGGACATCTACATAGTCTCCAACTTTAAAAATATCTACCCTAATCTCCTGTCCAACTTTATATTCATCCAGATTCTCAACGCGAAATTCCCTCAAATATTTTTGCGGTTTAACATTTAATTTCTCAAAATGGCCTTTCTCTGGTTTATTCAGACTTTTTTCTTTTCTTTCACCGTACCCTACCTGAATAGCATTATAGCCGTCGTTTGAAAGACTTTTCTTCTGGAATATGAAACAGGGTCCTGCCTTAATAACCGTAACCGGAAGTGCCTGCCCTTTCTCAGAAAAGACCTGGCACATTCCCACTTTCTCACCAAGAATTCCTATCATAATTTACTCCACTTCCTTCCGGGCTCGTTTTCTAAAGCTTTATCTCTACATCTACCCCGGCAGGAAGATTTAGTTTCATAAGGGCATCTATAGTTTGAGGAAGTGGCTCAAGTATGTCCACGAGCCTCTTGTGAATTCGCATCTCAAACTGTTCTCTTGATTTCTTGTCAATATTGGTAGACCTGAGAACAGTATACCTGCGAACTTTAGTAGGTAATAGAATCGGCCCTGAAATTTTCGCTCCCGTCCTTTTAGCTGTCGCCACAATCTCCTTTAAGGACTGGTCGAGCATCTTATGGTCATAAGCCTTAAGCCGTATCCTTATCCTTTGATTGGCCATCCTCTAACTCCATAATAGGGATTTGTTATATCGAGCTTATCCTATTGTATTATCTCCGAAATCACTCCTGCCCCAACGGTATGTCCACCCTCCCTGATAGCAAACCTCAACTCCTTCTCCATCGCTATGGGAGTTATCAACTCTACCTCCATATTCACATTGTCTCCAGGCATAACCATCTCCACCTTCTCCGGAAGTTTCACCA
>Ga0315309_1000159_pt1 | contig 40334 bp, 17 predicted proteins | sample TDP4_MG_FD_203080 | JGI IMG/M metagenome (GOLD analysis project Ga0315309, IMG submission 203080) | Freshwater sediment microbial communities from Lake Towuti, South Sulawesi, Indonesia - TDP4 | ecosystem: Environmental > Aquatic > Freshwater > Lake > Sediment | place: Indonesia: South Sulawesi...
ACCCAATTCCCTTGATATGGCTGTGCCTGTGGCTGGCGTTACCTCTCCTCCTGTACTTTTACATTTTGCGCGACAGGCCCTTCTTCCACCCCCGCTACATCATGCTGGCTACCCCACCCTACTATCTGCTGCTGACCTACGCCCTGGGGCAGATCTGGAAGCGGGTGCCAGCGGTCGGGCTGCTGTCTGTCGTCTCTCTCCTGGCCGCTTTTGTTCCTGCCATTCAGGCTGACTTTTTTGATCCGGCCGGTTTCGGCGACGACACGCGCGGTCTGGCCCGTTTCACCGAGAGCCAGGCCGGGGAGAACGACGTCGTCCTGATTGACGTGCCTTATCCTTTCGATTACTATTATCGCGGTCGGGCGCCAGCCCACTACCTCTTCGTTGACATCCACACCGTGGCCCAGCGCCTTACCGAGCTGTGCCAGGGACGGGAGCGGGTCTTTTGGATCCGCTGGCACAAGTCTGACACCGACCCACGAGGTGCGGTCTTGTTCCTGTTGGACAAGTACGGCCAACGCTTGGGCCAGGCAGATTTCAGAGGCTACAATGTGCTCTGGTACCAATTGCCGTCTCACGGAACTTTTTCTTTGACCTCGGAGATTAACCCCATTGAAGTAGACTTTGCCGACCAGGTTTCGCTGGTGGGCTATGCCTACGGTGGGCGGGGAGCGGGGTCTACCAGCAGCGAAGCAGAGGTGGAGGCAAAGATTGTGCCGGCTGGGGAAAAAATGTGGGCTGTCCTGCAATGGCAGTTGCAGCAAAAGGTGGAACGAAACTACAAGGTTGCTCTATTTCTGAAAGATAGCCGTGGTCGTCTCATCGGGCAGGACGACCGGCGGCTTATCAACGACCGGCACCTGCACACTGCTAGTTGGCGGCTGGATGAGGTAGTGACCAATGTCTATGATCCGCTGGTGCCTGATGGCACCCCGCCGGGCCAATACACCGTGGAAATGGCCGTCTACGAGCCTGAAAGCCTGGCCAGGCTCGATGTCCTTGATGTCAACGGCACTCCCCTGGGGACGACCGTCCAGTTAGGCAACATCAAGGTCAGTCGCCCCCTGTCGCCGCCGCCTGTGGCCTCCTTGGGCATCCAACACGTACTTACGGCAGATTGGGGAGAGATCAGGCTGCTGGGGTATGACCTGGCCAGTGAAACCGTCGCACCTGGGGCCGCCCTATCCCTGAACTTGTACTGGCAGGCCCTGGCCGATGTACAAGGGGATTACCTCGCCCTGGTCCAGGTAAAGGATCAGGCTGGCCAGGTGTGGAGTCAGGTGAGGGAGCGGCCTGCGGCCGGCACTTATCCCACCCCTCTTTGGCAGGAGGGCGAGGTCCTACGGGATCGTTATGAAGTGCCCCTCTCGGCGGAGACGCCAGCCGGCCAGTATCAGTTGACGGTTGGTTTGATAGATGCTGCCACGGAAAGCCTGGTCGGAGAGATCGCTCTCCCTTCGCTGACCGTCGAGGGCCGGAGCAGGGCCTTCCAGGTGCCGCCCATCCAGCACCGGCTCTCGGCCAACCTGGGCGGTCAGGTGGAGCTCTTGGGCTACAACCTGGATCCTAACGGGTTGCGAGCTGGTGAAGCGGTGCACCTGACCCTCTACTGGCGGGCCTTGGATGAGATGGGGGTATCCTACACCGTCTTCGTGCACTTGCTGGACAAGGAGAATCAGATATGGGGGCAGCGCGACAGCGCACCCGGCAACGGCACCCTGCCAACGACAGGGTGGGTCAAGGGCGAAGTTATCGCCGACGAGTACGAGTTCACCGTCAGACCCGAGGCACCACCGGGCGAATACCTTATTGAAGTCGGTCTGTACGATGCGCAAACCGGCCAGCGTTTGCCTGTCCTTGGAGGCGTGATCCAAGAGGACAGGATTTTATTAAACGAAGTAGTTGTGGTAAAATAGGGTTTTACAAAAGGGAGAGAGGTTTGGGTCAGGAGTCAATTCACGCTTCACGCTTCACGCTTCACGTCTCACGAACCACGCAAACTCATTCCTATCAATGGATAGCCCAGGGGACAGTAGGACTCCTCATTGTCCTGTACATCGCTTTCTTCTCCGCTTTATCAGTAGCTCACCATGAGGCCTTTGAGACTTTGGCCTTCGACCTGGGCAATTATGATCAGGCCGTCTGGAACACTATCCATGGCCGTCTCTTCCGCCTCTCCAATGTAGAGGGTCTGACCACCAGGCTGGCCATGCACGTGGAGCCCATCCTCCTGCCGGTTTCGCTGTTCTATTTGATCTACAGCAGCCCCAAAACGCTGCTTGTCCTCCAGACGGTGATTGTCACCCTGGGAGCCTGGCCGGTCTATCTGTTAGCGCGGGAGAAAATGCAGAGCGAGTTCGGTGGGGTCGTGTTTGCCCTGGCTTATCTGTTGTTCCCCGCCCTTGAGGCAGCCAACCTCTTTGACTTTCATGCCGTGACCCTGGCTCCAGCCTTTCTGCTCTGGGCCTTTTACTTCCTTGAGAAACGGGTGTATCCATGGTCCTTTATCTTTGCTATCCTGGCCATGAGCTGCAAAGAGGACATCCCGCTGCTGGTGGCACTGATGGGAGCCTATGCCTTTCTCCTAAAGAGGGAAAGAAGGTTCGGGGCGCTCATGGTTGGTGTAGCATTGGCCTGGTTCTACGTAGCTTTTTACATCATCATCCCGCACACCAATCCGGTGGGCGAATCCCAATACCTTGTCTACTATGAACATTGGGGTGATAACCCGGTGGAGATAGCATTGGCTGTGGTCAACCCCTCTTTTTGGAATATCGTTTTAACCAAAGACAACTTTGTCTATCTGTTCAAGCTATTTTTACCCCTGGCCTTTCTGCCACTGTTCAATTTGCCCATCTTTTTGATTGCTCTCCCCTCACTGGCTATCAACCTTTTGAGTGATGATATGATGATGCATCGTTTGGAGAGCTTTCACTACGCAGCACCGATAGTCCCTTTCGCCATCCTGTCTGCCATTGGGGGAGCAGGATTCTTGATCCGGCGCTTCGGGAAACGAGTGCCAATGGGACCTAGTTCGCTATCTTATCTCCTCTCAGGTCTGGTTCTGGCCTGTAGCCTGGGCTATCATTATTACCGAGGGTTCTCACCTCTATCTGCACACTTCAAATGGCCTGTGGTCACTGAGCACCACCATCTGGCCCAGGAATTGATTGACCGCATCCCGCCGACGGCCAACGTCTCGGCCCAACTGAACCTGAACCCCCACGTGAGCCATCGGCAGAAGCTCTATATCTTCCCCCGTCTTGAAGACGCTGAGTACATCTTCCTGGATGTGGCCTCTTTGGGCAACAAGGATGATATAAATACCTGGGTTAAGGAACGGCTGCTGGGAAACGGGCCTTTTGGCGTCGTAGCAGCGCGAGATGGGTATCTCTTGTTGCAGCGCGGCGCTTCTGACTCTCGCCCACCCGATTCATTTTATACCTTTGTCAGAGTTAAAGACCCTGACATCGAATACCCTTTGTTGGCCGATCTGGGCTCTCACATCGAGTTCCTGGGGTTCGATGTCATCTACGAGCGCGATGAAGAGCAATTCTACAACCTTTACTTTCGAGCCCGGCAGCCACTGGACCGCGACTATTTCATCGCCCTGTACCTGGTTGATGAGACAGGTCAGGTCGTGGGCAGCACTGTCGAACCCCAAGGGGCGACGATATGGTACCCCACCAGCCGTTGGCAGCCGGGCGAAGTGGTGAAGATCAGGGTTGATACCCTGTCCTGGTGGACAGGTGACAGGGAGCAATACAGCGTCGCCCTGGGCGTGTTGGAGGGGACCGATACCTGGGACGTGGGCCGCCGCCTGAGGCCCAGAGTCGTGGCATCCCGCTGGCAAACCCCTATGCCCGCCGATGGCACGCTGCTCCAATTGATGACCTTCCGCAACACCTGGGAGGGAGCCAGGCCCGTGTTGCGGGAGCGGCGTTTCACTGTGCCAGAGATCGAGCATCCGATGGAGGCCACCCTGGGAGATCAGGTGCGGTTCCTGGGATACGATGTGTCTTCGCCATCCTACAAACGTGGTGAGACCCTGCACCTGACCCTGTACTGGCAGGCCATGACCAGGATGGAGGAGTCCTACACAGTCTTCGTCCACTTGCTGGCCAAGGATGGGATCATGGGGGGGCAATGGGACAGCGTGCCCGGCGGGGGTCTCCTCCCGACGACCAGTTGGTTGGAGGGGGAGGTCATAACCGACGAGTACGAAGTGCCGATAAAGGCTGGCGCTCCGCCTGGGGAGTATGTCATCGAAATCGGAATGTACAATGTCTACACAGGAGGAAGGCTGGAGGTACGAGGGAAAGGTGGGGACGTGGAAGGAAACAGAATCCTGCTACACAAGATTCAGATACCCAGAGGGGAAGAGTAGATGTCAGATAGCTTGACTGATGACGCCTCTCGCCAGCGCCGCTCTCGCCTGGCTCAGGGTCTGGTCTGGGTGTTGATGGTTCTCTACATTTTGCTCTTTGCTTCTCTGTCCATACGCCAGCACGAAGCCTTGCAGACCGCGGCCCTTGATCTGGGTAATTATGATCAGGCGGTCTGGAACACTATCCATGGCCGTCTACTCCACTTCACCAACGTGGAGGGCCTGACCATCAGGTTGGCCCAGCACGTAGAGCCTATCCTCCTGCCAGTTTCGCTGTTCTATTTGATCTACAGCAGCCCCAAAACGCTGCTCGTCCTTCAGACAATCGTCATCGCCATCGGGGCCTGGCCTCTCTATCTCTCGGCGCGGGAGAAGTTGCGAAGCGAGTTCGGGGGGATCGTTTTCGCGGCGGCATATCTGCTCACTCCAGCCCTCGAAGCAGCCAATCTCTTCGACTTTCACGCTGTGACCCTGGCCCCTACCTTCTTGCTCTGGGCCTTCTACTTCCTGGAGAAAGAGAAAGACTCATGGTTCATTGTCTTCTCTGTGTTGGCCATGAGCTGCAAAGAGGAGATGTCGCTCTTGGTAGCAATGATGGGCCTGTACGCTTTCTTTCTGCGTAGGAGGAAAAAGCTTGGGGTGACCATGATCGTCATGGCGATGATCTGGCTCTACGTGGCAGTTTACATCGTCATCCCCTGGGCTAACCCCCAGGGTAAATCTCAGTACCTTGCCTACTACGAGGATTGGGGTGACAACCCTCTTGAGATAGCTTTGAATATAATCAGGCAACGAGCCTGGTGGCTCATCTTCAACAAGGTCAACTTTGACTATCTCTTCAGGTTGCTCCTTCCCTTGGCCTTTCTGCCACTGTTTTATCTGCCTATCCTGCTTATTGCTCTCCCCTCGCTGGCTATCAACCTGCTGAGCAGCAGAATGCCAATGCACCTCCTAGAGAGATTTCACTACGCGGCACCGATAGTGCCTTTCGCTACCCTGTCCGCCATTGGAGGAACGAGATTCTTGATACAGCGCCTGGGGAAACAGATACCAGATGGGGGCAGATTGTTGTCCTATCTCCTAACTTGTTTGGTTTTGGTCTGCAGCCTGGGTTATCATCGCTATCGAGGGTTCTCGCCCTTGTCCATTGGATTCAAGTGGCCCGTGGTCACTGAGCATCATCGTCTGATACAAAAGTTCGCAGATATGATACCGCCCGCTGCTTCTGTCTCAGCTCAATCCAATCTCAATCCGCATCTGGGTCAACGGGAGCACATCTACGTTTACCCCTACACTAAGGACGCAGAGTATATTATTCTTGACATATCTTCCTTAGCCACTGAGCAAATCAATAAAGATAACTACCAGGGATGGATGAAGGCAAGGTTGTTGGAGCTAGAGGACTTTGGCCTCCTGGCTGCCGAGGACGGCTATCTATTGTTACAACGCAGTGCACCTAGATCACCTCTGCCTGAATCGTTTTTCACTTTCGCTCAAGTCCGGGACCCTGACATCCAGTACCCCTTGCTGGCCGACTTTGGCTCTCACATCGAGTTCCTGGGGTTCGATGTCATCTACAAGCGTGGTGAAGAGCCTCATTACGACCTCTACTTCCGCGCCCGGCAGCCGCTGGACCGTGACTATTTCATCGCCTTGTATCTGGTTGACGAAGCAGGCCAGGTCGTGGGCAGCACCGTGCAGCCCCAACCGACCACCGTCTGGTATCCCACCAGCCTCTGGAAACCTGATGAGGTGATAAAAATCAGAGCCAACACCCTGTCCTGGTGGACGGGTGATCGGAAGCAGTACAGCGTCGCCCTGGGTGTGTTAGAAGGGACCGACACCTGGGACGTGAGCCACCGGTTAAGGCCGAAGGTCATCGAATCGAAATGGCTCACGCCTCTGCCCGCCGATGGCACCCTGCTGCAACTGATCACCTTCCGCAACACCTGGGAAGGCCCCAGACCCGTGCCACAGGAGAGGCGTTTCACCGTGCCGGAGATCGAACATCCGATGGAGGTCACCCTGGGAGATCAGGTGCGGTTCCTGGGATACGACCTCTCTTCCCCGCCTTACAAACGTGGGGAGACCCTGCATCTGACTCTGTACTGGCAGGCCATGACCCGGATGGAGCAATCGTACACGGTCTTTGTCCACCTGCTAAACAAGGATGGGATGATGGGAGGGCAATGGGACAGCGTGCCTGGTGGCAGTCTCCTCCCGACGAGCAGTTGGCTGGCGGGGGAGGTGATAGCCGATGAGTATGACGTGCCGATCAAGGCCGGTGCTCCGCCCGGGGAGTATGTCATTGAAATCGGGATGTACAATGCCTACACAGGAGAGAGGCTGGAAGTGAAAAGAACGGCGGAGGATGGGTCACTGGTGGTGGATAACAGGATGCTACTAGAAAAAATCCAGGTGCCTCGGGGGGACTCATGATTCAACGGGTGAAGACCGTCTATCGAGTGCACCAAGATCTCGTCTCCCTGCTGATTTTGGCTGCTTGCTTCCGCCTGATGGCTATATTCCTCTTTCGGCCCGGCGGTTTTATCACGGATTGGTCATTGTTTTCCAATTGCCTCGGCATGGCCCGCGTATCCGACTATGGCTTGTACCCATACATTCACTACTGGCTGGAATATCCGCCCCTTTTCCCCTGGCTGTTCGTGGCTGTTTACCGCCTGAGCCTGATGATTCCTGTCTGGTGGTGGGCCGACCAGCTCTGGTTCAACGTCCTTCTGGGATTAGCCATCTTGCCTTTTGAGATAGGCAACCTGCTCATGGTCTATCTCCTGACCTCAGAATTATACGACCGAGCTACAGCTTTAAGGTGTTCCTGGTTCTACGCCTGTCTGTTCGTACCGGTCTACTCGGTGATCGGCTTTTTCGATTCTATGCCGCTTTTTACCATGCTGCTGACTCTCTACCTTCTGCTCAAACAGCGTGGGCGTCTGGCTGGTATAGCATTGGGAATCGGATTCATGCTCAAAGTGATGCCTTTGATCTTCCTACCAGTAGGGCTTCGAGCGCTTCGCGGACTATCCAGAAAGGCCAGCTACCTGGTATCCTCCGGGGCGACTATCGCCTTGCTCTCACTGCCATTTCTGTGGCTGGGCCCTGTCTTCTTCTTGGCCTTTTTCAGGGGCGTCCTTCAACGGTCATCATGGGAAACGATCTGGGCGGTGCTAGAAGGGTATTATCACTACGGCGTGATAGGTGGTGACCGCCTGGACCCGCTGGCCGATGTCAGTGTTCACCCTTCCACTCTCCCCTGGCTCTGGATCACTCTGGCTTTCGCTTTGGTCGGCCTCTGGATATACACCTGGCCCCTGGCGAATGGATCCCAAGGTTCTGCGTTCAAATCGAGAGTGGTCATATTGGCTGCTCTGACCGTCAACCTCTTCACGTTGTACTCGAAAGGTTGGGGCCCTCAATTCTTGATCTACATCTTGCCCTTTGCGTTGATACTGCTGCCTAACCTCCGAGGAGTGGTCTATTGCATTTTGCTGAGCATTGTGAATTTCATCGAGTACCCTGTCTATTTCGTCCTGCTGCTGGGGGAGGATTTCACGACGCCCACAGAGCACTGGCTCCTCGTGCTGGTGGTTGTCCTCCGTGCCGTGCTGTTGGTGGCCCTTTGCCTGGAGTATGGATTGGCGTTCTTCTCCCTCTCGTCCACCAGAATGGCCAGGCTGTGGCAGCAAGTCTCAGCGCTCTCACTGGGTGCTCTCTTGCTGGGTGGGTGTGCAATCAGCTACCCAATAGCCCAAGCCTATTATTATAACCGCTACGCCCAGGATGAACTCCATGCAGCCATGGGCTTCTTGCGCACCCAGGCAAACAAGGATGAAGCCGGCCTGGTTTTCACCGAGCAACCTCTTTACCACAGGTTCTATCCTTTCCTGCGAAAAGACCTCTCGCTGTATTTGGTCGAGGGTGTGGGTGAGGGCGCAAGCAAGAGGCTGAACAAGGATGCCGATGAGAGATTAGCCGAGATCGCCGCAAGGTACGACGAGATATGGCTGCTACGTGGCCCAGAGGCGCAGCCTTCGGTCGAGGAGTGGCTGAATAAGGAGCGCTACCCTATAGCCGACTACCGTTTCAGAGACATCTGGCTGATCCACTATTCTACCAAACAGGACCCAGGTTCACCTCCTTTGCTGGCCGACTTTGATGACAAGATTCGTTTGCTGTCCTACCACCTCGGTAGTACCCAGGTTAAAGCAGGAGGAGAAATACATTTGACGCTGTACTGGCAGGCCCTACAGAAAATGGATAAATCTTACACCGTTTTCACTCACGTGATAGGTGAAGACAATCGAATCTGGGGGCAGAAGGATAATCCACCAGCTTCCGGCACGTCTCTTACTTCAGAATGGCAGGAAAGCGAAGTAGTTGAGGATAACTACATCATCCCTATCCGGGCTGACACACCTCAGGGTACGTATTGGATCGAAGTTGGCCTATACGATGCGCAGTCTATGCAACGCTTGCTGGTCTTGGACAAACGAGGAAGCCCGCAAGGAGATAGGATCATCCTATCAGAAGGGATATATGTTGACTGATGTCAGAGCGGAGATACGTCATGCTTCAGCGGGTCAGATCAACCTATCGAAGCCACCACGATTTTATCTTGCTAGCGATCCTGGCCATCTTCTTTCGCCTGATGGCCCTGTTCCTTTTCCGCCCAGGCGGGTTCATTGGAGATTGGTCGGATTATCTTACCTACCTGGGCAGCGCCCGCATAACCGATTGGGGACTTTATCCATACATTGACTACTGGTTAGAATATCCGCCCCTTTTCCCCTGGCTGACGGTCATGGTCTATCGCCTCAGCATCCTGTTTCCCCCGTGGGTAGAACCGCGCCTTTGGTTCAACACCTTCCTGGGTCTGGCTCTCCTGCCCTTTGAGATCGGCAACGTCGTCCTGGTCTACCTGGTCGCTCTAGAGATTGGTGACCGCGCTAAAGCCCTGAAATGCGCTTGGTTCTATGTCTGCCTCTTCACTCCCATCTATACTTGGTTGGGCTGGTTCGATAACATGCCCCTTTTTTTCCTGCTTTTAGGCCTCTATCTCTTACTCAAACAACGGGCATATTCAGCCGGCATCGCCGTGGGGCTTGGCTTTATGACTAAAGTCATTCCTGTTCTCCTCCTGCCAGTAGGGTTTCGGTACCTGCGTGGCCTCACTAAAAAGCTCGGCTTCGCAGTGGCAGCGGAGATAGCGATTTTTCTTATTGCCCTTCCTTTCTTGCTGATCAACCGCGGGCTCTTTCTCTTCACTGCCTTCAGGAATTTCTTGACCTGTTCCGCCTGGGAGACTTTCTGGGCTGTGGCCGATAGCTATTTCCTGTATGGGATTGTGGGAGGTGATCGCTTCGATCCCTGGCCTGATTTCAGTGTTTTCCAGTCCAAAATTCCCTGGTACTGGACAGCGGGAATCACCCTGGCTTTCGCCCTGATCTACCTTTGGCTCTATACCCGTCCTCAACATCGTGAAGCCAAGTGGCAAATGGTGAGCTTTGCTGGCCTCACTGTCAACCTTTTCATTCTCTATTCCAAGGGCTATAGTCCTCAATTCCTGGCCTACATCTTGCCCTTCATCGTATGGCTTCTCCCTAATCTACATGGGGCCGTGTACATGATTGTCCTAACCCTGAGCAACTTCTTGGAGGGTGCTCTTTTCTTCAGCATCTTCCCTGAGGAACATTGGATCCTGGTCAGCGCTATTACCTTTCGCACTCTGGCGGTGCTGGCCCTGTGTTTCGAATACGGACTTCTCTTCTTCTCCCTTTCCTCAGGGAGAATCGCCAAGGTACGTGATTATGCTTTCAGTTTCTTGACTGTCTGTTTAGTGCTGGCTGGCTGCGTCGTGAGCTTCCGGGTGATTCAGACTTATTTTGAGGTCCGCTACGCCGATGAGGAGTATCGCGCTGCGATGGGCTTTTTGCGCACTCAGGTTCCGCCCCCACCCCGGCCCTCCCCCAAGATTAGGGGAGGGAGCAATGACGGAGAAGCTGCCCTCGTCTTCACCGAACAACCCCTTTATTATCGCTTCTATCCTTTTCTCAGGAAGGACCTCTCGCTGTACGTGGTCAAAGAGGCCGATGAGAGGCTGGCCGGAATCGCCGCAAAGCACGACGAGATATGGCTGCTGTGCGGTCCAGAGGCCAAGCCCTCGGTAGAAGACTGGCTGGATGACCGGTTTCACCGCCTGGCCAATTATCGCTTCGGCGACGATTGGCTCTTTCGCTACTCGGCCCAACGGAATGAAACATTGCCCCTCTGGATAGCCGAACTTGGCGGCAAAGTTCGGCTGTTGTCCTATCAGCTCGGTACCAGCCAGGTGAAGGCGGGAGGGGAAGTGCCCTTGACCCTATATTGGCAGGCTCTTAAGGAAATGGATAAATCGTACACCGTTTTCACCCATTTGGTAGACGACGCTAATCGAATCTGGGGCCAGAAGGACAATCCACCGGCTTCTGGCATGTCTCCCACCTCGGAGTGGCGCGAAGGTGAGGTGGTTGAGGATAGCTACGTTATCCCCATCCAGGCCAACGCACCGCAGGGGACCTATCGCATCATCGTTGGCATGTACGACCCACAGACAATGCAGCGATTGCCAGTCTCGGGCAGAGAAGGACAGGAAGGGGATCGTGTTCTTTTGGAAGAGGGGATACTCATTGGCCGATGAAGGACACGGCTGTCACCACTGATAGAACCAGGACGACCGCTATCGCTTTCTGTTTTTTCGTGTGTCTCTTCGCTTGTTATATGCTGACGTACAGTGGCCAACTGCACACCATTGACGAAGTTGTACGGTTCGCCGTCACAGAAAGCATCGCCAGGCGCGGTCAGTTTGACATTAACCAGATTGCCTGGTCGCAGTGGGCCCTTTCACCAGCAACCAGGCAAGGGAGCTTGGGCCTGCAAGGTGACGTCTTTTCAAAGAAAGGCATTGCCCTCTCTCTGTTGGCCGTACCTCTTTACTGGACGGCTTTGATGATCCCCCAGGTAGGTCTTGTACAGACGACGATGATCTTTAACCCGCTTATCACCGCTCTGACAGGAGTGGTGGTTTTCTTCTACGCGCGACGACTGGGGTATTCGCTAGGCATTGGCCTGGCAACGGCCCTCGCTTTCGGCCTTAGCACGATCGCCTGGGTATATAGCAAATTCTTCCTGGACGAATCTCTTTCGGCCCTGACCCTTCTTCTGGCCGTCTACCTCCTTCTGCATTTCAGAAGCAAGCCCCGTCCCACGGAGTCGGCTCTGGCCGGCCTCTCGCTAGGCCTAGCTGTGGCTACCAAAACCACCAACCTTGCTTTAGTACCCATCTATGTCCTATATCTGATTCTGCCTCTTGAACAGACTGAAAATGAGCAGCAGAAGAATATCCGGAAGGTATGGCTGACGCGAAATTGTAAATCTGTCTTGCTCCTGCTGATGCCGGTAATTATCGTTTGCCTGCTGTTGGGTCTCTACAACCGGGTGAGGTTCGGCAATCCGTTGACTACTGGCTACGACTTTGGGGCAGGAGAGACTTTCTCGACCCCACTGTGGCTGGGGCTATACGGCTTTCTCTTTAGTCCCTACAAGAGCATTTTCTTTTACTCGCCTATCCTGCTGGCCAGCCTTGTGTCCTTTCCACTTTTCTTCAAGCGCCACCGACTGGAGGGCTGGCTTCTTGGGTTGATTGTCATCTCTCACCTTTTGCTTTTCGCCAGGTGGTACATGTGGTGGGGAGGGTTCGCCTGGGGACCGCGCTTCCTGGTGCCGCTGACGCCTTTGCTAGCCATCACCCTGGCCCCTTTGTTTGAGGGTGTGCTGACACGGGGATCGCTGCCGGCAAAGCTGGCCCTGGCAGCCCTGGCTCTGCTGTCTGTAGCAGTACAAATTCTGGGAGTCAGCGTCAACTTTGTGCTGTACGAAGTCAAGCTGCGGGAGATTTTCCCTGCGCCGGAGGTCAACCCGGCACTCTATAACCCACCGGCGCTCTACGACTTTCGCTACTCGCCCATCCTGGGTCAGATGCGCTTCCTCAGCCGCCAGTATTCCGACCTGGCCTGGTTCGGCCCCGACTGGATTGACCTGCCAGTGCTGGTTTGCACCCTGGGCCTGATCCTTCTTTCAGCCACGGTCATCTTTTGGTTGACGCGGCAAGGCAACAAGGTCCTCGACGGTCTATTCGTTATTCGCCATTCGCCATTCGCCATTGTTGCCATCGGCCTGGTCTCAGTGTTGGCCCTCAGCGGGTTCTCGTTGCGCCGTTACTATCGTGACCCTTCAAGTGGCCCGAACGCCAGGTACATGCAGGCCCTGGAGCATATCGAGGCGCACACTCAGCCCGGCGATGGCATCGTCACCATCACTCCTTACCAGCATGACTTCCCTATGAATTACTACCGGGGCCGGTTGCCCATCCTGGGCTTGGCTCAGGCTGAACCTCCTCTGAAAGAGGGGATGGTCACACTGTTGGAAGGGGCTCTATCTGCCCACCGGAGATTGTGGCTGGTGACGGCTGGCGTCCAGCCAGCCGACCCCGCCAACGGTGTCGAGGAATGGCTGGCCCGACACGCTTTCAAGGCCTCCGACGAGTGGTACGGGGACTTTCGGCTCTGCCTGTACGGTTCGCCAGGGGAACTGTCCAAGCCAACTCCATTGGACATCCAAGTCGGTTCGGATATATCGCTGCGGGGTTATCAAATCGCCAGCCAATCCGTATCTCCAGGGCAAATCCTGAGCCTTTCGCTTTATTGGCAAACCCTGGCGCAGCCGGACAGAAACTACAAGGTCTTTGTGCAACTGCTGAACCCCGCAGGACAACTAATGGCCCAGCGCGACAGCCAGCCCTTCGACGGCTTCCGTCCTACCTCCACCTGGCGTCCGGGCCAGGAAATCGCCGACCGCTATGGTTTGTTGCTGCCGGACACGTTGCCGCCTGGTGCATATCAGTTGGTGGTCGGCATGTACGATGGTGAGACAGGCCAGCGCCTCCAGGTATCCAGTGAGGGTATTCAAACGGGGGCCGATAGGATACCGCTGGCGGAGATGCAGGTGAGAGGAAACGACAGCGAGTGAAGATGAGGAATAGCAAAGGACAAACCTATATCCTGCTGCTGGCCATCATCCTTTTAGCCTTCACCTTGCGGGTCTACCGCCTGGGCCACCAAAGCCTGTGGGACGATGAAGCCAAAAGCGTCTGGGTTGCGTCCTGGTCTGTGACCGAGATTCTCGTAGAGCAATCTCAGCACGAACACCCACCGCTTCATTACCTACTGCTACATTTCTGGATGCCCCTGGCTGGCGAAAGCGAGTTTGCCGTGCGGTTCGTGTCCCTGTTCTTTGGCCTCCTCAGTGTGCCCATGACCTACAGGTTGGGAAAGGCCCTGGGCACGCACCACGCTCCACGCTCCACGCTCCACGTCTTCGGCCTGCTGGCCGCTTTCGTAGCCGCCGTCTCCCCCTTCTGGGTCTATTTCTCTCAGGAGACCCGCATGTACACTACCGTGACTTTCTTCAGCCTGGCGGCGGTCTATTTCTTTACCCGCATCCTCAGGGGCCATCGCAAGTTAACTGGCGGCATTTGGCCGGGCTACATTTTGACCACCCTCTGCTCGCTCTACAGCCACTATTTCGCCTTCTTTGTCATCGTGTTCGAGAACCTTTTCCTGGTCGCTCTGTGGCGGCGGTATAGATCGCTGATGAAAAGCTGGGCCTTGGCCCAAATCGGCGTGGCACTGCTTTTCCTGCCCTGGCTGGCTTTCATGGCCGTGGGAGCCGTCAGCCTCGAGACCTCCCAGCCAGAGAGGGCGACCTTCATTGGCCCCAACGCCCCCGCCTACGGCCTGATCGCCACCTGGCTGGAAGGCTGGAGAGGGCGGAAGGGTTTAGCCAACGTCTTGCGGACATGCTTGATTGGTTTTGGCCTGGGCGAGTCCGCCCAGCCGGACCTCAAATGGCCCCTAGCCATCATTTTCCTGGTCATCGCCATAGTGGGTGCTGTGTTCCTGCTTCGGGATCGTTCCTCTAGAGAAGCAGTCCCTTTTCTGCTGCTCTACTTGATTATGCCTATCCTGCTGGGGTATCTGACCGCTTTTCCCGCTGAGCGTCCTCATTGGAGCAAGTACTTCATCGTGGCCAGCCCGGCTTATTACCTGCTAGTAGCCGCCGGGTTGGCCGCCCTTTGGAAGAGAGGGGCGGGTCTCTCAATCGCCGGCCTGGTATTCGTCACCTGTGCCAGTGGCTCCTCCTTGCTTAACTACTATTTTGATTCTCGATATGCCCGGCTCGATTTCCGCCCGCAGATTGCCTACATCGAGACTTTTTCCCAGGCCGACGACGCCCTTATGGTGAATCCCAGGGGCCTCTTCACAACTTTCTGGTACTACTACCAGGGCGATTTGACCTACTATCCACCTCCCGAAAAGACTGATACAGCGAGCATCGAGACTACGCTTCAGCAGATCGCCAATCACCACTCTGGCCTGTGGATGGTCAAGAACGTGCCGAACGACTTCGACCCCGATGAAACCATCGAGTGGTGGCTGACTCACCACACCTATCGGACGATGACCGCCTGGGTTGGCCACAATGTCTTCCGCTACTACTCAATGCCTGTCAGAGAACCAGTCCGTCGCCCTCTCCAGGTCAATTTCTCTGACCAAATCTTGCTTACTGGCTATGACCTGGCCGTCCGGCCTACCAAGTACGGCCACATCCTGCAGGCCACCTTCTGGTGGCAGGCCCTAGCCGAGATGGATGAACAATACCTGGTTTCCCTGCGCGTCCTGGATCAGAACAGCCATCTTGGGGGACGGCAAGACATTCCACCGCTGGGTAACTTTCGGCCGACTGTGAGCTGGGCAAGGAGCGAGCAGATCGAAGACCACGTTGGACTTTTTATCTGGCCCGGCACTCCCCCAGGAGAATACTGGGTGGAAGTCAGTCTAGTGAATGGCAGCAATGGCCAGCCTTTGGTCATCACGCAACACGAAATACACGAAACACGAAACACGAAACAAAGTGACCGCATCCGTCTTGGCCCTATCACCCTGGGCAAGGTTCACACCCCTCCCCCCATCGAAGAGTTGCAGTTCCAGCATCCTGTTGGGTTGGATTTGGATGGCTTGCGTCTGCTGGGTTACAGCCTGACTTCTGAGTTGGTCAGGCCAGGCGATATACTGCCTTTCGTCCTCTTCTGGCAGGCCAGGGAGAAGGTAGAACATGACTATCTCATTTCCTTGCAGCTCCGAGACGAGGAGGGCCGGGCGTGGGGAGAGCACCGCAGCCGCCCCGTTGAAGGTGCTTACCCAACTACCAAATGGGAGGAGGGGGAGATTGTGCGCGATCAGCGGGATTGGGTCGTTCCGCCCGATGTGCCTTCGGGCCGCCACCGCCTGCTGGTCAGCCTGATTGATTCAGCCAACGGTGAGCAAGTTGGCCAGGCTGACCTGGGCTGGGTGATGGTAGAAGCCAGGGAGCGGGTGACCACTGTGCCACCCATCCGATATCCACTGGTGGTGAATTTTGACCATCGGATGGAACTCCTGGGTTACGACCTAGAGGAGACTAGCCTGAAGCCCGGCGACACCTTGCACCTGACCCTCTACTGGCGGACCCTGGCCGAAATGGATACGTCCTACACTGTTTTCACCCACCTCTTGGACAGCGAGAGCCGCATCCGGGGGCAGAGGGACAGCATCCCCGGCAATGGGACTCTGCCGACGACCAGTTGGGTGGCCGGAGAGATCATCACCGACAAGTATGAGATCGCCGTCCATTCGGATGCACAGCCTGGGCGGTACATCTTGGAAATCGGCTTCTACGATGCGGGCACAGGGCAGCGTTTGCTAGTGGTCAACCAGCAGGGCCAGCGCCTAGATGACAAGGTGCTGTTGCCCACGGAGATAACGTTGGAGTAGGCCAGATGGAATGGAGGAAAGCTTTGACGCTTCTAACTGATACGGAGAAGACACGCCAATCCAATTGGATTGCAACCCTATTCATCTTCGTTCTCGCTTTCGTGCCCCGTGCCTTGTCCTTGAATGCCATTTCCATCATAGACGAGCTCCAATGGCAGAATGGAACCCAGGCTTTCATCAATGGCTTGCTGTCGGGGGACTTTGCCTCAACCTATTGCCGCTACCATCCGGCTGTGACCGACATGTGGCTCATCGCCATCGGCCTGGGGTTCAAATACCTGGCCCTGCTCTTAACAGGGGCCAACTCAGGAGGGTTTCAAGCTTTTCTAACCCAATCTACCTTTCCAGGTTATCCCAACGCTGACTTCTTGAGCGCCGAGAGGGTGCCTTTTGCCCTCGTTACTTCCATCAGTGTGGTGCTGGTCTATCTCCTGACCAGAAAGCTGTTTGGCTGCCCGGTGGCCTGGCTGGGGGCGGGGCTACTGGCTCTGGACCCCTTCTACATCGCCCACTCGCGGGTGGTGACGCCGGATGGTTTGCTGGCCAGCTTGATGACACTATCCATCCTGAGCTTCATCGTCTATTGGGTCTGTGAGCGGTCTCGATACTATGTGGTGTTCTCTGGATTCATGGCTGGCTTGGCCCTCCTGACCAAGGTCCCTGCTGTGTTGCTGGTTCCAATGGTAGTCGTGCTGACCGTGATGAAACACGCAACACGCTCCACGCTCCACGCTCCACGCTCCACGCTCCACGCAAGCGACCTGGCCCTATGGGGGGGGGTGGCTCTGTTGACCTTCTTCTGCCTGTGGCCAGCGATGTGGGTGGCCCCGGTGGGCACCGTTCAGCGGATGGCCGCCGACATGGCCAAAGATACCGGAGGCGACTGGAACCAGTTTTTCATGGGTAGGGGTACCAAAGATCCCGGGGTTTTGTTCTATCCGGTGGTGTTACTTTTCAGGACCACACCGTTGACCTTGATAGGGGCAATAGCTTCTCTGCTTTTCTTTTCCCACGCATCACGCATCACGCATCACGCATCACGTATCACGCACCACGCATCAATCATGCTCAGGATTTGCATCCTGCTCTTCACCCTTTTCATCAGCTTCGGAGCCACCAAGTTCGACCGTTTTCTGCTGCCCATCTTCCCCCTGATTGACATAGTGGCTGCTCTAGGGTTATACAAACTGGCAAAGGTAATTTCCGCCAGATGGGGGAAACCCGCGAAGGCGCTTGCGCTTTCAACCCTTATCGTCCAGGCTGGCTTTGCCTTGCCTCAACACCCGTATTTCCTATCCTTCTACAATGCCCTCGTGGGTGGTCCTGCCCAGGCTCCTCAAGTCCTGTTCATTGGCTGGGGAGAGGGATTTGAACAAGCAGCCGGGTATCTCAATGCGAAAGAGAACGCAACAGAACTAAAGGTAGCAGCCCAATACCCGGCCTCTTTTGGTCCCTATTTCGTGGGCCAGACACTGGCCATGTCCAAGATATACCCCACAGACATCTGGCCCTGGCTGCCGGCTGACTACATCGTCTTCTACATCAATGGCGCTCAGCGGAACGTGCCCGATCCAGATGTGGTCTCATATTTTCGCTCTCTGGAACTGGAACACACCATTCGCGCCAAGGGCCTCGAATATGCCTGGATCTACCGGGGGCCGCAGTTTATCCTTTCCGAAGCGCCCACACCTCAGTACCCTGCTCAGGTTGACTTAACCGGTAAGGCCCTGTTTCTGGGCTATGATCTATATAGACCAGCAGAGTTGGACGTTAGGTCGGGGGATACTCTCCAAGTAACCGTCTACTGGCGATGCCTGAAGAAGATGGGCGAAGATTACAGCGTCTACGTCCGCCTGAAAGACGAGGCCGGACACCTTTGGGGACAGACAGACGATTGGCCAGCCAAAGGTTTCCTGCCTACCTCTCAGTGGAAGGAAGGGATGATCGTTAGAGACAAATATAGTATTGAGACTTTGCCTGGTACCCCGCCTGGCAACTACCGCCTGGAAATCGGCATGTACTCGGTTCTAGATGAGGGCGGAACCCGGGTTCTCGGCCGCTGGGAGGCGCCTCAAAGGACAGTTCGAGTTGTCAGGCCACTCACTCCACCATCGGTCGAGAGCTTGGAGATTCAGAAGCTCCTGCAGAGAAGCCTGGGTGGTCGGATGGAGCTATTGGGCTACAATCTCTCCCCACTGACCTTCCGGCCGGGAGACTCTCTACCCCTGGCCCTGTTCTGGCGGGCCGTAAGCGATCTGGGCGACGACTACTTCATCCTTGTGCAACTGCGGGCTAGGGATGGTACCAGTTGGACGTTGCACCGGGAGCGGCCAGCCGACGGTTCTTACCCGACGACGCTCTGGGAGCAAGGCGAAGTAGTGCGCGAGCAATTAGACGCTCGTATCCCGGCCGATGTCCCCTCAGGCCGGTACACTCTAGTGGCCGGTCTGGCTGATGCGGAAAGCGGTCAGGAAGTGGGGCTGGCGTCCCTGGCTGAGTTAACCGTGGAGGGACGCCCCCGGACATTTGAAGTGCCACCAATCCAGCACCCGTTGAAGGTCAACCTGGGCGATCAGGTCGAACTGTTGGGCTATGCTCTCGGTGCTACAGAGTTAAAAGCCGGTGACACGCTGTCTCTGACCTTGTACTGGAAAGCGCTGGCGGAGATGGACACCTCGTACACCATCTTTATCCATATCCTGGATGCTGAGAGCAAGATTTGGGGGCAGCGTGACAGCGTGCCTGGCAATGGCTCATTGCCGACGACGGGCTGGCTCCCAGGTGAGGTCATAGCCGATGCCTACAAAGTGCCCATCCAGCCCGAGGCCCCACCCGGCTCCTACGTTATCGAGATCGGGATGTATCGAGCGGAGACAGGACAACGCCTAAGCACGCTCGACGAGAAAGGGCAAGTATCAAGGGACAGCATCCTGCTGCAAAAGATTATCCTCGACTAAATTGGCGCTTTAAAAGCCTCAAGCCACCAGGGGCAAAGGGCACATGCAAATGTTGGGGGAGCGAGCGCCGGTTGAGTAGCGTAAGCGTATCGAACCCAAGCGAGCGGCGCTGCGGACCACCCACTTGGCCTCGATACGTCGCTTCGCTCCTACTCGACCGGCGCTGGGCTTGGCCCTTCTTTCGACACTCCCCAAATTCTATATACGCCCGGGGTAAACTCCGGGGCTTCCGGTCGGAAAGGGCCTGTAACGACATGGGCGTCATGTCCTTTGATGAAAAGAAGAGCCTAAGCCGAGGTGGGAGTGCGATCATTTTGTTCCTGTTGGCACTTCTGCCCCGCGCTCTGTCCCTCGGCGTCTTTTTGACCATTGACGAAGTGAAATGGTTGACCAGGTCAGAGCAGTTTTTTCAAGCCCTGCTGAGACAAGACTTCTCAGCAACGTATCTGAGCGCTCACCCTGGGATAGTCAATTATTGGCTCATGCTATCCAGTGTGGCGATCGAGTATCTGCTTCAATTTGGGTTGACCTTTGAGAGAGCCCATTGGAGCCAGGGTCTCCAGGAATTTGCAGCCGTCATGCTGTTCGGAGGAACCCCGAATCTGAACTTTTTGGTTAGCGGGAGGCTCCTCTTTGCCCTGGTCACTTCAGCCTGCGTTTCTGTGAGCTACCTTCTCAGCAGGAAGTTATTCCCCCAGAGAGTAGCGCTTCTCGGAGCCGCCTTGTTGGCCCTCGACCCCTTTCACATAGCTTTCTCCCGTTTGCTCGTCACCGATGCGCTGGTGGCCAACTTTACGACCTTGTCTCTCTTAGGCTTTATCACCTATCTGACCCATAGACGAGCGTGGCGCTACGTGATCTTCTCAGGCCTCACTGCGGGGCTGGCCTTCCTGACAAAGGTTCCGTCCCTGGTCTTGGTACCGACTGTGGGTGTGCTGACGATTCTCACCTGCTCATTTGAGAGGCAGAGTTCGAGCCTGAGTCGAACAGAGATTGGCCAACTGGGCCTGGCCCTGGTGACGTGGGGCCTCATCGCCGGGCTGACCTGCCTTGCCCTGTGGCCAGCCATGTGGGTACAGCCTCTGGGCACCATTTATCAGATGTGGCACGGCCTGGACAGTAAGGAAATAGGAGGACGGCTTCAATTTTTCATGGGAGAAATCACCGATGACCCTGGATTTTGGTTCTACTGGGTCATCGCCCTGTTCCGGCTGACCCCGCTGACGTTGTTGGGATTGCTATTCGGCATTTCTTCTTTGATGCAAAGATTGAAGAAACTCAGTATATCCGAAAGTGTAACCAGAGTCACCATGCTCATGACTTTCGTCTTGACCTTCTTTCTCTCCATCCTTCTGGAGCCTACCAAGTTCGACCGCTATCTGCTGCCCATTTTCCCCGTTATGGAGATCATCGCGGCCACAGGGCTTTGCGCCCTGATACAGGAGCTTGGGCCTCGTCTGCGCTACAGCATGAACCAACATGGGCGCTGGATCACAGCAGGCTGCTTCGCTGCCCTGGTCATCCAGGCGTTGTTTACCTTGCCTCAGCATCCCTACTATCTGTCCTTCTATAACCCGCTGGCCGGTGGCCCTTCCCAGGCCACCAAGATTCTGCTCGTAGGCCACGGCGAGGGCCTGGACGAGGCAGCGAGATACTTGAATCAAAAAGATAATGCCTCAGAGTTGATAGTGGCCACTGGATTCCGTCCCGGCCTAGCCCCCTTCTTCAGGGGAGAAACCGTAGACCTCCACAAAATCCATCCGACAGATGTATGGCCCTGGCTCAGAGCCGACTATGTTGTGCTCACCATCTGGGAAACCCAAAGAGAAAGCTCCACCCAGGAAATCTCGTTCTTTCGCTCCCAAAAGCCGGAACACGTTGTAAAGCTTAAAGGTATCGAATACGCCTGGATCTACCGAAACCGCAAACACATTCTTTCCCAAGCGCCATCGCCTCAATACGCTGCCGGAGGCAACCTGGCGGGCAAAGCATTGCTCCTGGGATATGACTTGTACGAGCCATCCGCGAGAGCCGTCAAGTCGGGGGGGACGCTGCACGTCACAACCTATTGGCAGTGCCTCGAGACAATGGAAGAGGACTATAGTGTTTATGTCCGTTTGAAGGACAAAGCCGGCCACACCTGGGGTCAGGTAGATGATTGGCCAGTGAAAGGCCTGCTCCCAACCTCCCAGTGGACTCCGGGGATGCTTATCCGGGACGATTACGACGTTGAGATCCTCCCCGGCACTCCGCCGGGCCGCTACAAGATCGAGGTAGGGATATATGCAGTTGACGAGGCCCAAGGGGTCAATCTCCTTGGCCGATGGCAAGCTTCCCAACAGGTTGTAGAAGTTGTGAAAGCGACAACTCCCCCTCCCCTGGAAGGGCTAGCTATTCAGTACCCTTTGTACATTCGCCTGGGCAGCCAAATCAAGCTGCTCGGGTATGACTTTGCCTCCCAAACTGCCCGCCCTGGGGACTCTGCGCCATTAATACTGTTCTGGCAGGCGGAGCAGGATGTCCAAGAGGATAATCTTGTACTGTTGCAATTACGCGGCAAAGATGATAAAATGTGGGCGTTATATCGAGACCGACCAGCCAACGGTTCCTATCCGACTACACAATGGAGCCGTGGGGAGGTGGTGCGTCAGCAATTGGAGGTGCGTATCCCGGCCGACGTGCTGTCGGGGGCATACCACCTCGCCGTGGCCCTGGCTGATGCGAGCAGGGGTCAAGAGACTGAGTGGGTCGCCCTGGCTCAACTGACCGTCGAGGGGCGGCCTAGGATATTCGAGGTGCCGCCCATTCAGCATCCCATGACAGCCAACTTGGGCGATCAGATAGAGTTCCTGGGCTACGACCTCTCCAGTGGGGAAATCAAAGCTGGCGACATGCTCACTCTGACCTTATACTGGAAAGCCTTGGTCGAAATGGATACGTCTTACACCGTGTTTGTCCACATCCTGGACTCCGAGAACAAAGTGCGCGGCCAGCGTGATAGCTTACCCGGGGGTGGCACCCTACCGACGACGGGCTGGCTGGCCAATGAGGTCATAGCAGACCAATACCAGGCCCCGGTCCAGCCTGATGCTCCTTCGGGTCAGTATGTCATCGAGATCGGTATGTATCAAGCAGAGACGGGACAGCGCTTGCCCGTCATCAATCAGAAGGGGCAGGTAGTGAATGACAGGATCTTGCTGGAGGAGGTAACAGTACATCAAAGGTGAAGTAGACTCGAGAATTGGGAGAATAAGTGACAATTCTATCATCGTTCGAGATGAGCACAATGTCTAACGATCCGTTTCTATCACTTGTCATACCGGCATACAACGAGGAAAAAAGAATCGGCTCCAGCCTGGCGCAAATCATTGCCTATTTCCAGAGAAATGGCTATTCTTATGAACTGATTGTCGTGGACGATGGGAGCACAGATAGAACCGTCGAAATAGTGAAGGAGCTAATAGCTGGAACGCAGAACGGGCGACTCTTGTGCGCCAGACATGGTGGGAAAGGAGCAGCGGTCAGAAAAGGTGTGCTGAGCGCAGAAGGCCAATACATCTTCTTTACCGATGCAGACCTTTCAACCCCTATAACGGAGCTAGACAAATTCCTGGAGCGGCTCAATAAGGGGCATGAAATCGTCATCGGCTCTAGAAAAATCGCGGGCGCGAATGTTGAGGTACATCAGAGCTGGCTACGTGAATCTATGGGCAAGGTCTTTACTTGGCTAACCAATGTGATACTTACAAAGAACCTGTCTGACGTGACATGTGGGTTCAAAGGATTCCGTCGCTCGGTCGCTCGAAAAATTTTCAACAGACAACAGGTCAATGATTGGAGCTTTGACGCCGAGATCCTCTTCCTCGCCCAAAAATATGGTTATTCGATAAAGGAGGTGCCGGTCCGTTGGCGCAACGACCCCGCCACGAAAGTCAAGTTGCTCCAAGACACCATTTGTTCATTCCTGGGATTACTAAAGATCCGAGCAAATGACTGGAGAGGAAAGTACCCTAAATGATAGATGATAACCTTAAGCGATCGTTTAGCGTGATCGCTGCTCTGGCCTTGGTCAACATCTTGATTCTCTTAACCGATTCTACGCTTTTACGCTACCCAGCAGCCCTGATTCTGCTCTGCTTTTTGCCTGGCTTTGCTGCTGTGGATCTCATCTTCACCCGGAGTCAGCCTCCTCAACTGCTTGACAGGATTGTGCTTAGCATAGGAACCAGCTACGCCTTGTCAGGGCTGGCAACTATGGCCATCCACTTTATACCAGGGAAGATCAATGCAAATGTAGCACTCACCATCTATGGCCTTCTAACCATCATTCCCCTTGTTCTGAGCCAAATCATATCATCGAAAACCACTCCTATCCAAACTGCACACAACATAGAAAACCATACCTCTCGGCAACAGGAACGGCCAGGTATCACTAAGATAACCTTGGTGCTCCTATCAGTGCTGGTGATAGCCGGATTCCTTCGTTTCACTCATCTGGGCTATTCCGAATTTCAGGGCGATGAGGCATGGGTTATGCACCCGGTTATTGATGCCATTGGCGGCAAGGACGATGCTTTGTTTGCACACGGCAAAGCTCCAGCCGAAGTCTTGGTCCCCATCGCTTTTTGGGTCACAACTGGCAAGATCAATGAGCTTGGAGCTCGCTTCCCCTTCGCACTAGCTAGCTGCCTGGCAGTATTGGCCATCTATCTGCTGGGACGGCGCATGTTCAATGATCTGGTTGGCCTGAGCGCGGCTGCCCTCCTGGCTATCAATGGCTTCTTTGTCGCCTTTGGACGCATTGTCCAATACCAGGCCCTCGTGTTTTTGATGACTATACTAGCCCTCTATTGCTATTATCGCTTCTATGCCGATGGCATAGGAGGCTACCAGATCATCGGCGCTCTGCTTTTAGGTTTTGGCCTCCTGGCCCATTACGACGCCGTAGTTGTCCTGCCCGCTATTCTATACTTGTACTTGGCCAAGTATCGCTTAGGTCTTAAAGGTTGCCAACTTCACGCCGCTTCCCTGATTTTATCTGTGATACTCTTAATCAGTATTCCGGCTTCCTATTACTTACCATTCAGCAGTGATCCTCAACTTGCTAAAAGTCTCAGGTATGTCTTTAGCTATCGGGTAGGCAGCGAAAATATCTTGGGCAATAGCTTCGGACAATTCCTCCTCATGAGCACTTTCTACAACTCAAAGTACTACTTTGCCCTGATTGCTCTCCTACTGGGAATAGTTATAGCCAAACAACTCCTCACTTTGCCACGAGGTGTGTACCCTTGGTTAGTTCTCCTTATCATAACTATGAGCTCGGTTTTCCTACTTCCCAACCGATGGCAGATCGGTAACCTGAACCTGGCAGTCGTCCCTTTCGCCTTGACTCTGCTAACTCTCTGGGCTGCTCCAGGGTCCACAACTGAGTTGAAGACGACTCTTATGTGGTTTGCTGCACCCTTTATCGTTTATATCTTCGTGGTGGAACGCCCTCAAACTCATATCTATAATCTATACTTTAGCTGGGCTCTACTCAGCGGCATAGCTGTGGATAACCTCCGAAGGTGGACCGTCAAGCCCAGCTTGCGTCATATACTCTGTGGACTAGGCTTAGGACTCTACATCATTTCAGCCTGTTATGTCTTTTTGATGTTTGTGATTCACACACCAGAATATATGCGGCTCTACCGCGCAAACTCAGAGCACAAAAGTCACCTCTACTGGATAGCCCATGACCAGTTTCCCCCAGGAGGCTATTTTGGCTTTCCTTACCGCGCTGGTTGGAAGGTGATAGGCCAACTTCACCAAAATGGGATATTGGAAGGAGATTATAGCAGCAACGAAGAGGAATCGATCACAGCCTGGTACACGCGATATGCCCCACGCACATGTTCGCAAGATCCAAAGTACTACTTCATCGCGAAAAACGTGCAGGACGAATTAGGAGTGCCCTGGGATCTGCTGAAGGCCCATTATACTCTGGTGGGGACCGTCACGGTTGGGGACGAACCCAAATTGCAGATATACCAACGCCAACCTGTCTATAGCGATGTAAAAACGTACCGCGTTGAGGACTACCAGGCCGCTTACGACGCCACAGCCACCCCTGTCAACTTTGCTGAGAGGCCAGTCCCGAAGTATCCCCTGACCGCTAATCTGGGTGACCAGGTGCAGTTGTTAGGTTTCGACCTGGACGACGAGCAGGCTGCGGCCGGTGAGGTCTTACGTTTGACTCTCTATTGGCGGGCTCTGACCTGGATGCCAAACAGCTATCGCGTCTTTTGCCATCTGGAGACCGATCGCATTTGGGGCCAGAGTGATGGAGTGCCCGGCTGTTGGCTGAATCCGACCACAGAGTGGCGACCCGGCCGAATCGTCACCGACCGATACGACATTCCCATTGATCCGCAGACACCCCCCGGCCAGTACCCTCTGCTCATCGGGATGTACGAACCGGAAACCTGGCGACGATTAGAGGTCTTGGACGAGACAGGAGCCCCACAGAGCAACAGTGTGCTGTTGACACAGATTATTGTCACACGACGAGAGAAATAAGTAACAATGCCATGAGAGTAAATACAGCCCAGATCAGACAACAACTCGTTTCTCACCACAAATTCATAGTAACCCTCTTGCTGTCGGCAATAGTGCTCCAATGTGTCCTCAGCATGAGGGTCAAAACAGTTACTTTTGACGAGCCTAACCACCTGGTAGCCGGCTACTCCTATCTTAAGATGGGCGATTTTAGCTTGAATTGGCCCAATCCGCCGCTCATCAGCGTCATCTCCGCCACCCCCTTGCTTTTCCTAGATCTGAAAATTCAGATGTATGATCCCCATCAAAGCGGTCGCCAGTTCGTGCATGATTTTCTCTACGTGTTCAATGATAATGCCAACCAGATTGTATTCTGGGCCAGGATACCTGTCGTCCTTCTCTCACTCCTGCTGGGCTTTTTCGTTTTCAGGTGGGCGAATGAACTCTACGGAATTGAATCAGGCTTGTTGGCTCTCCTCCTCTATGTCCTCGAGCCTAACATCCTAGCTCATTCTAGTCTGGCAACAACGGACCTGGGAATAACCTGCTTCATGTTCCTGGCCTGCTACTGCCTGTGGAAATTTGACTCTCAGCTCTCGGTCAAAAACTTATTCCTGGCTGGTTTAACTCTCGGGCTGGCCCTTATCTCCAAGTTCTCGGCTGTTTTCCTTCTGCCGGTATACATCCTCTTCCCTTTCGTACAATCATTTCTAAATAACCCGCAGCCCAGGCCCAATTCGAGCGTGGACCGAGCCGACTCGCAAGCCCACACCCCCACCAGTTCCCTCAAAAAGTGGGGCCGGTGGATGGTGTATTCCAGCGTCATTGTCGGCATCGGGGTGCTGGTCATCACTGCCGCTTATCCGTATTATCTCAAGCCGTGGTATCGTTTTGACGAGACCATTCTGCCGGCCATACAGAGGTGGTATCCCAAGGTTGAGTTCGACAAAGGACTATGGCAACTCATTTCCTCAACTCGGGTGCCTGGCAGAGAATATGTCCTGGGTCTGCTTGGGCTGGTTGAGCATTCGAAAGAGGGACATGATGCCTTCTTGTGGGGGAAATTCTCTACACAGGGATGGTGGTACTATTACCTAGCCGCCCTGGCTATCAAGACGCCTATCGCTTTGCAAATCATGTTGCTTCTTGCCGTTGGTCTTTCTCTGTTGCAGTATGTGGGGCTGGCGCAGCGAAGCCTGGAGAGATTGAGGGGTACCCCCTTAATCCCACTTTTTCCCCTTCTGAGAGAACTGATGGGCCAACGCCCTGCACCAGGAAAAGGGGGAGGGGATATTGGAGGGGACACCCCCCACGGCCCCCGCCCTGCTGCGCAACCTCATACGAAGGGAACAAACTTGTATGATGATTTCTTCCTCGTCGTCCCCCCTATTCTTCTCTTGACAGCCCTCTCCTTCGGGACTGTGAAAATCGGATTAAGGCATGTCTTATTTGTTCTCCCCTTCGTTTTCGTTTTCACAGCGAGGTTCTTCAAACTGGCCTTTGAAAGACGCTTACTAGCTGGTTTGACGTTCCTTCTAATCGTCTGGTACCTCATCTCCTCGATACGTATCTATCCCCACTATCTGGCCTATTTTAACGAGTACATAGGCGGACCAGCCAATGGATACAAGTACCTCCTTGACTCCAACCTGGATTGGGGCCAGGACCTGAAGGGTCTTAAAAATTACATGGAAGCCAAGGGCATAGAAAAGGTAAAATTGGGCTACCTGGGAACGATAGACCCGGAATACTACGGCATATCCTCCGAACCGATCTCGGACCAGGACCTGACAGCTTTGAGAGAAGGCAAGTTTACCAGAGGCGTTTTCGCCATCAGCGCCAATTTCCTTCAAGGACTCTACCTTCCCGACAGAGATCGCTATAAGTGGTTCAGAGATCGTACTCCAACCGCCCAAATAGGATATTCTATCTTTGTCTATGAGATTGACTGTCGCGAGGAGAGAACGGGCAAAGGAACGGTCCAGTTCACTTTTCCAACCATTCAGCATCCTTTGGAAGCAAATCTGGGCGGTCGGGTCAGATTCCTCGGCTATGATCTGAACGCCACCGCCGTTAGGCCGGGTGATACTTTGCACCTGACACTCTATTGGCAAGCCCTGGCTGAGATGGACGAATCCTATACCGTTTTCACTCACCTGCTCGATAAGGGCAACATTGTCCGGGGCCAAAAAGATAACTTGCCGGTGGGTGGTAGTTTGCCGACAAGCTGCTGGGTCAAGGACGAGATCATAGTTGATGAGTACAACATACCGATACAACCCAATGCTCCACCTGGGCAGTACGTCATCGAAATCGGCATGTATCAACTGGAGACGATGCAGCGACTGCCGATTATCAACCAGGAAGGACAGGTAGTAGGCGACCGGGTCTTATTGGAGGAGTTGACCGTACAATGAATTCCAGCAAGGGCCTCGAGAGAAGCGATACCCTGAGCAAGTGGGCTTTGGGCGTCCTGGCGGTTCCGTTCGTCTTTTGGCAAGCCAACCACCTGGAGGGCTTTAACTGGGGGTATGACGAAGGAGTTCACTTGATGATCGCTCGGCTGGTGTGGTCGGGCTACAAGCCTTATTCAGAGGTGTCAGCCACTCAAGGTCCCCTTTTTATCTACTCTATCGCCTTGGGTTTTGGATTGCTAGGCCCGTCCGCCGCCGCCTGTCGGCTGGTGACGGTCTTCTACGCCGTTATCGGCCTTGTGGCGGTGGGTCTGACGGCCCGGAAACTGGGTGGATGGCCATCCAGCCTTTCGGCTGCTGTGTTGCTCATGCTAGCTCCTGAATTCGTCCGTTTGTCCAAAGCAGCTATGGCCGATGTCCCAGCAAGCAGTATGGCAACTCTAGCGATCCTCTCATCGCTGCGGTATTTGACCACCAGACGCAGAGGCTGGCTGATCCTCGCCGGTCTGAGCTTTGGTCTTGGCTGTCTCATCAAACTGGCCATTGCACCTGCTCTCCTACCCCTTGGTCTGGCTGTCCTATACTCCTGTATATACAGCGGGCGGCCGAGATCATGGCGAGTGTTTGCCTATGATCTGGTCACCTTGCTAGTGGCGGCTATCTTACCCGCTCTCCTCTGTTTCTGGATTTTGGATATTCGAGCGGCCTATGAGCAACTGGTTGTTCTACGCTGGCAAACCGCCCAGGCTTTTCCCCTTGATGTCGGAGCCAACGCCCGGTGGATCAGGCAGTATCTGGTGGATAACGCTGGCCTATTCATCCTGGCTATCTGGGGCACACTTCTGCTTCTGACCCGGCGTTCACCCCAGGCTGTCATTGTCCTCACCTGGGGTGGAATCACATTGCTGGCCTTGATATTTCACTCGCCCCTCTTTTTCCATCACATGAGCTATCTGCTTTTCCCGATGGCCATATTAGGCGGACGTGTGATGGGTGACCTGGCTGAACGTTTTCGCCGTCCATGGAAGCCCATGGCTTGGCGAAGGGGTGGGCTCTTGCTCATTGATCTGGGGATCGTGGTGGGTTATGTTTTCACCTTGCCAGCAACACTCCAAGACCATAGAACGCTATCAGCGGCTCCTGGTACCACCCTCCAGACAGATGCAGCCCATTTCATCTCTGACGTTACCTGGCCTGACGATTGGGTGATCACTGATGACCAAGCCGTGGCCTTTTGGGCTGACAGAAATGTGCCTCCCCCACTTGCTGAGACTTCTTTCCTGAGAATCAATGGTGGCTGGTTGACCGATCAACAGCTCATTACTTTGACAAAGGAGTATGAGCCGTGGGCCGTTGCCTCCCTGAGCGGACGGTTTGACTTGCTGCCGCACTACTTGGATTGGGTCAGAGAGCACTACCGGCTGGTGAAATCCTACGACGAGGCGGCGCGGATCTACTACCTTTGGAGATATACTTCTCCCACGCCTATTCAACATCCACGACAGGAGATTCTGGGGCAACAAGTACGCTTTCTAGGCTATGACCTACGCTATCCTCCCTATAAACCGGGAGGACAAATATACCTCACCCTCTACTGGCAAGCCCTGGATAGGATAGACAAAGATTACATCGTCTTCACCCACCTGCTAGACTCAGAAGGGCGGCTGCGTGCCCAGAAAGACAACCCTCCTGTCAACGGCCTCTTGCCCACATCGGCCTGGGAAGCGGGGGAAATCATCCAAGACCGCTACATTATCCTTCTTAACCCTGATCTTCTGCCAGGCGAATATCAGTTCGAGATTGGTATGTATCAATTGGAGACAGGGCAGCGCTTAGAGGTACGTGAAGGGCCCGAGGGAGAGGCAGGCCGCATCCTGCTGGGCGCAGTAGAGGTATCAGATTGACCTCGAGATTACGCGTCCGTTAGGGGTATCAGATTGTGAACGCCAGGGAAAAGAAGCGAGACTCTTTTTGGAAACCAAGCTGGGGCGAAGCTGTCTGCATCATTGGAGTCGTACTATACATTGTCGCTTTCTTTGCTCTGCAAGTCAGGCTCTATGAAGGGCTGCACATGGGGATGGGCGATTTGGGACTCTTTGAGCAGGCTCTGTACAGGGCGCTCCATGGCGAGTTCTTTAGAGTGACTGTTGGAACGATCCATCACTTGAACAGGGTCATTTTTGCAGATCATCTTTACCTGACTCTGGTCCTTGTCCTTCCCTTTTATGCACTGCTTCCGCATGTATACACGCTCTTTTTCCTTCAAGCATCTGTGGCTGGATCGGGGGCCCTTGCCATTTTCTTGATAGCTCGCAACAAATTACAAAGCGAATGGATAGCAGTTTGTTTCGCTCTCTCCTATCTTCTGTACCCGCCTCTGCAATGGTCAACTCTCAATCACTGTGTCTACGGTTTCCATACTGAGAATTTTCTTCCGCCATTGCTCCTTTTCGCCTTATATTTTCTAGAGAAGAGGCGGCTCCGCCTATTTGCGCTCTTTCTCCTATTGGCCTTGACAACTATCGAATACCATGCACTGCTGCTGGCTTGTCTCGGCCTGTATTTGTTTCTCTTCGACAAGAGAAATCGCAGGATCGGTCTGATCACATTTTTCCTCTCCACTCTATGGTTTGTGGCAGCAATTCAATGGGTCATATATTTTCGAGGCGATGCTCCTTTCTATTTTGTGGCTTTGACACCACTGGCTGATGCCCTCAGGAACCCTGAGTCATACTTGTTCTTAGTTACCCCCCTCCGGGATTATTTATTCTGTATCCTTGCCCCCCTTTTGTTTGTGCCCTTGTTGGACTTTCCCCTGCTCGCCACCACCATTCCAAATTTATTGATCAATCTATTTGCTCTCACCGTGCACTACACCACCCCCATGAGCGGAAAATCTCACCAAGTTAGCCCGATGGTACCGATGGTTTTCCTGAGCGCTGTTTACGGAGTGCACAATCTCCTGAGGCGTATTGGCAATCCATCCTTAAGGCTGAAATTAGGGCGATACAGCTCCTACGTCCTCCTGTGCGCCGCGCTGTTTTTCAACTATTGGCTCGGCCCCTTGCCCTTCTCCCGGGCAGTTGAAGCGGATCAATATCAGATCGTCGAGGACAGGACACGAACCCTGAGAGAAGTGAAAGCTTTGATCCCACAAGAAGCCTCATTGTGCGCCGACTTCCTGATAGGATCTCACTTCGCACGGCGGAAAGAGCTCTACCAATTGCCCATCAGAATCGGCAAAGTGGACTTTATCCTTGTCGACTCGGATCCGTGGTTTGCTCACCGACCGGCGGAGGCGCCATCGGCGTTAGCACGGCTGGAAGAAAGCTCTAATCATGAGCTTCTATTCTTGGAGAACGGCATCTATCTCTACAGGAAGCTGCCTGAACCACCTATACAACACACCCACGAGGCCAACTTCAGCGGGCAAATAAAACTGCTGGGCTACACTTTGGAGGCAGAGGAAATCAAACCTGGAGACAGCGTACAATTGACTCTCTATTGGCAGGGTCTGTCCAATATAAAGACTAACTACAGTGTCTTCACCCATCTCATTGATGAAAATGAGCAAATTATGGGGCAGAAAGACAACTATCCGGTGAGCGGTCTCTACCCGACCACAGAATGGACGCCTGGCGAGAAAGTTGTGGATAGATACGAAATAGTGACCGGCCCAGAGATCCCTCCAGGGGAGTATTCTATCGAGATTGGCTTATATGAACTGGATGGCGGCAAACGTTTGCCCATCTTGGATGTCATGGGAGCTCCCCAGGATAGCCGGGTCATCCTGGGCAAGGTACGGGTGGTTGGTGAGTAACCGTAGGAGAAAGCGGTGTTCAGAAGTGTCAGAGGCACGTTGGCGAAAATTGATCCTGGATTAGGGGTGGCTTGCCTTTTGACTCTTTTTGCCCCCTACCCCTTACTACAGCCCGGCCTGCCTAACACGGCCGACGGCGCTCTACATCTGTACCGTACCGTGGAATTGGATCAATGCTGGCAAGATGGGGTCTTTTATCCCCGCTGGGCCCCCGACCTGTTCCTGGGCTACGGCTATCCCATTTTTAATTTCTACGCGCCATTGCTGTACTACCTGGCCGAGGTGCTCCACGTCGTAGGCCTCAGCTTCGAGGGCGCTATCAAGGCCATCCAAATCGGCGCTTTCCTGCTCTACGGCCTGGGCATGTACGTATTCGCCAGGGAAATCGTGGGCCGAAAGCCCGCCCTCCTGGCCGCGGCAGCCTACGCCTACGTGCCCTACCGTTTTAAAGAGGCTTTTGTCCAGGGCGACTATCCACAGTTTCTGGCTCTGGCCTTGCTGCCCCTGGTCTTTTGGGCTTTCTACCAAATTATCGTCACCAGCAAGCCGGTATACATCGTTGTCGGAGCTTGCCTCTACGGAGCACTGATCCTCAGCCACAACATCACTGCCATGCTCACTTCACCTTTCCTGGGCTTGTACATTGTATGGATGATACTCTCTCTGGCGCCTCTGTCACCAAGAGGCGGCGAGAGGAACTCTCATAGAAACCAGGTTTTTTGGAAAAACCTGGTTTCTGAGGTGCTCCCTACCCTGGTCGCTCTGGTCCTGGCCCTGGGGCTGACGGCTTTCTTCTGGCTGCCGGCTCTGTATGAGAAGAGATGGGTCCAACTGGACCTGCTGACCAAGGGCTTCTTTGACTTCCGACAGTATTTCCTGAGCCTGGGGGAACTGCTTTCCCCTTCCCTGCCGCTGGACACAGCGGCCAGCAATCCCTACATGCCCTTCAATCTGGGCACGGCTCAGGTCTTTCTCTCTCTGGTGGCTGTGCTAGTTCTCCTCCCTCGTTTCGGCCTGCGCCGGGAGGAGAAGTCGCATCTGCTTTTTTCCTTCACAAGTCTAATACTGTGCGTCTTCATGATGCTCCCGGCCTCGACCCTGGTATGGGAGCACGTGCCCTTTCTGGCCTTCACCGAATTCCCCTGGCGACTGGTAGGCTTGGTGGGGCTGTTCACCGCTCTCCCGGCCGGGATGAGCCTCCGTCTGCTGTCCGGCAAAGGACGGCTCTCTCCTGACTTCACCGCCCTGGCCCTGAGCCTGGTCCTGGTGCCGACGACCGTCCTCGTCTACCTATACCCACGCCAGCCCTTCATTGAGTACCCCGATCCCACGCCAGCCGACATCATGGAGTTTGAGCTGGAGACTCATGCCTGGGGCACCACCAGTGGCAGCGAATACCTGACGATATGGCTGACAGAGAAACCTAAGGATTCGCCTCTCTTGCCCCTTTACCGTGCGGGGCAACCCATCAGTAAGCTGGACAGTCAACACCTGCCCAAAGGGGTCCAGGCGGAGATGCTCAGCCACAGTGTGGTCAGCGATAGCTACCGCTTCACCAGTTCCCAGGCTTTCACTGCTCGCTTCAACACCTTTTACTTCCCAGGCTGGCGGGCCTATTTGGACGGCAAGGAGCGCGACATCCAGATCAGCCAGCCCCATGCCCTCATCGAGGTGGTCATCCCACCAGGCGAACATACTCTCCTCCTGCGCTTCGAGAACACCCCGGTACGGCTGTTGGCCAACGGCCTGTCGTTGGCTACCTTGCTGGTCACGCTCATCATCCTGGTCCGATCTCGACTGACAACTCCCTCTACCCCCCATCCAGTCGGTTATCTCTCCTGGACTCAGTCTGTCCTGCTGGCCGTCGTCGTCCTGGCTCTGTTTGCCATCAAGGAAGCCCTCATTGATCCTCACACCTCCTGGTTCAGAAAGCATTCTCCGCTCCCCACGGTGTTGGGTGCCCAGCACGCAGCTCAAATCAACCTTAATGATAAAGTACTCTTCCTAGGTTACGATCTGGCCGACGACACCGTGCGCCAGGGAGAAGACTTGCGTCTGGTCCTTTACTGGCAAGCTCAGCAACCTCTGGAAAAGCAATACAGCGTCTTCGCCCACCTGGATGCGCCACCGGACTACATCACCTGGGCCGGGTCTGACAATCTAAACCCCGGCGGGATCCCCACCTCCCGCTGGGCTCCAGCGCTATACACCAGGGACGAACATATCATCTCAATTCCGGCTGACTTACCCCCGGTGGCGTACCTCTTACAGGTCGGCTTCTACGACAAAGTCACGGGGGAGCGGTTGCCTATCCTGTCCGAGGGAGGACAGGCCGCAGGTGATAGCATCCCTTTGCAACCGGTCCACGTACTGAGGGCCAAACCGATCAATGTGCAGCGTCTGCCCCATCGTGACGGCAGCCTGTTGGGCGGGAAGATCGAGTTGCTAGGGTATGAGCTAGAGGAGGAACCGATCCGACCCGGTGGAGCGCTGGAGTTGACCTTGTATTGGCAAGCCAGGGAAGAAATTGAAGAGAGTTACATCGTTTTCACCCACCTCCTGGATGGCGAGGGGAACATCCAAGGACAACAGGATGGCATTCCAGTCGAAGGCATATACCCTACTTCATCATGGCTGGCTGGGCAAGTAGTCGAGGAAAAGCGCCGTGTCCCCATCGTGGCCACGGTCCCGGCGGGAAGTTATCGTATTGCAGTAGGCATGTACGAATTGGATAGCCTGGAGCGATTGGAAGCGGTTGATGCTGAGGGCAACCCATTGCCCGAGGGACAAATCGTGTTGGACACACCGGTGGAGGTGGAATTGCCATGAGAGGTCGCTATCGCGTGCTCCGCTCACCGGCTTTCATTTGCGCTCTCTATGGCCTTTTGGCTCTGTTCAGCACTCATCCCCTCTGGCGCCACCTGACCACGGCCGTGCCCAGCGACATCGGAGACCCGTTGCTCAATACCTGGATTCTGGCCTGGGATGGACACGCCCTGTTGACCGATCCGGCCCATCTCTTCGACGCCAACATCTTCTTCCCCCTGAAACAAACCTTGGCCTACTCAGAACATCTGCTGGGCACGGCTTTGCCCATGTTGCCCATCCTGCTGATTTCGGGAGAGCCGGTTCTGGCCTATAACGTGGCCTTTCTAGCGAGCTTTATGTTGAGCGGCTTCGGCCTTTACTTGTTAGCCCTTCGCTACACCGAAAACAGGCTGGCCGCCTTCCTGGCGGGTCTGGCTTTCGCCTTCGCCCCCTATCGCCTGAGCCTTATAGGCCATCTGTCGCTGCTGACCGCCCAGTGGTTGCCCCTGGCCTTGCTCTATCTGGATGTGTTCTTGCAACCGGACCTCACCTCACCCCTACCCCCCTGCACCCCCCTCCCCATCTCCCGACATCGGGAGAGGGGGAGGGGGGATGGGAGGGAGGGGGTGAGGGCTCTGGCTCTTTTCGCCTTCTTCCTCATCTGCCAGGTGGCCACCAGTTGGCATCTGGCTGTCTTTGCCGCTTTCACCGTGGCCCTTTACGTACTCGGCAACTGGCTCACCCGGCGGGCGGCCTTCTCCTGGCCAGTCCTGGCCAGTCTGGGGGCAGCAGCCCTCGTAGGGGTCCTGGTCATGGCCCCGCTGATCCCGCCCTACCTGAAGGTCCTGCCCGAGTTGCATAAGACCCGGCCTTGGGATACGATAGTGGCGTTCGCGGCGACCCCAACCGATTACCTGGCTGCTTACCCTGCCAATTTGCTTTTTGGCCAGTTGACCGCTCCCTTCCGCACTAGGACGGGTTTCGTCGAGGAACACACCCTATTTCCTGGTCTCCTGGCCTCGGTCCTAGCCGTCCTTTCACTGGTGTTTTTCGGCAAAAAGGGGGCCCTTCGTCCCGAGGCTCAGGGCCGAGGGGCTCACGGTGGGGCAGGCGGAGCCAAGCCCGTCGTGGGCATCTGCTGGGTTATCCTGGTCCTGTCCGTATTGCTGACCTTTGGTCCGTTTCTGCGCCTGGAGGGCTGGGGTGTAACCATCCCTATGCCTTATCACCTGTTGACAGGGCTCATGCCCGCTCCGAGCTTGATGCGCGTGCCCCCGCGTTGGATGGTGGTCGGCCTCTTCGCCATGAGCCTTTTGCTTGGCTTTAGCCTGACGAGCATTTTTGCCTGGGGCCAGAGAAAGGGGTGGTCCACACAGAGGGTCTATGGGCTGGCCCTGCTGTTGGGGCTGGACCTCCTGGCCGAAGGATACGCTGCTCCCATTCCCCTGGCTCAGGTAAGCGACACGGCCCATCTGCCGGAGGTCTATCGCTGGCTGGCCCGCGATGGAGACGATTACGCCATCCTGGAGATGCCCTTCTACAGCGCGCCTCAGCCCGAATACCCGGAGACCAGGCGACTCTATGCCAGCACCATCCACTGGAAGCAGTTGGTCAACGGCTACAGCGGTCTCACCCCCAGCCGGCAGCCAGAGTTGGCCCAACGGCTGGCTGGCTTTCCCGATCAGGAGGCCGTAGCGGCTCTACAGAAGTTAGGAGCACAGGGGGTGCGCTACCTCATCGTGCACTCCCTGGAACAGGGCTTCGACCGGGATTCCTGGGAAGCAGATGGGCGCTGGCGGCTGGCCCGCTCCCTCACCCTGCGACCCGTCTACGAGTCCGGTGGGGACTTTGCCTATGAGGTCAATCCCTATGGTCAGGCTCTGGTGACCGCTCCTGAGACGGTCACTGACCCCTTCTGGCGTGAGCACCTTCCCCATCCGGTGGAGGCGGACTTTGCCGGACTCATCTCCCTGCTGGCCTATGAGGTTCCGGGGGGAGAAGACGGCAGCCTGAGCCTGGTTCTCTACTGGCGCTGTCTGGAGCGCATGGAGAACGATTATACGGTCTTTGTTCATCTGCTGGATGCTGAGGGGAACATCGTAGCCCAGGGCGACTCCCCGCCGGTACAGGGCCATTACCCTACGACAATGTGGGCGGTCGGAGAGATGGTGCGGGACGAGCATCCCTTGGTGGGGCCGCCGGAGGCGGTGGCCCGTGGCGTGCGCTTCGCCGTAGGCTGGTACTCAGCCCAGGAGGGTCGCCTGGGGGTCGTCACGGACCTGGAGGCCACTGACCACGTTGATCTGCCACGCTGAAATATCGAGGTGATGAATTGCGACGTGACATGATGGGAAGGCCCGCTGACGCGAGGACGACAAGGGCCTGTCCTGAGCCTCGCCCTGAGCAAAGTCGAAGGGGCAGCCGAAGGGTCCTGATACTGTCTTTGATCATCCTGGCCTTCGCTCTGAGAGTGTATCAACTGGATGCCAAAAGCATCTGGTTCGATGAGAGCCACAGCCTCAATCGAGCCAGTCTCGACCTCCTTTCCATTGCTTCCGGCAAGCAGATTTGGGGGGACAGGGTCGTCCAGGATACAACTCACGTTCCCTTTTACTTCTTTGCACTTCATTTCCTGATAAAACTGGCCGGAGACAGCGATTTCACCCTGCGTTTCCTTTCGGTCATATTCGGGGTGCTGACCGTGCCCTTGATCTATTTCATGGGCAAGAAGCTTTGCCACGGACATGCCCGTGTCGGCTTGTGGGCTGCTTTGCTGGCTACCTTCTCACCCTTCTACCTCTGGTATTCCCAGGAAGCGAGGATGTATACTTTGCTCGTCTTTCTGGGACTTCTCTCAGTCTACTGCCTGCCGCGGGCGATTGCTGAGGATAAAGCAGGTTGGTATGCTGCCTATGCCGTGACTGCAACGGCCATGCTCTATACCAGCCTGTTCTCCTTTGGGCTGTTTGCTTTTGAGGGCCTCCTGGGGCTTCTGGCCGCCTGGAAGCGTCGTCGTTGGAGCATATTGGCCGTTTTCGTCATCATCTCTCTGGCCTTCCTGCCCGGTCTGTGGCCCCGTCTGGTATGGCTGGGACCTGAGCGGCAATTAGAAGAATACAACTATTGGCCTGGAATTCTGTTGGATATTCTGAACTCACTCAACTTTGGCCTTTCCCTCGATCCTACCAGGCTCACGTTACTCAATCTGGCCTTGTTGGTGATTTTCATCATCGGTCTCCTCTCCCTTGCTCAGGGCAAGCCCTTCGACCCTTCGACGGGGCTCAGGGCAGGCTGCGCTCAGGACAGGCCTTGGCGCCGCTGGGACAGTAGCCTCTTCCTTCTGGGATACATCTCTCTTCCCCTCATCAGCCTTTATCTGGTCTCATTGCTGCAACCGATCTATCGGGGCAGCCGCTATCTGATGATCATCAGCCCAGCCTATTATCTCGGCCTGGCAGCCGGATTGGTGGCCATCAAACGGAGGACCAGGCTGATCTTCCTGTTGGGTCTGAGTCTGATCCTGGGAGGGATGTTGCTATCCGATTACAATTATTTCTTCAGCCCGGACTATCACAAGGAGGACTACCGCTCCGTTGCCCGTCACGTTGAGGAACATTCCCAGGTCGGTGATGTAATCATTGGAGCCAGTTTCGACAGTTGGGCTTTTCCCCATTATTACCGGGGCCACCTCCCTATGGTCTGGATACCCAGGCCAGGTAAAGACATGCTCACGGACGTGCAAGAGCTAGCGCGCCAGTACGATCGAATCTGGCTGGTCGGCGACCGCCTTTTCGAGCACGATACCCAGGGACGAGTCAGGGCTTGGCTGGATCATCGTCTCTTTAAAACAACCGCTCTGGTCTTCTTCAGCTACGGCTCCAGCCCCACCCTGCAGACCTACCTGACCACCTCCCCACTCCTTGACCGTTTGCCGGCCATCCAACATCCCCTGGAGGCCAGCTTTGGCGGGAAGATAGCCCTGCGAGGTTATGACTTGCCTCTGGGGGTCCCCCCAGCGGGAGAGCGCCTGCGCTTGACTCTGTACTTGCAGGCTGAGCAGGCTATGGAGGAGGATTATAAAATCTCGGTGCGCCTGATTGACGACAAGGGGCACCTCTGGGGCCAATACGACAACCCACCCCTCAACGGTGCCTTCCCCACTTCCCATTGGTCGCCCGGGACCATCGTCCGGGAATGGTGCGATGTGCCCATCCAATTCGGGACGCCGCCAGGGACCTACTGGCTGGAAGTGCGGATGTACTGCCCAGATACGGCCGAGGACCTGGAAGTCTTCGTCGGAGGGGAGTCTCAAGGAGAGGCCATCACCCTGGGGCAAGTCGAGGTCTCAGAACCAACCACGTCGGCATCCCTGGCGAAGATGCCTATCCAGCATCGCCTGGAGGCCTATTGGGATGGTGGCCTGAAGCTGTTAGGGTATGACTTTGCCGTTCAGGTATATCAGCCTGGCGATGGGCTGGCTTTGTCTCTGTACCATCAGGCCGCCAACTCTCCGAAAAAGGATTACCTTATTCGCTTGCAGTTGGTAGACAGGACGGAGGCAATTCTGGCCGAGAGCCTTTCCCCCCCGGGGGGTGAGACCTATCCGACCAGTCAATGGGGAGAAGGGGTGATCCTCAAGAGCCAGCATGGCCTCGCCATACCGCCGGATGCTCCAGGTGGCAGATTGAAACTCAGAGTGAGCCTGGTTGGCCCGGAGGGTGAGCCCTTGCCGGTTCGGCGCCATCCGTGGACTTTTTGGACTAGGAAGCACCTGGATTTGACCGCTGTCCGAGTCTCTGAGAGGGAGCGCTCCTACCAGTTGCCTCCCATTGAGCGGGCCATGCGAGCCGACCTGGGGGGCCAGGTAGAGTTCCACGGCTACAGCCTGGAGTCGGCACAAGTCAAATCGGGCGGCGTCGTTCGCCTGACCCTCTACTGGCGGGCCTGCCAACGCATGGCGGTCAGTTACACCATTTTCACTCATTTCCTGGGCAAAGATGGGAGCATCTGGGGCCAGAGGGACAACATTCCGGTGAAGGGCACTTACCCCACGACGGGCTGGGTGGAGGGCGAGGTTATCACCGACGAGTACGAGATCGCCATCAAGTCGGACGCACCGCCCGGCGAGTATCAGATCGAGGTCGGCATGTACGATGCAGCCACTGGCCAACGACTGCCCGTCTTCGATGAGGGCGGGACCCGGCTGGCAGGAGACCGCATCCTGTTGGATCAGATTATAACCGTTCGGTGAGAGGAGGGGCCCCCAAAATGCAACGTAATGACTTTGGCACACTTCAGGAGTTTGCTCAATACATCGCTCGACTTGAGGAACACTACACCGGAAGACTCTTTCACGCCTTATACAAAAACGCAGGTAACATTCAAGCCTGGTACAACGAGCCCAACAAAGTGCCCGATACCTGGGTCGGTAAAATGGTCATCAGCCCCAGAGAACCATCTGCACCGTGGGAACAAGTAGGAGAAATT
>Ga0315309_1000160_pt1 | contig 40294 bp, 51 predicted proteins | sample TDP4_MG_FD_203080 | JGI IMG/M metagenome (GOLD analysis project Ga0315309, IMG submission 203080) | Freshwater sediment microbial communities from Lake Towuti, South Sulawesi, Indonesia - TDP4 | ecosystem: Environmental > Aquatic > Freshwater > Lake > Sediment | place: Indonesia: South Sulawesi...
AATGCTTAGTTGAAGTTCTTCGAGTTGTGTTTCCTGCCGTTTTAATATATTTTTATGTTTCTCTATCTCTTCTCCAACTTTCCTTTCAATCGCTTCAGCTTCTTTTTCTGCGCTTATTTTTGTGAAATAATCGTCGGCTGCTTTATTGAATGTTGAATACCGCTTTGATCTCATTCCCTGATATAACAACAGAGGAAGGGGAAGAACGTCTATCCAATTTTCTTTTTCATCTAGGACTATACACGGCTCAAATTTACCTTCTTTAAGTTTTGAAATAAGCCCCTCCACCGCATCATAGATTCTAGCTATCTGTCGGTCTGATAGAGTTTCACATAGAATATTTTTATCGATTTGAGCAGTGAGCAGGATCTCTTCAGCATACGTACCCCCAATGCTAAATAAATTCACTAATCCTTTGACTAACTCAATTTCTCCTTTTTCCCTTAGTTTTGCTAGATCATGCTTAGTGATCTTTTGCGGGTTAAGCCCGCTTGGGGGCGCATGGAGGAAACGTTCACCTCTCAGTATATTTCTATCACGCATTTTTCGGTAGGTTAAAGCAACTGTAATTGTGTTCTTTGGGTCCACTAGGATTATGTTACCTTGGCTGAAAAATTCGGCTATTAATCGAAAAGATCCCTCTTTTGTTTTTATTGCTATAGAGATAACGCGCTCGAATTCATGTTGTTCAATTTCTTCGATTATTCCACCGTTCAGATGCTTTCGAAGAATCATACAGAATATTGACGGTGTAGGAGGCTTTTCGATGCTGTATGAAGTTAGGTGTATACGTTTACCAGCCTCTATGATGAGGCTTAACCTTGGCTTTGCTGGCTTGTGAAGATTTAAAAGGATGGTCACTGGATTGATTTGATAAATGTTATCAATTCGAGCGCCTATTATAGCCCTCTTTAACTCGGAGGTTATAGCTGATATGTCGAAACTACTCATAACTACCTTCAACATTAGCGCTTCCTGGAGCGATTGGTAAACATGAAGCCCTCTAGTAAAGTTTACTGGAGTAGAGTCATTTTAGCCATTCTTACAGCGCTGATATCCACTGTTTTTAATATAAGCGGTTTAAGAGGCTTACTTTTCGGATTTATTATGTACGCAGCGTCTTACTACCTGATTAGGTATGGATTAAATATAGATCCAAAAAGTTTGGGAAGAGGAGATTTGAGGACCATAGGCGTTGGAGCATTCTTTTTTACTTGGATAATGAGTTGGGCTTTATTCTTTACAATAGTGCATTCTATTTGAATTATTGAGAAGGCTCTTTCGGTAATTCTTCAGAAATTTCCTCGGAAATCTCTTCCGATGCAGTTCCTTCTACCTGTTGGGAGGCGGTTGCCTCTGTAGGAGTGGTGGATTGCGGAGGAGCCAGCGTCCAAGGTTTCCACTTTGCAAGAACTCGCATATAGTCAGTCCAAGCTGAAAAGAAGCCGCGATCATAGTCTTCGTGAACATTACTTCTTGCATGTGCAGTGAATTCGTTTTTAAGGTCATTAATATTCTCTGGCTTAAGTTCTAATTTAGCTATGAATGAAAAGCTGTCATCTCCAGATTTTTTTGCGATAAACATACCTTCTAATGCATTGAGGTAACCTTTACTCCACTCAGTCGTTGCCGAATGTTGTTTTAATGTTTCAAGTAGACGTTCAGCTTCCGCAAAATTCCTTTGAGTAACTGCCTGGAAGTATTTTGCCACAGTATCCGCTGGGAACGCCACTTCTAATTATTCCTCCTAGTCTTTCATACATTCATTCTTCGCAAACCTTAACTTTTTCGCCTTTATTGTTCTTTTGGGTTTTAAATGGCCGTGTATTTTCCGTAGTAGTTGCCTACGGTACATAGGTGGTCGTAGTCGGAGGCTCCACTGTTCGTGAAGATACCACTCCAGTTGTTGTGCTAATTTCAAATTTGTATTCTGAGACCACTGACTTCGGCTGCCACGCTAGACCCAATGCACGTAGGCTCCAAGACTCCTTCACATTAAGACGCCCATCGCTATTGGCATCGCCTGAGACAAGGGAATAGCTGTATTTTACACCGTTAACATAGAGGTCGCCAAGGTCAACATCTTCAATTCCAGTATTGCGTATAACAATGGTTACGGCGCCTGAACCGTGTGGTAAACCATGGCAAGCTGAGCAGTTCGTGCTCTCTGTATGGATTAACTTTGTGTGCCAAAGGACGCCTGTGGCTGTAGCTGCATGTTTATGGCAAGCATAACATTCAGATTTGCCCTGATATGCGCTGCCAGCTTTATAGGGACCTGCCCATTCGTCGTGAATGTTAGTGTGGCAACCTGATTTACTAGTGCAGACTGCCTTCTTTTTATCGGCTGGAATGACGTGCTCTGCTACAGTCTGCTTCGGCAACCAGCCATCTGTAGTTCCTCCTTTAAATCCCGCGTAGGATGTGTATATGCCGTAGGGTTCATTACCTGTGATGTAGCTTTCACGGGTACTCAAGTGGCAACTAGAAGAATCAGTACATGTTATCCAACCATCATAAGGACGTATAACTTTACCAACATAAGCGCTGTCGTGACACCCTACGCACTCTGTGTCGTTACGGGTGAATGCGACGCTTTCAATTTTTATTTCTGTTCCGGCTCTAGCTTTCTGGGCGCCTAAGTACCCTACGCTCCAAGCATAAAGAATTAGTCCCGCAACCACCGCAACTATTATCGTCAACAGAATAGAGATAACTGGAGAAATAGCTTTTATCGACTTAAATAATCGCATACTTCCCTTTAAATTAGCCATTATCGCCCGCGCCGCTTCTTTGAAGCCTCGTCAAGCTCAGTTAGATCTTCGATTCCATTTTCAGTTATTTTAAAAACTCTTTCACCTTCGGGTAGGTATGGACTTGAAACTAATCGGGCGACTCTAACAGGTCCGCTCGCTGCCTTCCTTAGGAATATGCGTGTATGACTAGTGTGCGCAACTATATGCCCACCTACTGGTGTAACAAGATTTCCGAAGAATTCGTCAGGCCTGGACATAACTTGGTTTGTTACGACAGCTACGGAGTTAAATGCTCTTGCGAGCCGAATAAGTTTATGCATATGTTTGTTTATTTTCTGCTGTCTTTCTGCCAACATTTCTCTACCTAAATACTCACTTCTAAAATGAGATGTAAGTGAATCTACAATAATTAGACGGAGATTACGTTCTTTAATCAACTCATCTGCTTTTTCTAGTAAGAGGATCTGATGATCAGAGTTGTAGGCTTCGGCGTAGGTTATGTTCTTCATTGTTTTATCCGGATCCAGTCCAAGATGATTGGCCATTCTAACTATCCATTCTGGGCGAAACGTTTGTTCAGTATCTATGTAAAGAGCGCCTCCACATAATCCGCCCTGATCAATTGGAAGTTGAACATCAACGGACAGTTGATGACATAGGATACTTTTCCCAACCCCGAATTCACCGTACAGTTCAGTGATTGTTTGTGTTTCAAGTCCTCCGTCGAGGAGCTCATCTAGGACTTTACTGCCAGTTGTCAATCGTGAAACTGTAGATCTCATTTTAAGTAATTCATCAGCTCGGAGGAAGGTTACTGAGATTGAGCCCCTAGCGTCTTCAATTATTTTTGCAGCTTGTTTTTCGCCTATCCCAGCGGGGGTTAATTCGTTTACAGTTGCGGTTGCTAGGGATTCGATTGTATGAAAGCCCATTTCGCGTAGTTTGCTTGCTGTTGCTGGACCTACTCCAGGAATATCCTCTATCATCTCGTATTTCTGCCCAGAAACAGCCTTATTTTCTTCTACTTCCTCATCAGACAAGCTTTAGCCTCCATTACTAATAAGTCCAGAAATTAGTAATACGGGTCTATGTTTTAAGTCTGACGAATTAGAATGGAGTGGAGTGGTGAGTGAAAGTAATATTTAGAATGACTCCAGCCCTAATATAATTTCCAAAAATGGTGAAAACACATTGAAGATGGCGAATGTAATTGAAGACGCAGCTGTTAAACTTATACGATTGGCTGCAACGAAACTTCCGGCTGATGTGAAAAGCGCACTTCAAAAGGCCTACAGAGAGGAAAAGACGAAAATCGGAAAAATGGAGCTGGAAGCCATAATTGAAAACGTTAGAATTGCAGAGAAAACTGAAAGCCCACTATGCCAAGATACAGGAGTTGTAGTCTTTTACGTTACTATTGGAGACAGGTTTGATTCAGCGGTCAATATTCCCAAGGCGCTGAAATCAGCCGTAAGAAGGGCTACCTTAGAGGTCCCTCTTCGCTCCAATATCGTTAATCCATTCTCGAGGAAAAATACCGGAGATAACGTTGGATTAGGCATACCCATCATCAACTGGAATTTCACGCCTGGAAACTCCTTAGAGCTAACAACATTCCTGAAGGGCGCCGGCTCAGAAAATATGTGCGCACTCACAATGCTTCACCCAACAGAGGGAATTGTAGGCATAAAAAAATTTGTCATAAACACAGTCGTTCGTGCGGGCGGACAGCCATGCCCACCAACAATTATTGGTGTGGGAATCGGAGGATCTGCTGAAGTTGCTTTAAGTTTAGCTGAGAAAGCATTGTTAAGACCTGTCAATAAACGTAACAAGGATAGGATAGTAGCAAAACTGGAAAACGATCTTCTTAGTGCAATTAATGCTACTGGGATAGGACCTATGGGGTTAGGTGGACGTTCCACAGCACTCGGAGTAAATGTAGAATATGTTTACTGCCACACTGCAAGCTTACCTGTTGCTGTTAACATAGGGTGTTGGTGTAATCGAAGAGCGACTTGTAGGATAAATCGTAGTGGAACCATTACGCTAAAATAGTTCGATTAGGTCTAAGACTTGCACCGTGTTTAAGTTTGAGGTGAAAAGTTTGGATGTAGTTGATGTTGCCCGAATAATTGCTGTAAGTGCAGTTATTATGGCGGTATCCTGGATTCTAGCACAGCTTATAAATCGAGCTGTGCGTAGAGGGGCGAAATACGCAAGACTCAGGCCAGAGGTAACTCATTCAGTAACTCGCGGAATTACTGTGATATTTTTGCTGATGGGATTAGTGGGGATATTAACATATACGGGATTAGCTTCGCTTTGGGCATTAGTTGCTGGGCTAGGAGTAATAGGCATAGTAGTATCCCTTGCTCTACAAGCCACTCTTTCAAACATGATTGCGGGAATAGTTCTTTTAATGGATAGAACGATCAGGCTTGGCGACTTGATAGAGATAAGTGGAATTAAAGGCAAAGTGGTTAAGATCGGAATAAGAAGCACATGGATTAAAACTGAGACGGGAGATCTAGTGATAGTTCCGAACTCAACTATGACCAATGTACCGTTAAAGAATCATAGTCTTTCTGCACGTCTATATAAGGAGACGGAGGAAAAGGCTGATGTTCAGAACTCCGCTTAGAACCCCCATTTCAGAGAAAGAAGTTAGAAGATTAAATGTTGGAGACCGGCTGCTTATTTCTGGAACAATCATCACTATGAGAGACCAGGCACATAAGAGAGCACTTGAACAAGGAAAAATTCCTATAAAAATTAGAGATCAAGTTCTATATCATTGCGGTCCGTTGGTTCGTAAGAAAAAAAGTGTGTTGAAGGTTATAGCTGCTGGACCGACAACTAGCTCTCGTATTGAGCCGTTTGAAGCTGAGTTCATAAAGAAATTTAGACCACGAATAATCATTGGTAAGGGTGGAATGGGCTCCTCAACTAGTAAAGCTATTAAGAAATATGGGGTTGCATATTGTGACTTCCCTGGAGGAGCTGCTGTCTTGGCTGCGTCAAAGATAAAGAAAGTGTTGGATGTTAAGTGGTTAGATTTAGGATTACCTGAAGCGGTTTGGGTATTCAGAGTAGAAAATTTTGGGCCATTAATCGTTACAATCGATTCGCACGGCAAAAATCTACATGAAAAAATTGCAAGGAATGCTGAGCGAAGCAAATTAGGTATCTATGAAAATTTTTGAGTTCAACGGTTACGTTCCGACTCCGGTGTTAGGAGAGTGGGTGGCAGTAAAATGTGGCAAGAACAACGCTTTGACTTGGAGGTTGTTGGTGCTCCGGCTGGGTATTTTTAGAATGGTTTATATACATAGAACAAAGTTCCATTTAATTAAGATGCACCCAGCAGGCTTGGGGGTTAAATGGCGGTGTACTCAGCTCAAATAAAAAAAGAGTTCGACAGCTTACTAAACGGTTTCGTAGTCTTGATATTGGTAAGCGCAGTTAACTATCTTCAAGTTAGTTTTGAGGTTCTAGACTATATCTTAAACAAAAGAAATATTCCTGGCATTTACATTACAGTCAGCAGACCTTATAATAACATGGTAAAAGTTTTAGAGGAAAATGGAATTGATGTTAAAAAAATATTTTTCATCGATGCAATCACACAAACCGCAGGCGGTAATCCTGAGAGAAAGGAAGGTGTTCTCTTTGTTGCGTCACCCCAAAATTTAACAGATATTAGTATTGCATTGTCAGAGGCATTAGAAGCGATGAAAGTACCGGATAAATTCCTATTTTTAGATTCATTATCAACTCTCTTAATCTATAATAATCCTGAAACGGTCACAAAATTTAGCCACTTCTTGGCTAGCAAAATAAGACTTGGAGATTTAAAAGGAATTTTTCTTTCAATGGAAATAGAAGCTGATGAAAGATTAATAGCTACACTTTCACAGTTCGTTGATAAGACAATTAAATTTGAGGCTTGGGGAGAGGTAAGAAGCGTACAGAAATTAGATTTGAAGCTTTTGGGGAAGTAAAATGTATACAGCAGAAATTTACTTGAATACTTTTGCTGCAGCCATCGCTTTTGCTGCTGCTATTCTTATGTATGTTTCAAACAAAAGGTTTCTTTCAAAAGAGTTTAAAAAAACTGTGAATTGGATTATGATAACTTCTGCTATCTTTTTTGCTGCTCAAGTATCAAAAATACTAGAGTCACTTCTCTCTCTTTCTATGGAAACTGCACATATTTTAAGAGCTGTTTTCGCAATTTTAGTAGGATTAGGTTTGATAAAAACAGCATATGAAATAAATAAATTTTCAAAAGTTTTTGGTTTCGCTGAGACAGGAAAGAAATTTGCTGAAGCTTTTATGGATACGGGAAAAAGGAAAGTGAATAAAAATGAAAAGAAATGAATTGATTGGAGTTATAGTGGCAATAGTTCTACCTCTTTTGCTTTATGGAATTTTTAGTTTGCAGGGAACGTATTTTACCTGGCCTTCACCGCCACTACATTTTTTCATAGAAATTTTTAGTGCTATTATAGGAGTGGTGGTTTTTTCCTTTGCGATTTTAGGATTTAGAACAACAGGAAGTAGACGAATTCTTTTGTTAGGCTCCGCGTTCTTGTTAATGGGGTTAATCGATACAATACATGCACTTGCTTTCCAGGACATGCCAGCTCTTATCGTTCCTACTGGATCAGCATACTCCATATATTATTGGATTTTAAGCAAAGTATTTGGAGCAATATTGTTATTTTTGAGTGTTTCATTGCCTAATGCTGTTATTAATGAAAAATCTAGGAACAAGTTAACTTTCTATGTTACAGCTAGCGTAGTTATTTTCTCACTTTTCATTGGCTGGATTGTTGCAAATTATATGGAAATTCTGCCTGTGATGTTTATCGCTGGAAAAGGATTAACTCCGCTCAAAATATACTTAGAATATTTTGTAATGTTTTTGCTTGCCGTAACTGGCCTGCTTTATCTAAGGATATTTTTGAAAACTGGTAACAGAGTGCTGTACTGGTTTATTGTTGGCTTCATCTTCTTTATAATGAGTGAACTAAGCTTTACACTTTACAGAGATGTATGGGACACTTACATATGGCTAGGACATCTATTCAAAGTCGTTTCTTACGGTCTCTTTCTATGGGGATTAATAGGTTTACGCAAATCATCTTAAATCAGTGATTTAAGTTCTACACAATAATTCTTAAACGCTTTATGGCCCGAGATGCCCAACCGCTGTTTGCGCAAGAACTATTTTTAGACCTGATTCCTTTAACGTTGCCCTCGCTTTACTCATCTCACCTACAGTCGGACGATTCATATCTGAACGTCTAAAGGTTGGAAAATAATCTAGGAGACAAACTTGAACCTCTGGATTGATTCCAAATATTTTATCGCCTATTTCTCGAATTTCATCAAGCTTAATGAGGCGCTTGTTATAAGGTATGCCGACCCCGACGAAAAGTTTCTCGGGGTAATATTCATCAATGGTGTACTTCACGATGCTCCAAGCGTTCTTGAGGTAAATCTTAGCTAATTTTTCATAGGTTACACCAGTTATCCGAGTGAACGTTTCTACGTGTAAGCCCTTAAGATCCGGCCCAATGTCAGTTATTCCAGCTTCAACCAGCTCATCAACGTAGTCAGGCGTCAGCACCGTTGTATTAGTGTCTAAATGGAGACGTGCATTTGGATCAGGATTCAGTTTACCGAGTTCTTTGAAGAAACTAACTAGCCAAGCCCTGTTTAGGGTCGGCTCACCGCCGGAGATAGCCATCCTATCAACGTTATAGCGTCTCCTGTAGGCTGTGAGGGTTTCAGCTGCTTCTCTGGGGGTTGAGGGCGGTTCAGCGTTATCGTAAGTTACTGTGAAGTTTTGGCATTGTGGACATCGTAAATTACAGCCGTGAGCAAAGCATGCAACTTCGATGTAAGGTTGGCCGCTTTTCTTAATCCACCATGGGGTGCCGACTCCGCCGACTGGGTGTGGCTGATAACCGGAGACGCGTCTTAATGGGATGTAGTCTTTTGGTAACCTCAGTTGTATTTCTAGTCCTTCAGTTATTGGGGTGTTGCATGTAGGTTTTAATTCTCCATTTATGAGGAGCCCGCAGGCGTAGCATCCGCCGAGTTCGCATGGTGCATATATTTCTTCTTTAGTGGGAAATTTGGAAAATTTGTAGCCGAGAGTTTCAAGCGCTTTCTTAACCGTTACGCGCTCTGGAACTTTGAACGCTTTACCATTTACTTTTATTTTTACGCTTTTCCGTGCAGTCTTATCTAACGCTCTTTCAACGGCTCGGTATGGGCAGGCTTGATAGCATAATTGACAGTCAACGCATTTTTCCTCGTAGGCGTTGCCTAGCCCACGTTTCATCCCGGTTGCTGGGCAAATAATCAGTTCACTGCATAAGCCACAGTTCACACATTTCTGGGGGTTTCGACAGCAAATGTAGAAGCTCATATTTTGCTCCCGAGGACTTTTTGGACCGTTACGGGTATCTTCACTTAAACCAATTTTTCTATGGCATCCATAATTTTGGCATAGCTCTCTATGCTGCATCTCCAACCCGAAAAAATCATCTCGTTTACTGCTTGTTTGGCTCTTTCTTTTGTGATCAGCTCCTGCGCAACAGCTTTTATCAAAATGTATGGTGTACCTACATAGGATATTCCATGGATTTTCGCGGTTTTTCTAGCCACTTCATCGTCTATAACTGCTATTCCATCACGTTCTCTGGCAATGACCAGAACCTCAGCATCAGTTACATGAAGCCCCTTTGTTTTCAATATGCTTGCTAAAAATTTTTGGTTCTTGGGCTCAGTTACTTTGAATACGTTGTTTTTGAACATCTTCTCCAAAATGATAGCGTCTGGAATGCCTTTACGCTTTCCTTCATCCACGACTTCTCTCTTAACCTCTGGCGATGTCAGCTTTTCATCTTTTAAGTTTTCAAAAACTTTGCTTAACCCTACTTTGGTTATGTAAATTAATGGCGTAGCATTAAAAACGAGTGGTTTCACTTGGGCTTCACTGCCGAGGCTTCCTTGATTTCCTTCTCTATTTCTTCAGGCGTATACCTAACCCATTCTATATTACGTTGTTTCACCAAATCAGCGAACTCCCAAAGCGAAAGCTTAGCCATTTCTGCAGCCTTTGCAAAAGTCACTTTCCCATCTCGTAACAACTCCAAGGCGGTTTGTTTTCTCCACTCCACTATTCCCATTTCAAGGAGGGTTCTAACAACAGTAGCCTTGTCCAACTTTTCCCGCTCAACCACTTCGAGAATTTCCTTCTCAATTTCCTTTGGTATTCTAACTGCGAGGGGTTTAAGAGTCAACGCATCCACCGTATACAAATGATATCATATGAATACATAAATACCTTGCTATAAGCAACTATAGAAGCTCATAAGTTTTCGCTTATCCGCCTTAGGATTTCTCTTGGATAGTCGCGGATGGCTTTTACGGCTTCTATATTCATTAATCCGGATCCTATAGCTACTTTAAACGCTGACTCCTGTGAAAGAAACTCTTCGGGACTATGTAAGTCAGTATTTACTAACAGCTTTGCTTTAGTCTCGGAAGCTACTTTTGCAACGTGACCATTTGTTAAACAATGCCCTTTACGGGCTGAGAGTTCCAAGTAGATTTCGTTTTTCCGCGCCAGCTCAGCTTCACTTTCATTTATTAACCCTGGATGAGCTAGGATATCAATTTCAGTGCAACTTACAGCCATTTTATTTGTGCCTGGTAGAACTGGTTCTACTAATGTTTCGCCATGCGCCAATATTAGGGGAGCGCCCAGTTTTCGTGCCTTCAACGCTAGAGTTTTAATTTTCTGAGGAGGAACATGGGTTAACTCTACGCCCGGTATCACTACTATGTCCATATGCTTTCGAAGCGTGCTTGAGGTTTTAACCAGCCTCTTAACTACGAAATCTATGTTCGATGCATCCACATGGTCGGTTATAGCTATGGCTTCATAGTTTAGGGCGTGTGCACGCCGAGCGATCTCGCTTGGCAGTAGATCCCCGTCACTTAGTAGTGAATGTGTATGGAAATCCATTCTTCTCCCTAGTCCGCGCATGTGTGTCACCTTGATTTTCTGCGGTATACTTTTTCGGGTTTGAATATTTTTGGTTTAACTGTTTTGAGTTTTCTTCGGCTAAGTTTTCTGAAGAAGCATGACTTGTAGCCTAAATGGCAGGCGCCTACATCCTGTTTAACTTTTAACAGTAATGCATCATTGTCGCAGTCTATGAAAATTTCTTTTATGTGCTGGTAGTGACGTGAAGTTTCTCCTTTCAACCATAGTTTTCCACGTTCTAGGCTTCTGTAATGCGCCAGCCCTGTTGTCAATGTTTGTTTGACTGCTTTGGCGTCCATGAAGGCTGTCATTAAGATTTCTGATGTCTTGGCATCCTGGACTATTGCGACTACACGCCCATTATGTCGATAGTTTAGTAGTTTCGCGATTTTCCCCGCTTCTCGAGAGTTTAATTTCACCATTTAAGAAGAGCCTCCAGCTATGTTGACAAAGTTTTTTAGATTTTTTAGTCCGCTTTTCCCGCTCTTTTCAGGATGAAATTGTACTCCGTAAACCTTACCTTTAGCTACTATGCATGGAAACTCAGTACCGTATTTGGTTGTAGCTATAACCACGCTTGGATCCACAAACTTAGGCACATATGAGTGCACAAAGTAGAAGTATTCACCGCTCATGATGCCTTTAACCAATGGGTTTCGTTCCTTAATTTCTAGCGTGTTCCAACCCATTTGAGGTATTTTTACAGAGGCGGGAAGCTTCACAACTTTTCCAGGAATTATGTTAAGGCCTTTCCTGAATCGGCTCTCCTCGCTCTCTGTGAATAAAATCTGCATTCCAAGGCATATACCTAGAATTGGAATCCCCCTACCGACGGCTTTGGCTATAGTGGTTTTATTTTTTGATAGAATTTGCATCGCACTCCCGAAGGCCCCTACCCCCGGCAGGATAGCTGCATCAGAGGAGAGAATATCCTTAACATTACCGCTTATGACTGGTTTAGCCCCAACTTTCTCCAGCCCCTTCGCTACGCTACGTAAATTCCCAACACCATAGTTGATTATGACTATCCTCGGTTTTCTCAACGTTTACCTCTCCTTCCTCTTAGTTCATCTAATACGTCTGCCAGAGAGATGCGCTTGTATGCAAGTAGAATCATCAAATGGAAGATTACATCCGCTGCTTCATGCACAATGGCGTCCTTATCACTACCACCAGCAGACATCGTCAGCTCTGTCGTCTCTTCACCTATCTTCTTCAGGATACCCTCTAAACCACTGGACATCATTTTGCTTACATAAGAACCGGGCTTAGGGTACTCTCGTCTATCCTCGATAACCTTGAAGACTTCCTGTAAAACTTTAAGATCCATCCTACACACCTCCCTTTTACTTCAGTCTCTCCTCAACCACCCTTGCGTGGGCAGGCAAACCTTCCGCCTCAGCTAGAGTTGAGATAATTTTCTGCAATTTCCTAAGGCCGGCTTTATTGATCATTTGCACAGTGGGCCGCTTTACGAAGTCGTCTATGGATAGGCCTGCGTAGAGTTTGGCGCTTCCACCTGTTGGAAGAACATGATTGGCGCCTGTAGCGTAATCTCCAGCTGGAACTGGCGAGTATGGGCCTAGGAAAATTGAGCCTGCGTGGTTTATTTTTCTCAGAATTGTCAGCGGGTTTGAAGCCATTATTTGTAAGTGCTCCGGTGCGTACTCGTTCACGAAAGCTACTGCCTCTTTCAAGTTGCTTGCAATTAATATTGCTCCGTTTTTGCGCAGTGATTGTTCGATTATTCTTGAACGCTTCTCTCTCCTAACGAGGCTACCTAATCTTTTTTCAATCTCTTTAGCCAAGTAGCTACTTGTAGTTACAACTACGGATGCAGCGTTCGGGTCGTGTTCAGCCTGCGATATTAAATCCATCGCCACAATTTCGGGATCAGCTGTGTTGTCTGCAAGAATCAGTATTTCACTTGGACCCGCTGAAAAGTCTATATCAACTTGACCGTATACCAGAATTTTTGCTGCTGTAACATATATGTTGCCGGGCCCAACTATCTTGTCTACTTTAGGTATGGTTTCTGTGCCGTAAGCCATAGCCGCTATAGCTTGAGCGCCTCCTACTCTGAAGATCGCCATAACGCCTGCTATGTCGGCTGCAACCAGTGTGAGCGGGTTAACTTTACCGTTAGGCATAGGTGGAGTACAAGCTATGATTTTCTCTACACCAGCAATCCTAGCCGGTATGGCTGTCATGAGTACTGTTGATGGGTATGCAGCGCGTCCGCCTGGTATGTAGAGACCGACTGAGCGGAGCGGCCGCCTGATTCTCCCAAGTTTTACACCTTTCTCGGTTTCAGTTAGCCACAGTTCTGGGGGAAGCTGTTTTCTGTGGAATCGCTCTATGTTTTTCGCTGCCTTCTTTAATGCTTCTATGACATTTCTAGGGGTTGATTTATATGCAGCCAGAATTTCTTCTCTGGATACTTGCAGTTGGCGTGCATTTAAAGTGACTTTATCGAACTGCGCTGTGTATCCTATTAATGCGGAGTCTCCACGTTTTCGGACGTTTTCGATGATTTTTATAACTTGAGGTTTCACTGCCTCTACATCGAATTGCGAGCGTTCTAGGATTCTCTCCAGTTCCGGTGGTGTTAGTTGTTTGAGGAGCTTTGGTTTAATCATAGATAGCCACCTAGATTCGTACTTCGACGCCTCGCTTCTTCAGGTATTTTTTCACATCGTAAACTGTGTAGGTTCCATAGTGGAAGATAGATGCCGCCAGCGCTGCGTCTGCTTTTCCAGCTGTTAATGCCTCATAAATGTGTTTGAGATTGCCTGCTCCGCCTGAAGCAATTATCGGGATATTTACAGATTCTACGATTGTCCTTGTTAGCTCTAAATCGTAGCCTTGCTTTGTTCCGTCAGCGTCCATGCTTGTTAATAGAATTTCCCCTGCGCCTAGTTCCTCCACTTTCTTCGCCCATTCAACAGCGTCGATCCTGGTTGGTTTTCTGCCGCCGTAGATGTATACTATCCATTTCTTAGGTGAAACCCGTTTTGCATCTATTGCAACTACTATGCACTGGCTGCCGAATCTTTCTGAGGCGATTTTAACTAGATTCGGATTTTTCACTGCAGCGGTATTAATTGCGATTTTATCCGCTCCTGCGCATAGTATTTCTTGAATATCCTCTAAGCTTCTGAGGCCTCCGCCGACTGTGAATGGTATGAAAATTGTTTCAGCTGTGCGCTTTACGACGTCTATCAAAATTTTCCGCCGTTCAGGTGAAGCGCCCACGTCGAGAAAGACGATTTCATCAGCGCCCTGCTCTTCGTATAGTTTAGCTTGAGTTGGTGGATCCCCTGCGTATCTGAGTTGCTTAAACATTATTCCCTTCACCACTTTTCCAGCTAAGACATCGAGGCATGGTATGATTCGCTTAGTTAGCGGCACTGTTAGCTCAACGCTCCTTTCTGGCTAGGTACTTTACCCTTTAATCTCGGCTCCAACTGTGTAGCTGAACCCAGAGCTATGCCGAGGGCTTTGAATATGGCTTCTGCCTTGTGGTGATCATTTTTTCCGTATAGAAGATTGACGTGCAACGTGAATTTTCCATTTAGAGCAAGTGATTCGAGGAAGTGTGGAATTAGCTCCGTAGCCATGTCTCCAAGTGTTCTCCGTTTAAAGTCTGCTTGAATTGTCGTATAGCCCCGGCCGCTGATGTCTACTGCAACTACTGCTAGAGAATCGTCCATTGGAACCGTTGCGTAGCCGAATCTTCTAATTCCCGCCTTACTGCCTAAAGCAGAGTCTAACGCCTGCCCGAACGCTATTCCAACATCTTCTATTATGTGGTGTTCATCAACAACTGTAATCGACTTAGCATCAACCTTAAGGTCGAATAGCCCATGTTTTGCTAATGCGCCGAGTAGATGATTGAAAAAATTAATACCCGTATTCAACTGCGCAGCGCCAGTGCCATCAAGATTCAATTTAATTTTAACTGCAGTTTCTGTTGTTTGCCTCTTCAGTTCAGCTACCCTTTTTTTCAACAGCCAATTCCGCCTCCTTCAAGCTGAATACGCCCTTATAGAGAGCTGAGCCTATCACCGCCCCGTATGCACCGGCTTGCATTAACTCTTTTAAATCCTGTAGACTCGATATGCCACCGGAATATATTACTGGAATTTTAGTTGACGACACCAGACTCTTCACTGACTGGATGTTTACGCCTTGCACTCTGCCTTCAGCTTCAACCTCAGTGTAAAGATAAGCCGCGATGTTGAAACGTTGATATCTCTCCGCTAATTCTGATGGAGATTCTTCGCTCTCCCTAGTCCAACCATGCTTGAGAACTTTCCCTCTCCTTGAATCTAAAGCGATTATTAGTTGAGATGGATCCACAAATTTAACAAGCCCCAACATAAAGCTAGGATCCTCAATCGCTGTTGTTCCAATTATTACCCACCGCGCACCAGCGTCAAGCGTTTCTAATGCTTCATCTAGATTGCGTACACCGCCGCCAACCTGAACCGGTATGTTAACCTCCCTTAGAAGATTGGCTACTATAGGCCAGTTTTTTCTATTTCCAGTGAAAGCTCCGTCAAGATCTATAACGTGTAGAATTTTTGCACCTTCGTTTTCCCAGCGTTTCGCAATCGAAACAGGATCACTGGAGATAACTGCCCCTGACCCTGGTTTACCTTGAATTAGTTTAACGCATTTCCCATCCTTTATATCAACTGAAGGTATAACCAGCATTTCCGTACTCCTCTTTTATGGAACAATTCTCTCTATCGGCATAACTATGATGTCTCTGGCGCCAGCCTTCTTCACCAAGTTCACAATTTTATAGACTTCCCTCTCGTCAATGACAGAATAAACTTCCCACATCGGTTCAACTGATTCAACCTTCGCTAGAGTTGGACCAGTCATAGCCGGCAGGACATTTATCACCGACTTCAAAGCTTTCTCCGGAACATTCATCATAACCAGCTTCTTTCTCTCAGCACGCATCACGCTCTCAAATGCTAGAATGAGTTCACGTATCTTCGCCTTTTCCTTCAATAGACTCTGCTTATTCGCTATCAGCCGCGCTGAAGACTCTAGAATTATGTCAATCACCCTTAACCCATGAGCACCCAGCGTGGTACCTGTACTCGTTGTATCAACGATCAAGTCAGCTACGCCCAAGTAAGGCATAATTTCAGCTGCACCCGAGATCTTAACAACTCCGCAGGATCTCCGTTTATCTTTGAAATAACTCTGCGTTAAATTAACGAATTTAGTGGCTACACGCAACCCAGCTTTAATATCAGCTACGCTCTTAATCCTGGATTTCTCAGGAGTTGCCAACACAATTTTTGCACGGCCGAAACCTAGGTCAAGTAGTTGTTCTACGTTTGCTTTGCTGTCGACGATGAAGTCGTAGCCTGTTATGCCCACATCAGCAGCCCCTTCCTCAACGAATTTCGGTATATCAGCCGCACGTACAAAGATTATTCCTATATCTGGATCCGTGGTTCTAGCGTAAAGCATCCTTTCATTTTTGTCGACAAGCATTATGCCTGCTCGGCTCAGTGCTCTTAAAGTAGGTTGATGTAGACGCCCCTTGCTTGGAATCGCTAACTGCAGTTTCATTTACGCATTCCTCCTTTTCAACACATTTTTTAGAGCCTTAATGAACAATTCATTTTCATTCATTGCGCCAACTGTTACTCTGATAAAATTACGTCCCATTCCTCTGAATGATGAACAATCCCTAACGAGAACCCCTTGTCGAAGTAGCGCTTCAAACATTCCTGTTGAGTCTATCCCAGTTTTTCTAATGTTTATCAGTATGAAGTTGGTTTCTGAGGGATATGCGCGGACTTCTCTGATTTTGCTTAGCTCTGAATATAGGTACTTTTTACCCGTCTTAACCAGCCCCCTAACCTTCCCTATATATTGTGTATCCTCAATAGCAACCTCAGCAGCCCTCAACCCAAGCACATTCACCGGAAACGGAGGCATAACACGCTTCATCGAATCTATCAATTCAGAGTCGCCCAGAACATAGCCTATCCTCAACCCAGCCAACCCAAAAACCTTCGAGAACGTGCGAAAAACCACAACATTATCAAATTTCCTTATAAGATGAGAAAGAGACCTACCCGAAAACTCAAAATACGCCTCATCCACAACAACCACAACATCCCTCTCAATCACCTTTAGAACATCATCCTCTGAAACCGTATTCCCTGTAGGATTATTTGGACTACAGAAAAATACAATCTTCGTTTTATTCGAAATAGCGTTTAGAATCCCCTGAATATCCCAGCGAAAATCCCTTTTCATTTTAACCAGCTTAACTTTACCGTTCGCCAACTTCGTAAAAAACTCATACATCTGAAAAGTAGGAATCGAAATAACAACCTCCTCACCAGGATCAATAAAAGCCTTAACAGCCACATCAATCAGCTCATCCGATCCATTTCCAATCAACACATTACCCGGCTTTAGCGAAACATAACTCGCAATTTTGACTCGCAATGACACCGGATCACTTGGGTATCGGTTCACAGTAGGCAAAGCCTTCGCCAAACATTCAATGACCCGCCTAGATGGAGGAAGCGGATTCTCATTAGAATTAAGCTTAGCCGATACACTCTCTTCCCCAAGCAGAATACTAGGCGGATAGCTTGGGATTTCACGCACAATCTGCCTAACGTACTGCGATGGCATATTTTCAGCTTTCCTTAGCCCACAAATGTGGGACTATTATCCCACAATATTCCCACAAGATATTTAAACCTTTTGCGCATATAAGTCGAATCGAGGCTGAAAACATGCGAATGAGCGAAGTAATACGAATAGACGCAAAAGGACGAATAACAGTCCCAATGCCCATCAGAGAAGCAGTCGGAGTAAGAGAAGGAATGTACGTCATGCTACTCGCAGACCCAGACCGCAAAGAAATACTAGTCATACCATTCGCCGACCCAGAAGCCAAACTAGTCGAATTCAAAGTGAAAATATCAGACATCCCAGGCGCACTGGCTAAAATCGCTAAAGTACTTGCAGACGCAAAAGTCGATCTATTATCAAGCGAATCAAGGACTCTACGCAGAGGAGAATTAGCTGAATGGTTCGCAATAGCAGACATATCAAAATGCACCCATGATTTAAAGGAAATACAAAGAAAAATAGTGAAAAACGGCGCAGCGAAAAGCGTAGAAACACAAGAATACCCACGAATGTGATATCCGATACCACTATGCTATTAGAGGTACCCTTTTTTCAGTTGTGCTATCTGTTAATATGTGACTCCCATAACCAATTGATGCAGCTAGTATTATCAGTTTAAGTGTATCACTAAAATTTTCAATTCGCCAGAATTCATAGTTCACGAAAACAAGCATGATTAGCATTAAGATGCTATGGAAAAAGGCTCTGTGATTAGGACTGGTCGCTGGTTCTATGATATCTGGCACTAAACCAAATAACCCTCCTACGATCAAGGATACCACTATTTCCTCAAGGCTCATTGATTCTTCCTTTATGTACTTGTAAAGTCCGTAACCCGTAAAAGCAATAAGTGCCCCGATAGCAGCATGAGTCATTTTGTTAGCCATAAAAATCAACCCTGTTTTTCGCTTAAAAGATATATCAATGCAAGAGCCCCGAGTGCGACGATTGCACCAAGGGTTAAGTCTCCTAAGTCAACAACTTCTTCGGGCTTAATAGGTAACCCTTGAACCCCTCTTTTAGCTAATTCCTTGCGCGCTTCCACTATTTTCTCGTATTCCTCATCTGATACCTTTATACTTTTGACCATCTTGCATTTCCACCATAGTTCACTATGGTAGAGTGGAGTGCCGTCTATTTATATGTTTCACTATCTGGCTCTGTCCAGGATAGGGTCGTCTAAATTTAGTTGTCCAAAAATGGGTCTGTAGGCTTCGCTTCTAAGATTCTCTAAGTCCAAGCCACTAAATTTGATGCTAAATTCACAATTCTGCTTTCTCTGCAACTTGTAAGCTTAAGCCTTCGTGATTTCGTTGATAGTTGTTGCGGCGGTTTTCTCCCTGATTTCTGCTAGTTTCAGTTCGTTGATGGTGGAAGTGGCAAGGAAGTGAAAATAGAACTGCCAGAGAAGCACCAGAAGCACCAACGGAGCCCCAAAACTAGCCAAAACATCAAGCACATTATAGAACAAATTGCGTAGGTTTGCCCCTTCAGCAAGCGATCCCAAAGGCTAATTTAGGTCTTTTTTGTAGAAACTTTCGGGGGTCGAGAATTATGAATAATACTAAGGCTTCAGTTGGCATAGCGAGCGAAATCCAATTCCAAATGGTGTCAACTGATAGTATTTCTCCGAATCCAAGAGGAAATCCAAGAAAGAATATAAGGCAACGCGACATTGACAAACTTTGTGAGTCCATAATCGCTTGCGGCGGCATTTTGGTTCCTCTTGCTGTCTTCCCAGGTCCTAAGAAGGGCGCATACTACCTTCTTGATGGTGAAAGAAGACTCATTGCAGCAAAGAAGTTAGGTCTCAAGGAAGTCCCAGTTAACATATTGCCGAAGTTTTTGGCTGATGATGAAAATCTAGCGACTATGTTCACAATTCATATGGCTAGAGTTCCTTGGAACACGATGGCTAGAGCAATGGCACTCAACGAATACTTGGAGCTAAAACCTGAGCTTGAAAATGATAAACAGCGACTCCGAAAAATTACAGGAATGAGCCCCTATGAAATCAACAATGCACTCTTGGTTCGTATGTTTCCCAAAGAGATTCAACTCAGGGCAGTTTTTCCTGAGAAACCTCATGGACTAGAACCATCTTATTTGATAGAACTTGCCAAAGTTATCGAAAAAGCTGAGGAGTTGGGGCTATCAAATAGAAATATGAGATCACATGTTATTGACAGTTTTCTCAGCAAGATAGAAAGAAATGTCATTCCTGACCCATACCAGTTGAAAGATCTGCGAAATATCTTGGGCAATGTATCAAAAATGAAGGCACAAGAGGCTTTCAAGAAGCTAGTTGAAGATCCCAATTATGGAATTAGCCCTCTCATCCTTTCATATGCTGACAAGATCAAAGGCCTTCGTTCGCTTCATATCCCTGTAACTAAGAGTTCAATCCCTGATGCGTTAATGTTAACAAGAACGCAATGGAATGCGTTGCTCACGTCCTTAGCAGCATTGAAAGGTGTTAAACTTCCTCAAGAAGACCAGAAAGAAATCAAGAGATTGTTAAGGCAGACACGATCCGCTGTGAAGGCTATCCTCTGAGGGCTGATAGTATATAAATGTCAAGCACCGAATTCGTCGTCACAAAAGAAGAATCGATCAAAAGGATATTGTCCATTCTGATTGCTCAAGGTTATTCTGAGGACGAAAATAGGAAAAGGCAATTCGTTGATAGGCTTAGAAATCTGTTAAGCACGATGACGACTTGGAATCCTGATATTTTCCTCGTACATCATGATGGGACAATTCTGGTGGCAGACGTTCAATTGCTGGAAGAGAGACGACCTCAATGCATTCCCACAGCTATGGAGCAGGCAGTTCCCATGATAGGGTCAAATTTTGGCCCTATTGAGATAGTGTTATATATACCGATGGGTGGAGTTCTTGAGCCTCATACTATACAGAAGGCAGCAAGACTAAATATAGCAGTTGAGACAACCGATCGCGGTGGCTCTCTATGTCGGATACTAGAGCCCTCGACTATATGTCAAAGCCACCCTGCAAATGCGGAGGAGAGGAAAGCAATCGAAAGCCAGAGAGTTTCAGGCTGGGTCATTCCGCGAGTTTTGGTGCAAAAACTTGGTAACATAAAAAACCTTGAGTATGCAGACTATCTACAGAAATTCGCTACAGATTACTTTAATGCTTCAACTCCTGTCAGCCTGAGCTTTCAATACAAGCTTACATCTCAATGCATAGAGAATATAATTAAATCAAAATACGACCTTGATCTCTGTTGCGAACCACTTCAAGTTTCTAAAGACTTGCAAAAAATGGCGCGAAGAAAAGGGGAGTCAAGAGATCATTTTCTCCATTCATTTCAAACATTCTTGATGGGTGCTCTAGTCTTAGAAAATTATGTAGGCTCATCCTCATCACCATTTGTTTTGTGCAAAAGATATCCAAGAATGGACCTTCCTTGGTTACTTGCTTCCATCTTTCATGATTTCGGTTTCGATTTAGCAAACCTAGAATCTTGCCTTGGTATTGCAATAGGTGAATTAAAATATGAATCTCGGGTGAATTTGGCTTATTCTGCTCTTTTGAACTCCTTATATGATTTTCAGAAAAACAATGGAGACCTTGACGACTGGAACCCTGATTTACACGTTGTTAAAAGTTCCGATTTGGAACGTGTTCTATTCAATGCGGGGATAGAGAAATCTGCAAAAGCGACGCGTGAGAGGTTAAGGGTTAACCATGGTATTTTGAGTGCTCACGAGATTATAAATCTTGCAGAACGACTTCCGAAACAGAAATCGGGTGTAACGCCGATCTTCATTAGTTCGGCTCTCTCTGCTTCGATGCATGATAAGGTTCTTTGGGCGGAACTGTTTTCAAATTCAATTCTTCCAGCAGACGCGTCTCGGTTTCCTCTTCTTTATCTTCTAATTTTATGTGACACACTTGCTGAGGCGGGTCGCCCTAGGACAACCAAAATTGGACACCAAGAGGCGGTTCTCGTGAGTTTTGATGTTCGGGATAATGTCATACATTCTGCCGTGTTCTTTTCAGAGCCAGAAAGAGCATCTACAATGAATTTCTGGTCACGTTTTGTTCAGGAAAGATGCTTCACTAACGCCCTTTTGAAACTCGAGTGTAAATGTCTCTTGTAAGTTATCAAATCGGTCATAGTTAGGTGCAGATTGACCGGACCTTTTTTCTTCGGTCTTAGAGTCAATGCTTCCTTAAGACTACTAGCCCTTGAGAATTTCTCTTTTAGCTTCTCATAAGGTGCAAACGCACCGTGATATCCAAGCACCCTTCTGGCCTCTGCAACCATCTCTAACTCTTCTTCGCTCCAGTGAGGCGATACGTAGCTATCTTTCTTAAGAGCATACGGTAACTTTATTGGTTGATACCTCATTGGGTAGGAAACGACACCCCATTCCATTGCATCTAAAATCCGAGCGAGCAGATCTTCGGGACTATCGTGCTCAAAATTAAAAAGCATATACATCAAAATCTTTCGTGCAGATACTCCTTTGCTGATTAAGAGTTCAACACCCTTTTGGACCTGTTTTTTCGAAGAACGTACATCATAGGCTGTTCTAATTAGCCGCGTTTTCATTGACGCAATCATTTCAGCCTTTTCTTCGTTCAGTAGTCGACTATCAAGTCCTTGATTGAAGTCGACCCACAGATTTCTTTGCTTGATCTCTGAAAGTATGTTGTGCCAATACGGCGAAGCTAGAAAGTTATTGTCCCAAAGAATGACCCGTGTATGCGCAGGGTGAATAAGATGCCCTATAGTAGGTTTGGGAATAAACTTCTTCTCTAGACTCGGAACAGCGCAAAATGGACATTTTCTTATGCAACCTCTGGAACTAAACACAATGCTTCCGTCCCAGTCTGGAACAAGGGAATAGTCGGGCATGAGGTCTTCCGCTTCTTCGATGAGTCCTTTGTATATTTCTGCACCGGAGGTTTCTGCATGTTCTGGCAGTAGAGAAGCATAGAGACCCCCCAAGAAAACTCTTGCCTTGGGATATAGGCGTTTGTAGTAGGATACAGAAGCGTGAACAGTCCTCCAAGCATAAGTGAATAAGCTTGTTACGTATATTTCGTCAGGAGTGAAAGAGGCTGGCCTATTAAGACCTTCGTGATAACGTTCAGGTCCGATCGGCTTGTATCCTTTCTGATTTAAAAGAGCTGATAATTTAAGCAAGCCGAGTGGAGGAAAAGCTGAATAATATGGCGGCTTTACCAAGAGAGCCTTCAATTTGCTCCTTGTGTAATATGTTCCGACATGATATATAAAAGATCTTGATTTAAGGCATCTCTACCCATATGTCTCTCCGTATTAGCGGCTTGAGTGCTTCTGGTACGTCACTATGTACAACATATACCTCTCTTGGCTTGGTTTCGTTAACGAAATCAGCGGCTAGTCCGGATAGTTTCCGGTAAGTTTTAACATTGATTTTAACTCTCGGCTCTATCGTTCTTATGTAACGCGCTATGGCTTCAACAAGGGGTAGGCTAGATTCAGTCGTCTCTATTACTAATATAAGTCTAGTGTGAGGAATACGGGTAAACATTTCAATCAGAAGAGATAGAGGAAAATATGGCGGCTTGCAGTGCATTGGAATCTAAACCTCTTACCCAAATGAGAAAGAAAGAATCAAGGCATTGAATGTTTTAAACAAATTTATGCTAGACCATATCTATAGGCAAAACGTTTCTTGAGTAAGAAATGCTCTTCATAGCAAACCTTCCTTGGGCAAGATATTAAAGGGAATTAAACATTTTCAAGTGAAAAATGGCTGAAAAGCGGCGGAAAACTACGCTTGGTGACTGGCTGATTTCTTGCTCAAGAACTAAAATTACGAGGTCTACGAGCTGCCTGCAGAGTGATCACGAGCCTGTCGCCTTCTTGTTTTGCGTTTACCTCCAGCTCCACACCCATTAAGGGCTCGAGGAGGCTGTTGAATTTCACTGGGAAATAGAAAAAGTATTTGACGCATTCATACACGCTTTTCGACATATACCTCTTCTTGATTATTTTTCTTTGCAACCGAACCATGACCACCAACCCCTATTATGTTAAGTAAAATACGCATTCCACAGCTTCGCCTTGCCTTTCGGTCTTCACAGAGATTCTGAATTGGATAATTAGGGCAGTTTTCCTGATATTTGCATCCAGTTGGCATGGAGATGTTCTCACCGAAAGTTTAGTCGAATTAGCTCTTATTTAAAATGAGACGAAACGGTTTGTAGTGGAGTGCTAAGTGAAACTATTAACATATCCGGCTGATATCGTCCGAACTCGAGCTTAATCAGTTTTCCATAGGAAATATTAAGAAGAAAAGATGATTAAGCGAAATGATGGTGATAACCATGCCTATCTCATCAGATTCGTACAGAAACTTAGCTTATAAGGTGCTGAAAAAGCACGGAAGCCCAATGAATTATCAAGATCTTATGGAGGAAGTGTTGAAAATTAGAAATAAAAAAGCTGGGAAGACGCCTTCACAGACATTGAGAGTTGAAATATCGAAGGATCCGAGATTCATCAGAGTCAATAGAGGTACTTATGGTCTTAGTGAGTGGTCTAAAAAGAAATGAGCCCTTCTCAAAAATTAGCCTATGGAATTTTAATGCCCCCGAAGGCGTATATAGCATTTCCTAACACGCCGCTGTACGATATGATTAGGTTTTGGGGTAGAAAGCCATGGAACCTTGTTAGAAAATACATTGAGCATTATACCCAAAGAGATGATATTGTCTTTGATCCTTTTGCAGGCTGTGGCGTTGCAGCGATAGAGGCACTTAAGACAGGTAGACGCGCTATTTACAACGATCTTAATATGTTCTTAAGATTTATTGCACGAAACTCTTCCAAGCCCATCGAGTTAGAGAAGTTCAATGAGTATGTGAAAATTCTGTTCGATAATGTGCTGAAAGAACAGCATCCGGTCAAAGTTGGTGGAGTAAGAAAATCAATTTTATATACTTGGCTGTATTCGACTCGGTGCCCTAACGATAACTTGGATGCCACTATTCTAGATGTTGCGTATGTCTTAGTTTACAAGCCTATACGCAATTTGAATAGGTTTTCAAAATTAACCCGTGATAAAAAGAAACTTGCTAGGTTGGCGGTTAAGTTATACAATGTTATCAAGGATTACAATGAAATTTCACATCCTGATATTATTGCAAAATGCAAACTCAAGGTAGCTCCTGAGATGTACATGAGAGCTCTACGAATTTTACAACACTATGGCTTATTAGTAAACGTGGGCGAGACTCCAGTTAGGATCTATTACAAATGCGGAAATAAAAAATGTAAGTCAAATGAAAAAAAACCCGACAAGTTTGATATTGAAAAGTTGAAAGAAATTAACCAGATGACTCCAGCATACTATTATCCTACTGATGAATTACGCTACCCATCAGGGGAAAGATTTCTCACCAAACGCCCAGGAACTGACAGTGTAGATAGGTTATTTACAAGACGCAACTTGATCGCTTTATCCATATTAAGACAAAAAATCGAGGATCTGGACGTAGAAGAAAGCGTGAAGGCGACTTTTTTGCTTGGATTTGCTGCGATTCTCGAGCATGTCAGCAAGATGCAGCGCCCTAATAAAAAGGGATGGGATGCAAAAAACTATATCATACGCCCTGTCTTCCTTGAAATGAACCCCATTAGTGTCTTCTCTAAAAGGCTTAAAACATTGATCGAGGGGAAAAGGGAAGCATTAAAGGAAATCGGTGATTTTTATAGAGAGTCTGTTGACCCTAACTTTGTTGTCAATGGACGAGCAAATGTGTGCTTCTCGGAATTCGATGCAAGAGAAATGCCTCTTCCAGAGGAAAGTGTCGATTACGTGTTCACGGATCCTGAATATGGCGATTCAATACAATATTACGAGTTAAGCTATATGGCTTCAAAATGGCTCAGAATAGAGACAAATTTTGCAAAGGAAATTGTCGTAAATCCAAAGCAAGGTAAGACCCCTGAAGTCTATCGTGATGCCCTTTGCGAAGCTTTTAAAAAAATATACAAAACGCTAAGAACGGACAGATACATGACTGTAACCTTCCATAGTCGCGAAATCAAATATTGGAACGCGTTAATGTATGCAATTCAGGTCGCGGGATTCAAGTATGTTTCTGCAGTGTATCAAACCCCCCAAAAAGAGTACACTAATTGGCTTTACCGCCAAAACCCTGGTTCAATGAGCGGGGACATATACATAACATTCTACAAGCCTAGGTTTAAAGAAGCGGCAGAAGAGATTCAAGTAGACGTAGGAAGAGTGATTCAAAACATCGTCCTTCCTGAGACTCGAGAGATAATTTTGTTACATGGAGGGCAGGCAACTTATAATCAACTCGTCAGAGGCATAACATTACGGCTGATTAATGAGGGCTTGATGCATAAAGCTGAGATACGAGATTTAGAATACGTAAAGCTATTCGATTCCCATTTTAAACGACTTGGCAAGATAGACATTTGGGGGCTCAGACAAGACGAGAAAGTCGCGCTCATTGATTTTATTCCGCTTAACAAGAGGATAGAATGGATAATTTTTTCAGTATTTAACGAGAAAGGGGGCAAAATCTCGATCAACGATGCGTTGGCGGCGATTTTTACGACCTTAAGAAACGCAAAAACCCCAGAAAATGAAGAGATACTGGATGCATTAAGGGCTTTAGCTGAACCAAAACTGCAAAATGGACAACCTTATTGGGAACTTAAAAAAGCAATTCAAGTCACACTGGATGAGGTGATAACGCTACCGCCGAAGGTGCCAGTTACATTGATAAAAGAAACAGAGGAAAACTTAGATCATGACCGTATAATTCGTGTTATGTGTGAGTTAGGTAAGACAATGGGCTATGATGTTTGTATAGGTGAACCAGAAGTTAAGAAGGATCCAGACCTCAAAGCATATGCCACAGTTTCTGAACTAGAAATAAGCGGTTTTGATGAAACTGCGCTTCGAAGGTTAAAGAACAGCGATGTTATCTGGCTGATGCGAAGAACAATCCCCATCGCAATAATAGAGATCGAGCACACAACTGACCCAAGATTAGGACTCATGAGAATGGCCAACATCTTCGAAGAACTACCCCATTTGAATGTTAAAGCTATAACCATCATCCCAGATAGAAAAGTGAGAGCACTAGAGAGGCTCTCCGAAGAGCCGTCTATTAAGCGCCTTATAGGTGAGAGGGAGGTGCTATATTCTACCTATTCCAAAGTAACTGAGCTGTTTGATACAATTGAACAAATTGCCCCAAAAATTGAGGATTTCCTCAGAGTATGCGAAAGACTGATGGAAAAATCGTCATGAAAATAAAGCAATACATTGTGGACTGCCTAGAAAAGAAATTTGTTTACATAGAATTTGAATTTAATTGTAAATCTGATACTAACGATAGAGAATTGCTAAGGAAGCTCGTTGAAGAAGGTAAAAAATTAGCTTCTTTTGTAAATCCTACCTTGGCAAGAGATGCTTCTAGAAAAAGGACGCTTCAAACAGTTGAAGAAAATTGTATTGCAGGAATCATTGCCGAATACTGTTGGAGATCTTGGCTAAACTCCGAGGCTAAAAGAAGAAATCTAAAAGTTGAAGCGAGATATACGGTATTTCAATCAGTGGATAAGCATATTGATATCTCTATTATGTACCCTGATGGTACATCAAAAACTGTTGAAGTACGTTCATCATTTCCTTACACCGGATTACAAAATGCGATTTGCCGAGTCTTTGATATTATTGGATGATATGTTAACCCAGTTAAAACGAGAGAACTAAGAAAAGATTACTATGTAAGAACTTTGTATCCCTTTCATTCAGAAGAGTTATTTGATAGGATGGAGAGTGATTCATTTTCTGTTTTTCTGACAGGAGGAGCCACACGTAGTCTTTTAGAACAAAGCCCCTATTCAAAGGATAAAAACTTCATTCCATATGACGATATTGATTCAATGCTTAGTTCTCAATTAGGCACGTATAGGGTTATAGAGCCAATTGTTAACGCGTATGATACTCCTAAAATCACTGAATATATTTTAAACAAAAGGGTATGACAGCTGTTTCTGTTTGGTGTGATAGATCGATTTCTTGGTCAATTCGGATGTTAGGCGGAGGTATGTTGCTCTTATTTCTCGGGCGTAGGTGTTGTCGAGGCGTAGTACTGTTTTGCTACTGACAACGCAATCTCTTATCTATCATGCCCATCTTTTTTAATCTATCAATCTCGTCAGGTTTAGAGGTTCGTATTATTCCTAGTTTTTCTAATTTGGCAATTGCTTTTACGTTGAAATCTGTAATCATTTCCGCGTAGCACTTAATACCACTATTTAACTATCTCTCGAAATTCGGATCATAGAAATGAGAGTCAAATAGTACGTGTTTAGTGGTGAGATTTACAAGGATCTTTCTCTTCTTTAAATTATGGTAAATTCCTAGAATTAGTCTAGGCTCTATATTGCTGTTCTTGGTGGAAAGTTTTTGAATTATTAGTTTTAGAAATGGGATCGAAATTGAGGGGATAATTTCTTTTAGAGTTATATCTAAGTTAAGGGAAGACTAGTAAAAAGATAGGAGTAGGTAATGCCAGATGCTATTTCGAAATGAATCGGGAATGCATAGGCCTATAAAAAATTATCTCAGAAAAAGAAGAGGTTATGACGTGACGGTTGAGATAGAAAAAATAGATGTTGCTGGGATTAAGAAAAAAGAAGATTTTGTGGATGTGGTAGGTGTTGAAGCGAAGTTAAAATTAACCGAGTGGGGAGATGCTTGCTCCAAAGCGATAAAAGCCCAACAAAAGTGTATTAAAACTTACGTTGCGTTCCCTGTCCAAGAATTTGAAAATAAAGAAAATGAGGAGCACTTGAAACTCCTTCATGAGCTTTGTGATGTAAAGGGTATTGGCATTCTAAAGGTGAGAGAAAATGATTGTAAAGTAGATCGACCGCCTAGGGCCGCGCTACGTATGGATGATTACAAAGAAATCATTTACAGAATTAGGGAAAGAGTATTAAATGATAAAAAATCATTTGATGGCTTTGAAGAGGACGATTTTAATTGCTTTCTTTTTTGTGAAAATGATATTGATACCGATGAAAAGAGGCGTAACAGAGGAGTGGCGAAGACAAAAATGACTTATCTTATAAATGGAGTTTTTGAAAAATTAAAGAAAAAATTTCCAAACGAATTTAAAGGACATAAGGTTGGTACTTTAAGCGAACATGGTTGTTGGGCTTTTATTTCTTCTGAAAAAATCGAAAAAATACGTCCGAGGTTAAAAAATTATATTCATTTTAGTCATTTTATAGATTCGACTGGTTTTTATTTCAGGATTCACGCCGAAGGAAGATATAATTTAAGTCAGAAAATGAATCGCCCGATAGAGATGATTATCAAAAAAATTGAGGATAATCCAGAAACCTTTGTAAAAAAATTAAGGGATTGCAAAATTGATGAAATCAAAATTTCAACAAGAGAAAATGGCCGTGTTGGAACGTTTAGTACCAGGTACCCGAAAAAGTATGTTATTAAAAATATCAAAAGTATTGCAAATCTATTGAGATTTCTAGTTGGCAAATATGTATATTTTGATGCTCAGATACATTACAGTAAGTTCCAGCGAGTCGTAAAGAGTAAAGAAATGGTTGATAAAGTAATTGAATTAACAAAAGAAACGAAACCATTTTATGATTTTATAAAAAGCTAAGGACCTTCCTCCAAAAGAGGGTTAAGAAACAAAAATCAGTGACAAAGGCTAAAAAGCAACGCCGTAACTCTCTAGGCTACCTATAAAGAAAGAAGAATGCTTTTTAAATCCGAAGAAAGATTATAAAGTCATTCTAGATTAATCATACAATGTACTTTTATTAAGGTAAAAAATAAGGAAGCAGTAATAATATGGGAATTCTAGAAGTAACCCCCAAAAAATTTGGTGTAAAAGAAGAAATGCTCCTCTTCAGTGAAGATAACCTCGAAGAGATACTAAAAACTTTAGGACTTAGTATCGGTGAAAATGGAATAATCTACGACTCAGAAAATCATATAGCAAAATGCTCAATGTGTGAAAAAACTCTTACTAAGGATAACATCGGTGCTTTCTTTCCAGGAAGCGTAGAAGCTATATGCGATGAATTTTCCTGCTTCGTAGCAGAAATGGCGAAGGTACGCACGAAAATTCGTGAGACCCCTTAAGGAGGGGAAGGTATTCCCCTTTTTATCTTCGCTTTAGACATTGTTAGTTTTATCCAGCAGCAATGGCCAATAATTTTTATTATTACGCTAATTGTAGTGATCATAAAAATTAATGAAGTTATTGCAGCAATAAAAGGCATCGCAACAACATTTTATAGCTTCTGGTTATGGTTAAAGAGAAAAAAAGCCACCAAGATACTTGAAGAAGACGCTGATACAGCTCTTGAAATAATCGACAAAGAGGTAAGAGGAGTAAATAGAGCAACAAATGTTGAGCCTGTTCTATCTCCAGAGGAGATACCAAATAAGGTACGCATAAAAGATAAAAACTATGAAATTGCAGTTAGGCACAAGAAACGTTTCACGAGGCATTATGCATCAACTTGGGCTGATCTTGAACGAGAAGTCTTAATTAAGAGTATAGAAGGAAGCGTATATCCGCAAATTAAGGAACTTCTACCACTTGATGCGGCATATGGTTTTGACCTATTCTTAGCGTATCTAGCGGCAATTCAGATGAAGAAGTTTCAAGTTGCCAGAGGGATAAGAGAGGACTTGGAAATAATTATAACGCGCCCAGGGCTTTCTGGTGCAAAAAATTGGTATGAAATATTTGAAACCCTTCATAACGGTGGGCGACTAAAGTCGATAGTATTACCCGTATTAGATGATACCTACGAAATATGCAAACCCAATATTGATAATATGTTAAGAAATGAATGCGCGAAATTTGTTAAATGGGCTAAAAAATGGACAACCAGCCCACCTAGGATTGAAATTCCACCCTTCATTCAGAATCGCATCAAGGTTAATTTAATTCCTATTCATGATAGACCCTGGAAAGATTATGCAGGTATAGCAATTGACACCATACAAAAATGCAATCACGTGTTTTTTTGTTCCAGCGATCAACATGAGTTTAAGGCTATAGAAGCAGCATTAGGATCAAAGATCTTGGCACCCAAATTCAAACTTGGAATAACTCGGATTCTTATCAATAAAGAGTTTCGCTTTAGAGGTTTGGTAATTACAGTACAAATTGTAAGGGGCGCTGAAAAGATAGAAGAATACGAGAGAAATAAATTAATTGCGCAAAGAACTGCCTTTGCGAGCGACAATAAGATTGTTAAGATACGAAAAGGAGATCAGATTGACGCAACTCGGAAGATTGAAGATATGTTGAGAAAATTTGACGAGATTTGGATTGAGAATGATGAAACAGGGTGGGGGACTCTTCCCTACGTAGTTTATCCAGTGATAAATAAAACAGAAGCAAAAATAACAGGATGGGGGTTCGAACCTAGAGGAGCGACTTACATAGCTATGATAAAGTTATCAGCTGAAAAAAGCAGGAGCACACTCTCATAAGTCAAAAACTATAATTAGTATTCTGTTGGTGAGTTGAGTGCCTGTTTCGGTTTATGAGAGTTCCCGCCTAGTTGAGGCCTCATATATGCGCCTATCTCATCTAGGCATGTTTTACTTGGGAGATTGGTTTCATTCTACGTATTTTTTGTATAGGGCGTATACTAGGAACATGGGATCCGGGAAAGTAAGGCTCTGTAAGGGTAGTCGAACTATTTTTATAATTGTTTAACCAAGTTTAACTATTGGGATGAAAGTTGGAGGAGGAACTTCTAAAGGTAGGGAAAAAAGGGGTAACCGTAATTCCGAAGAAAATAAGGGAAGCCGCCGGAATTTTAGAGGAAAGCAGAGTGAAAGCCCAAGTCCTCCCTTACGGTGTTCTACTGAGGCCTACAGCTGAGAAGCCGGTTGATGAATTAGCCGCTCTCCCCGTACAGCCGAGGGGGGAGGTTTTAAGCGTCAAAACTGTACGGAAGCTACGGGAGAAGATAGACAGAGAAGCTAGAAAGGGAAGATGAATGGTGCATTACGTGGACACAAATATCTTCCTAAACATAATTTATAAGGAACCAAAAGTTTACGAGAAATCCAGAAAATTCCTAGAAGAAATCCACATCGGAAACATCACAGCCCTCACCTCCTCAGTAACACTCCTAGAACTGAAGCTGGATCTAGCGGAAGGCGGCTACCCAGAAATAGCTGAAAAAGCCACATCGCTAATTGAAGATGTGAAAAACCTAGAGATAACCCCACTCGACAAAACCATGACAAAATTGGCTGCAGACCATGTTTTAAAAGATAAATTAACAATTCACGACGCATACCACCTAGCAACAGCCCTCTGCCAAAGAGCGGAAACATTCATAACCCGAGACGAAGAACTGGCCGAAAAAATAGTCAAGTATATAGCAGTGAAAATCCCGGAAGAAATCCTATAGTGGATCCTTTTGTGGGTTGAGTTAACTATATATAACCATTTTAAAATAGTATTATGTTAAGGTGATTATGATATCACTAAATAAAACTATAACTATTACAGAGGAGGAGGCGACCGCCAAAGTCTCCGAGTTTTTCCAAAGTAAAGGTTGGAGAGTTATACCTCAGGTTAAAGTTAGAGGTAGGATAGTTGACCTCGTAGCGGTGAAGGGGCAAGCGATCGCTTTAATTGAAGTCAAGGGAAGTCAAGGAAATCCTCTGCACGGCTTAGGACAGGCCATTCATCAATCTGTGGTTGCTGAGTACTCCTATCTAGTGCTTCCAAGAGAAAGGGCTCAAGAAGTTAAAGATGTATGCAAAAAACTTGGGATTGGTTTGCTTGCCGTCGATTCCGAAGTTAAAGTGCTCATGGAACCTAGGGAGGGAGAATCCTTACCATCTGTGAGGTCAATGATCCTTAAGATTAAGCCCAAAGTGGAAAAGCCTACGAGAAAGAAACGCTCCGGTCTTGTAGCTATGCTCGGATCCGAAGCCCGGGTTAAGATCTTAAAAATGCTCTTGCTTAATCCTGACGCAGAATTTTACATCCGAGAAATATCAATCAAGACAGGGTTGGCCTTCAGCATGGTGTATAAGGAACTTGACAACCTTAAGGCAATAGGGCTAGTAACCGAAGAAAGGAAAGGCAAGTTACGCTTGTTCAAAATAAATAAACAGTCTTTATTGTATGAAGATCTTAAGATGATTTTTACCAAGACTGTTGGGCTTGGCGACCTCATAAGGGAGTCTCTACAAAAATTCGATAAAATAAAGTATGCTTTAATTTACGGATCCTTTGCTCGGGGGGAGGAGATTGTGAGCAGCGATATAGATATGCTTATAGTTGGTGGAATAGGTGAGGAGGACCTAGTCAAAGCTATTCGAGGTTTAGAGGAGAAAACTGGAAGGGAAGTGAATTACGTTCTTTGGACTGAAAAGGAGTTTGAGAAAAGAGCGAAGGAAAGGCATCATCTTCTAGTTGAGATTATAGGGAAACCTGTTATAGGTTTGGTGGGGAATATGGATGAGTTTAGAAAAATTATTAAGGGATAGGATAATCCAACGCGTAGCCCCAAACTCATCTTTAGCTAAGAAGAGCTTGAAACTTGCAGAAAGGGATCTTAAGTCAGCTAGAGCCATGTTGGACCAAGGGAACTACGACTGGTGCTTAGCCATAGCTTATAATTCAATGCTACAGGCAGGAAGGGCTCTCATGTTCCTAAAGGGGTTTAGGCCCTATAGCCAGTACAAACATAAGGCGGTTATAGAATTTGTTCGTGAAGCATTCGGCATGGACATCGGCGACAGGCTTGTCTATGTTTTTGATAAGATTAGGAAGAAGAGGCATAGAGTTGTCTACGAAGAACCGGAAATAGTTTCTAAAAATGAGGCCCGCCAGGCAATTAGATGGGCTGAAGAGTTTGTAAGTAAGGTCAAAAAGATAGTTTCTGCTCTATAGTCGCTGGTCAGAAATCTTCCTGTATCACGTGATCTCTCGTATCTAACTGATGAAAAATGTGAGAAAAATATGCAAGACGACGTATCGGTCTATGCTTAAGAAAATAACGGGTGCAAGCTATCCAGGTATTTTCGAGTTTGATGTGTTGGCTTACTTGGTTGCAGTTACCAGTTTGATTTCTTCTTTTTCGAGGGCTTTTTTGGCGTCGATGTCTGCGATGGAGAAGTAGGCTTTGATTAAGCCTTCGATGATGGGGTTTTCTAAATTTATTTTGTAGAGTCTTGCTCTTCCTACTCGTCTCGTCTCTTTAACTAACTGATATTTTTCTAGGATTTTCCAGATTCTGTTTGCGCTTCCCCAGCCTACTTTAGCTTCTCTGGAGATGTCTGTGAGGGTGTAGTCCCAGTCTCGATGTAGGATTAAGAAGCCTAGAACGCGGGCGGTTACGTTGCTTCCGAAAAGCCTTTCAAGTGGTCCGGTTTCCTTTAATTTTAGTTTGGGCATTTTCTAGACGCACACTTTTGTTGTTATTATCTTTATTATGGTTATAATATACATGGTATATAAATATATATTTTAAAATACTTAAATATACCATTTATGATATTAACTTGCGCTCTACAAGGCGAACATAATGGCTGAGATCAACAAGTACAAGCGTTACATTCTCGAAAAACTCTACACCCATACCTACATAGGCGGAAAGCATACGCATGAAGATAATATACCAAAAGGCTTACCCCGTAAAGAGCATAAGGAAGCTGGGAAGGCATTAAAGCAGCTTATACGGGAAGGATACATTTTAATCCACGTGAAACCAGACGGACGCCATGTAAGTCTCCAACCCAGTCGAATAGAAGAAGTGAGAAGAATTCTGGGAATAAAATAAATGAATTCATTCTACGTATCTTTTGTATAGGGCGTATACTAGGAACATTAGGGTCCAGAATGTTAAGGCTATGAATATGCCTCCGACTAGGGCTAGTGGGCTGTATCCTGCTGCGACCGCTAGTATGCTTGATGTTACCCAGTAGGTTCCTGTGAGGAATAGTACTGTTTCGATGATTATGAATGCTAGTCGTATGTTTACTTTCTCTACGGCTTGGCTTAGTAGGTTTGGCTTGGAGACTTCTGGTGGTCTCTCTGCTGGTGGTTTGAGTTCAGGTTTGGGTGTTATTGGGGGAGGGAGGGCTTCTATTTTTAGTGTTCCTTTTATGTATTCTTCGTAGGTTTGTTTCCATTTTTGGTATGCGGCGTGTCCTTGTTGTGTTAGGTGGTAGTATATTTTTCCGTCTGGGTGTTCGATTTTTGTTATGAATAGGGTTTCTTGGAGAATTTCTAAGTGCTTATACACGTTTGTTCTGCTTGTGTCTAGTCGCCGTGAGAGGTCGTCTGGATGTACATCGTCTTTTATCGCTAATTCAATTATTTTTAATCTCATTTCGTCGCTGAATGCGCTCATTATCTGTGTGAAGGTGGGGACTTTCGCTTCCATATTTGGTTTGTCACCTTATGGTTTACATTGGTTATGTATTGCGGTTAGCTCGAATAAAAGAGTGTCACTGGAAAGTGACAGTTGATTGTCGCTGTTTAGTGTATACACTTGCAACTTACTGGTTTAAAAATGAATAAAATTGCTTTTTCTGTAAGTTTTTCTTGGGGAAACCGTGATGTTGAAGCTGAGGCTTTCTGAGGTGTTTAAGGCAGTCTTTTACCTGTGGCTGGGGCTGGGTCTCTTCGTATTGTTTGTGTTTTTTGGGAAGCTACTGCTCATACTAACTCCAGTAACTTTGTTGATGCTTTTGTGGGGGCCTACGAGGAGGCTTGTTTTAGGCAGCTTTAGATTCATGGTTAATGGTTTCAAGCGTTTTGTTAATCTTGTAACCTCTGAGTTTGATAGTATCTCATTAGGGACTCACATAAGTAAGCAATCCAGAGAAGCCATTTACGTAGGCGACATCTACGATGAGAAAGCGAAGAAATACTATAAGTTACATTTACCGCTGAAAGACTTGGATCCTGTCCTCGTTTACGGTAGTCCTCTAAATATTTTAACGAGTATGCTTCCGCAGGTTTCCATTATTAGCCATACAGTGTTTTTTGATGTTGAGGGGTCTCTTTATCAGCAGTTACGTGAAGTTGTTCCTCTGCAGTATCTAAGTCCTTCAGATTTTCCGGTAGATCCATTTAGGCTTGGAGCTGAGGATGCCTACGTTATCTTTGAAGTGGCTTTCCCTGAGATCAATCATGTAGACCGAGCGAAGTTGAAGTCACTAATTCTAGCCTACTACACTCAAAAGGAAAGGATGGAGAAGCCTTCGCTTGAGAAATTCCTCGATCACTTTTTAGAGGATAAGAAGGAGTCGTCAACTAGCCGTTCAGAGCTGGCTGGTATAGAGAGGGTTCAGGACCTGTGCTGTGACCTGTTAAAATGTACGTTTCTTAATGGTATAAATGATGTTCAAAAGCTTCCAGCGGGCTTTCTATATTTTGACTTGTCAAAGATCCAGAGCAAAAATGCAAGGATAATCTATACACTCACCGTCTTAGATGTCATTCACCGCCATTGGGGACCAGTATTCGCAGTTCTGAACGGTGACATACTGCCGTTAGATGAACGCCATGGTAGGGAGAGCCTAGGGAGAGCTTCACAGTTATTTAATCGTGGAGTAGCGTTCTGCGTAACAAATGATGGATGCCCGATTGACGCAACATTGCTCAACTATGCTAAAACAGTGATCATAGGCAACTGCATTGAAGATTATAGGCTTTCACAATCTATTCAGAAAATGTTCCCTAACCATTCTCCATGCATGTTGAAACCTATGGAGTATCTGTTCAAAGGCGGAGGGCATAGAGGCTTACTAATTTCACCAGCGGTTAAACTGCCAGAGAAGAAAGCTAAGGAGAGAAAAGAACAGGCAACTAGTTTGGAGGCGGACTTCGACGAAAAAGCAGAGAAAGCTTATGATATGTTGCAGAAAATAGCCAACTCCAAACGAATGCCAAGACCAACACTGCTATCAATCTGCGAATATGATGACGCTGGAGAAATACTTGATAAACTTACAAAACTAGGTTACACCATCTTCGCAATGGAAGTTGATAGAGGCCGCTATATTCCGGTTGTCAAATTGACGAAAAAAGGAAATAATGCGCTCAAAGAGTTCTCGCTGAAGCTTCAGGGCCAAATTAGGCTTGAGGAGGTGCAGCAGTAATGGAGTTCATACCGACAAGTAGCAAGGCGCTTAATACCCTTATGGACGGTTGGATACGTGGAGGAATAAACACAATCTATGGAGAGGCCCGAACAGGGAAAAGCACCCTAATCATGGACGCCATTCTGAATAGCTATGAGCCTGATAATTCCAAACAAGTGTTCCTCATACTGGATACGGAGAGCGGATTTAACCTAGACCGCCTAGAAATTCTCGCTAAACAAAGAAAAATTAACCTAGACGATCTTTTAGGCCCAGTGGATCCTGAAACAAAACGCAGAGTAGGCGGCAGAGTCAAAGTCTGCTCGGTAGGCTCATTCGATGACCAGCATGAAACAATAAAAATCTGGGAAAAAGAAATTCAGAAAAATAGTTGGCAACCAGCAATCCTCGCTGTAGACAGTTTCGTAAACTTCTACCATCAATCCCTATGCAATGTTCCGCCGCAGTACATGGGTAATCAGGCTCGGATACAGCAGGGAAGATTGGCTACAGAAACCGTACATCTGCTCTCACTAGCTCAGCGATATAATTCCGCGGTCCTCCTTGTAAGTTGGGTGAAATCTAAATTAGGGAGAAAGTTGAAGCAGAAGGAAAGCGATGTGGAATCGGACATAGAGGCTGGTTTCGGCTGTATAGAGTTCAATATGATTGGTGGGCCGCGCCTGGAGTATATGAGCAAGGTTCTCCTACGCTTGTATCGAGCCCAGAGACGCACGATAGCAGCGGTTCTGCTTAAGCATCTAAATAAGCCAACTGACTACTACACCTGGTTCGCCATAACTAGTGATGGGATTGAAGATGTGCTGGATAAGGAAAAGAACAGAATTGAACGTATCGAAGTGCTTCTTGACCAAATTCGGAACAAAGAAGCAAAGTACGAAGGGGTACAGCTATGAAGGGGGGAGGGTGTGAAGTTTTATATGTTTTGGAATTGCAGATGTTTAAAACGCTGTTATGGGGAGGTGGAAGATTTTGGAAGATTGGAAGATAAAGATTTCACTGCTGTGGCTATTTGTGACCTTGGCTGCGTTGACCACCTCGCTATTGATGCTTATGGAGCCAGGTGTATTAGAGGGGGTAATGGCGGGAGAAATATTAGGCATGAAAATAGGATCTGAAATTTTGCTAATTGCCGCAATCGAAAGGTTGGTACCATTGGTTATGGCTTTCCTGACTTTGACCTTGAAGGATTCAATAAATCGCTGGGCAAACATCATCGTGGGTATAGTCTATACTGCCCTCAACATCATGAGTTTGATTGGGGGATCCGCTCAAATGATACTAATGTGGGTTTCAGCAGCTGTGGCTACAGCATTGATTGTCTGGTACGCATGGAAGTCTAAACAGAAAGCATAACTCTAACTAACGAATCCTTCCACAATCGACCTACATAAAAAACGCATGCCTGCAGAAACAACGTATTGTTTATTTATGTCTACAAAAGAAGTGGAAGAAGAAGTGGCCATGATTATGGAAGTGGAGAAAGTTGACAAAGCTACAGCCGTAAGGAAACTTCAAAAAATGGGAGTTAAAGAGTGGCGGCTTGAACTAGCCCTAGAGCTGCTCAAAGAGGGCAAAGTCACAGTCTGGAAAGCGGCTGAAATAGCGAAAATTCCGTTATGGGATATGGTTGAGGTAATAAAACAGAGGAAGATCACCCTGCCGATCTCTGCTGAGGACGTCGTGGAAGACATTCGGTCAGCCTTAAGAGAAGACAAAAATGAGTTCTTTTTAGAGTAGTCTAGGAGATACGATAGAACTGTGAATTTATTCCGGAAAGATTTAGCTAAAGGTGTTAAGACTTTAGATGAGATTCGCAAGGAACTTCATAAGTTTGGGAAGGATCTCAGTGAGATTCGTGATGGAATTTATGCGTTTGAAGGCGCATTTGGAAAATTTTTTGTTTCTCAGCTATCTAATAATTGTTGTATTTGGGGTTAGATGTTGAGTGGGAGAGTGCCTGTTTCGGTTTATGAGAATCCCCGCCTAGTTGAGGCTGTGGGGGTTATTCGTGAGGGGTTATCGAAGCATATTACGGTTTTTGTTTCCGGTCGTTGCCGCGTTGAGTATGAAGGGAGAGCTTCATCCACACTGGATTGGGGGGAAAGGATGATCATGATCAAATCGGATGGATCAGTTCTAGTTCACCGCCCGGTTGGGTATGAGCCTGTGAATTGGCAGCCTTCTGGATGTCTATTCCAAACAGAATTGACCGGAGATGGAAATCTTAAGATAAAGGCTATTAGACATCGACCGCGCGAATCAATTTCCATCTTTTTTGATAAAGTGTATTTGGTTACGGTCTTGGATTTAATTGACACTGGGGAGTTTGCTCTTCATGCTTCTGAGAGTCAGATGAGGGAGGCGATTTTAGTTAAGCCGAGCTTGGTTGAGAAGGGTTTTCGTCCGATTTCGCGTGAGAAGGATCTTGGAGAAACGGGATTCATAGATGTGTTTGGTGTGGATGTTGAGGGAAAATTTGTGGTGGTTGAGATTAAGCGTAATCCTATTGGTAAGGATGCTGTTTTGCAGTTGAGTCGATACCTTGAGTCTATTAGAAAGAAAGTCAATAGGCCTGTTCGCGGGATGGTTGTTGGGCCTGAGTTGCGAAAGGGCGTTCAGCCGTTGTTGGAGAGGCTGAGGCTTGAGTATAGGTCGTTGTCTCCGCAGAAGTGTTTTGAGGTTCTTAGAAGGGAGAAGGTTAAGAAAATCAGCGAGTTCTTTTAATATCGCTTAGTGTGGTTGCTGATGGCTAAGAAGTGGATTAAGAAGAAAAGAACCTTAAAGAGCTATGAGGTTACTGCTTCAAGTTACGACAGCCAATACATGAAGGAACAGCAGGATAAGTTTGGGGTGGCGTTAAACCCTATTAAGTTGAGTTCGAAAAGTGTGGTTCTAGATGCTGGCTGTGGAACTGGGCTTTTACCTGTAATAATAGCGGAGGACGTTAAATTCATCGTAGGTGTGGATTTTTCAAGGAAAATGCTTGAGAGGGCGAGAAGTAGGTTAAAGCCGTTTCAAAATGTCTCAATTATATGTGCTGATGTTGATCTTTTACCGTTCCGCGGTGGCCTTTTTACAAATGTTTTTGCGATAACACTTCTCCAGAATATGCCTAACCCAGCAGATACACTTAGTGAAATAAAGAGAGTTGCAAAGGCAGACGCACTCATAGTTATTTCTGGTTTGAAGAAGAATTTCACGTTAAGTTCATTTAAAAAGGCGATGGCTAAATCAAATTTCGAGCAAATTGTGGTCGACAGCAGAGAAAATATTAGGGACTATGTAGCCATTTGCCGTAAATTAAAAAGATAGCTGAGAAATAGCGCTATTTCTCGGTGTTGTTAGATTGGTTATTTTTCTTTTGTGACTTCGACTACTATTCTGCTGCCAATTTTTGTTATTGTTACTTCTTCTGTGCCTTTTAGTTTCATTTGGCGTTCTAGGTCTGTTGGGATGCGTAGGACTATGCCTCTTCCGCTTTTGCTGAGTTTTCTGTAGAGTTTTAGTGGTTCTGGCCAGACTCCCAGTTTTCTTGCGGCTGTGATTGTTTCTTGTGTTTCTTCTTG